>JACCDG010747605.1_pt1 | contig 10445 bp, 12 predicted proteins | sample 7442471 | NCBI WGS metagenome assembly JACCDG01 (sample SAMN15323444, study PRJNA562643) | freshwater metagenome | isolation source: river surface water | place: USA:Blue River Watershed | collected 2017-08-17 | reverse complement strand
TCTAAACGTACCTTCATAATCATTCCCACTTGCCAAATTCGTTTATGAGAATATTTCTTTGCTTTATATAATCTCTCTAATTTTTGAATCGTATCCTTTACATCTTCTACTGTTTTATATTTAATGGGAATTGTATCTTTTGGATTTTTATTGATATAGACATCAAATGATTTATTTGGATTATTAGGGTGATATAAAAATCTCTTTTGTGTTTTTACTTTTATTTTCTTTTTTTTATATGTTTTTTTTATCATCTAATTTATTAAATATATAAAATATAAAAGAATAAATTAGAGAATGGAAATAAAAATAGATACAGATTCATTGGATACGGGAGATGTATTATTATTTGCAGGAACAAGTTGGCTATCAAAAATGGTAGAATATTTTGGTGTAAGCCGATATAGTCACGTAGGAATTGTAGTTAAGAATCCAAAGTTTTTAAATCCAGAATTGGAAGATGGTATTTATATTTTAGAATCATCATTTAATAATACTCCTGATTCGGAAGATCATCAATATAAATTAGGTGTTCAAATTCATCATATCAATGATGTCTTAAAAGAATTTTCACCAGGTTCTGTATTTGTACGACATATTGATATAGAACGTGATGAAACTTTTTATAATAAATTTTCAACCATTCATAAAGAAATTCATAATAAACCATATGATCTTGATATAAATGATTGGCTCTATGCAAAATTAAATTTACTTCTTCCTTTACCTATTGAAACTGAATTTCGTAAAACAACAACTTTTTGGTGTTCTGCTTTAGTATCCTATGTATATTGCGAATTAGGATGGATTGAAAGAGATGTAAATTGGACACTTATAGCTCCAAGAGAATTTAGTTCAGATCAAGGAAAAATGATTAAATTTAAATGTAAAATAGAGTGTGAGAAATTAATTTATTAATTATAAAATACGTGGTGGTCCCGATTTAAGCATATCAACAATATTTGTTAAAATATCTTTTTTATCGGATTCAATAATATCAAAATAATTATATTTATATTCATCAAAATGTGGTGAAGGAATATCTGCTTTCAATAAAATAGATAATAAGGTTTGATAAGTAGAATTTACTCTTCTATCTTTTGTATCACGAGATAATGATTTATCATAAATAGAATAAATGGAAATAGATAAATTCCATTTTTCCGTATAAATATGTTCATCACTAAATGGCCAGGTATGTTTAATTAATTGATAAAATCCAATAGAAAAATGAAAAGTTTGTTCTGTATTTTTATATTGTATATTTATTCGTTTAATTAATAAGTCAATTTTGGATTGTACATTTTTATCTAATAAGGGATCATCAATAGCAGAATAAGAAAGAGATTCAAATGCTGAGCAAAGAACATCTTTTGGTTTAATGGCTTTATAAATCATACGATGAAATAAAATAGTATGAAGAAGACATTCTAATATATTTTTGAGTTGATGAGAATCGACTTGAAAGGTAGGAACAGTATATTCTAAACAATTCATTATTTAAATATAATAATAAAAATTTAAATAATGAGTTTAAAAGAAGAAATGAAAGACCGACGAAAAGAAGAGAATGAGCAAAGGTGATAATGCGAATGAAATTATACCCAGATTATGGTTAGGTAATTCAAAAGCATCACAAGATCAGAATTTTTTAAGAAAACATAATATAACCGTTGTATTTAATTGTACAAAGAATTTACCTTTCTCTCCGATCGTGCCTATAAAATATCGTGTACCAGTGGATGATAATTTAAAAGAGGAAGAAATACGAAATATGGAATTATGGTCAGGAGAAATAGCGTATAATATAATGAAACATTATATGAATGGAGATTGTATATTAGTTCATTGTGCGGCAGGAATGCAACGATCAGCGGCATCAGTAGCATTTATGTTAATAGCATATATGAAGATGCGTGGATTGGAAGCAATGGATTATATAAAAGAACGTCGTCCAATTGCATTTTATCCAAGAGCCAATTTTGGACGATCCATTGATTATTTTGATAGACGTTTTCATAGTGAAATCTTACCAGAATTTAAAAAATTACCCAATCCCTCCAAAATCATTCTATAATTTTAAAAAATCACTAAATAGAAATGAATCCATCTCTATCTGTATTTTATAGTGAATTAGTATTATCATTATATCCAATACTTATAAAAACAGTAAATACGAATATATTTTCACAGTTATTGGCAAGATTTTTTGTATTTCCAGCATTGGCATTGGTATTTGGTTCATCAAAGGATTTTATGATGGTTTGGTCAAATCCATATGAGAGTATGGTAGGAGTATTGAATGGATTAATGAATTTAGGTCATATCGCAGTAAGTTATTTATCTTTTAAGAATTTACCAGCAGGTACAGCAATATCATTATTTTATTTATATCCGATTTTTAATGTAATAGCTGGATCAATTCTATTTGGAGAGAAAATGACATTAACAATGATATTATTGATAGGAGTAGCATTTATAGGAACATACTTAATAGCAACATCAAGAGATAAGAAGGAGGGATTAGAAGGGGATAAGAAAGAGAAATATAGAATGGGAATAATAATGGGTATATTGGCGGCATTAACGGAGACAATGATATTTATATTTATTCGTTGGAATAAGGACGCTAAAAAATCGCCATTTTATACTGTGAATCATTTATATCCAGCGGGATTATTATTATTAGGTGGATATGCGATAATGAATAAGAATATAGTGGATACATCAAAATGGAATTGGATAAAATTATTAGGATTTAATGGATTGTTGGGATTTACGGGATATATAGCGAGATTTTATGCGATTCCAAAGGTACCAACGATAGTATTTTCCTTGTTATCATTTGTGGGTGTAGGATTTGGATATATATGGGGAATGTTATTTACAGAAGATAAGCCGACAAGTAGGGTAATAATAGGAGGAGGATTAATAGCAAGCACCATTGCAATTTTACGATATTTTCAATCCGAATAAATATTAAAAAAAATTGAAATTAGGAAAGAGGATAAAAAGGGATAGAGAAAATGGCGGAACAAGTATATCTCAAGCATCTTTCTGGTGAAATTATCACTTTGGAAATGGAATCTAAAGAATTTATTACTACTGAAAATTTAAAAAAGAAATTAAATGAATTAGATTCTATCTCATTTCCAGCTCATCGCACCTCACTATTATATGATGATGAAGATTATTATCATATAATGGTAAATACTGAACTAAATATTTCTTTATCTATGAATGTACACGATCAATGGAGTATAGATGATTATTATGAATGTTGTAATAAAGATTGTTGGAAATGCGATGAAGATTATAATAAAATATGTGAATATAATCGTATTCATTATAATAATATATTACAAGTGAAAAGATATCATAATATTGATAGGAAAAATAAATATTTAAATAAAAATGTAGAAATTATGAATAAATATGGTTGGGATGGATGTGTAGTAGATGAATATCGTGGTGCTATGGTATGTGATTTTCATTTTCCAATTACAACTCAAACTTCTTATCATCTCTATGTCATTATGATTGGTAAAGAATGTTCAAGAGATTGTAAAATTATGTATCAATTAGATACAAATGATAAAGACGAATATAAAGCAGTAATAGAAGAAATAAAGACAACAAAATATGTAAAGGATATAGAAGATTATAAATTTTCAGATTATTTCTTAGGAGAAAAAGAAGATGAATATAGAAATGATGTTATTATTGTATTAAATGCGAATGGAGAAATTGTAGAAACATTAAATTCTTTATCAAAAGAAAAACCATCGTATTATTATCATCAAGACTATTAAAAATAAATAATTTAAAATTTAATCATTTAATAATTAATAATTAAATATTTTTCTTATTAGTTGTAGTCGTTCAGAATCAGATAATAGTTGTTGATTTTGATAAAGATCACAATGATAAATGGGATCAGTGCTTAATAATTGTTTTAGTTCAAAAGTCATTAGAATATGTAATGTATGTGTTAATATAATATATATTTTATATACAATCAATTTTTTTAAAAAAATATGTATGAGGAGAATTAATAGGATATATCATTATTATTCTATTATATTTTTAATCCAAATAAAATAACAAAAAAATTGAAAAGAATTTCAGTCTAAAGTATAGATAGAAAGTGTAGAAGAGATTCTTTAAGATGAAGCAGATGACCACTAGAGAATATTCATTTGATAGTCACGAAATTTCCTATTTACTTCCTTTTGATTATAAAGAACAGTCAGAAAAAGAATTGTTAGAGCAATCAAAAGAATTATTTACTAAAAAAGCATTTTATAGAGTAGAACAAAAAAGTAATGATATTGATAAGTATAACGATTTAGTATTAGAATATTTATATGAAGGATATGGAGAATATCATTTATTTCAATTACGATTTGAAATTGTATATTTAACAGATATTAAGAGATTAGTATTATCAGGTGGTGTTGAACAAGCTGTTCACGATTTATTTGATGTAATTATTTACGATCATATTTTACCAGAATTTTCAAAAGCATATCATTTAAAAGAATATAATTATTATGATTTTAATAAATTGGATGTCTGATAATAAAGAAGAGTTTGAATGCTTTTATTGTTATAAGAATTTTAGATCAGAATTTATGAGAAGAGAGCATATATCATATGGTCATAAGGGATTAATAGAGTTTCAATCCTCGAAGATATATCATAATTTATTAAAAGAGATAAAGGAGATGAAGACTGAGATAGAGAAATTAAAATATGAGATAGAGGAGATGAAAGGAAATAAAACGGATTAAGATGGAAAACGGTTTGCCCAGGATTGTCTAATTTTTTGTTGTCGTTCAAAGAATGTTTCTTGAGAGTCATATTTTTCATCGGTAGATTGTGAGAGTGATGAGAAGGAGGGTAATGTATCAAAGGAAGAAGAAGGAAGAAGAGGAGTATTGGGGGGGACTTGAATGGTATTTGGAGGACTTGATCCATAAGATGATGAGGAAGAACTTAAAGAGTCAAAGGAGGAACTTAAAGACTGAACAGGAGAAATGGACTCTTCGGCTATTGAAATAAATTCCACCTCTACCTCACCCGTTACTATCCTCGAACACATTGACGGTTCTACCTTTTCTATATACGCTAAAATATTCTCTCCATACTCCTCCATATAAATTGGTAATGATAATCCCTCCTGAATTGAATGTAAATTCATTAATGCCCTCTCAAAATATCCACATATATCCATATCTCCATTCAATATCTCATTATCCATTATTCGAATACTTATTTTTCTTGCTATATCCAACTCCTTCTCCGCTTTCTCTACATAAAATTCTGAATTACTATCATTAGAACAATTCATATAATCCATTATCCATTCAGGTATAAATACCATATTCTCATTCTGCCTATGAGGTGATCCCAATGTCACCAAATACGATACCTGACTCTTTTTATGAACTAAATTCATAAATAATACACTCTCATCACCAAATTCTTCCATTAATTGATTAAATATTCTATGATTCACTATAATCTGATCTGATAACTCGTAAGGATTATACATTTTATCATTCTCCTCTGAATAAAATATCATCGGATATCCCACAAGATCTATCCTCATTTTAACTAAAAAAATATATAATACCATTATCAATTCGTTTTATACTCATTTATAATAGATGAATCCCAACGATCCACCATCCCCTCCTTCTAATAATAAAGAAAACAATAAACAAATTGTTCACTATGAACCTTATACCAGTTGGTGTTGTTGTACTACATATAAAGATCGTAGTAAATTTCAAAATATATTACAACATATCGAATTATCAGATATTCAAAAACAAATTATACAATCACGATATTTAAATATTTTAGAAAATTTACAAAAACGTGCTCGTAACCACTCTATTGTATTTTTTATGGGACATTTTATTATTACAGTAGGATCTTTATTAGTTCCAGCATTACTCTCTATTCAAAATTCAGATAAAGCATTTACACTTTCAGGTGCAGATTTTAATGTACAAATTTATTGGACAACTTTTATTATTTCTTTACTTGTTACAATGTGGAATGGAATATTAACATTATTTAAGATTGATAAGAAATATTATTTTATTCATACGACATTAGAAAGATTACGAAGTGAAGGTTGGCAATTTTTTGGATTAACAGGACGCTATTCAGGACATCTCACTGGAAATATCAAACCCACCCACGAAAATCAATTTGTTTTCTTTTGTCATTATATTGAAAAAATTAAAATGAAACAAATCGAAGAAGAATATTATAAAACAGATGAAAAATCATCACAAGCACCAAATACAACAACACAACCGTCAACTACTATTACAACCAATTCTGAATTATTTCCACCTTCTCCAGATAAACCTATCACATCAATGATACAAAATATTCCAGAACCCATTAAAGATACCTTACATTCTATTATTAAATCACAAAATATAATTGAAGTTCCTCCTATAATTAGTACATCTAGTGAATCATCAGATATACAATCTCAATCAAATAATGAAATTATTATACCTATTCATTCAGAATTAAATCAATTGGATTCATCATTATCTGATCATAAAGAGTTGGGAAAAATACTTGATGCTAGTAAATTAAATCATAGTGAAATTCCAAAGAGTATGAAATTACTAAGAAATATATTACATAAAGGTGATATGATTAAACCGAGTATAATAACTGGATTAGAAATGGAAAAGAAGGAGAATAAATAAAAAAGGATAATAACAGAATGGTAAAACAAACCAAAAAGAAAAAGGATCCAAAAGTAAGATGTCAATGTAGTCCAACTTGTAAGAATCCTCCTTTATTTAATTCACCATTTTGTAAAGAACATATTCGTTATTGTCCAAGAAAATCACCAATGACAGGATTTGAACCTGAATTTAATCCGAAACGTTATAATAAGTATAAAGGTGTAAAGGAGGCACATAATTGTTTTGCATACGCATTTGATTATATAAATTTACCAAAAAAGAAGGATTGTACAAAGGAGTCGTGTCCAATATCATTTCCTCAGCCCGGACGAGCAAGTGGATATCCAAAATGGTCAGAAACAAAAGGGAAACGTTGTCCAGATTTAATTGCGAGATTAATGGGTGATGTTCCAGGAATTAAAATATCTTCTTTTGAACAAAAATGTCCAAAAAGAATGCGTAAAATTGCGTTAGTTGCCGATGAAGATGAAGATTATCATTTTTATCGACAAGATTCAAATGGTTACTGGTCTCATAAACCAGGTGCTACCGATGTCATTCGTTTAGATGCAACAAAACGCCCCATTTATGATCCAGAATTAGCATCACGTTATTATCCAAATTCAGGATTACATTATGATCAATTTTGTAGTTATTTATGTATTCCAACTAAAAAGAAATTTAAATTAAAACGTGGAGGAGGTAAAAAGACACAAAAAAGAAATCATTATTTTAAAAATTAAAAGGTAGAAATAGAAGAAAAAGATTTTGAATAATCACCTACTACAGAAAGCCATTGTTTTCCATATTTACGAATAATAAAATGATTTGGATCTAAATAATGTAATGCCTGAACACAATCAATTCTTTCTAAAGGATTAACCGCACACATTTTTCTAAGTAATGGAAATAACTTAGATTTATGTTTTTGTAATATATCTGAAAAAGAAGACCATAAACTCATTTTACGAATTAAATCAACAATTGTAATACCAATTGCCCAACTATCAATTGTTCTATAATATAATTTAAACCATTTTACTAAATCCCCATCTTTAACGGATTTACTTTTACGATAGAATTGATATAGACTATTATACATATCTTTAGTGGAAATACCAAGAAGTGCGGATATTTTTTTGATAATAGGTTTTTTATAACAAATGGTGTGAATAACATCAAGTGGTTTATAATGATGTGTAATAGCATTAACAAGAGTAGAATCAGGAGGTTCTTGTGAGATTTTATATTCATATTTATGAGAAATCATAGAGGCATCTAAATGGGTGGATCTTGTAAGAATGGATAAATTAAAATCAATAATTCTAGGTATATTATGTGAATCAACAAGAATATTACCTTGATGTAAGTCACGATGTACAATACCAAAGAGATTAAGTAAAGCTCCAGCAGAGATGAGATGTGTAATAAAATTCATAAAATCAAAATTGCGTAAATTAAATTGTATTTCATTAAGTTGTTTTCCAGCAAAAGGCATAGTAAGTAAACGTGTTTGTGAGAGGGATGTATGATCAAGGAGTGGACAATGATCAAGATTTTTATCTTTTTGTTGTGGATTAGGTTCACAAATCATTTCCGATACAGCAAAATAATTTTTATAAAGTGGAATTTTATGAATAATTTTAGAAATAGCAAATTCGATTTCAGCATCATCTTTAATAATAATTTTACTAAGTTGTTTGGATAAAGGTTCTTCATCAGAAGTAATAAGAGATTGTATTGTATTTGGTTTACATTTGAGAGGGGGTATAAAAGTACATCCATATAATCCTTCACCTTGTATATTACCACCAGAAGACATTGTTTCCTGACAGTCCAAAAGAAACTTTTTAATATAATATAAATTCATAAATTTATAAATTTATAAATGATTAAAAGAATGAATGAATGTAAATAAAGGGGTGTATCTTAAATTATGATTTTAAATAAAGGTAATATAGTATGTATGGTTTATATCTGTGGATTGGATTAATAATACTAATAGCGGTAACAATAATAGAGATTTATAAGCCAAGTATAATAAATGAGGGATTTGCGAATTTAATAGCGGTCGGAGATTCGGCAATATGGGCAAAATGGTTGCCTCGTAGGGGGGATGTGAGTGTGGAACCTACGGAGGAAGAGAGTGGATATATTCGTGATATAAGATATTTTGCGGGATATACGGATGTCCAACGATTAGGTGTAGATCACGATTTTTGTAGAATGGTTCAATCGGAATCAAATCCAAAGAATAAATTTTTTGCGTGTGCTTTAGGTGGAACAGAAGGATTATCAACAGTAAAATATCGTACACCATCAGTGGAAGAAGGATTTGAATTATCAAGAGATGATTATATGAATGATTTAGGAGAAGGAAGAGATGGATATTGTCGTATTTTAAAAACAGGACCAGACACCTTTGAACCCAAATGTAATCCAGCAGGTGATACTTCCTTTAAGTCCTCCCTTGTAATTGATCCAAATCCACCCGAAGATATTCAAATTCTACTTACCTTCTATGAAGGCATTGTCTTCTGGCTTCGCTTAAAAGATGATATGCTCGATTATGCTAAAAATTTAATTATTAATACCGCTGGAAAAATGACCATTGATGAAGTACCACAACCCACTACTGATGGCCTCTCCTTTAATGGTGTTGATCAATTCCTACGTATCGGTGACTCTAATGATCTCTCCTTTGGTGATGTCGTACAATTACGCTATTTACGTGCTGTCTCCTTCTGGGTCTATTTTGAAGAATTTACTAATAATGCACATATCATTGATTTTGGTAATGGATCTGGAAAAGATAACGTATTTATTGGAATTATGGGACGAGGAAATGCAACCACTCAACAAAAAGAATTACTTGATACTTCTTGTATGGATCAAGCATTAAATACAGTACCTACTATCCCCTCAGGACAACAATGTACTGAAGAAGTATGTCCACAAGTTGGTATGGCAACAAGTGCAGCAAATGTAAACGTTTGGAGTTGTCCTAAACCAGAACTATTCGGACGCATTATGCCTCCCCTCCAAGAAAAAGCTGCTCCACCTGGTGAAGCCAAAACCGCCGATCTCATATACGAAATATGGGACGATAAATTACGAAAACTACATATACAAGTAAAAGATATAATTCCATTGCGCAAATGGGTACATATAACCATTACGGCAGGAAATAATGACGCATTTAAACCAAGTTTAAAAATTTATAAAAATATGGAATTAGTTCATACAGAAGGTTCAGCGTGGTTACCACAAAATAATTACACAACTAAAAATTATATTGGTAAATCAAATTGGATGAATGCAACCAGCCCATATGATAATGCCGATGAACTCTTCAAAGGAAAATTATTTGATTTACGCGGTTATCGCACTTCAATGTCTGAAAAGAAAATAAAAGATACTTATCATTGGGGACAAAAATTACTCGGATTATCTAAAAATAATTCATTTTTAGAATAATATCTATAATAAATAGAAAATGAGTAATAACAGTACAAATAACAATTCTTCAACTCCACCGTTAACTCCAAGACCAAATAATAACGAAAAAGAACACAATGTATCCCATAATAAAAATGCTCAAGCAAAACGATTAGCACAAAAAGGATTTATTGATCCTAAGACAGGTAATTTTATTAAACAAAATAAAGTAAATAATTCTAATCCGACCACAAGTAGTATTCCAACTCCAAATATAATTCG
>JACCDG011299279.1_pt1 | contig 10448 bp, 9 predicted proteins | sample 7442471 | NCBI WGS metagenome assembly JACCDG01 (sample SAMN15323444, study PRJNA562643) | freshwater metagenome | isolation source: river surface water | place: USA:Blue River Watershed | collected 2017-08-17 | reverse complement strand
GAAGTGCCAAGCACTTGCAGGTAGGCCACCAAGGCATCCATTTCGGTCTTGTCTTTGACCTCATCGGCTGCTGCCTTGATTTCGTCGTCCGTGTATGGAACGCCCACCGTACGCAAAGCCTTCATGCGAGGAGCCATACCTGCCGGATCCACCTTGGCTGTTACCAACCAAGGGTAAGCGGGCATATTGGACTCAGGCACCACATCACGAGGATTGATCAAGTGAGCACGATGCCAGTCATCGCTGTACTTGGCGCCAACACGATGCAGGTCAGGACCGGTACGCTTGGAACCCCATTGGAAGGGGTGGTCGTACACGAACTCGCCAGCAACGGAGTAGTGACCATAACGCAGCGTTTCAGCACGGAAGGGACGAATCATCTGCGAGTGGCAACCGTAGCAGCCCTCACGCAGATAAATGTCACGACCGGCCAATTGCAGCGGCGTGTAAGGCTTCAGACCAGGAACGGCTTCAGTGGTGCTACGCTGGAAAAACAGCGGAACGATTTCAACGAGGCCACCAAAAGCAACGGCGATGACGATCAGAACGATCATCAGGAAGTTGCTGGTTTCAATGCGTTCGTGAGAGATCGCAGCAGGCTTGTGATTGTGATCAGCCATTTGTTGTTCTCCTTATCAAGCTGCAACGGGCTGAGGAATGGTCGTGGTCGCTGCACGACCAGCCATGACCGTCATGACGGTGTTCCACAGCATCAAAATCATGCCGCCCAGGTACAACAAGCCACCGGCCACACGCAGAACGTAGAACGGATAGGTTGCCTTCACACTTTCAACGAAGGTGTAAACCAGGGTGCCGTCGGGGTTCACCGCACGCCACATCAAGCCTTGCATCACGCCGGCAATCCACATGGCAGCGATGTACAAAACGATACCAATAGTGGCTGCCCAGAAGTGCAGCGAAATGGCAGAAACGCTATACATCGAGGTGCGACCGAACATGCGAGGGATCAGGTAGTACAAGCTACCGATCGAGATCATGCCCACCCAGCCCAAAGCGCCCGAGTGAACGTGACCCACGGTCCAGTCGGTGTAGTGAGACAGCGAGTTCACGGTCTTGATGGACATCATCGGACCTTCGAAGGTCGACATGCCGTAGAAGGACAGTGCCACGATCAGGAACTTCAGGATCGCATCGTCACGCAGCTTGTACCAAGCACCGGACAAAGTCATGATGCCGTTGATCATGCCGCCCCAAGATGGTGCCAACAAGATCAGCGAGAACACCATACCGACGGACTGAGTCCAGTCTGGCAAAGCGGTGTAGTGCAAGTGGTGAGGACCCGCCCACATGTAAGTGAAGATCAGAGCCCAGAAGTGCACGATCGACAGGCGATACGAGTACACGGGCATCCCAGCTTGCTTGGGGATGTAGTAGTACATCATGCCCAGGAAGCCTGCAGTCAGGAAGAAGCCCACAGCATTGTGGCCGTACCACCATTGAACCATGGCGTCCTGCACCCCAGCGTAAGCCGAGTAGGACTTGGTCAGGCTGACAGGGATCGCAGCGCTGTTGACCAAGTGCAACAGGGCCACAGCGATGATGAAACCGCCGTAGAACCAGTTGGCCACATAGATGTGGCGGATCTTGCGGGTACCGACAGTGCCGAAGAACACAATGGCGTAAGACACCCAGACCAGTGTGATCAGGATGTCAATGGGCCATTCCAGTTCAGCGTACTCTTTGCCGGAGGTGAAACCCATAGGCAGAGACAGCGCAGCCAGCAAGATAACCAGCTGCCAACCCCAGAAGGTGAAGGAGGCCAGGGGACCCGCAAACAGGCGTGTTTGGCACGTACGTTGCACAACGTGGTAAGACGTTGCGAACAATGTGCAACCACCAAACGCAAAAATCACCGCGTTGGTGTGCAGGGGACGAAGCCGACCGTAGGTCAGCCAGGGAATGCCGAAATTCAATTCCGGCCATGCCAATTGCGACGCGATCAACACGCCGACCGCCATGCCTACGACGCCCCATAGGACGGCGGCAAGGGCAAACTGCCGAACGACGGTGTCGTTGTAAGTGGCAGAGTGAGTGGTTGCCATCTCTTTTTCTCCTTTGTTACACCCATAATTGTGAGGGCAAACGACTAACTATTCTTGATTAGCCTCAAGTTTCTGGTCGGGTTCGCCATCATCCTTTTGGAGAATTCTCAGCCCCTCTTGCTCCAAATCTTCAAATTGCCCCCCAAAAACAGCCCACCCCAATACCACTAGGATGGCCAGCACGAGGGCCACTGAAACTGGAATCAAAACATAGAGAATTTCCATAAAATCAAATACTTAGCTCTCATCAACAGTCAAACGAAGCGCATTCAAGACCACCGCCAGCGAACTGGCCGCCATCCCCAAGCCAGCCAACCAAGCAGGCAAAAACCCTGTTAATGCCAAGGGGATGCAAACCAAGTTATAGCCAGCAGCCCAAATCAGGTTCTGATTTACAACACGCAAAGCACGTTTGCTGAGGCTGACGGCAACGGGTAGCGCCGACAGTCGCCCCCCCAAAATGATGAGGTCAGCCTGAGACTGCGCCAAGGCTGCGCCGGCATCCAAAACAATCGACACGTCAGCCTTGGCCAACACAGGTGCGTCGTTGATGCCGTCACCAACGACCGCGACCATCGCCCCTGATCGCTGAGCGGAAGTGACCACGTCCAGTTTACCTTCAGGACTGACATGCGCACCAGCAATGGAGATGGCTTTCGCACCACCGAGGTGCACAACGGCAGCCTCCACCCTCGACGCGACATCCCCCGACAGCATTGCGCAGCGCCATTGGTGTGCGTTTAACTGCGCAATGGCATCAGCGGCGTCTGGGCGAAAGACTTCATCAAACTCAAAGCCACGGACATCATCCAAAGACGAGTCGGCGGAGGCATCCATGCCCAACCAGACTCGAATTTGCTGAGCCCCCGGCCATTTGTCCAGTTGCTCAGCCCTATCCCCCATCACCCACATGGCAGACCCCAAGCGCCAGACTCTGCCGCGCTCATCTTTGGCCTGAACGCCCTTACCTGCCAACTCAACGACATCCGTCAAGGGATGAATGGGCATGGCATCGCCAGGACCTGCCGCGCTCAAAGACCGAGACAAGGGGTGCTGTGAATAACATGCCAAGCTGCGCGCGAAGGCAAAACCCTCGTCATCCAGGGGGAGTTCGCCCTTCACCCCAACCACCCTGACCAGGGACAAATGCCCCTCGGTCAAGGTCCCGGTTTTGTCAAAAAAGACTTGCTCCACCCCGGCCAAGGATTCAATGGCATCCAGCCGGCGGACCAACAGCCCCTTCTTCCCCATGGCTCCTGCCGCAGCCAACAAGGCAGACGGGGCAGAAAGAGACAACGCGCATGGACACGTCACAACCAAAACGGATATGGCCACCCAGATCGATTTGGAGGGATCAATCCACTGCCACGCCAATCCCCCCAAAGCGGACAAGGCCAACACACCCCACAGAAATGGACTGGCGAAGCGATCGGCGGCACGCGCCAGACCCGGCTTTTCCGTCAAAGCCTGCTGCACCAGAGCCACGATCTGTTGGTAGCGTGTGTCTGGCCCCAAGCGCTGGATCGTCATCCAGATGGGCGCACCTTGATTGATGCTTCCCGCCACAACCAGTTGCCCGGTCTTTTTGGCAACAGCCCGCGACTCTCCGGTCAACATCGACTCATCGACCTCTGTCTGCCCCCAGATGATCTGCCCATCACCCGGGATGGCCTGCCCAACGGCAACCCGAACATGATCTCCATGCTGAAGCGACGACAAAGGGACCGACTCGGTCGCCGCCGCCGACCAATCTTGCTGATCGGCAGGATCAACAGCGCGATCAACGGCCTCGGGCAAGCGGACACACAAGGACTCAAGTGATTGCGTGACACGTTCACGGGCACGGCTTTCCATCCACCGCCCCGCTAACAAGAACGTGACGAACATGGTCAAAGAGTCAAAGTACGGCGTATCACCAAATCGAGCCGTGTCGCCAAACGTCACACCTGAGCTGACAATGAATGTGGCCGCCATACCAATGGCCACCGGCGTATCCATGGACACGCGGCGCTGTTTGGCGGCGCGCCATGCACCTGAAAAAAACGGCCCACAAGAAAACAGCATCACCGGCAAACTCAATACCCAGCAAGCCCAATTCATCAGGCGCCAGATATCCGGCGGGATTTCGTGGGGCCCGGATACGTATTGCGGCAAGGTGATCATCATCACCTGCATCATGCAAAACCCGGCAACCGACAGCCGCCACAACAGGCGTCGCCGCTCTTGCAGGCGCTCATGACCCGCTCTCGCTGCGGCATCGGGCCAAGCTCGGTAACCCACTTTTTGCACCGCCTGCACCAGATCTGACAAACGGACCCGCGCCGGGTCCAGCAAGATACGAGCGCGCTGTGAAGCGGCTTGAACGTTCACCTCTTGCACGCCTGGCACAGACATCAATGCGTTTTCGATGGTGATCGAACAGGCCGCGCAATACATGCCCGACAAACCCAGGCCAATTCGACGCTTGCTCGACCCCAACGGTGCCTCCAGCACGCACTGCGCCAACAATTGCGGATCATCTAAGCCGGCCAATTGGGCTGGGGTCAGCGGTTCAGGCTTGGGTCCAGGCACACCTGGGACAGCTTGCTCCTGCTCAGATCGGACAGGCAAGGAATTCATCAATGGCTCACTGCTAAAGTCTTGGCGTCAAGCGCGGATCCGGACTCTACACGCCCAATAGCCTGACTGGAAAATTGATCCATTTAAATTGTCAACCAACAGGACCAAGATGAAGCCAACCCTCGTTTTGCGTGCATGCCTGTGGCTTGCCTTTGTGAGCAGCCAAGCAAGCACATGGGCTGCTGATGCGCCAGGTAAACCGCAACAATTACCCACGACGACCTTGGGGATCAGCTTTTACAACATCAAAGCAGAGCTTGCCCAAACGGAGCGACAACGAGAAATCGGCTTGATGCACCGCACCGCCATGGGCGCCAATGACGGCATGATCTTCGTGTTTGAGCGAGCAGGGACGCAGTGCTTTTGGATGAAAAACACACTGATCCCGCTATCCGTCGCCTTTTTGGATGAGGATGGCACCGTGGTGAACACCGACGAGATGGCCCCACAGACGGAAGATGCCCATTGCTCAGCCAAACCTGTGCGCTATGTACTGGAGATGAACAAAGGCTGGTTCAGCAAGCGAGGCATCAAAGCCGGCGCCAAGGTCACGGGCGATCTATTTGCAGGCAAGCGATGAGCTTCATTTCGTTTTGGACGCAATGCGCTCCTTTAACTGCTGAAGCACCGTGAGCGCAGCTTCACGCCCAGCCAGGATCGACAGCCGCCGCTGACTGAAGTCAGCGCTCCCGATCCCCTCCAACTTAGGACGCATCACCACATCGGCATCTTTCAACTCGTATTGGCTGATGCTGTGACCCATGATGTTGAAGGTTTGCATGAGGATGTCGATCGCACCCTTGGTTGGCTGCCCCTCGGGGATGGACGAAATGTCGACCGCAATGATCAGATCAGCCCCCATTTGCTTGGCAAAACGCACAGGCACGGGCGACACCAATCCACCGTCAACATACTCGCGCGCCCCAATTTTCACAGGTTGAAATACACCCGGCACGGAACTGGAAGCCCGAACAGCCGTGCCGGCATCCCCCTTGCGGAACAAAATCGGCTGACCACTGTTCAGGTCGGTCGCCACGATGCCCAAAGGCAGGCGCATGTTTTCAATTTGAGTGCCGCCGGTAAACCCGCGCACGTACTTGGCCAAGGCCTCCCCCTTGAGCAACGAACGCCCTGGAAAGATCCAATCCGTGATGGACGACTCGTCCATGTTCATGGCCATGTCAGCCATTTCAACCGGCGTCTTACCACTGGCGTACAGGGTCGCAGCCACGCTACCAGCGGAGGTGCCCACGATCAAATCAGGCTTGATGCCTTGTTCTTCCAAGACTTGCAGAACACCAATGTGAGCAAACCCACGAGCGGCCCCCCCTCCCAACGCCAAACCGATCTTGGGAGGTTTCGGTGCAGCTTTGACCACCGGAGCAACAGGCGCAATGGGTTGCGTGGGTGGTACCGCACAACCTGCCAAAGCCAATGCCAAACTACCCAGGAGCACACTCGCCAAACTCTTATATTTCAAAAAGCTATAATCAACCAACAAATCTGTTCTTTTCATATATATAGACCATCTATAGCATCCGCACTCTATCTTGAGCCCTGCGTCTGCCCCTGATTCATGAAAATCCGCAACCTGGACCTGTCCGACAACGCCATCAATGCTGAACACGAAGCGTTGGGACTGCCGCCAATCGAAGATGACGTGAGTCACCCTTCTCACCACCCTGTCCTGCGCACAGCAGTATGGGCGGTGGTGTTCATGTTGATTGGCGTCATCGGCTACTTGGGCACGCGACTGTTCAATGGTACCCATGAGCTGACAGGTTTTCAGCTCATCGCTCAAACACTGACCGGAGAGACCTTCTGGAAAGCCGTAGCCGTTGGCCTGCTTGCCCAGACCGTCGACGGTGCCCTGGGCATGGCCTACGGCATCACATCCACCAGTTTTTTGTTGGTCACAGGTGCATCACCGGCCGTTGCCAGCGCCAGCGTCCACATCGCCGAGGTTTTTACAACAGGCGTGTCAGGCATCTCGCACATCAAACTTGGCAATGTGAACAAAAACCTGTTCCTGCGTTTGCTGGTGCCTGGGATGATCGGTGCCTCGATTGGTGCCTGGACGGTGGCGACCGTTGATGGCAGCGTCATCAAACCCTACATTTCGGCCTATCTGTGCCTGATGGGCTTGTACATCATCAGCAAGATTTTCCGCACTATCAAGGTTCGCAAGGAAGAGCCCAAACACGTTGCCAAATTGGGTTTGCTTGGCGGCTTCGTCGACGCTGTTGGCGGCGGTGGTTGGGGCCCCGTTGTGACAACGACCTTGGTCGGGACAGGACAAGACCCTCGCACCACCATCGGCTCTGTGAATCTGGCAGAGTTCTTTCTGACCTTCATCAGCGCCACCGTATTTGCCATTTTGGTTGACGAGGCCCCCTGGCCGACCGTCGCTGGATTGGTTGTCGGCGGTTTGTTTGCTGCGCCTTTTGCTGCACTTTTGACCAAGAAACTGCATACCAAGGCCCTGTTGGCACTGGTTGGCACCGTGATTGCCCTCATCAGTACCTACAATTTGTACCGCGCGTTGCACTGACCTCGGTTCAGCGCCATTTCTATCGATGACGTTGCTGTGACAACGTCAGCTCTTTTTGATATCGAAAAACCATGTACCAGTACACCGATTTCGACAAGCAGTTTGTGCGTCAACGTGCTGCTCAATTCCGCGACCAGTTGGAGCGCAACATGGCCGGCAAGCTGGGCGATGACGAGTTCCGTCCGCTGCGCCTGCAAAACGGTTGGTACATCCAACGTCACGCTCCTATGCTGCGCGTGGCTGTGCCTTACGGGGAACTGTCGTCCAAGCAATTGCGCCAACTGGCCCGTATTGCACGCGACTACGACCGTGGTTACGCCCACTTCACCACCCGTCAAAACGTTCAGTACAACTGGATCCCATTGGCCAAGAGTGCTGATGTGATGGACCTGTTGGCTGAAGTGAACATGCACGGTATTCAGACTTCAGGTAACTGCATCCGCAACATCACGGCTGATGCCATGGTGGGTGTGGCCGAAGACGAAATCATCGACGCACGTCCTTACTGCGAAATCATGCGTCAATGGTCGACCTTGCACCCTGAGTTCGCACACCTGCCACGTAAATTCAAGATCGCCGTCAGCGGCGCGAAGGAAGATCGCGCTGCCATTTACTGGCACGACATCGGTCTGCAATTGGTCAAAGACGACGAAGGCGAGATTGGTTACAAGGTCATCGTCGGTGGCGGCATGGGCCGTACCCCCATCACCGGCACCGTCATCAACAGCTTTGTGCCTTGGCAGCAAATTCTGGTTTACATCGAAGCCATCGTGCGCGTGTACAACCGTTATGGCCGCCGCGACAACATGTACAAGGCCCGGATCAAGATCCTGGTCAAGGCTGAAGGCCAAAAGTTCTTCGATCAGGTGAACCAGGAGTTCAGCGACATCCTGACCCGTGACATCGACGGCGCCGCACACATCATTCCGCAAGCTGAGTTCGACCGTGTGAACGCTGGCTTTGCCTACCCTGCTTCGGTGCAAGCTTATGCACCCGCAGGCAACGGCTTGCCCGCTGACGCGTCTGAAGCAGACCAGATTCAGTTCAAAAAGTGGCAAGAGCGTAACGTCAAGGGTCACAAGATCCAGGGCTACAAAAACGTACATCTGTCAGTCAAGCGCGTGGGCCAAGCCCCCGGCGACGTGACCGACGTACAAATGGACGCCATTGCCGACATGGCTGATCGCTTCAGCTGTGGCGAACTGCGTGTCACCCACGACCAGAACGCCCTGCTGCCTTTCGTCCGTGAAGAAGACCTGTTTGCCCTGTGGCAAGTGGCCAAGGCTGCCACACTGGCATCGGCCAACATCGGCTTGCTGAGCGACATGATCGCCTGCCCTGGCGGCGACTTCTGCGCGCTGGCCAATGCCCGCTCCATCCCGATCGCCAACGACCTGATCGAGCGTTACCAAGATCTGGACGAGCTGTACGACATCGGAGAGATCGACCTGCACATCTCTGGTTGCATCAACTCCTGCGGTCACCACCACACCGGCCACATCGGCATCTTGGGCGTCGACAAAGACGGCACTGAGTGGTACCAGGTGACCCTGGGTGGTTCAGACGGCTCTGACCACGCTCCTACCAGCGTGGCGGGCAAGGTCATCGGCCCATCGTTTGCCGCAGACGAAGTCAGCGATGTGATCGAAGCCGTGATCGAAACCTACCGTAGCCAACGTGCTGCGAATGAGAAGTTCGTTGACACCGTCAAACGCATTGGTCTGGACCCATTCAAGGCTGCGGCCAACGCCGTGCGTCGCACAACTGCCAAAGACTCGGCCAAAGCCGCCTGATCGGCAGACAACAGGACAAGAGAACATGAAATTCATTGATCCCCATCACGACCAGTGGCACACCGTGGGCGGCGAAGACGGCCCGATGTCTCACCCACCTATCAAGAGCTACAGCCTGCTGACGCTGGCCCAATGGCACGCTGTGCGCGAGCAGTGGCCCGCACAAGGCACAGCAGACTACAAGCCCGTTGGCGTGATCCTGAGCAACGACACAGACATCGAAGCGCTGGAAGCCGATGCCCCCAAGCTGGCATTGGTGGTGTTGCAGTTCCCCAAGTGGGTTGACGGCCGTGCCTATTCGCAAGCCCGCATCCTGCGTTCACGCTATCGCTTCCAGGGCGAAATCCGTGCAACAGGCGATGTGCTGGTTGACATGATGCAGCTGCTGTCTCGCACAGGCTTTGACGCCGTGACGCTGCGCGCCGATCAAGACCGTGCTGCCGCTGAGCGTGCATTGGGCTTCTTCGCTGCTCGTGGCTTCTACCAAGGCGCAGTCGAGGCGACCAAGCCCGTGTTTGGCCGCGCAGCCTGATGTTGGAGTGATCTGATGAGCGAATCATCCTCTCTTGGTACCTCGTCGCTGATCGGCGGTCCAGCACCCGCTGGCTCGGCCATCAGCCTGTACAACAACCCCAGCGCAGACTACGCAGTCAAGGTGCACGCCACGATTGAGCTGCTCAAGGCCGCGGCCATTGAGCACCCTGGCAAAGTTGTGCAAGCAACCAGCCTGGGCGTGGAAGACATGATCGTCACCGATCTGATCGCACGCTACCGCTTGCCCATTGCCATCGGCACCTTGGAAACGGGCATGCTCAACCCCGAGACAGCCTCGCTGATCGGGACCATTGAAACGCACTACGCAGACGCAGGTGTCCACGTCGAGGTTTATCGCCCTGTTCAAGAGGCCGCGATCGAATTCGTCAAGAAAAATGGCGAAAAGGCCATGTACGAAAGCATCGACCTGCGCAAGGCCTGCTGCGGCATCCGCAAGCTGGAGCCCCTGGGCCGCATGCTGGCTGAACGCTCGGCTTGGATCACCGGTTTGCGTCGCGAACAGTCCAACAACCGCGGTGACATGGCGGCCCGAGAGCAAGACGACAAAGGCCGCGCCAAGTTCAACCCCATGATCGAATGGACCTGGGGTGATGTCTGGCACTACGTGTCGGTGAACCATGTGCCCTACAACCCACTGCATGACCAGTTCATGCCCAGCATCGGCTGTGCCCCTTGCACACGCGCCATCGCCGTAGGCGAGGACTTCCGCGCTGGCCGCTGGTGGTGGGAAGATGAAAAGGCCAAGGAATGTGGCCTGCATGTTCACCAGAACTGAGCCCACCCGAATTGAAGTCAGAAGGTAAGTAAAACGATGAACGCCCCCGAGAACGTGAACCAATTGCTGGCGGATGTGGACCACCGCCACCT
>JACCDG010835065.1_pt1 | contig 10449 bp, 9 predicted proteins | sample 7442471 | NCBI WGS metagenome assembly JACCDG01 (sample SAMN15323444, study PRJNA562643) | freshwater metagenome | isolation source: river surface water | place: USA:Blue River Watershed | collected 2017-08-17 | reverse complement strand
CTTCTTGACCCAACCATCCTGTTCTTCTTGCTGGGGGTGGGGGCAGGGCTGATTCGGTCCAATCTGGCCATTCCGGGCCAGATGGCGCGCTTTTTGGCTCTGTATTTGTTAATGGCGCTTGGGCTGAAGGGCGGTTTTGCCCTGGCCCAAAGCGGCTTCCAAACCTCTGTACTGGTCGATCTTGGGTTGGCTCTCGGCTTGGCGCTCGTGATTCCCATGGCGGGCTATGCTTTTCTCCGAAAGATCATTGCCCCGCTCAATGCCGCGGCCGTGGCGGCCGCCTACGGCTCTGTCAGTGCGGTAACTTTTATCACGACCGTCCAGTACCTCGACAATCAAGGAATCCAGTATGGGGGGCATATGTCGGCCGCCCTCGCCTTGATGGAGTCCCCGGCCATTTTATTTGCTGTTCTCATGGCCAACTTGGTCCGGGCCAAGCTTCCCAAGCGCAAAGGCAAGGCCCCGGTGGCGGACGCCTCCCTCCGGCATATTTTGCAGGAGTCTTTTACCGAGGGGACCCAGATCTTGCTGCTTGGCAGTATGGTGGTCGGTTATCTGACAGGGGAGCAGGGCAAGTCGGTGATGGAGCCTTTTACCGGCGATATTTTCAAGGGAATGCTTGCCTTTTTCCTGCTCGATATGGGCATGGCCACGGCAGCTCATTTTAAGGATCTAAAAAAGGTTCCCAAAATGCTGGTGGTCTACGGGGTGGTTGGCCCGTTGATCCATGCGGTTTTCGCTCTCTGGCTCTGCTCCCTGTTTGGCGTACCCACGGGCAATGCCATCCTCTTAATGGTGTTAGCCGCCAGCGCCTCGTACATTGCCGTGCCAGCGGTGATTAAACATGCGATTCCCGAGGCTTCGCCCCTTCTTTATCTCGGCCTGCCGCTGGGGCTGACCTTCCCCTTTAATATTCTGGTGGGAATCCCTCTTTACGTCGGGTTGGTGGAAAAGTTTTTGCGCTAAGGCCGTTTTCGGGCCAGAGCGCGGTGCTGGTCCATGAAATTCCGAATTCGAGCTGGGTCGGGCCCTTTTCGCCAATCCCCGTCCTTCTTGAGGGAAGAGCCGACAATGAAGCCGTCGGCCAAGGCGAAATAGTCAGCCAAGTTGCCCGCGCTTACTCCGGAACCCAGCAGGATTGGGAGGGAAGTGGACTGTTTGACGGAGGTAAGGTCTTCCAGTGAAGGTGTATCCCCGGTGACATCGCCGGTTATGATTACGGCATCTCCCCGCATGAACTCCACCGCGTGGGCAGCGGCTCCTACTTCTAAATCTGCGGTGATGGCATGGGAGCTGTGCTTCTTTTTAATGTCAGCCCAAATCCGGATCCCAGATGCCCCCATGGCCCGGCGCTCGCGTAGAAGTGGTCCGGCACAAGCCTCGATCAGGCCCTCATCCGCCACATGAGCAAAGGCAAAGCCTTCCGCACGGATGAAATCCAACCCGGCGGCGAGCGCTGCGGCCAACGCTTCATGATTCGCTCCGGCCAGGATCTGAATTCCGGTGGGCAGTTGGGCAGCCTTCCGGACGGCCAAACCAACGGCTGTCATGGCCGCCACAATCTCCGGCCCGACCCCGCCCTTTAAATAAGGAGTGTCGTGCATGTTTTCGATCATGAGACCGTGAATGCCTGCCGATCGGTAAGCCATGGCCTCTTGGGCAGCCTCGCGAACAATCATCTCCAGGGATTGACGACTGGTGGAAGTGCCTGGCAGGGCGCCAACATGAATCATCCCAATGACGGGTTTGGTTCCAGGGAAAGGGGGTAACTTCAAAGCCAGAAAACGGACACCGGAATTAGCGGACCTGCCGGGCTTTCTTGACCATCTCGGATCCATCCGCCTTGCACTTCTGGCAGTGGGCATGAAGAGAGGACCAGGAAAGGCTGAGCAGGGCAATCGCCAGAATGAGCGCTTTCAACGGGCTTAGTATTTAATCTGTAAAAGATAAGTCAACGCCTGGCTTTGCGCCCAACGGCTTACTTCTTGGGGTTGCGAAGCTGATCGCCCAGGAGGTTTAGGAGAAGTAGGCAAAGGATCAAGGTAAGGGCCGGAAAGACAATTAACCACCAAGGGGTGTCGATAGGGTTTAACATGGAAGCGCCGTCTGCCAGAAGGGTTCCCCAGCTGGCCAGCGGCGCCTGAACGCCCAAACCCAGAAAACTAAGGAACGACTCCTCCAGAATCACGGCCGGCAAAGCGAGGGTCAGGTAGGTAATCACAACGGGTAACACCTGCGGCAGGATCTGACGGAATAGGATCACGGGCGTACTTTGTCCGATGAGGCGGGATGAGAGAACAAAAGGGCGTTCTTTGATGGTGAGAACCTGTGCGCGAACAATCCGGGCGAGAGTGAGCCACTCCACCAGACCCAGTCCGACAAAAAGCAGCAGCAGCCTGGCGTGGGTGGCAAATGGGGCCAAAGCCGTGCCATCCAGCAGGGCCTTGAGTTTTAGGTCGAACAGGCTGATCAGCACGATGACCAAAACAATCCGTGGCAGGGCGTACAGCACATCCACCACCCGCATCATCAAATTGTCGGTGCGACCACCCGCATATCCGGCAACCAAGCCATAGGCCACCCCGAGCAAGAGACTGATGGAGGCTCCCACAAAGCCTACCAGGAGTGAAATGCGGGCCCCGTACATCAGGCGAGTTAGTAGATCCCGGCCATGAAGATCCGTGCCGAGCCAATGCTCCGCGTTGGGCGGGACTAAGCGATTCGCGGAAAGTTCGCCCACACCATAAGGGCTAAGGATCGGCCCGAACACCGCCGCACCAAGCAGGAGGCCCAAAAGGCCTAAAATGAGCCGAGAGGTGGGCGTTAACTTCATGAGGTGACCCGGATGCGCGGATCCAGGAGTGCGGTCAGCCAGTCGGCCACTAAATTGAAAAAGAGAAGAAGGAGGCAGTACACCAAGACCACGCCGGAAACGAGAAACACATCCCGATTGATTACCCCGTTGACGAAAAACTGGCCGATGCCCGGGATGGCGAACACCTCTTCGATCACAAGGCTACCGGTGAGGATGTTGGCGGCCAAGGGGCCGGCATAGGCGACCAGGGGAAGAATCGCCGGACGAAGAGCGTGCAGATAAATGAGGGTGGTTTCGGAGACCCCCTTGGCCCGAGCAGTCCGGATATAGTCCGCTCCAAGAGTTTCCAGGAGACCACTACGGGTCAATCGAGCACACACCCCGATAAAGGGAATGGCCAGGCAAATGGCCGGCAAAACCAGCTGGGAAAGAGTCCCCCAGCCGGCGGGCGGCAGGAGCCGGAGGCCGAAAGCAAAAATCAGGACCGAGATAGGTGCGAGGACAAAAGTGGGCGTGGAAAGGGTGAGGACGGCGAGAGAGTTGAGGAACGAATCCGTCTTGCGTCCTTGGTGGGCGGCGGCCCAAGCCCCCAGAGGGATACCCAGTCCAAGGGCCAGGGTGAAGGAAGCTGCGCCCAGGAGAAGGGAGCGGGGTAGGGATTGGCCGATGATTTCGGCCACGGTCCGACCGCGAAACTTTAAGGAATCTCCCAAATCACCCCGCACCACATTGGCTCCATATCGAAGCAACTGTTCGGGCAAGGATCCGGACAGGCCGTATTTTTCCTCCAGCATTGCCTTGGTGCGGGGATCCAAAGCCCGATCGGTCGCAAAGGGCGATCCCGGGGCAATCCGAACGAGAAGAAAGCAGAGACCAAGGACGGCGATAACTACAGGAATACTTGAGACGAATCGACGCACGAGAAAGGAGAGCATCGGCTATTCTCCTTTAGGCCCGATTTCGGAGAAGGGATGTTCGTCCAGCAGGTTAGGGAGAAGGCCATCCCACTTTTTGGGGTCAAACATCAGGCAGCCGACAAAATGGTAGAGGGGGAGGATGGGCATCGCCTGAGCCACGAGGACCTCCTCCGCTTGTTCCAGCAGGCGCAACCTTTTTGCGGGGTTGGGCTCGGCCGTGGCTTGAGCCAGTAGGTTGTCGTAGGGCAAGTCGGACCAGCCGGTCCGATTATTTCCCCTGCCTGTGACAAAGCAGTCCAGGAAAGTCAAAGGATCGTCGTAATCGCCCACCCAACTGGAGCGGGCGATGTCAAAATCTAGGGAATCCAAAGACCGCAGGTAGGTCGCCCACTCCTGGTTTCGTAAGTCGATGTTCACGCCGAGCTCCTTTTTCCATTGGGCCTGAATCTCCACCGCGATCTGCTCATTAAGTTCGGACTTGTTGTAAAGAATCGAAACACGGGGAAATCCCTCGCCCCCGGCATAACCAGCCTCTCGTAGGAGTGCTTTGGCCGTCACCGGGCTAAAAGCTGGCCCTTCCGGGGATTGGTATCCGGGGACGCCGCGCGGGGTCAGGGAAAGGGCCACCGGTTCGCCCCCGCGGGTGATTTTTTCAACGATTGCCTCTTTATCGATGGCCAGGCTGAAGGCGCGCCGGACCTTGGGATTATCAAAAGGCGGGCGGGTGACATTGAAACGGTAGAAGTAGGTGGCAAACAGGGGGGCGGGATGAAAATCCGGTCGCCCGCGGAGCTTGGGCATGATGAGGGAAGGAATTAGCCCCTTGTCCAAAAGAACATCCGCCTGACCTGAAGCGTAAAGATTGAAGGCCGTGCTGGCGCGCGTGACCGCCAGGGCATCGATGCGATTGAGGCGAATCCGTTCCGGCGAGTGATAGGCGGGATTCTTTTCCAAGGAGACACGATCGTTCACTTTCCAAGCCTTGAGGCGATATGGGCCGTTACCCACCCAAAGTTCCGGGCGGGTCCAGCGATCCCCATGTTTCTCGACCGTAGCCCGGTGGACCGGAAGATAAGTGGTGAAGGAGGTGAGGGAGGTGAAGAAAGGGGTGGGATTTTTTAGTCGTACCACCAGGGTTCTAGTGTCTGGGGCGGCGATCTCGACGGACTCCTCCGGACCGCGCCCGGCCTGAAAATCCTCCGCTCCACGGATGAAATACAGAATCTCCGCATAAGGGGACCCGGTGGCTGGATTGAGAGCCCGCAGCCAGCTGTCACGAAAGTCTTCCGCCGTCACCGGATCTCCGTTGGACCATTTTAAGTCCGGCCTAAGGGTAAAAGTGTAGGTTTTGCCGTCCGGCGAAATGGTCCAGCTTTCCGCCGCCCCTGGCACCGATTTTCCCCGAGAGTCCCGCCGGGTCAGACCTTCATAGAGAGCCGCGCAGATCCGGCCCTCCAACTGTCCGGATACCAGCGCCGGATCCAAGGTCTGGGGCTCAGCCCCATTACACAGAACCAAATCCGCGCGTGGCGCAGGAGTGCAACCCGCCAACAGCAGGGTGAGGGAAAGGCCGATCAGGCCGGGAAGCACCCGGCGGAAGGTCATTAGGGGTTGGCGGGAGCCGGAACAGCGGGGGCGGGGGACTCCGCCGGGGCAGGAGTCACCGCATTGGTCACGAGGTTGTTGGTGGCGGCGGCCACGGGCTTGGTGAGCTCTTCCTGCAGTTTTGGCCCGGCCGTCTGCCGGTGACTGTAGAGGAGGGCAAGAATCAGGGTCAGCACCATGAAAATGGACCCCAACCAGATGGTGCCCTTGGTCAGAACGTCGGAGGTCTGGGCGCCAAAGATCGACTCCGTAAAATTTCCGCCAAAGGCTGCCCCCAACCCCTCGGCGCGGGGTTTCTGCATCAGGACGAGCAGGGTCAAAAGAATGCAAACGAGGATATTGATCCCCAGTAGAACGTAGATGGCGATGTTAATCATTTTCGGATACCCGGGCGGGCCGGGCAGCTTCAATAATATCGAAAAAGGAGCGCGCGTCGAGACTGGCTCCGCCCACGAGGAAGCCGTCGATTTGGTCCTCGGCCATCAGTTCGGCCGCGTTTTCCGGTTTCACGCTACCGCCATAAATGACCCGGATGGCCTTGCCTTCCGGGCCGAAGAGGTCGGCGAGGATGGTCCGAGCTTTGTGGTGCACTTCATTGGCCTGTTTTGGCGTGGCCACCTTGCCGGTGCCGATTGCCCAGACGGGTTCGTAGGCGATGACAAGCTCGGAGATCTTTTCCTTGGGAAATCCCGCGAGGGATCCGCGCAGCTGGGTCTCGACCACGGTCATGGTCTCTTTGGCCTCCCGTTGGGCAAGGGTTTCACCCACGCAAACAATGGGTCGGAGATGGTACCCGACCGCCGCCACCGCTTTGGCCGCCACCGCCGCATCCGTCTCATTGAAATACTGGCGCCGTTCAGAATGGCCCAGAATGACATGCCGGACGCCAAGTTCTCGGAGCATCGGACCGGAAACCTCACCCGTAAAGGCACCTTCCTTGGCCTGATGCATGTTCTGCGCGCCAATGGCCAAAACGCTATGGCGGCCCAATGTCTCAGCGGCGGCCGTCAGAGAGGTGAAGGGCGGACAGACCACCATGTCCACATTGGCCACCTTCTGAACCCGCTGGACGATATCTTCGATGAGGTTCTTGGTGTCCGAGGCGGTCCGGTGCATCTTCCAGTTTCCAGCCACAAAAGGCCGCCGTGGAATGGACTTTTTGGCGCGGGTCATGGTTTCTCGTTCAGGGCGGCCACCCCAGGCAGGGTTTTTCCTTCCAAAAATTCCAGCGAAGCACCGCCACCGGTGGAGATAAAAGTCACCTTTTTCCCCACCCCCGCTTTTTTGATGGCTTTCACGGAGTCGCCCCCGCCGATAATGGAAACCGCCTGGGAGTTGCCGGCCACGGCCTTGGCCATGGCAAAGGTGCCCTCGGCACAGGCAGGAATTTCGAACACACCCATGGGGCCGTTCCAAAGGATAGTTCCAGCCCCGGCAATTTCTTTGGCATAGGTTTCCCGGGCCTGAGGGCCGATATCGACGCCCTCCCAGCCGTCCGGAATATCCTCGCCGGGCCGGGTGAATTTTCCAGGGGAGACTTTCCGACCCGCAAAATCGAGCTGCTCCACAATCAGGGTGTCCTCGGGCAGGAGAAGTTTAACCCCGCGCTTTTGGGCCTCCGCCAGAATGTCTTTTGCTAAATCGACCTTCTCAGGCTCGCACAGGGATTTGCCAATCTTTTTGCCTTGGGCGAGCCGGAACGTGTAGGTCATGCCGCCGCCGATCAGGATGGTGTTGGCCTTTTGCAGAAGGACGCGCAGAACCCCGATTTTGTCTCCCACCTTGGCGCCGCCAAGAATCACCAAAAACGGGCGTTTGGGTTGGGACAGCTCTGTGCCGAGATAGCGCAACTCCTTTTCCATGAGGAGTCCGGCGGCCGCCTTTTGGGCGAGCCGTGCGCAGGCCTCCGTGGAGGCATGGGCGCGGTGAGCCGAGCCAAAGGCGTCATTGACATAGATCTTGGCGGAGCCGAGCAGTTTCTTGGCGAACGCAGGATCATTTTTTTCCTCTTCCGCGTGGAAGCGTACGTTTTCCAAGACCAGAACCTCGCCAGGCTTGAGATTGGCCCGGAGCTTGTCGGTCTCGGCGCCCACGCAGTCTGCCGCAAACTGCACCGGACGGCCGAGCGACTTGGCGAGGTGCGCGGCTACCGGCTTAAGGGAATACTTCTCTTCCGGCTTGCCCTTGGGCCGCCCGAGGTGGCTGGCGAGAACAAGGGAGGCCCCTCTTTCGAGGAGTAGGTTAAGAGTGGGGAGGGTTTCCTGAATCCGGGTATCGTCAGAAACTTTCGGTCCCTCGGTAGAGGGCTCGAAAGGGACGTTAAAATCCACCCGGACGAAAACCTGTTCGCCCTTGGGCTGGAGATCCTGGACGGTCAGCTTGGCCACGATCCGATCAACCCGCGATGTGCTTGAGCAGATCGACGCAACGATTGCTGTAACCCCACTCGTTGTCGTACCAACTGACCAGCTTGAAGAAGCGCTTATTGAGGCCAATGCCCGACCCGGCATCAAAAATGCTGGAGGCCTTGCAGTGGATGAAATCAGAGGAAACCACCTCGTCTGTGGTGTATTCCAGAACACCCTGGAGGTAGGTCTCTGAGGCCTTTTTCATGGCCGCGCAGATTTCCTGATAGGACGTGTCTTTGGTGGTTTTCACCGTGAGGTCGACGACGCTGACCGTGGGGGTGGGCACGCGGAACGCCATGCCGGTGAGTTTTCCCTGAACTTCGGGGCAGACGAGACTGACAGCCTTCGCGGCACCCGTGGCGGAGGGGATGATGTTAATCGCGGCCGAGCGGCCCCCTTTCCAGTCCTTGCGGGACGGGCCGTCGACGGTTTTTTGAGTGGCCGTGTAACTGTGGACGGTGGTCATCAATCCCTCCTCGATCCCGAAACCTTCCTTGAGGAGAACGTGGACCACGGGGGCCAGGCAGTTCGTGGTGCAGGAGGCATTGGAGATGATGTGGTGCTTGGCGGGGTCGTACTTGGTGTGATTCACCCCCATCACCACCGTGATGTCTTCGCCTTTGGCGGGGGCAGAGATGATGACCTTCTTGCAACCGGCCGTGATGTGGCCCTTGGCCTTGTCTGCTTCCGTGAAGAGTCCGGTGGACTCCACCACGAAGTCGACTCCCAGATCTTTCCAGGGAAGAGCGGCGGGACCTTCCTTGACGGCGAGGCACTTGATTTTATGGCCATCGACCACCAGCACATCGTCTTCCGGGACGGAGGGAGAGGACTTTTCGCTGCGCACTTCGCCCTGATATCGTCCTTGGACGGAGTCATACTTGACCAAGTAAGCCAGGTTGTCCGCGGGAACGAGGTCGTTCACCGCCACGACGTCAAATTTTTTTCCAAGCAGGCCCTGCTGGCAAAGTGCCCGGAAGACCAGTCGGCCGATCCGGCCGAATCCATTAATCGCGATTTTGTGTTTGGTAGCCATAGGTTTAAGTCGAGAATCCTAGCGATGATGATGTCGCAGAGTCAATGAGGGTGAGAATTCCTTAAGAGGCTAGTGGGCTAGAAAGGAGACGCAGGTTTGGCCATATTCGCGCCGCCAAACTTCTTTGAGAGGGGTTTCCGTGCTCCATTTGGCGCGGTGGGAATGTTCCCAAACCATCCGACCCTTGGGGGCCAGTAGACGGTCGAGGCCCGTTGTGATGTTCCAGGTCGACAACTCCTCCGGGGTTTGATCGTAAGGCGGATCGAGAAAAATCAGATCGAAGGACTCGGCGGGAGCGGTCGGCAACCAGCTCTCCACGGGAGTCTCAAGGACAGGGAAGTTATAGCCGAGGGACTCCAGGTTGTGACGGAGGGATTCTGCGGTACGGTGATTTTGTTCCAGAAAAAGAGCAGTTTTGGCCCCGCGGCTCAGGGCCTCAAGTCCGTAGGATCCGGTGCCGGCAAAGAGATCCAGAACGCGGGCATCGGGAATCCAGTTGGCCAGGGCGGAGAAAACGGCCGCGCGAACACGGTCCTGGGCCGGGCGAAGTCCTGGGATCACGGGCACCTCCAGTTGCCGGCTGCAGTGGATTCCGCCGGTGATGCGGAGGAAGCCGGTGCCGCTTCGCCGGGGATGACTCGGGCGCCTTCCTTCGGTATGACGTGGGGATGTCGATCTCATCTGGCAACCCTTGGTGTATCATCCTCAATCCCGCCGCCAAGGGGGATCAGGCGCGAAAAACACTCGATCGGGTGAAAACCCTGGCACCGGAGGCCAAGATTTATCTGACAGAACAGGCAGGGGACGGGGAGCGGCGGGCGCGAGAGGCAGTCGCGGAAGGCTACCACACGATTGTTGCCGCAGGCGGGGACGGAACCATGAATGAAGTGCTGAATGGAATCGACCCCGGAAAATGCACCCTGGGAATTTTGCCGGTGGGTACCATGAACGTGCTGGCCTTGGAGTTGGGGATTTCGCCGGATATCGAAAAATCCCTGCAGATCATCCGGGCCGGAAAGCGGCGGCGCTTCGACCTGGGCTACGCCAATCAGCGCCGCTTTCTGCAGCTTGCCGGCGTGGGGTTGGATGCCGAGGTGGTTCGTAAAACCCACCCGGAAGCCAAACGGGCGTGGGGCCCATGGAGTTATCTTTTGACGGTGGCCCAAGTGACGGTGGCCCCGGCGCCTCATCTGCTGGTGAAGGCGGGCGGACAGGAACTTTCGGGGGCCATGGTGCTGATTGGGAATGGTCGGCACTACGGGGGGCCGTTCCGCTTTTTCCCCAAGGCAGACATGGCGGATGGTAAACTGGATGTGTGCATCTTTCCTAAGTCGGGCCCGCTCGATCTGTTGTGGTATTTGCAGGGCGTCCTGCTGGGGGGGCCGGAGTCTCTGCCGGAGGTAAAATATTTGCAGGTCCCCAGCCTGACGGTGGAGGCCAAGGAAAAGGTCGCTTTGGAGGTGGATGGAGAATACGGCGGGGAAACTCCGGTAATTTTTCGGACGGAGCCACAAGGCGTGGAGGTGATCGTTCCATGAGAAAAGCCGGGGAAGTTTTCCGGCTGGAGAAAACGGATGGGAAGGCACGGGCGGGGGTTCTGAAGACCGCGCACGGCGAAGTACAGACCCCAGTGTTCATGCCGGTGGGGACCCAGGCTTCGGTCAAAGG
>JACCDG011495082.1_pt1 | contig 10450 bp, 23 predicted proteins | sample 7442471 | NCBI WGS metagenome assembly JACCDG01 (sample SAMN15323444, study PRJNA562643) | freshwater metagenome | isolation source: river surface water | place: USA:Blue River Watershed | collected 2017-08-17 | reverse complement strand
GTACCGTTGATGATGCGCTTGTCGACGGCCTGTACGCGGGCCGACGGGAGCGTGGTCGAGGGCGAGATCGTCAAAAAGTTCGTCTACACTTTTGACGAATACGTGACCCTCTACCCGGAGGCCGAGGATTACCGGGCGTGGCTGACCAGCAAGCAGGAGCGGCCGGGCAACCGGGTGGTGATCCTGCAAGGGCTGCCCGGCTGGGGCTGTCATGCGGGCCATATGATGAACGTCACCCTGTACCGGGCGTTCACGCACCCCACCCACCCGCAGTACAGCACGCCCCCGACCGTGCTACTCAACGACGGTGACGACGGGTACGCCCGCAAGACCTTCGCCACCGACGAGGAGGCCGAGGCCGGGCTGGCGGAACTGATCGAACTGGCCCCCTTCCACCCGGGCGAGTTGAAGGACTTCGGCTACAACATGGAGTAACCGGCAAACCGCTTGAGGGGCACAACTCACGGAGCGGCTCGATGATCCGGACCTACGTCGCCTTCCTGCTGCACTTCGACCTCACCCAGAACGAGGTGCTGCGGCTGCGGGCCATCACCAGCCGCTCGCCGGCCGCCGAGTTCGAGTGGGCCAACGGGGTGCTGGACACCATCGCCCAGGACTACCACCTGCTGCGGTTCAACCTGGACGAGTTTGTGCTGCCCGGGTCGAGCATCCGGGAGTGGCTGGACGAGAAGATCAGGGGCTACCAGCAGGTGGACGCCAATCAGGAGGAGTGGGCGTCCGCCTGCGAGGCCACCGGCCCGGCCCCCGCCTGGCTGTGAACCCAGCCCCCGAAAGGGGGCTTCCACTTTTAACACTTCTGCCACTTCGGGAACCGTTAAACCGCTTGGAGGGAAAACAACACGAGGCGAAGTGAGTCATGCGGGCCTACACGGTGGAGTGGGACTATGGGGCGGACGAGTATCGCCCGGAATCGGCGACGGTGGCGGTACTGGCTGACGCTGGTGCGGCCGTGCGGGTGGTGTACGGGGCCGACCTGTCCCCCTACGATGGGGTGTACGCCGCCCGGGTGGTGGAGTGGGATGCCCTGACGGGCCGGCCGGCCGACACGCTGGCCCGGTTCGAGCGGGTGGCCGGGCGGTGCGGGGGGCTGGTGGTGGAGTCGTGGGCCGAGCGGTTCTAACCGCCAAACCGCTTGAGGGGCACAACCCCAGCGAGCCGACCATGACCTGCGAGTGCGGCGAAGAGTTCGACGGCGAGGGCGACTGCTGCCCCGACTGCTCCGCCGAACAGGCCGAGGAAGCCCACGCCCGGGCCACCAGCGAAGCCCACCTGGAACGGCTCGCCGAACTGGCCTGGGAACGCAGCCAGTACGAGCCGGAGCCGGGCGAGTACCCCTGGTAAACCGCCAAACCGCTTGGTGACCACAACCCACGAGAGCCGAAAAAGATGCCCACCATCCACCTGCAAGGACTGGGGCTGGTCAACGCCAAGCCGGTCGAGACTCTCCTTCCCGGCCAGAAGCTCTGCTACAATTACTCCTACGGCGAACACGAGGTCATCAGCGTCGAGCCGGTCAGCCCCCAGTTCTTCCTCCTGACCGGGAAGAACCTCAAGACCGGTAACGAGTATTCCCATCGGGTCAAGAAGGGCCGGCTGGTCGGCGTGGCCGACTAACCGTCAAACCGCTTGGTAGTTACACTTTGATTGGTCAATCGTCAAAGGCAAGAACTTGTTCAACCGGATAGTTGCCTAACTTCGATTGGTAAACTGCTCGTGCCTCCTTTCTGCCCGCACCTGGCACTTCATTCATGTTAGGTGTGACAGAAAGAGTTGTCAACTTAAATCGACCAGGGGCTACCATGAAGCGACACTACATCGCCGCCGGGCCGTGGCGGCTGGTCGGCAAGAACCTCTTCAACCGGATCGTGGCCTATCGGGGGCACACGGGCAGCCTGGTGGTCCACTTCCAAGAGGCGGACTTGCTGCTCGGCTACGTGTCGATGCGGTGGGGCAGCGGGGACTACCCCAAGACCATGGACCGTCTGCTGGAAATCTGGGCCAAGCGGAACGCCGCCAACATGGCCGCCCACGACGGGGTGCCGGCGGTGTTCGCCACCCCCGAACAGGTCGAACTGCTGGCCAAGGCCGAGGCCATGCGGGACGACTAACCGTCAAACCGCTTGGGTGGCACACAACACAACGGAGCGAATCATGGTGCGGGTCGTGCTGTATGTCCGCCAGCAAGGTGCCCTCGGGGTGTACTCGACCCGCACCTTCGAGGTTCCGGCCGACACCACCGCCCGGGTGCTGGCGGCGGCCCACCAGTTGGCCCTAGCCGAGAACCTGGAGGTCGGCGGGGTGGACTTCGTGGCCCGAGACCCGGCCACTGTCCCGGCCATCGTGGACGGCGAGCCGGTGGTGGCTGCCGGCAACCCGGACATTCAGGGCGTCGTGACCCGCACCGGCCGTACGGTACAGGTCGAGTTCCGGGGCAAGGTGGCCTATGGCCGGCAGACCTACACCTACCCCGACCTGGCGGTGTTCACCCGCCGGGAGGACGGACAACTGGTGGTCGAGTAACCGTCAAACCGCTTGGTGTCCACACAACGAGGGCCGGTCATGAACCCCACCAGCTGGCTGCCGAATCAGACCGGGTTCCAGTTCATCGGGATCACGCACGACGGCACCCGGATCACCTGCACCGTCGTCAAGGAGAACGGCCTCCACAAGATCAAGGAGTGCCCGGTGACGGACCTGGCCGGCTGGGTGCCGCTCAAGGGGAACAAATGACCCTCTACCGTGACACCAACGGCCGCCTCTACACCCGGCGGGCGGCCGACCCGTTCTTCACCGACGCCGAGGAGGGCCACCAGTTCTACGCCGATGCCGAGGGCCGGCCGGTGCGGGCCGACGGGAGTGTGGTCGAGGGCGAGGTCGTTACGAAGTTTGTCTACACTTTTGACGAATACGTGGCCCTCTACCCGGAGGCCGAGAAAAGCCGGGCGTGGCTGACCGGCAAGCAGGAGCGTAACGGGAATAAACTGGTTCTGCTTCAAGGTCTGCCGGGGTGGGGGTGTCACCCGGGCAACGTGATGAACGTGACCCTGATGCGGGCCTGGACGCATCCCAGGGGGCTTTACAGCACGCCCCCGACGGTGCTAATCAACGACGGGGACGACGGATACGCCCGCAAGGTGTTCGCCACGGACGAGGAGGCCGAGGCCGGGCTGGCGGAACTCATTCAAATGGCCCCCTTCTACCCGTGGGAGTTGAAGGAGTTCGGGTACAACATGGAGTAACCGTCAATCCGATTGGTGGCCACACCCCACGAGACGGAACGATGAAGTACACGACTTACGCCGAGTTCCTGGCGGCCAACGAGATCACCGAGGCGGACGTGGCCCGGCTGCGGGCCATGACGGACAAGGGGTGGAACCTCGCCGACCACATGTGGGCCGAGGAGCTGCTCAAGAACCTGGCCGAGGGGTACGCCGACTATCGCTTCAGTCTGGACGAGTTCCTGCCCACCGGCACCTACGCCCGCCGCCGGCTGGACGCCCACATCCGCCACTTTGCGGACGTGGACTATGGTCAGGAACTGCACGCCGCCCACTGTGAGGCTGGCGGGTACGCCCCCGACTGGCTGTGACCGTCAAACCGCTTAGTGGCTACAACCCACGAGATCGAAAAGAATGAACCTGCAAGCCGCCATCGACGCCAACCGCCGCCGGCAGGCCCGCTACCAGCGGGCCGAGCGAGTGCTGCGGGCCGTCCGCCTGCGGGTGTTCGAGTACGAGGACGCCGGTAAGGCGGACAAGGCCGCCCGGGTCATCGCCACCTGCAAACGCATCCTGGCCCCCTTGTGGCAGGCCCACGCCGACCGCCGGGAGCGGCTGGCCACCGACCGGCTGATGCACCGGGACACCTAACACTTTTGACACTTCTACCACTTCGGGGAAGTGTCAACCATCAAACCGCTTGGTAGCCACAACCCCAGCGAGTAAGACATGAGCAACTACGTCATCCAGCCCATCCAGATCGAAACCGTTCAGGAGCGGATGGGGGAACTCGAAGCCCTGGCCGCCCGGCACGGCATGGGGGTGCGGTTCATTCCCAAGTCCACCCACAACGGCTCGACCGACTATCAAATCGGCATCGGGGTGAACGGCCAACCGGCCGTAGAAGCCCTCTACTCGTCCTTCGGCCAGCCCCGTGCCCGTTGGCAATATCGAAGCAGGGTTGGTCGTCAGATCATGGCCGAGATGAAGGCCATCCTCACCCGGGCCTAACCGTCAAACCGCTTGAGGGGCACAACTCAAGGGGACGGTGATGACCAGCCAAATCGATGGGTGTGACGTGCGGCCCCTGCCCGGCCGGCTGGTGCAGCCGGACGGGTGGCAGTGGGCCATGCCCCTCCAGGGTAGCGACTGGGACCGGGCTGCCTTCCGCCTGCCGTCCGCCCGGTACGACTGGGTGCGGTGGGCGGTGAACGTGGAAGTCACCGGCCGCACTGTCCGCAACGGTCGGGTGCGGGTGAAAATCACCTTTGTGGGCGACGGCGAGCCGGACAGCATCCACGGCGGCTGGATGACCCTGACCGCCTAACCGTTCTTTGATTGGTTGCCCACTGCGGCCTGCCGCGGTGGGCACGTCAAGGCAGCAACCGTCAATCCGCTTGAAGTCCACACCCCACGAGACGGAACGATGAAAGCGGTCGTGCTGAACGAGTCCACCGGCTGGACGGTGACGCTGGTGCGGGAGAACGGCGAGCGGCTGAAGCCCTTCTACGTCTCGGGCCGGCATCACAGTTCGCCTCACCAGGAGGCCCGCCGGGTGGCCGCCGCCCACGGGGCCGCCGACGTGACCTTCGAGTACGCCGGCAACTCGCCGGATTACGACCGGGAAATGAAAGCCATCGCCGCCGACCCCTACTTCATGTTGTGACACTTTTGACACTTCTACCACTTCGGGGGAGTGTCAACCGTCAAACCGCTTGGTAGGCACAACCCACGAGAACAGAAAGATGAGCCTGCAAGCCGCCATCGAAGCCAACCGCCGCCGGCAGGCCCGCTACCGCCGGGCCGAACAAGTCCTCCGCTCAGTCCGCCGCCAAATCTTCGACTTCGAGGACCAAGGCCGACTCGAAAAGGCCCAGCGGGTCATCGCCACCTGTAAACGCATCCTGGCCCCCCTATGGGCCGCACACGCCGAACGCCAGGAACACCGCATCGGGCAACGGCTCTTGTACCGAGACGCCTAAGAGAAGCGTACCATGTCCATCGAACTCGAAACCTTCCCAACCGACCAGTACGTTATCGTCAAACGGCACCCACGATACGGCTGGACGTGGGAAGGCATTCACCCGACCGCACAACAGGCCCAACAGGTGGCCGATAGTTGTAACCGGGAATACCCCCAATATCAGTTCACCCACCTGCACATTCCCGTCGGCCAAACCGTGTCGGCCGTGTTCAACGCACTGGTGGCCAAGGATAACCGTCAAACCGCTTGAGGCGACATGACAACCATCCACCTTCAGATGCTGGGCCAAGTGCCGGCCCAGCCCGTCGAAACCCTGGTCGCCGGTCAAAAGACCTGCTGGAACCAGTCCTACGGCGAGTACGAGGTCGTCAGCGTCAAACAGGTCAGCCCCCAGTTCATGCTGCTGACCGAGCGGAAAATCAATACCGGCGTGGAATACGCCCGCCGAGTCAAAAAGGGCCGGCTCATCGGCGTTACCCACCCGACCGCCTAACCGTCAAACCGCTTGGTAGACACAACCCACGACAAGTAACCCGAGAGAACAGAAAGATGAACCCCCGTCGCTGGTGGCCCGAGCGGTTGTTTCGGGCCGTCCTGTTGGCCGACCTGCCGCCCGGTACTCTGTTCTGGAATTTGGTCAAGCCCGAGCCGTACCCGCAATACGGCAGCGTGGCCGGCCCCTACGTCGTCCGCAAGCACGTCCAGACCTGTAACGGCGTGCTGACCTCCTGCACCTACGCCGGCCAGGAATGGCCCACGTCCGGCGGCACCGTGTACGTCCCCCGCTACCGCCGCTAACCGTCAAACCGCTTGGTAGGCACAACCCACGAGACAGAAAGATGCTGAACCTCACCAGCCCGACGCTCCATAAGGCAGACCTGTTCGCTGCCCTGGGCCGGTCGGGCGACGAGAACAAACTCTGCTGGACGGTCAAGGGGCTGCGGCAATTCGGCAGTCTGGTGTCCATCGAGCGGGAGGACGGCAGCGGCAACTGCTTCAACGTCAAGGTTCGCACGCCGGCGGGCCAGACCAGCGTGGTTTTCGTCCGCTGCCAGGACTAACCGTCAAACCGCTTGAGGTCCACAACCCACGAGGCCGACCGATGACTCTGACCAACGCCCTGGCTCTGGCACAAGGCAACGTGATCGAGAACCGGAACGGATTGCGGATGACCATCACCACCACACTGCCGGCCCGGCCCGACTTGGGGTTCAAACCGAGCGTGATGGGATGGAAGAACGGCGACCGCCGGAGCGGTCACTCGGTTTGCTTCATCCTCGACGGCAGCGAGCGGACGGCCCAGGAGTTGGCCCACTGGACGAAGGTGGCCTAACCGTCAAACCGCTTGAGGGGCACAACTCAAGGGGACGGACATGGTGAGCCAGATCGACGGGTGCGACGTGCGGCCCCTGCCGGGCCGGCTGGTACAGCCGGACGGGTGGCAGTGGGCCATGCCCCTCACCCCGAGCGACTGGGAGCGGGCCGCCTTCCGCCTGCCGTCCGCTCGGTATGACTGGGTGAAGTGGGCGGTGAACGTCGAGGTCACCGGCCGCACCGTCCGCAACGGGCGGGTGCGGGTGCGGATCACCTTTGTGGGCGACGGCGAGCCGGACACCACCCACCACGGCTGGATGACGCTGACCGCCTAACCGCCAAACCGCAAGGGGGCCGTCAACCGTCAAACCGCTTGAAGGGCACAACCCCGGAGACCCGACCATGCGGACCCTCATCGCCTTCCTGATCGGCACCCGCCTCGGCCAACTCCTCACCAACTAACACTTCTGCCACTTCTACCACTTCGGGAAACAGTCAAACCGCTTGACCCCCACATCACGAGGCCAAGTATGCTGACCGCCACCGAAACCGACGGCACCATCACCAAACACGGCCAACTCGTCCTCGTCAAGTGGGACACCAAGTCCCCCAACTTCCAGACCTACCTGGAGAAAGCCCGGGCCCTCAAAACCTCCACCAAGTCCCCCGGCTACAACAAGACCCTGCAAGGCTGGCTGTTCCACCCCACCGCCACCCACACCATCCTCAACACCTTCCCCACCCTCACCGCCCACCCCGACGTTCTCAAAACCACCGTCAAACAAATCACCACCACGGTGGACACCACCCCCGTCCGCCAAATCGACGCCCAAGACCACCAACTCGTCGTCACCTGGAACAACACCACCAAAGGCGAGTTTGAAGCGTTCCTCAAGGCCGCCAAGTCCATCCCCGACGGCACCTACAACGGCAAGTCCTGGGCCTACCCCACCACCCACGCCGCCCACGTCCGCAACGCCTTCCCCGGGTTCGCCTGGACCGGCAACGCACTCGACGCCACCCTCGACACCACCTACACCCTCCTCCACGACGACCAACAAGCCGAAGCACTCACCACCGCCGCCCAATTCGTCCTCAGCCAGACCCTGCCCTCCGGCCGCACCCTGTTCCCCCACCAACACCACGGCGTCCTCTACCTCGCCCAACACCGCAACCACGCCACCAACGGACACCGCCCCAAAGGGGCCATCATCGGCGACGACATGGGACTCGGCAAAACCACCACCGCCCTCATCATCGCCAAAGCACACCAACACCTGGACCCCAACACCCAGGTCATCGTCCTCGCCCCCAAAGCCGTCGCCCGCAACTGGCGGACCGAGGCGAAAGCCTGCGGCACCACCATCACCGTCTACAAATGGTCCAACCTCCCCACCCACATCAGCGGGCCATACGTCCTCATCGCCGATGAGGCCCACTTCGCCCAAGACATGGACTCCGCACGCACCAAGCGGTTCCTCGCCCTCGCCAAACACGCCAGCACCGTCTACCCCGTCACCGGCACCCCACTCAAAAATGGCCGCCCCATCAACCTGCTCCCCCTCCTCGTCGCCATCGACCACTACATCGCCCAAGATACCGACAAGTACGAACTCACCTTCTGCAACGCCCGCTGGGAAAACGTCAGCGTCCGGGACGACAAGGACGGCTCCCGATCCAACCGCCGGGTCTGGAAGAACGATGAGGCCATCAACCTCAAAACCCTTCACCAACTGACCAGCCCCAACATCCTCCGCCGCCTCAAAAAAGACTGCCTCGACCTGCCCCCCAAACTCCGCTCACTCGTGGACGCCGACGCCAGCCCCGCCGCCCAGGCACACTACGACAACACCCTGCAACACCTGCGGGCCGAGTACCGCCGCCGACTCGACGCCGACACCATCAAAGGCACCGCCGGTGCCCTCGTGCTGCTCAACAACCTGCGGCACGCCGCCGAACTGGCCAAAGTCCCCACCCTCATCGACCTCGCCCAAGAAGCCCTCGACAACAACGACCAGCCCGTCCTGTTCTTCGAGTTCGCCGACGCCGCACAACAAGTCGCCGACCACTTCGGCGTCCCCCTGTTCGACGGCCAAACCTCCGAAACACAACGCTCCCGCATCATCGACAACTTCCAAGCCGGACATCAACCCGTGTTCGTCGGGATGCGAGCCGCCGGCGGCGTCGGCATCACACTCACCGCCGGACGCACCGTCATCCTCGCCTCCAGACCCTGGACACCCGGCGATGCCCAACAAGTCGAAGACCGCTGCCACCGCATCGGACAAACCGGCACCGTCAACGTCTACTGGGTACAGTTCGGATACATCGACGAAAAAGTAGACGCCACCCTCATAAACAAAGAAGGCAACATCCAAGAAGCCCTCACCGGCCAACGCTCCACACTCCAGTTCTCCGAACAACAACTGGCCGAGGACATCGCCGCCCACCTGCTCGCCTAAACACCCCGCCACGCCACGATCCCACACCGAGCGGACTCGCCACCCGCTCGGAACTACAACGCCACAGCGGGCCACATAACGCAAAAGAAAAGGGCACACCCCCAAACCGCCAAACCGCTTGGAGGCCACAACCCACGAGACGCCCGATGCAACAATACTTCGGCAACCTTAACCCCGGCGACACCTTCACCCACTTCGGCGGCTGCACCTTCGTCAAGCGGCGAGACCGCTGGGCCGAGTGCCTCACCAGCAACACCCACTGGTACACCACCGGCCAGGAGTACGAGTTCGGCGACTCCGTCGTCGTCACCCTGTAACCGACAAACCGCTTGGAGACCACAACCCACGAGGCCGACCGATGACGCCGAAGCCCAGCCCCGTCAAGCCCGGCCAGGAACTCTGCGTCATCAGCAAGGGCGGCATGACCGTGTTCACCCCCCGCACCATCGGGGACGCCGCCCACTCCCGCACCTGGGTGTTCGCCTGGCGGCAGGACGAGTACGTCCGGGCCGGCAAGGGGTTCCGCAAGGTCTGCACCCATAGCATCCCCCACGACGACGCACTCCTCGCCATCGAGGCCCAGGCCAACATCCACAAGACCGTCGTCCGCCCGGCCCGCTAACCGACAAACCGCTTGGAGACCACAACCCACGAGGCCCGCCCGATGAAGTGCCCCCTCTGCTCCGGCCCCCTTATGCTCCTCGGCACCCTCGGCCCCCTCCGCTGGTTCCGCTGCCGCAACTGCGGCATCGACTGCAACAAGAAGGTCAAACGGAAGGTGTGCAAGCGTTGATCGTGTGCTACCCACGCACGACAGCCAGCACCACACATACAAACACAGCCGCATGTGTCACGCACTAACCTGTGCAAACACATGCGGCTGTTGCGTAGCCAATAGTCAAATAGATGTTTAGAAATTGAATCTGATTATCTTTCGATCAAAAAGTTCTAATGATCGTACCAGGGTACCCCCGTCCTACGGACTACTGCGACCACCTTTTTGTTCTTTAGCCCCCTTTTTCAATTTCCGTGTACCCGAATTGATGCCGGGAAACCCGAACGGCTTTCGGCCAGGGGCAAGAGTGGCAGAAAGGGCAAAAGTGAAAAATCGCACGGGGCGGAATTTTTACTCGCCCCAGGGGGTCACGGCAGGTCGAACACCACAAGTTGGTGGAAGATTTGGTGATCGACGACCTTCTCGATCACCACGGCGGCGGTGAGGCCGTCCAGGCTGACGGCGGTGCGGAGACTGCCCCGACCGGCCTGCCACCCGTCGGGAACAACGGTGAGTAAAGTGTACCGGGAGTGGGTGCGGATGATGACCTGGTTGTCGTTGCCGTGCGGGAAGAGGGCAGTCAACTCTTGGGTGTGAGACCACCAGACGACGGCGATGTCCAGTTCCCGGTTGTAGAAAAAGGGTTTGCCGTTGAAGTTGTTAAGAAAGTCTTCTC
>JACCDG010738096.1_pt1 | contig 10450 bp, 4 predicted proteins | sample 7442471 | NCBI WGS metagenome assembly JACCDG01 (sample SAMN15323444, study PRJNA562643) | freshwater metagenome | isolation source: river surface water | place: USA:Blue River Watershed | collected 2017-08-17 | reverse complement strand
AGGGGGGCGAAGGGTCCGCGGGGGCAGGCGCCGTCAAGGGTACTGAAGCTGGTGAAATGGACGCGGGATCGAGGACTGATACACCGTCACTGTATTGGGGTTGCTGATATGTATTGGTAAAGTTCATGCTCACATTCACTGTTACATTGGACTCAGAGTCGTCGGAGTCTGAATCAGAGTCATGAAAAGCTTCCACCAAAGGCTTGGACGCCGACCGGTTGGGAGTTGGCGTTGGCGTGCCAGTGGGTGGACGCGTGGTCTTGCCTTGTTGCTTGAGCTTGATCATCCTCTCTTGATGCTCCATGAACTTTTGGAACATCATCTGTTGTTGCACCATCATTATTTCTTGCTGTGATACCGGCCGCACGATGCCGGGCACGTATCCCATTGCCTGTTGTGGGTTGTTGTTGTAATCCAGATTTGGAAAGAAGTGTTCTCTGCCTAAAGCGAACACCGTGGACACAACGACCACCACGAACAAAATGATTGCCGCGCGCATTTCTATTCTTTGTGCAGAAGAGAATGTCTTCTAAAAATCGGCATCCAAACTGAACTCGTACAGCTTTGTAGGGTCGACGTTCTTGCGACCCACATTGGCTTTTGAATACTCGCCCACGCGCGCCTCGAAAAAATTGGTGCGGTTCTGGATGGAGATGCGCTCCATGAAGGGGAAAGGATTGGCGGCGTGGAAGATGCGCTCGTAACCACACTGCAGGAGCAGCCTGTCAGCGACAAACTCGATGTACTTGCACATCAGGTCAGCGTTCATGCCCAAAAGCGAGCACGGAATGCTGTCTACAATAAATGCCTTCTCCACGTCGACAGCTTCGCGGAACATGGCCTCCACTGTGTCTTTGTCGATGCGGTTGCTGATCGTGTTGTACAGCAGCACCGCAAACTCGACGTGGAGTGCCTCGTCGCGGCTGATGAGCTCGTTGGAAAAGCACAGGCCAGGCATCACGCCCTTTTCCTTGAGCCAGAAGATGGATGCAAAGGCCCCGCTGAAGAACACGCCCTCCACAATGGCAAAGGCGATCAAGCGCTGTGCAAATGGCGCATCGTGGTCGTTGATCCACTTGAAGCACCAGTCGGCTTTTTGCTTGATGCACGGCACGTTTTCGATGGCATTGAACAACCTCTGTTTTTCTTGTGGCTCCTTGACGTATGTGTCGATGAGCAGGGAGTACATCTCACTGTGAATGTTCTCAATGGACATCTGGAATGCGTAGAAAAACTTGGCCTCCAGGACCTGGATTTCCTGCATGAACCTCTCGCCCAAGTTGATGTTGACAATGGTATCGCTGGATCCAAAGAATGCGAGCACATTTTTGATAAAAAAACGCTCATTGTCTGACAGATTCTTCCAATCGTCCATGTCCTTGCTCAAGTCCACCTCTGGCACCGTCCAAAAAGCCGCGAGTGCCTTTTGATACATGTCCCACATGTCGTGATGCTTGATGGGGAAAATGGTGAGGCGGTTTTCCTCAGGAAGAAGGATCTGTTCTGCCATAAGATTAACTAGTATAAAAAATCTTTAACTGTTTTCTCCGCTTATCGTCCACTCGATGCGCGTTTTGCGAGTTTGTCGGCGGCGTCGTTCCAGCGGCTGCTGTAGTCTTGGCGCTTGGTGTGTGCGCGCACGTGGCGCACAAGGACGCGGCGCGTTTTTAAGAGCTCATCGATCTTTTTCACCAGGTCGAGGTTCTTCACAGGCTTGCCATCCGCTTTGATCCATCCTCGGCGCTTCCATCCGGGCATCCATTTGTTGATGGTGTTCACAAGGAGCTCGCTATCCGTATTCACAATGAGGTCGCGGCCTTTTGCCGGGTCGATGGACTCGGTTGTAATCTCGATTGCTTTAATCAGAGCGATGTACTCTGCCCGGTTGTTGGTGCGGTCTGTCAGTCTCTCGCTGTAATTGTGATTTTGATAGTCTGGAAATACAACGGCACATCCGGCCACGTTGTTTTTGAAACTGCCATCTGTGAAGGCGATGACCGGAGTTGAGGTGTGTGGGACGTTCGTGTTCGTGTTTGTGGACGGCGATGCGTGTTGACCTTGGCGCTCTGCGCCGCCCTCGGGTTGTTTAAAGTAGTCTAATATAGACCTCATGTTGTACAGGTACCTAATATTTGTTTAGGTTCTCAACTGTGAACTGCTTTAGACTCCGTTTTTCGCTGGTCAGATTATAAATGAAGCTTTTCAGGCCCGTCCGTGCGTTGGTATGCAAGCCTGCCGTTGTCGTTGCCAAGCCTGTGGTAGTGACACCAGACCTCGTCAAGTTCAAGGCCTTGAATGTTGTTCACAAGAGCTTAGAGTTGGTCGCCGGAAAGAGCGAACAAGAGCAAAAAAAGTGGTGCGCAGATAGGTTGCGCGAAGCGTTTGAGACTGTGGACACCCTGATCCCCGTCGTGGGGACTTTTATGGACCTACCAGCGGTCGACGAAGCTGAACAGCGGGTTATAGAGCAACTCGTGGAATGGGCTTGGGAACAACACCAGCACCCAACGAGGTCTAGCTAGATTGGATGTCCCTAAGAGCTACACATCGTGCAAACTTCGTCCGTGCATACGACCTTCTTTGTTGTGGCGGAACTTTGCTGCTGTGCCTTTTTCAAGGTGGGATCAATGGTGAACTTCTGGGTGGTGGACTTGGGGCGCGTGCGCAGGTAGTACAGCCCACACTTGAGCCCCTTTTGCCAGGAATAGAAGTGCATGCTCGTGAGCTTTTTGTAGTCTGGATCCTCCAAAAAGACATTCAGGCTTTGAGATTGGTCGATGAAGGCACCTCGGTCGGCCGCCATGTCAATGACGTTCTTTTGCTTGATCTCCCACACCGTCTTGTAGACGTCTTTGAGGTCATCCGGGACATTGGGAATGTCTTGGATGCTGCCGTCGTGCAGGATAATCTGGTCCTTCATGTCCTTGTTCCACAGTCGGCGGTCGATGAGATCCTGCAAGAGGTACTTGTTCACCACAATGAACTCGCCGCTCAGCGTCTTGCGCTTGAAGATGTTGGATGTAAACGGCTCAAAGCTTTCGTTATTGCCTAGAATTTGGGCAGTGGAAGCCGTCGGCATTGGGGCGAGCAGCAGGCTATTGCGGAGGCCGTACTGCTGGATGTCTCGCTTGAGTGAGTCCCAATCGTAGCGGTTTGAAGGCGTCACGCCCCACATGTCGAATTGGAGGATGCCGCTCGCAGCAGGACTGCCTTCGAATGTCGTGTAGGATCCGGGATGGTCCGTGTGGACGACGGTGTCTCTTTCAAACTCGTTGAGGAGGAGGTACGCATCATTGGCGAGGTCGCGGCCCTCAGTCTTGGCCGCATGGACAGTTTCGTGGCGCTTGCGGGAGATTTCCATAGACGCCTCTAGGGCCGCGTGGTAAATGGTCTCAAAAATCTGTACATTTAGCTCCTTGGCAGCTTGGCTCTCAAAAGGCAGTTTCAGCATTGCAAAAACGTCTGCCAGACCTTGCACGCCGATGCCGATGGGACGGTGTCTTAGGTTGGAGCGCCGCGCCTTTTCAAGAGGGTAGAAGTTGAGATCGATGACCTTGTTGAGGTTCTTGGTGATGACTTTTGTGACATCGTGAAGCTTAGCAAAGTCGAATGTGCGTGTCGAGTTGTCCACGTACATCGGGAGCCCTATAGATGCCAGGTTGCACACAGCGGTCTCATCGGGCGAGGAATACTCTACAATCTCGATGCAGAGGTTGCTAGACTTGATTGTGCCCAGGTTCTTTTGGTTGCTCTTAATGTTGCATGCGTCCTTGAACAGGAGGTACGGCACTCCGGTTTCGATCTGCGCCTCTAGGATCTTGAACCAAAGGTCTTGCGCTTTGACTTGGCGCACAAACTTGCCCTCCCGCTCGTAGCGCTCGTAGAGCTCCTTGAAATCTTGGCCATAGACGTCGCTTAGCCCCTTGCACGTGTCAGGACACATCAGGCTCCACACCGCGTTGTCTCGGACGCGCTCCATAAAAAGGTCGGGGACCCACAGCGCCAGGAAGAGGTCACGGCAACGCTCCTCCTCGTGCCCGTGGTTCTTCCGTAGGTCCAGGAATTCGTCGATGTCACCGTGCCACGGCTCTAGGTACACCGCAATGCTGCCCAGCCGACGGCCAGATTGGTTGACGTAACGCGCTACATTATTAAAGACGCGCAGCATGGGGACGACGCCCGTCGATGTGCCATTTGTCCCGCGGATCCGGCTGCCCTTGGCGCGGATGTTGTGGATGTGCATGCCGATGCCGCCGGCGTACTTGGAAATCTGGGCGCAATCTGTGAGCGTCTCAAAAATGCCAGAGATGCTGTCGCTTGCCATGGCCTCGAGATAACAGCTGGAGCATTGAGGCCGGGGAGTGCCCGCGTTGAAGAGCGTGGGCGTGGCATGGGTGAAGTGTTTGGTGCTCATCAGGTCGTAGGTTTGGAGGGCGTCCTTGAAGTCCTTGCCGTGAATGCCGAGAGCGACGCGCATCCACATGTGTTGCGGGCGCTCGACGACGCGGTCTCCGCGTTTCATGAGGTAAGACTTCTCGAGGGTCTTGAAGCCAAAGTAGTCAAAATTGTAGTCGCGGCTATAGTCCAGGTAGGAATTCAGCTTCTCTTTGTTCTTTTGCACGATGTCGAAGAGCTCGTCACTGATGAGCGGGGATCGCTTGCCCTCGATGTCGAGATTGTCGTATAGCACCTGGATCGTTTCACTAAAGGAAGGCGACGTGTTCTTGTGGTGGTTGGAGACAGCAATGCGCGCTGCGAGGGTGCCATAGTCTGGGTGCTCGACGATGAGGGAACCACACATTTGTGCAGCGAGCTCGTCGAGCTCGGACGTTTTAACCCCATCATAGATTCGGCTGCACACCTTTTGTGCAATCTCGACGACATTGACGTTGAGATCTTGTGAAAGGACTTTGATGCGGTTGAGTACCTTGTCAAAGCTCACGTCCTCGAGATTGCCGTTGCGCTTGACTACTCTCATCATTGATCTTGGTTGTCAAAATGCTTTTATATGTTTGGAGTGCTTGGACTTCTAATGCGGAGATCTGTTTATTTCTCGACTACTTATAGAATTACTGGCTATGAGTTACGTTTATCACAATAAAGCGTGGTCTAGTAACGACGAGTCAAATTCGATACGTCAGGGTTTGGACCCTTCAAGCAATGCGGCATTTCTGTCGTTTTGGGACTCGAATCAGTATTATCGATGGGAAGCTGCAGGGACGGAAGTCGCTCGGCTGAGTGGTGGTGGGAGCCTAAACGTCCTTGGGGCCATTGGTGCTTCAAACATGATCAAGGTTGGAGGGTCGTCTCTGGACTCTATGTTTGCGTCTTCAAATGCACAGAGCAACTGGAATTACGCTTCGAACGTTGCAGCATGGGCTTCAAACGTTGGTGTGTCGTTTGCATCAAATGCGTCTGTGTACGGTTCGAATGTTGGTACATGGGCCAGCAACAGCTTGTCCAACTACTCGACAAAAACTGTTGCGGATGCCGCTTACGCTGCTTCCAATGGTCAGAGCAACTGGAACTACGGAAGTAATACAGCAACTTGGGCTTCCAACAACAGCGGTGGACGTTACTGGACTTCGAGTTCTTCGAACGTCACGACCTCTTGCAACGTTGCCATTGGAACCACGACTCCTACTGAAAAGTTGCACGTGTTCGGTGGCAACATGCTCATACAAAATTCGGGAGCTGTCTTGAGACTCATCCAAACTGGAATCTATGCCTGGCGACTTGGCTTTAGGGACACTTCCAACACGACAACTGACTTGTCGTTGACGCCAGGTGCAGGAAGCAATGAGAGTGTGACATTCAAAAACACCGGGCGGGTTGGGGTAGGTAACTCAAATCCTAGTTACTTGATGGACGTGGCAGGAGACATCAACGCAGCTTCTAATTTGCGCGAAGGTGGGTCGACATTGGCCAGCTTGTATGCTGCCTCCAACGGCCAGAGCAACTGGAACTATGGTAGTAACACTGCAGTGTGGGCAAGTAACAACGCGTCTAATTTGTTGACGTTGTCAACAGCGAGCAATGCCTTCGCTGCCAGCAACGGCCAGAGCAATTGGAACTACGGAAGTAACTCAGCAACTTGGAGCTCAAACAACGCGTCGAATCTGCTGAATGTCAACGTTGGAGGCACGGTCTCAAACTTGAAGGCGGTTGGTACGCTTGATATACTTGGTTCCAACTTTTCCATTTTGAACCTCGTGGGCACCAACAACACCCACTATTTCCAGCTCAACAACGGTGCAAACACGACCTTCTTCTTTGGCAACAATTCGAATGCTAGCCTGGGCGTTTTTGAGGCATCATCCAACTTCAAAAGAACGACCCTCAATCGATTCGGCGTGATCACCTCGGGCGACATCACCCTTACTTCTGGTACGAGCAATTCGGGTACTCTTACGTGTGTATCAGTTGTTGAGAACGGAACGGCTTTAACAAGCAAATACGCTCTGTCTAACAACAACAGCAATTGGAACTACGGTTCCAACACTGCTAGCTACGCCTCCAATGCTTCGGTGTGGGGCAGCAACAACACCTCCAACTTGCTGACGTTGTCAACAGCAAGCAATGCTTACGCTGCCAGCAATGGTCAGAGTAATTGGAACTACGCGTCCAACACTGCTAGCTATGCCTCCAATACTTCGGTATGGGGTAGCAACACGTCCGTGTGGAGTAGCAATAATGCCTCCAACTTGTTGACGCTTTCAACTGCAAGCAATGCGTACGCGGCGAGCAATGGTCAGAGTAATTGGAACTACGCATCCAACACAGCGGCGTGGAGTAGCAACAACGCCTCCAACTTGCTGACGCTTTCAACAGCAAGCAACGCGTTTGCGGCTAGCAACAGCCAGAGTAATTGGAACTATGCCTCCAATACCGCCAGTTACGCGTCCAATACTTCGGTGTGGGGCAGCAACAATGCATCCAACTTGCTGGCACGATCACTAGCAAGTAACGCCTATGCTGCTAGCAATGGTCAAAGTAATTGGAACTACGCCTCCAATACTTCGGTATGGAGTAGCAACAACGCCTCCAACTTGCTGACGCTTTCAACAGCAAGCAACGCGTTTGCGGCTAGCAACGGCCAGAGTAATTGGAACTATGCCTCCAATACTGCTAGCTATGCCTCCAATACTTCCGTGTGGGGCAGCAACAATGCCTCCAATTTGCTCACGCTTTCAACTGCAAGCAATGTGTACGCTGCCAGCAATGGTCAGAGTAATTGGAACTACGGCAGTAATACCGCCAGTTACGCGTCTAATACTTCGGTATGGAGTAGTAATAACGCTTCCAACTTGCTGACGCTGTCAACGGCTAGCAATGCGTACGCTGCTAGCAATGGGCAAAGTAATTGGAACTACGCGTCCAACACTGCCAGTTACGCGTCTAATACGTCGGTGTGGGGTAGCAACAATGCATCCAATATGTTGACGCTGTCAACGGCTAGCAATGCGTACGCTGTGAGCAATGGTCAGAGCAACTGGAACTACGGTAGTAATACCGCCAGTTACGCGTCTAATACGTCGGTGTGGGGTAGCAACAATGCATCCAATATGTTGACGCTGTCAACTGCAAGCAATGCGTACGCTTCTAGCAATGGTCAGAGTAATTGGAACTACGGCAGTAACACAGCTAGCTACGCGTCTAATACAACGGTGTGGGGTAGCAATAACGCCTCTAATTTGCTAACAAGATCAACAGCAAGCAACGCGTACGCTGCCAGCAACGGCCAAAGCAATTGGAACTTCGGGTCGAACACTGCAAGTTTTGCGTCCAACACTACGGTGTGGGGAAGTAATTCTTTGTCAAACTATTCGACAACCGCGGTGACAAACACAACGTACGCACCATCAAACTTGCTAAGCAATTTGGTCTTTGGAGGTTCCGCATTTAGCAACCTTCAAGTGATTGGCAATGCCCGCATTCAAGGGGACCTGTTGGTCAACGGTTCAACCACTATTATCAACACCAACCAATCCAACACCGAGCAACTTACTGTCACCAATGATGGCACGGGACCCGCCTTGATTATCAATCAAAAAGGTATTCAACCCGTTGCAGACTTTCAAGATGACGGTGTTTCGGTACTTTACATTGCTGACGGCGGACTTGTTGGTATAAACAACAGCAATCCATTCTATCAGTTACATGTTTCTGGTACTGTAGCAGCAACTGTGTTACGGGAAGGGGGCACAGCGCTTGTAGAAAAGTATGCCGCGTCAAATGGCCAAAGCAATTGGAACTACGGTAGTAATACAGCAAGCTATGCTTCCAACGCTCTGTCAAACTATGTGACGAATGCTGCAGGATTGGCAGCATATGCCGCGTCAAATGGCCAAAGCAATTGGAACTACGGTAGTAACACAGCAAGTTTTGGTTCGAATAGCCTATCAAACTATCTCACAACGGCGAGTGCGCTTGCCCTGTATGCTGCTTCCAATGGTCAGAGCAACTGGAACTTCGCCTCCAACACTGCCACTTGGGCGAGCAACACCCAATCTAACAACTTGCTTCGGACCGGTGGCCAGCTCACGGGATCTTTGCACTTGAGCAATAACGGATTGTATTTGCGGCAAAGCGGTGATAACAACCACGGGCTTATTTTCAACAGTGCTGTAGATGGTGCACGATTGTTTGGCTTTGGAGGCGGCGTTTTGGGAACCGCTTCTAACAATACCAGCATTTTATACTGGAGGCCAAGCGGGTACGTTGGAATAGGATATGCCAATCCAACAGAGCGCCTCCATGTGAATGGCAACATCTTACTTCCATCCAGTACGTTTCTGAGAATAGGTGACTTGCGTATGATTGATGAATACAATAACAGTGGCAGTGACCGGTGGTGGAAAATTGCGGTGATGAGCAACATCAATGGTGCCGGCATCACTATGAATGGTATCGATTGCTCAAGGGTTGATGGAGATAGCTACTATCCATTCATCCGCTTCCGTGCCAAGAGTACAAACAGTTTCTCCAACACTTTTCAGTATTCCCGAATTGGCGGTGCTCAAGGGCACATCAACGTCTATACCAATACATCAAATCTTTACGAGGTATGGGTCAGAGTGCTAAGCTACACAGTGTTTCGCGGTGTAATTGGACTGAGTAGCGCTGTTACTGAAAATTTAGTGCCCACAACGAACAATGCTTGGACAACAACTGCTCCTGAAGCGGCTGATAACACCCTTGTTTTCAATTACAGCACAGCTTCAAACACCCCTATCCAGTACACGAGCATCTTGGATCGTATGGGAGTAGGCACAACTTCCCCTGGATACAACTTGGAAGTAGCCGGCGACATCAACGCTACCTCGAACCTTCGACAAGGCGGCGTGCTCCTTGGTAGCTTATATGCTGCCTCGAACAGTCAGAGCAACTGGAACTACGCGTCCAATACCGCCAGCTACGCATCCAATACTTCAATTTGGAGCAGTAATACAGCGGTGTGGGGCAGCAACAATGCCTCTAATTTGCTGACGCGTTCGGTGGCGAGCAATGCGTACGCTGCAAGCAATGGTCAGAGCAATTGGAACTACGCGTCCAACACCGCAAACTACGCGTCCAACACGTCGGTGTGGGGTAGCAACAACTCGTCCAATACGCTAACGCTCTCAACGGCAAATAATGCCTACGCAGCCAGCAATGGTCAGAGTAATTGGAACTACGGGTCGAACACCGCAAACTACGCGTCCAACACGTCGGTGTGGAGTAGCAATACCTTGTCCAATTACCTATCCAGTACATCAGCTGCCACATTGTACGCAGCCTCGAATGGACAAAGCAATTGGAACTACGCCTCCAACACCGCAAACTACGCGTCCAACACATCGGTGTGGGGTAGCAACAGCTTGTCCAACTACCTATCCGCTACATCAGCAACCACGCTGTATGCAGCTTCGAATGAGCAAAGCAACTGGAACTACGCCTCCAACACCGCAAACTACGCATCCAACACATCTGTGTGGGGAAGCAACAATTCGTCCAACTTACTAACACTGTCAACGGCGAGTAATGCCTACGCTGCCAGCAACGGCCAAAGCAATTGGAACTACGCCTCTAACACTGCCAGCTACGCGTCCAATACTTCGATTTGGAGCAGTAATACAGCGGTGTGGGGTAGCAACAACTCGTCCAACTTACTAACACTGTCAACGGCGAGCAACGCCTACGCTGCCAGCAACGGCCAGAGCAATTGGAACTACGCCTCCAACACCGCCAGTTACGCGTCCAATACATCGGTGTGGAGCAGCAATACATCGGTGTGGGGTAGCAACAACTCGTCCAACTTACTCACACTGTCAACGGCGAGCAATGCGTACGCTGCCAGCAATGGCCAAAGCAATTGGAACTACGCCTCTAACACTGCCAGCTACGCGTCCAATACTTCGATTTGGAGCAGTAATACAGCGGTGTGGGGTAGCAACAACTCGTCCAACTT
>JACCDG010398933.1_pt1 | contig 10451 bp, 8 predicted proteins | sample 7442471 | NCBI WGS metagenome assembly JACCDG01 (sample SAMN15323444, study PRJNA562643) | freshwater metagenome | isolation source: river surface water | place: USA:Blue River Watershed | collected 2017-08-17 | reverse complement strand
GGCCGTCAGTTTCTTTTGCTCGTCGCTCATGGCGAGGCTACGCCGCTCCCGCCCGAAGCGGACCTTGTCCCGGGCTTCCTCGAGATCCTTCTGGGTGATGGCCTCGGCATCACGCCGGGCCGCCAGCAGGGCCGCCTCGTTGATCACGTTGGCCAGCTCCGCCCCGGAAAAGCCCGGGGTGCTCCGCGCCAGCGTCGACCAGCAGACCTCCGGCGAAGCCTTCACCTTCTTGGCATGGACCTTAAGAATCTCCTCCCGGCCTTTCACATCCGGCAGATTGATGTGCACCTCACGGTCAAACCGCCCCGGCCGCATCAACGCCGGATCCAACACATCCTTGCGATTGGTCGCGGCGATAATGATGACCCCTTCCGCGGTATCGATGCCGTCCATCTCCACGAGTAAGGCATTTAAGGTCTGCTCCCGCTCGTCGTGCCCGCCCCCCAGGCCATGGCCGCGACTCCGCCCGACCGCATCGATTTCGTCGATAAAGATCAGGCACGGGGCGGTTTTCTTGCCCTGCTCAAACATGTCCCGGACGCGGGAGGCGCCCACGCCGACAAACATCTCCACAAAATCGGAGCCGCTGATGCCGTAGAAAGGCACGTCCGCCTCACCGGCGATCGCCTTGGCGAGGAGGGTTTTACCCGTTCCAGGAGGTCCCACCATCAGGATGCCCTTGGGAATCCGTCCACCGAGTTTCTGAAACTTCTTCGGGTCGCGCAGGAACTCCACGATCTCACTTACCTCGTCCTTGGCTTCCTCGACTCCGGCCACATCGGCAAAGGTCACCTTGTTCTTGTCCTTGGACAGAATGCGGGCCTTGCTCTTGCCAAAGCTAAAGGCCGACTTCCCCGCCATCCGGATCTGCTGCCGGAAGAAGAAGTACATAATGAGAATGAAGAGCACGAACGGCAACGTGCCGGCCAGCGCCTGCCACATGGAGTTATCGATCACCTTCTGGCTCACGTTCGGGAATCCGTTTGCCGCCAGCACCTGCTCCAAATCCCGCTTAAACTCGAGATCCACGGTCACCTTGAAGCCGGTCAACCCTTGGGCATCGGTTCGCACGCTCTTGCGCAGGGCCTCAGGCGGCTCGAACTTTCCGGCCAGCCAACGCACATTGGCCGCCGGCTCGACATTGAGGGCGACCTCCTTGATCCGTCCTTCCTTAAGATATCCCTCAAACTCCGCAAAAGTCAGATCCCTCGTGGAGGCGGCCGTCTGGTTTTGGTGAGCGTAAAAAGCCAGAAGTAAAAGTGCCGCCATGCCGAGAAAGAGAACCACACCCCGCCAGTTTGGCCCCTCACCCTTGCTGGGATCAGTCCGCCGCGCCGGCGGCCGCGGCAGCTTCGGTGGCTTCTTATTGGGATTACGGGGAGTCGCCATTTCGAACAGTTAACTTATCACCGGCAGATGGCTTTAGCAATCAGACCCATTTTCTTGTGGTAGAATAACTTACCCCCGCTCCTCCGCACCCCCGCTCCTTGGCGTAGTTGCCATGCCGCGGTGGTTCCGCCGGAAAGTAGCCGCCGGATTCCCTCCACTTCCGCAAAAGTCGGGCCGGCATACGTCTGGTAGGCTAGCCACATCCGGATCGCGCGCCGCTGCCAGGCCGCGGGTTTGGTTCTCCAAACCCGCGTGTCGGGGTGGGGTGGAATCGTCCCAATCTCTTTGCGCCAATACTCGCCTTCCCCCGCCAGAATTTCCGCCGTCCGGGATAGGGCTCCACGCACATCCCGCCCGTAGATTTTGGCAAGAAAGGGAAACACTTTTTTCCGGATCCGCACCCGCCAACTTTTCTCATCCCGGTTGGTGGAATCTTCCCGCCATGCCAGCCCGGCCTCCCTTGCCGCCTGCCGGATCTCCTCCCGGGTAAAACTTAAAAGCGGCCGAACCACATTCCAGTTTCCCCGCTCGGCCACTTCCCCCATGCCCGCCAAACCCTCCGGCCCCGCCCCGCGCAACAGCTGCATCAGCACCGTCTCGGCCTGGTCGTCCGACTGGTGGGCAAGCCAGAGCTCACGAATCTTCCCGGTTCGCACCGCCTTGGCAAAAAAGTTCCAGCGCGCCTCCCTCGCTTCCCCCTCACCGGTCCGGCCCGGTTGCGCGGCCCGGCCCAACACCACTTTCAGCTTTCTTTGCCCCCCCCACGCTTTCACCCAGCGGGCGTCAGCCTCGGCCGTACGACCCCGCCAACGATGGTTGAAATGCAGCAGCACCGGCTTGGCTCCCAACCGATGGAGCGCCTCGGCCAACACCACGCTGTCCGCCCCACCGGAAAGCCCCACCGCCAATCTGGTTCCTGGGACAAAACGTCGATGCACGGCCTCCCCCACCCGCACCCAGGTGCCCTTGCGGGAGACGCCCTTCTGCCCCATTCTTAATCTACGCATGGGACGTTCCCGGTTCATCCTCTTCATCGGTCTGATTCTGCTCGGGACCAGTCTGGCCGCCAACCTCCTCTTCCTTTCGAAAGAGAGCCAGCTCATCCCCAAGACCCACTTTGTCCATCCCACCCCCATGTTTGAGGAAGAGTTGGTGGAAGGAGACGACTCCCAAAAAAAGCGCATCGCCAAGATCGAGCTCTTTGGCCTGATCGCCCAGGAGATTCCCGGGGAGATCGGCTCCAGTATGGTGGATGATCTCATCCTACAGATCCGGCAGGCCGCTTATGACGACTCCGTCTCCGCCCTCGTCATCCACATCGACAGCCCCGGCGGCGAGGTCACCGCCAGCGACACCCTGTACCGCGAACTCGCCCTCACCCGGGAAGACAAACCCGTGATCGTCTATATGGACTCGGTCGCGGCCTCCGGCGGCTACTACACCGCCGTCGGCGGATCGCACCTCGTGGCCCACGACCTCTGCGTCACCGGCAGCATCGGGGTGATCATGCAGACCCTGAACTTTGAGGGCCTTTCCAAGATCGTCGGCGTCTCCGCCCTCACGTTCAAAAGTGGCGCTCTGAAGGATCTCCTCAACCCCACCCGTCCCGCCACGGAGCAGGAGAAGAAGCTGGTCCAAGACATGATCCAGGAGACGTTCGACCGCTTTTCCTCCATCGTCATCAAGGAGCGCAACTTTTCGGACGGAAAACTACCCGGAGATCTGGCGGATGGCCGGATTGTGTCGGGACAAAAAGCTCTGGAGTTAAAACTGGTCGATGCCACCGGCTATCTGGACGACGCCTTTGCTGACGCGCGTCAGATCGCCAAACTCCCGGAGGACGCTCCCGTCATCCGCTACGTGGCCCCTTTTCACTGGAGCCGCGTTTTCCGCTTCCTCGGACAACAGTCGGAATCCTCCACCAACCTCCAGATCAGCCTCTTCCCCGAATCTTTTCGCCTCCAGGCCGGCAAGCTCTACTACCTATCCACCCATCTCTTTTCCCGCCGCTGATCACCGTTAGGGCGAGGCTTCGCCACCGGTAGGCCACTTCTGACAGAAGTGGCAAATCAGAGGCCCTTAGTCCGCAGCTTCTGTTAAACTCAATCCTAATCCTGCCCCCTAATCTGCTTTGCGTCGCTTTATCACCACAAAGACCACCCCACCCCTTGACGATTTGGATGCAACCTTCTCCGGCCTGGTCGTGTCCGAAAATCTGGTCTTACTATTATTTTTTGCCTGGCTTCCCGATTTTCAGGAGCAAGACGTTGTCGAGGTTGATCCAAAAAGATTCGTCGGAACCGCCCACCTTGGCCTTCACAAAAGCCCAGCGGCCGAGGATTTCCTGAACTTTGGCGCTTTGAATGATCGTAATATCCTTTCGCAGAGGCACCGTCGGCGTGATCTCCAACGAATCCCCTACCTCAAAGGGCAATTTTTCCTGAGGAAGGGTAGCGATGGGTTCCTGAACCGGGGATTCCTGGGCCAAAACGGAGCAGGCCAATCCAAGGATTCCACCCATGATCAAGAAACGCAGACTCGGGCTGTTGAATGTCATGGTTCAGTTATACCATGATGCTCCCTTCCGAACCACTTCTACCGAATCCTCCAGAGCCCTTGGTAGAGTTGGCGAAGACCCTCGCCCCTGCTCTTGTCCGATAGCCCCTCTTCCGCAATACTTTCCTTCTGCTCGGACGCTTAGCTTAGCGGTAGAGCGCCTGCTTCACACGCAGGAGGTCACTGGTTCGATCCCAGTAGCGTCCAATCACTTTTTCCGCTCAACCCACCGGTCCGTCACCGCCGCAATGACCAGATCCCCCGTCACGTTCACACTTGTCCGGCACATATCGAGAAACCGGTCCACGCCGAGGATCAGCGCAATGCCCACGCCCGTCTTCTCCGGATCCACCCCCAAGGAGGCCAGCACCGCCGCAATTATCGGCAAGGTTCCGCCCGGCACCCCCGCCGTCCCCATGCTCGCAATCAGGGCCCAACCCGCCACCACCAGCTGCTGGGAAAAGCCCAGTTCCACCCCCGCCGCCTGCGCGAGAAAAATCACCGTCACCCCCTCATACAGCGCCGTCCCGTTCTGGTTGGTGCTCGCCCCGGCCGTCAGCACAAACCGGGAAACCTCCGGACGCAGCCCCAAAGGCCCCTCCGCCGCCCGCAAGGTCACCGGCAGGGTGGCATTGCTCGAGGCCGTGGCAAAGGCGGTGGAAAGAGGCTCTCTCACCCCCCGCCAGAATTTTCCCAAGTCGTATTTCCCGAAAATGCGCAAGATCAGCGGGTACACCCCGAACCCCTGCAGACCCAACGCCAGCAGGACGGTGAAAACAAAGGTTCCCAGGTAGCCGAGCAGTTCCGGGCCTGTTCGAAAAAAAGAAAGACAGGTCAGACAGAAAACCGCTCCCGGCGCCCAGCGGATCAAGCTCCCGACCAGCTGCATACAAACCTCGAAAGCCCGCTCCCAAATCGCCTTGAGGCCGCCCCCTTTTTCCTCCGGCAACAATAACAGAACAAATCCCCAGGCCACCGCCAGCCCAAGGATGGCCAACATCATGGTGGCGGCCGAACTCCAGCCCATCCACCCGGCGAGCAGCCCAAACGGATTCCCGGGAATCAGGTCCACCGCCCGGGCCAGCGGTCCGGCATCCCCCTGCAGGGCCAGCTCCTCCGCCGGCGGAACCTTGGCCGCCATCATCTTCCCGGGATGCGTCACATTCACCAGGATAAGAGCCACCAAGACGCTGGCGGCGCCCAAGCCAAGAGCCAAAACCAATGCGATCAAGGCGGTTCGACCCAGCTTGAGAAGGCTTCCGGCCGAGGCGATCCCCAGCGGCAACGCCGTAAAGAGAACGGGAATCACCAACAGAAACAGGAGGCGCAGAAATAATTGCCCCCAAGGCTCAATCCAAGCTTGCAGGAACGGTCCGGCCGCCGGGTGCCAAATCCGCAACGCCAATCCGGTCCCTACCCCTGCCCCCAACCCGGCCAACACCCACCAGGGAGAATGGACTCGAGGAGATCCGCGCTCGTCAGAGACGGGCAATCAGCAACTCCCGCTGATAGATCAGCTCCTTGGGCAGCTCGTGGTAAATCTTCAGGAACAGCTCGTTTTGAAAGACCAGCTCCCGCCGCCACTCATCAGGATCAATCTTCATCATCTCGGCAAACCGCTCCCGGCTCATTCCCTCCAGCCCCTCGGTCCGAATATCCTCATAGCGGGGCACCCATCCAATGGAGCCCTCACGCGCATCGCTATGCCCGTGGCAACGACCGACGATCCACTCCAGCACCCGCATATTCTCCCCAAAACCCGGCCAATAAAACTTCCCTTCCGAGTCCTTGCGGAACCAGTTCACGTGAAAGATCCGCGGCAGGATCTTGATGCTCTTCCGCATATCCATCCAGTGGTCGAAATAGTCACCCATGTTGTAACCGCAGAACGGCAGCATCGCCATGGGATCCCCGCGCACCTGTCCATGGCCCCCGACGGCGGCCGCGGTCATCTCCGATCCCATCGAGGCCCCCACAAACACACCATGGAACCAGCTGAACGCCTGAAAAATGAGCGGAATGGTGGAAGCCCGGCGACCGCCAAAGATGATCGCGTTGATCGGCACGCCCTCCGGGTCGTTCACTTCAGGGGCGAGTGCGGGATTGTTGGCCATCGGGGCGGTGAACCGGCTGTTCGGATGCGCGGCCTTTTCCCCACTGGCCGGGTTCCACGGATTTCCCTTCCAGTCGATCAGGTTGGGGGGCGGCGGGTTGTCCTTCCCCTCCCACCAGAGATCCCCGTCGGGCGTCCGCGCCACGTTGGTGAAAATGGTGTCATGGGCCATGATCTTCATGGCGTTGGGGTTCGACTTTTCGTTCGTGCCGGGCACCACGCCGAAATAGCCGTTCTCCGGATTAATGGCATGCAGGCGTCCGGTCGGCCCAGGCTTCATCCAGGCGATATCGTCCCCGATGGTGGTAATCTTCCACCCCTGATAGGTCTTGGGCGGGATCATCATGGCAAAGTTCGTCTTTCCGCAGGCGGACGGGAACGCGGCGGCCACGTAACTCTTGCGTCCGTTGGGCTCCTCGACACCTAGCACCAGCATATGTTCTGCCAACCATCCCTCGTCCCGACCCAGGAATGAGGCGATCCGCAGGGCCAGGCATTTCTTGCCGAGCAGGGCGTTGCCACCGTAGCCCGAACCCACGGAAATGATCTCGTTGGCCTCGGGGAAATGCGCGATGTAACGCCGATCGGGATTGCAGTCCAAAACCGAGTGGGTGCCGCGGTTAAAGTTGTCCGAGTCTCCCAGATGTTCCCAGGCCACTTTTCCCATCCGGGTCATGATCCGCATACTGAGAACGACATAAATGGAGTCCGTCAGCTCCACCCCCACCTTGGAAAGCGGGGAGCCCGGCGGTCCCATCAGATAAGGGATCACAAAGAGAGTGCGACCCTTCATTGCGCCGGCCAGCATCCCGCGCAGCTTTTGCCGCATCAGGCGGGGTTCCATCCAGTTATTGGTCGGCCCCGCCTCCTTCTCCCGCCGGGTGCAGACATAGGTGCAGTGTTCCACCCGGGCGACATCGTTCGGATTCGAGTGATGGTAGTAACAGCGGGGCCACTTCTTCGGATCCAGCGGGATGAGGACCCCCTGCTTCACCGCCTGCTCGGTGAGATACTCTTTTTCCCCCTCCGACCCGTCACACCAGAAAACGTGATCGGGCTGGGTCAGCGAAACCACCTCCTGAACCCAGGCCCGGATGTGCTCGTTGGTAGGATGGTGGCGGCCCCATTGATTTGTCGGCGAGACAGCCGAAATTTTCGTCACAAAGTAATTTTAAACCCGCCAGCCCGGCGGAAAAACCTTTTTAAGGACACTTCCCGCAGCCTTTACCGCCGCCCCCTTGGCGGAACATTTTCCATGCCAGATAACCCGCGGCCGCCAGCACCGCCGCGATCACCGCCCCTGTCTGCCAGCCTCCCTCCATCTCAACCTCCCAGGGCCCGACCCACGGTTTGCACCAGCCAGGCCCCCGCGTAGGCCAAGCCCGCCATATACGCCATCATGAAAGCCGGCCAAGCCCAACTGCCCGTCTCCCGTCGCGCCACAGCCACGGTGCTCAGGCACTGCAAGGCGTAGACATAAAACACCAGTAGGGCCAGACAGGTCACCGGCGTGTAGATTAGGGACCCGTCCGGCCACGCCGCATTCCGCATCGCCGCCACCAGCCCCTCCTCTTCCCCTCCACTGTGGTAGACGATCGACATGGTGCTGACGAAAACCTCCCGCGCCGCCAATGAGGCCACCAGGCCAATCCCGATCCGCCAATCGAATCCCAGTGGTTTCAGCACCGGCTCCAGGAGATGTCCGATCTGGCCGGCAAAACTTTTCGCCAACCGTTCCGACGGATCCTCGGCGGCATGCGGGAAGTTGCAGAGGAACCAGAGGAGAATGGAGAGCGCGAGAATGACCGTACCCGCCCGCCGCATGAAAATCACCGCCCGCTCCCACATACGCAGGGCCACCGTCCGCAGGGATGGACGGCGGTAAGGCGGCAGCTCCAGAATCAGCGGCGGAGATCCGCCGCCCAACATTTTTTTCCGGAAGAGCCACGCCAAGGCAAAGGCCGTGCCCGTACCGAGCGCGTACAGCCCGAGCATCGCCCCGGCCTTGCCCCACGCCGGCATCAGCGCCGCCGGCACCGCCGCCGCAATCAACGTGGTGTACACCGGGATCCGCGCGGAACAGCTCATCAGGGGGGCCACCAGAATGGTCGTCAGCCGGTCCTTGGGATCCTCCACCGTCCGCGTGGCCATGATTCCTGGAATCGCGCAGGCATAGGAGCTGAGTAAAGGGATGAAGGATTTTCCGCTGAGTCCCACCCGGTGCATCACCCGGTCCAGGAGGAAGGCGGCGCGGGCCAGATACCCCGAGTCCTCCAACAGCCCCAAAAAGAAAAACAGGATCAGAATCTGCGGGAGGAAAATAACCACTCCACCCACGCCGGCCAACACGCCGTCCACCAACAGATCCCGGAAAAGACCGGCCGGCATCGCCCCCTGCACCCACTCTCCCGCGGCGGAAAATCCGGCATCGATCCAGTCCATGGGATAGGTGGCGATGGAAAAAATGGAGGTGAACAAAAGCAGCAGGATTCCCGCCAACACTCCCCAGCCCGCCACCGGATTGAGCACCAAGGCATCGATCCGGTCGGTCCAGCTCCGATGGGCATGGCCGTGCCCCACGCCGGCTTGGCCGAGCATGTCTCGAAGATAGGCGTAGCGCGCCTGAACCACGGCGGCCGGCCAGTCGAACGCCTGTTCGCGGAACCTCTCCCGCCAAGCTGCCGCCAGTTTCCGGGCTCCTTCCGGACCTTGCTGGGATCCGGCCAGAAGTTCCAGCGCCCGCCCCTCTGCGCCGAGTTCCGCCGGCAAAGCATCGCGCCACGCGGCGGCAATCTGGCCCACCGCAGTGGCCAACGGGGGCGGCATGATCCAGCGACGCTCTCCGGGATCCGAGAGTTTCTGGCCAAGGGCGGCGCGCAGTTCCACCAACCCCTTGCCCCGATGGGCCTGCGTGGGGATAAATTTCACCCCCATCCGGCGGCTGAGTTCCTCCGGCTTGAGCCGGATCCCCCGCGCCTCGGCCACATCCACCATGTTGAGGGCGACGAGCACAGGAATGCCGAGCTCCATCACCTGGGTGACAAGAAAGAGATTCCGTTCGAGGTTGCTCGCGTCGACCACGCACAGGATGGCGTCGGGCCGGGGAATTCCGGGGGATTCGCCCCGCAGAACTTTCCGGGCAATTTCTTCATCCGGCGAGCGGGGCGAAAGGCTGTACATGCCGGGCAGATCGACCAACTCGATCGCCTCCCCGTGAAGGGTGTAAGCCGTGCCGGTCCGTTTTTCCACGGTGACACCGGGATAGTTGGCCACGCGCTGGCGAAGGCCCGTGAGGGCATTAAAGAGGGTGCTTTTACCGGCGTTCGGATTTCCGACCACCGCCACCCAGCGCTTCGGCTGGTTCTGGCTCAAGGGACGATCAGGAGTTCCCGTCGACGTTTTCGACGAGGATTTGGCGGGCTAAACGGGCACTCAAGGCCACCCGCGTTCCACAGACCCAGCAGACCAGGTCTGCGCCGCCCCGGATCTTTTTGACCACCGCGTTTTCACAAAAACCCATTTCCCGCAGGCGTTGGCAGGTGCCGGGGGCGCAATCCAGCCGACTCACGCGGACTTCCCGCCCGGCTCCTACTTGGGTCAGGTCAATGGTTTTCATCCTACAGAGGTAGCTTGGGCTTCTTGAGACTGAGTTGCAAGTACGAGCTAGTTCCGTTTTTGTTTGAATTTCTTAACCCCTTAACCCCTGAAACCCATCCCTTACACAAACCACTGATACAGCATCAGGTAAACCAGCACTCCCGTCACCGACACAAACATCCAACTCGGCCAGAGCCAGCGGGTAATTTTCTTGTGGCTCTCAAACTTTCCGGTGAAGGCAAACCAGACGGCCGCAAGAATGAAGGGTAGATTCACCACCGCCAGAATCGTGTGCGGGATGAGGATCGAAAAGTAAACGGCACGGGGCCAGCCCTGCATCGGAAACAGTTTCGGGCCCACGGTGAATTTATGGAGAAGGTAACCGGCCAAAAACAGGGCCGAGACAAGAAAGGCCGAGGTCATCAGCTTGCGGTGCGCCTCCTTGTTGCCTTTTTTGATCTGGATCCAGCCGAGGGTCAGCAATACCACGGTGACCGAGTTAAGAACGGCATTGAGCAGTGGCAAATCCTGAAACGTCATGGCCGGTTCCCCTCTCCCGCCTCGCGCATCACGGCGCCAAGATCGGGCAGAGCCCGCCCCAGAAGTTCGCCCCCAGTGCCGTCATAATAACCTCGGACTCTGCCCTGTCCGTCCACGAGCGCAACCTTGGTGCTGTGCAGCATCTTGCCGGCCTGGGGCACCATCTCGGGCGGATTCTCCTCCACGGGAACCTTGAACCCCTCCCGGGCAATCCGGAACACCTCCGGGAGCGGCCCGGTGAGCAGCCAAAAATTCT
>JACCDG010278379.1_pt1 | contig 10453 bp, 8 predicted proteins | sample 7442471 | NCBI WGS metagenome assembly JACCDG01 (sample SAMN15323444, study PRJNA562643) | freshwater metagenome | isolation source: river surface water | place: USA:Blue River Watershed | collected 2017-08-17 | reverse complement strand
TACGTATTTAAGAATACTGATCATGCCGCTAATTTATTTGGACTGAAAGAGTTCGGAAATATATATACGCGGATTATGAATCCAACAACTGATGTTTTTGAAAAGCGTATCGCTGCTTTGGAAGGAGGTGTTGCAGCGCTGGCTACATCATCCGGACAGGCTGCACAATTTCTTGCATTGAATAATATTCTTCAGGCAGGAGATAATTTCATTAGCAGTTCTTTTATATATGGTGGTACATACAATCAATCTAAAGTTGCTTTCAAAAGATTGGGAATTGAGGTTCGCTTTGCAGAGGGAGATGAAGTAAGTGCATACGAATCGCTGATAGATAAAAATACCAAAGCGATTTATTTGGAAACGATTGGCAATCCCCGATTGAATATTCCTGATTTCGAGCAATTCTCTGCATTGGCAAAAAAGTATGATCTGCCGTTGGTGGTTGACAATACTTTTGGTGCTGGTGGGTACCTTGCACAACCCATAAAACATGGTGCAAATATTGTAGTGGAATCTGCTACCAAATGGATTGGTGGACATGGAACAAGTATTGGTGGTGTAATTGTAGATGGAGGGAATTACAATTGGGGAAATGGTAAGTTTCCTCAATTTACCGAACCGTCTGAAGGTTACCATGGCTTGAAATTTTGGGAGGTTTTTGGTGAAGGGAATCCATTGGGACTCCCCAATATTGCATTCATCATTCGCGCGAGAGTTGAAGGTTTGCGAGACTTTGGACCCTCTTTAAGTCCATTTAATTCTTTTCTACTCTTGCAAGGGCTAGAAACTCTATCACTGAGGGTGCAACGCCATGCAGAGAATGCTTTATCACTTGCATCATGGCTCGAGCGTCATCCACAAGTTGACTTTGTGTATTATCCGGGTTTAGCATCAAGTCCCTATAACAGCATTGCAAAAAAATATCTAAAAAATGGATTTGGTGGGGTCTTGCAATTTGGTGTAAAAGGAGGTGTTGAGAACGGAAAGAAATTTATCAATGCTTTGCAGCTTGTCAGTCATTTGGCAAATGTCGGTGATGCTAAAACGCTTGCAATTCATCCTGCATCAACCACCCATGAGCAACTTTCTGCTGAAGAGCAAATTCAGTCTGGTGTATTACCCAATTTAATAAGAATCAGTGTAGGTATTGAACATATTGAAGATATCAAAGCAGATTTTGAACAGGCATTTGCAAAATTGAATTAGTTGTACAGTTTATAGAAATATATATAAGTCCCTCATTAAAAATTTTTGAGGGATTTTTGAATTGGTATGTTTAAAAGATATTTATTACGAATAACGATGTCTTCGATAGATTGATTCCTGATAGAAATAGTTGATCAATTGAACAGCAAGTATGCAACCAGTAATGTTACAGCTATATTGAATAATTGCGCTGTTAAAAAAGCATATAATGGTTTTTTCCCTTGTTCATTAAAAAGTTCTCTGAAATCTGTTTCTAATCCGATACTTGTGAATGCCAATGCAAACCATAATCCTTGAATTGCTTTCAGATGTCCCTTTACTGCATTGTTCGTATCCGCATCAATGAAAAATGAGAAGAGGAAAGAAGCTGCTATAAATCCAATTACAAATTTGGGGAATCTCTCCCAAATGACACTGACATTCGGTTTTGCTTTTTCTCCTGTTTCCGTCAATTTCCCTTTGTAAGACCAGTAAATACTTATAGCAAAAGCAGCAAGTCCAAGCAAAACATTTTGTGAAAATTTTACAATGGTGCTGATTTTGAGTGCTTCTTCTCCTATGATTGTCCCTGATGCAATTACACCACCGCTGGTATCGATGGTGCCACCAATCCATGCACCAGCTACGGTTTCATTTAAGCCGAGAAAATTAGCAAGTATTGGTAAGAATACAATCATTGGGATAGCTGTAATGAGCACAATTGAGATTACATAGCTTAGTTTCTTTGAATCTCCTTTGATCGCTCCTGCTGATGCGATTGCAGCAGAAACGCCGCAGATGGAAACAGCACTCGAAATCATAATTGACATTTCTTCATCAACTCCCAATTTTCTGGCAATCCAATAAGCAAAGTACCAGACAGATATAACAACTATCAGGGCTTGGATGAGTCCCAGTGATCCAGCTTTGAGAATATCTCCAAAAATCACTGTAGTGCCAAGAAGCACCAGTCCAATTTTGACATAGGCCTCTGTAGAAAGTGATGCTTTCAACCAATCTGGAACTTTAAAAAAATTACGAATTACTAAACCGATTGATAGGCTGAATATGACTGCTTCCAGATTCCAATTTTTTAAAAATGCATTGCCTGCGAGAATCATGGCGAATGTTGTGATCAGATATACTAATGGGAAGCTTTTGAGAACCGGTTTCAATGGTTTACTGCTGATGAAAGCAAGGAAAATTGCCATTGAGAAAAGACATATAAAGAGGTGCAGGGCGATTTTAAAGTTATAGTTGGTAAAAACATTTTCACTTAATTCATTTATGTTTCTCCACGAGTAGTTAGGAGAAATCAGTGGGAATCCTAATATAACAAGTGATATTATCAGGAATCCGGTTATTACGATAGACCAATCTTCTGGAAGAATTAATCGTTTATTCATTTAACTACGATTTGAGAGAGGTGAAGGTACCAGAAATTCATTTTTGATTCAATTGTTCTCGGTATAGTTTTTAAAATTATTCAGTATTGCCTGCCAACCATTTCTTTGTAACTCGATTGGATTGATTGTTTCAGGATCAAAAGTTATAATTATCTCTGTTCCTTCTTTTTGCTCATTGATTTGAACTGAAGCATAACGTCCATCAAACTCATAGGTAAAATTTTCTTCTGGGTTGATTGCAGTATAGGTAGCATCAAAGTCAAAACCAACACTTCCATCTTTGGCCTCCATTCTTGCCAGGTATCTGCCACCAATTATCATATTGTTTGATGCAGTTGGACAATGCCAGCTAGGGTCTGCAAAATTCCATTTTGTAATATGTTCTGGAAGTGTGTAGTAGTCCCATACTTTCTTTTTATTGGCCGAAATGTACGCGTTGATAATAATTTTTTCTTGACTCATCTTCTCTTTTGACTTATTCATGTTTAGGATAAGTGAAGGGGAAAAAGTATAGTGAAGTTTCCAATATTTAATTGTTTGCCTTGTGTCCTTTCCCAATACTCCTGTCTACCTGCAACCCGTAAAGTGAATACAATGATCTACTTAACATAGCGCCAACCACTGAAACATGGCTTTCGTCCGGGAAAATATAAGCGTCTACTTTTAAGGAATTATAATTCCTACTTTTTAGAATATTTGATAATCTGTTTGCTCTGTTTACAAAAATTTTATCGCCCTCAAGTCCAGCTGCCGATATAAACACTTTACCGGTTAACTGTTTTTTACTTTCAAAGAATTCCTTTTCTAATTTAAAGGGCTCATCGTCATTAACAAACAGTGCTGCGCTGTTTATACCAAAGCGAGTAAAATATCCATTGTCTTTAAATAATACGTGACTTGTGAATAATCCACTTAAAGAGTGACCCACCATTCCACGGTCATTGTTTGTTGAATAATTTGCCTCAATAAAAGGGATCACCTCGTTTTTTATGGCATTGTAATAATTTTGACCATTCCCAGAAACTAAATTCACCTTCATATTATTCGAATGGTAGGAATCTTCATAAGCATCCTTATCATGCGTTAGTATAGGGTATCTAGTAATCAACCATTCTTGCAATGAAATTCTATCATCTCCAATTCCTACAATAATCACTGGTTCAATCTCACCAGCCATCATTTTGTGAAGTTCGTGTATGATAGGGAAGCTGTAGTAAGCATCTAAAACATATAAAACAGGATATTTTTTAGGAGAATTCTTATTATATCCCATCGGTAGAGATACAGAAATGCGAATTTGGTTATTGATAATTTTTGAAGGTATATCATAACTTACTGCATCTGCAAGCAAAGCTGGTTGTGCATCTTGCGCAATTGAATAATTTATTGCAATTAGCAGTGATAATAAAGACAAAATTCTTTTAAGCATGGCATTATTAATTATCAATGATAAAATTCAAATTTTACGCAGGACTTCTACTCACTTTTGTATTCAGTCGAATAAAAATATAATTATTTACATGAAAAATTACTTCTGAATTAGAATTTATCTACTCTTAAATTTCTCAACACTGAATTTCTGATAAGCAAAAAGTATTGTAAAATGGCTAATGCATCATCGTCATTGTATTCTTAAAAACACATTTAAGACATGAAGTTTCGAGATATAATTTTGGTAATCATAATCGGTTTATTACTACATTTATTACAAATCAAAACTTATAAAATGAAAAAAGTATTATTCACTGTCTTGGTAGCAACAAGTTTGTTTGCATGCAAGAGCAGTACAGAAACAAAACCAGCATTCAATTTAGAGGATGCCAAAAAAGAAATCGCTGAGATGAATAAGAGATTTGAAGACGCAGTTCTTAACTCAGATTCAGTAGCAATGGTAAACTTATATACAGATGATGCAAAATGGATGAATCCGAATGCCCCTTCTGTGATAGGAAAGCAAGCCTTGACAAGTGAGCTTTCTAAACTTTTAAATGCAGGAATTGGTTCAGCAAAGTTAAATACAACCGATGTATGGGGGGATGAAAACTTCGTAACTGAGGAAGGAAACTATGTTTTAAACGCCAAAGATGGTAGTCAAATGGACATTGGGAAGTACATTGTGCTTTGGAAGAGAGTAGATGGGAAGCTGATGTTCTTCAGAGATATGTTTAGTTCAGATTTACCAGCTGCTCCAGTGAAGTAAAATTAGAAGAGACAAATTCTCAGGGAGTTATAAAAGAATTAAATAAACTATCATTGAATTTCTTTTATTCTTAGGGTATGTTTCAGGCTTGAGTAAGCAATTGCTCAAGCTTCGAAACTTTATTCAGATAATAGTTGAAAAATGTTAACCCTTGTAAATTAAATACTTACAAGGGTTTTCTTTTTGGGGTGCACAGAAAGGTGCACAGTTTTTTGGGTACCTGAAATTCTCAAGTTCGGCATTTCCATATAATAGGATAACTGAGAGAAAGGAACTGAAATCTTATTGTGAAAGCGGTTATCGTTAATTTAATCAATGATCTAATTCTTTATCAATTAATTTGAGTAATTCATTTGCATTTTGTTGTTGCATTTTAATCATTATTTCATAGTACGAAACATAACCTCCAAGTACCCATATATAGTTTGCGTATTCATATAATGCTTTTTTACTGGAGTTTAAAAATTTACTTCCAGTTAATACCTCAATTCGATTAAGTTCATTTTTATCCAGAATAATTTCGTTGAGTTTTTCTGGCATCCCAATGGTTGTCATGTGTATAATTCCATTTTGCATTTTATGTGCATTGACCCAATGCTCCATTATGACACTTTCCTGAAGATTAATAGTTTTCTTCCATCTGTCATAATCAGAAATTTTTCTAACTATTTCCTGATTTTTAATCAATCGATAACCACCTGCATTTTTTAATTGGTCAATGGTTCCAGAAGAAAAATTGGGGGCAATTAATGTAGCCGTAATTTTTGTACTAATCAGGTAAATGGAATCTATATCATCATCAGTAAACACTGATTTATAGAGTAATTTTTCTAATTTCTTACCCATTCTTTTTAAACTTTCCATTCCTTGTATTCGAATAGCCATCTCAGCTGAATCGGATTTTAAATCGAGAGCCATGCCATTGATGTAATCATGTTCTTTGTGCCGTTCTGCACGGTACTCCAAATAATATTCAGCCATGAATCCTAAAAAAACCGCAAAGAACAGCATTAAGAATTCAGAAAGATACTCTTTCCATTTTTGGGGATGATGAGAATGATGATGTACTTCCATTTTATAAAAATTAATGATGAATATAAGAAAATGTCCTCAATTGGTTTTCCCATTTTAAGGGCGTTTTCAAAATTAAAAATATCCATTCCACCAAGAATTAATCCTTAGATATAATTAGATCATATACATTTGGCTTCATAAGTATATCACTATGCGATCCATTATATTTAAATACATCCTATATTCAATTGTTATTTCCTGTCACTTAGAATTATTCGCTCAGGAAACCATTGCAGAAAAACATCGTCCTGTTTACCATTTTACACCCGCACAAAATTGGATGAATGATCCCAATGGAATGATCTATTTTAACGGGACTTACCATTTATTTTATCAATATCATCCATTTTCTTCTGTATGGGGTCCAATGCATTGGGGACATGCAACGAGTAAGGATTTGATTCAATGGAAACATCAACCCATTGCATTGTATCCTGATAAAAACGGCACCATATTTTCTGGTAGTGCAGTATATGATATGCAAAATACCAGTGGACTTGGAATAAACGGGAAGGGGCCTTTGGTTGCTGTTTTTACATATCACAATGATTCATTGGCTAAAACTGGAAGTAAGGTTTTTCAAACACAAGGTATTGCATACAGCAATGATGAAGGGATAACATGGACAAAGTACGAAAGGAATCCCGTCTTGAAAAACCCTGGCATCAATGATTTTCGTGATCCTAAAGTTTTTTGGCATGAAGCATCTGCCAAATGGATAATGACCTTGGCTGTATTTGACAGAATCCATATCTATGGGTCTAAAAATTTAATTGATTGGGAAAAACTTAGTGAATTTGGTATTGGATACGGTGTTCCTAATATTTTATGGGAATGTCCAGATCTGTTTCCATTAAAATACAAGAACAAAACAATTTGGGTATTGATTTCTAATATCAATCCCGGTGGCCCCAATAAAGGATCCGCTACTCAATATTTTATAGGTGATTTTGATGGCAAATCATTTCTACCGTTTGATCATGATATTCGTTGGGCAGATTTTGGTCCGGATGAATACGCAGGCATAACTTGGTCAAATACAGGAGAGAGAAAAATATTTACCGGATGGATGAGCAATTGGATGTATGCCCAACAGGTGCCAACCGAAAAATGGCGAAGTGCATTGACCATTACCAGGGAATTGAGTTTGAAGGAAGTTAACGGTAAATATTATTTAGCCTCAACACCTGTGCGTGAACTGGATAAGTACAAGGGAAGGCTGATCAATGAAATTCAAAACAAACATCTATTCAATGGAACGGCCATCATAGAGGCAGATGATGTTCCAAATGATGATTTTTCTATTGTGCTTTCAAATGAAAACGGAGAATCAGTCGTGATAGGATATAGTAAATCTGCTGGTCATTTCTATATAGATCGCACCAAATCAGGGAATACTCAGTTCCATAAAGAATTTGCGCAAGTAAGCAAAGCAGTTAGAATTTCAAATTCATCAACCATCAATTTCAAACTGGTTATTGATGTTGCTTCTGTTGAGTTGTTTTCTGATGATGGTCTGACTGTGATGACAAGCATTTATTTTCCGTCTACACCATTTAATACAATAACAATGAATGGGAAACTACTGAAAACAAAATTCTTTGAGCTGAAGTCTATTATTAAATAACCGGGATTATATTCTAAAAATATTTCATGCTCAAAATATACTTTTTAGGTCTTATTGTTTTGATGGTTGCTATAATCTTGAATGGTTTAGTGAGTAAATGGGGAATAACAGGATGGTATGATTTTATCAATCAATTGCTGCTTCAGGGCAAGCAGGTATTTCGTCGATTAACGATCATCGATTATACCTGGTTGTTTCTTATGTATCCTTTTCTTCTGGGAGTTGCTGCAAAGCTTGGAGATTTTTTATTTGATTGGATATCCAATAAAATATAAGATCCCTCGAAAGCATGCATTCACTCAATGACTTTCTAGGGTGCACAGAAAGGGGGTACAGTTTTTTGAGGTTCTCTTAAATCTTCACGTTTGACTTATCTATGTTATAAGAAAAGTGTGGAGAGGGAGAAAGCAGAGCGTTTATAGAGTATCAAGTTACATCCAAACAAGTACAGTGTTTTGATACCAACAATATCCTGACTTTATTATCATTTTTAATAAAAAGATCAGTGATTGTATGTTAAAAATGCCATACATATTAGAGTTTAATTTAATATCAAAACTTAAAATTTCTCTTTTACATTACCGTTATTATAAAACTACCTTTGCAGTCGCGAATTTTCCTGTGCTATGTATTCTGATAGAATTGTCAGTAAAAAATTTAATCTGAATTAGGGGAGAAATATTAAATAAAAAAATCAATAATGACTTATACTAATCTGATCATAGCATTGATCTTAACATTAATAATTTTTAATTCAAAGGCTACAGCACAAATTGGACAATATACTTCTTACGATGCTGATACCGTTTTTAAAGTTTCAATTGTAAATAAGAAAATTGAAATAAACAAGCAATTCCCAGCAAATATCACAATAAATAATAAGTCAAAAATTACTTTTGATATCAGTGATACATCGTTAAAAAATTCAGATTTATTTTTCTCTTTGACTCCAAATTATCAGGGTATAAATACCCAGAAATTACTTTATAAATGGGTAAGGAAAATTGGAGTTGAGGGAAGTCCAAATTCAAAGATTACAATTGAGTTAGACTCTGCCAAGGATAATAATGGGTTTGAATTTAATTCACCACTATATATAAATTCAAAAGATATTTCAACATTATCAAATAAAATATATGCTATAAATAGATCAATCAACCAAGATTATTTATTTATAAATAATCAGACCTATCGAAAAGAAATATTACCCCAAAAAATTGTTACAAATTATAAAAACGAATTAGGAAATGTTCGCTTTAATGTTATTCTTCCAATAAAATATAGCCCATTTCTACTTTTCCCTGATCTTAATAATGATGGAACAGACGACTTTATTTTAAGTTTTAACAACGCTTTTTTTAACGGCAAGTATTTTGATATCGGGGCTATGTACTTACCATTCTATAATTATTTAAAGAATAACAGTTCAAATCAATTAACAATAACACAAGATAACGAGGACCTGAGTTTCCCGGATAGTAAGCCAAAAACATTATTTCACGAAGCAAATAGAGTAAGTATAATTGATCTCAACGGTGATAAAGTCAATGAAATCATAACATGGGGCGAGGGTTATCATCATCGAGATGATACTATGTTAATGGCATTTGCTAGACAGGCAGGACTTGTTGAAAACATTGATTTTGCAGCTTCAGATGTACCAACAAATATGAATGATAAGATGTATAAGCGTAGATTAAACATCTATGAGGTAAAAAATAATAAACTTACAGAAAGAGGAGATTTACTCCCTAACGATTTACCGCTCTCTGGCTCAATTTTCGGTTCAAGTGGCGATGTAGACAATGACGGAGATAATGATATTATTGTCATGAATAATGGCGTATGGTTATTAGAGAATGATAAATATTCATTTAAATCAAAATTACTTCTCCAAAATGAAGGTCATGATTTCTCTTCTGAAGGATTTCAGAGAAGAATAAGTACTACTAGTCCCTTCTTAATAGACATAAATGGCGATGGTTTTAAAGACATAGTTTGTAATCTGGAGCGAATCAGTGGGGATATCACACCAGCAAGAACAATCTATTTTTTAAACAATAAAAATAAAAATTTTGATTTCTTTAATCCCAAAGATTTAGTTCCTTTCAATAATGAAGTATCACCTGACAATTTTTTAAACTATGTTTTATCTGATATTTATTTTGATGATATAAATTTAAATGGAACTCAAGAAATTGTATTGTGCTATGCAAAAGAATTTAGTACTGTTCAAGCAGAAACTCCATTACGTTCAAAACAAGTATACCAAATTGTAGAAGTTACAAAAAGTGGTCAATTAATAAATAGAACAAATGATTACTTTGAAAAGAATCAAAATATTCTAAACATCTCTTCTAAAAATGGCGGTAATTTCTTCATAAAAAATATTGACAATGACCCAGAGCCTGAAATTATTCCATCGTTTGCGCTAAGAGATCCTAAATACAACTCAGATTTTCCCAAAGAGGGATGGTATGGTTACTGGAATGATTATACAGGGATTCAATATTTCGATTTAATTAATAATAAGTATTCTATCAAACGACTTGGGAATATAATTGGTGGAACTTTTGATAATGATAAAATCTCAACTAGTTCAACCTTTGGTAATGGCCCTTTTTTCATCCACGATTTCAATAAAGATGGGCTTTCAGAGATATTAATAACCGGTTCGAATCAAGATCAATTATTGTATCCAGTCAGTGATTTATCGATTGATTCAAAAAATTTAGAAATAAATTCTAACATAAAAATTAATGACTTGTTAGATTCACTTATCCTAAAAAATATTGATGAGAAAAATAATTTTACTTTTTCATTTTTAGATTCTAGTGAGTTCATTGGTTTAAAAAACGATAAGCTTTATTTAAAAAAACCACTAAATATTCGTAATATCCCTGCACAAACAATCAATATAACAATAAAGGCAAAAAATGATAAGTACAAAACATATTCATT
>JACCDG011962252.1_pt1 | contig 10454 bp, 8 predicted proteins | sample 7442471 | NCBI WGS metagenome assembly JACCDG01 (sample SAMN15323444, study PRJNA562643) | freshwater metagenome | isolation source: river surface water | place: USA:Blue River Watershed | collected 2017-08-17 | reverse complement strand
GGCAGGCCGGGGGTGTTGCACCACTCGCTCCAGCTGCCGGGAAAGAGTGCGCTGCGTCCGAGGCCGGCGATTTCCATGGCCAGCAGGTTGGGGATGGCGCTCACGCCGCTGCCGCACTGGTGCACCACGGTCGCGGGGTCGCGGCCACCGAGCAATGCCTCAAACTCGGCGCGCAATTCGGCGGCGGGTTTGAAGTGGCCATCCGCGCCGATGTTGCTGGTGAAAGGGCGGTTGAGCGCGCCCGGAATGTGCCCTGCCACCGGGTCGAGCGGCTCCACCTCACCCCGGTAACGCGCGGGCGCACGGGCGTCCACCACCGTGTGTTGCCCACTGCCGAGTTGTGCGGCCAGGGTATGGGCGTTGACCACCGGTGCCAGCGAGGCGCCCAGCGGGTAGGGGCTTGAGACCTTCGGTGTCTGTGTGGAAGCACCACTGGCCACCGGGCCGCCAGCCGCTTGCCAAGCGGCCAGACCGCCGTCGAGCACCGCCACCGCCTCGTGGCCGATCCATTTCAGCATCCACCACAGCCGGCCACAATAATTGGCGCCTTGCCGGTCGTACACCACCACTTGGGTCTGCGGTGTGACGCCTTGGGCGCCCACCCAGGCGGCAAAGGCCTCGCGGGTGGGCAGCGGGTGGCGCCCGCCGCTGGCGCGCTCAGCGTTGTGGGTGCTCAGGTGCAGGTCCAGATCGGCGTGGCGTGCGCCAGCGATGTGCACCTCGGCAAACTGCGCCGCGCCGGCGGTGGGGTTCGTCAGCTCGAAGCTGCAATCGAACAGCACGAGCGGTGTTGAGCTGGCCTGCAAGGCCAACAGTTGTTCGGTGCTGATCAGGGTGGTGTACATGCCAACAGTCCTTGTGAAAAAGCCGCGCCCTGCGCCATCAGGCGCTGTGGTCTTCGGCGGGGGTGCGGGGCAGGGCACGGCTGCGCAACACCGTGGCGGCGATGCCGCTGGCGATGATGAGCGCCATGCCCAGCCAGCCCAGCAGGGGCAGCTGGTCGTCAAACACCAGCAGGCTGAACAGGCCGGCGAACACAATGCCCATGTACTGCAAATTGGCCACCACCAAGGTGGCGCCGCTGGCGTAAGCGCGGGTCATGAACAGTTGCCCAAACAGCGCCAACACACCAATCGGCAGCAACCACACCGCACCGTCCCAGCTCCAAGGGCTCGGGCCCAAGGCAAGGGTGCCGATGCCGCCAACCACCACCGCTGCGAGCGAAAAATAAAACACAGTGCGGCTCTCGGGCTCACCCACACGCGCCAGCGCGCTCACTTGCAAATACGCCATGGCGGCAAAAATGCCCGAGGCCAAACCCGCCATCGCGCCCCATTCCTGGCCGGGCTGCAGGGTGGGGCGCAGCATCATGGCCACACCGGCAAAACCACACAACACCGCCACAAACAAAGGGCCTTGGCGCAGCAGCGGCTGGCCGCTGGCCTGGGTCAGCAGCGCGCCGCCGATCAAAAACACCGCGATCCAGACGCTGCTCATGTAATTGAGCGTCATGCCGGTGGCCAGCGGCAGCACAGAAATCGCATAAAACCAGCCCACCAGCGACACCACGCCCACCGCGCAGCGCCACAGGTGCATGCTGGGCACGGCGGTGCGCAGGCTCACACCGGTGAAGCGGGTTGCACCATACAAGGCCACCGCTCCCACCAGCCCCCGGTAAAACACAATTTCCAGCGGGTTGAAGTGCGCCGACGCGAACTTGATGCACACGCCCATGATGGCGAACACCAAGGACGACAGCAGCATCCACAGGGCTTGGCCGGAGCGCGGTGGATGCATCGGCGCTTTCAGCGGGTTTCCAGCAGAGACAAATCGTCTGCCATGCGGGCGCGATACCACTCGTGGAAGTGCTGCATGCCGTCTTCCATCGGGCTCTGGTAGGGGCCGACCTGGTTGTCGCCTCGCTGAAGTAGAGCCTTGCGGCCCTCGTCCATGCGTTCGGCGATTTCGTCGTCTTCTTCGCAGGTTTCCATGTAGGCGGCGCGCTGCGCTTCCATGAACTCCGGCTCAAACGCCACGATCTCTTCTGGGTAATAGAACTCCACCATGTTCAGCGTCTTGTCCACGCCAAGGGGGTGCAGGGTGGACACCGTCAGCACATGCGGGTACCACTCCACCATGATGTGGGGGTAATACGTGAGCCAGATGGCGCCATGCTGCGGTGGCTCGCCGTTGCGGTACCGCATGAGTTGCTCGTGCCAGCGCTGGTACACCGGGCTGCCCGACTGGGTCGACAGGTTGTGGGCCCCGACGGTTTGCACCGAGTACTCGGGCTTGAACTCCCAGCGCAGGTCTTGGCAGGTCACAAAGCTGCCCAAGCCGGGGTGGAAGGGCTCGACGTGGTAGTCCTCCAGATAGACCTCAATGAAGGTCTTCCAGTTGTAGTTGCAGGTGTGCAGCTCCACGTGGCCCAGGGCCATGCCTTCAAAGCTCAAGTCGTGCACCGGGCCCATGTTGGCCAGATCGGCGGCGATGTCTCGGCCATTGTCCTCAAACAGCAAGCCGTTCCATTCGCGCAGCGGGTAACGCTGAAGGTCGGCGCAGGGGTCGTGGCTGAAGTGCGGCGCGCCCAGCAATTGGCCCAGGCGGTCGTTGGCGCTTTGGCCACCGCTGTAGGTCCAGCGGTGCAGCGGGCACACGATCTGTCCACCGGCGTGGCCTTTGGCGTTGTCTTGCAGATTGCCTCGGCCCTTGAGCATCACCGCTTGGCGGTGACGGCACACATTGGAGACCAACTCCACGCCTTGGGCGGTGCGCACCAAGGCCCGGCCTTGACCCTCTTGCGGCAGGGCGAAATAGTCACCTGGGTTGGGCACCGCGTTCACATGCCCCACATAGCGGGGCCCGCGCTGGAAGATGGTGTCGAGTTCCCGTTGGAACAACGCCTCGCTGAAATAGCTGGAAACGGGCAGTTGGCTTGTGGCCTGCTGAAGCTGAAGACTCAAATCAGACATGATGTCCTGACCTAAAGACTCCCCCTATGAAGGGGCAGGGAAAAGCGCTGTTACGACAACATCGAATGAGCGCGGGAAGGGTGGAAGTGCTGCGTCCCTCCGGGCACCGGGTGCCCGTCGTGATGAAAAAAAGAGGCGCGATTGTACCCCGGGGGTTCGGCCCTGCCAGGGGGTCGGGTATGGAGCGTGCAAAGGGGTATGAGGCGACCACTAAAATCGCTGGCATGACCCCTCCCGACACCCCCGCCCGCAAAGCCCGCACCAGCGCCGCCCAGCCAGTGGCTGCCAGCTACGAAGAGGCTTTGCAGGAACTGGAAGCCCTGATGGCTCGCATCGAAGGCGGCCAACTGCCGCTGGACCAAATGCTTGGCCAGTACCAACGCGCCAGCGCCTTGCTCACCTATTGCCGCGAGCAATTGCAAGCGGTGGAACAACAAATCAAGGTGCTCGACGGCGAGACCCTCAAACCCTGGGATGGGGCATGAGCGCCGGCGAGAGCTTGGTCGGTTTTGCCCAGTGGCGCCAGCAGCGCCAAGCCGAGGTGGAGGCCGCACTGCACGCTTGGGTGCCGGCCGATGCGCCGGCGGGTTTGGGCCAAGCCATGCGCTACGCGGTGCTCGACGGCGGCAAGCGCTTGCGCCCTTTGCTGGCGCTGGCGGCTGCCGAAGCGGTGGGCGGCTCGACCGCGCTGGCGCTGCGCGCGGGTTGCGCGATTGAGCTGATCCACGCCTACTCGCTGGTGCACGACGACATGCCGTGTATGGACAACGACGTGCTGCGGCGAGGCAAACCCACGGTACACGTGGCCTTTGGCGAGGCTCAGGCCTTGTTGGTGGGCGACGCGCTGCAGGCTCTCGCTTTCGAGTTGCTCGCGCCCGACAGCAGCGAGGTGCCCGATGCTTTGGCCGCCCAATGGTGCCGCCAGTTGGCGCAGGCCGCGGGTGCCATGGGCATGGCCGGTGGCCAAGCGGTGGACTTGGCCAGCGTCGGTGTGGCCTTGGACCAGACCGCGCTGGAAGCCATGCACCGCCTGAAAACCGGCGCCTTGCTGCGCGTCAGCGTGGCCATGGGGGCAGCGACCGCGCCTGTGGCGGCACAGGCCCGCGAGGCCCTTCACAGCTATGGCGCTCACATTGGCCTGGCGTTTCAAGTCATCGACGATGTACTCGACGTGACCGCCGACTCGGCCACCTTGGGCAAGACCGCTGGCAAAGACGCCGCAGCCGACAAGCCCACTTACGTGGCGCTCATGGGTTTGGACGCCGCGCGCGCCCATGCCCACCGCCTGCTGGACGCCGCCCACCAAGCACTGGACGCCAGCGGCTTGACTCAGACCCATCGCCTGCGCGCGCTGTGCGACTGGGTGGGCCAGCGCCAACACTGACGGCAAGCGCCACCACACCACATTCATGGCCATGACCACTTTGCTTCAGTCCATCAACGACCCCGCCGATCTGCGCCGAGTGCCGCGTAGCCAACTCGGCGGCTTGGCCGACGAATTGCGCGCTTATGTGCTCAACAGCGTGTCGCGCACCGGTGGCCACCTCAGCTCCAACTTGGGCACGGTCGAGCTCACCATCGCGCTGCATTACGTGTTCAACACACCCGAAGATCGCTTGATCTGGGATGTGGGGCATCAGTCTTACCCGCACAAAATCCTCACCGGTCGGCGCGATCGCATGGACAGCTTGCGCCAGTTGGGCGGCTTGAGTGGATTTCCCCGCCGCAGCGAGAGCGAGTACGACACCTTTGGCACTGCGCATTCGTCCACCAGCATCTCAGCGGCGCTCGGCATGGCCATGGCCGCTCGCATCAAGGGCGAGTCGCGCAAGGCGATTGCGGTGATCGGCGACGGCGCCATGACCGCAGGCATGGCGTTTGAAGCCATGAACAACGCTGGCGTCGAAGACGGCCGTCTGCTGGTGGTGCTCAACGACAACGACATGTCCATCTCGCCACCGGTCGGCGCACTCAATCGTTACCTAGCGCAGCTCATGAGCGGGCAGTTTTACGCCGCCGCCAAAAGCGTGGGCAAACAGGTGCTCAAAAACGCTCCCCCTCTGTTTGAGTTGGCCAAGCGCTTGGAAGAGCACGCCAAGGGTATGGTGGTGCCCGCCACGCTGTTTGAGAAGTTTGGCTTCAACTACATCGGCCCGATCGACGGCCACGACCTCGATTCGCTCATCCCGACGTTGGAAAACATCCGCCAGCTGCTCGACACCGACAGCGGCCCACAATTCCTGCATGTGGTCACCAAAAAAGGGCAGGGCTACAAGCTCGCCGAAGCCGATCCCATCGCCTACCACGGCCCGGGCAAGTTCGACCCGGCGGTGGGGCTGACCAAACCCGCCACCCCGCCCAAAACCACTTTTACCCAGGTGTTTGGTCGCTGGCTGTGCGACATGGCCGAGCGCGACCCGCTGCTGGTGGGCGTCACACCCGCCATGCGTGAGGGCTCTGGCATGGTGGAGTTTCACCAGCGCTTTCCCAAGCGCTACTTCGACGTCGGCATCGCCGAGCAGCACGCTCTGACCTTTGCTGCCGGTTTGGCCTGTGAAGGCATGAAGCCGGTGGTGGCCATCTATTCCACCTTCTTGCAGCGCGCCTACGACCAGCTGATCCACGACGTGGCGCTGCAAAAGCTGCCCATGGTGCTGGCGCTCGACCGCGCGGGCATTGTGGGCGCCGACGGCGCCACCCACGCCGGCCTGTACGACATCGCCTTTTTGCGCTGCATTCCGCAGGTGTCCATTGCTTGCCCTGCTGACGAGGCCGAATGCCGACAGCTCCTGTCCACCGCTTACGCCCAAGACCACACGGTCGCTGTGCGTTACCCGCGTGGCAGTGGCGTGGGCGCCGAGGTGCCGCCCAGCTTGGACGGCTTGCCCTTTGGCAAAGGCGAATGGCGCCAGCGCGGGCAGGGTGTGGCCATTCTGGCCTTTGGCACCTTGTTGTATCCCGCGCTGCAGGCGGGGCAGGCCATGGGCGCATCGGTGATCAACATGCGTTGGGCCAAGCCGATTGACACCGAACTGTTGCGTGAGGTGGCCCAGCAGCACAGCGCGCTGGTGACGGTGGAAGAGGGCTGCGTGGTGGGCGGCGCGGGCTCCGCGGTGGCCGAGGCCTTGGCTGCGATGGGTATGTCTTTGCCGCTGTTGCAGCTTGGCGTGCCAGATCGCTTCACAGAGCATGGCGACCCCCAAGCGCTCTTGTCCGAGATGGGCTTGGACGCGACCGGCATTGAGCGCAGTGTGCGAGCGTGTTGGGCGGAGTTGTTGCCGGTGGACCCCACCCCCCAACGTGCTTCATGACGCTTTGTATGCACCACTGGTGTGCATGCCTGAATTAATTTCAATCTCAGTTGAAGAGGCTTTCAACGTCGCCCCAAATCCCTGATAAATCAAGGCTTTTGGGGCTTTGAGTGAAACTACGTAAAGGGAAAACCCCGCCAAAAAACGCGCGGGGCGATCCCTACAATAGCGCCGGCTTCGAGTAAAGGCCTTGACACACGAGGCCGCGTCAGTTCCTCATCCATCCTCACAACGGAGTACAAACCATGGATCGTCGTTCCCTGATCAAGCATGCGGGTATCGCAGGCGTGTTGGCCGCAGGCGTGGCCCCCGCCGTGCAGGCCCAAGCCGCCATCCGCTGGCGCCTGACCTCAAGCTTCCCCAAAGCGCTTGACACCATTCACGGCGCAGCCGATGTGTTCGCTCGTTTGGTCGGTCAAATGTCGGGCGGCAAGTTCCAAGTGACGGTGCACGCTCCCGGTGAGTTGGTTCCCGCTTTTGGTGTGGTGGATGCCGTGCAGCAAGGCACCGTTGAGGCTGGCCACACAGCACCGTACTATTACTTCGGCAAAGACGACACCTTTGCCATGGGCACGGCTATTCCCTTTGGCCTGAACAGCCGCCAGCTCACTGCTTGGTACTACGACGGCAACGGCCTGAAGCTGTTCCGTGAGTTCTACGACAAGTACAACATCGTCAACTTTCCTGGCGGCAACACCGGTGCCCAGATGGGGGGCTGGTACCGCAAAGAAATCAAAACCGCGGCAGACATCAAAGGCCTCAAGATGCGCATCGGCGGTTTTGCCGGCAAGGTGCTGACCCGCATGGGCGGCGTGCCGCAAAACATCCCCGGTGGCGAAATCTACCAAGCACTGGAAAAGGGCACCATTGATTCGGCAGAGTGGATTGGTCCTTACGACGACGAAAAACTGGGCTTCCAAAAAGTGGCCAAGAACTACTACTTCCCTGGCTGGTGGGAAGGCGGCGCTCAGCTCGACTTCTACATCAACAAGGCCGCTTTCAACGCCCTGTCGAAAGAAAACCAAGCCATCGTGGAAGCCGCCGCTTCTTACGCACACACCGAAATGCAAGCGCGCTACGACGCCCGCAACCCGGGTGCGCTCAAGCGTTTGATTGCTGGTGGCGCCAAAGTGTTGCCTTTCCCCAAGGCTGTGATGGACTTGGCCTTCAAAGAGTCGATGGCGCTGTACACCGAACTGAGCGACACCAACCCCGCTTGGAAGAAAATCTACAGCGACTACTCGGCGTTCCGCAAAGAGCAGAACCAGTGGTTCCGCATCGCCGACGCGCAGTTCGATAGCTTCATGCAGCGCGCTAAGCTGTAAACAGCTGCGCCGCGCAGCAAAAGGCCCCGCTCATGCGGGGCTTTTTTTGCGGTAGGCTCAGGCTTTGACGCCGTCCCGGCGTTGTGGTCACGGATCCTTGGCGCTTGATTCCTTATACAGGGTGTACCCATGAAACTTCTGTTGTCGATTTCGCAATTCATCGACGCCATCACCGATCGTATTGGCAAGCTCGCCATGTGGTTGGTGTTGGCCACCACGCTGATCAGCGCGGGCAACGCCATCATTCGCAAGGTGTTTGGCACCAGTTCCAATGCCTGGCTGGAGATCCAGTGGTATCTCTTCGCCGCGGTGTTCATGTTGGGCAGTGGTTACGCGTTCTTGAAGAACGCCCATGTCCGTATCGACTTTGTGTCCTCGCGTTTCTCCGCGCGCACCCGCAACTGGGTGGACATCGGCGGCATTCTGGTGTTTGTGGTGCCCCTGTGTGTGCTCATGATCTATGAGGGCTGGCCCTTGTTCACCCAAGCCTTGGCTTCTGGCGAAATGTCGTCCAACGCCGGTGGTTTGATCCGCTGGCCTATTTACGCCCTGATCCCTTTTGGCTTTGGTTTGCTGATGCTGCAAAGCGCCAGTGAGCTCATCAAACGCTTGGCTTTTTTGAAAGGGCACGGCCCCGATGTGCTGGCGCACGATGGTCCAAGCGATGAGGAACTGCTCGCCCAGCAGCTGCTGGCCGAAGAAGAAGCCCGTCGCAAACAAGAGCTGGCTGGCGCCAAGGGAGTCAACTGATCATGGAATTCATTGCCGCAAATTTTGTCCCGCTGATGTTCGCGGGGCTGTTGGTGTTTCTGCTGTCGGGCTTCCCGGTGGCGTTCTCTTTGGCCGCCACGGGTCTGTTTTTTGGCCTGATCGGCATGGAAGTCGGCTTGTTCCCCGACAACCTGTTCCAAGCCATGCCGTTGCGTGTCATCGGCATCATGCAAAACGACACCTTGCTCGCGATCCCCTTCTTCACGTTCATGGGGATCATTTTGGAACGCAGCCGCATGGCGGAAGACCTGCTGGAAACCGTGGGTCAGGTGTTTGGTCCCATCCGTGGCGGCTTGGCCGTGGCGGTGATTTTGGTCGGCGCCTTGCTGGCAGCCACCACCGGGGTGGTGGCCGCTGCGGTGATTTCGATGGGCCTGATCTCGCTGCCCATCATGCTGCGCTACGGCTACAACCGCACCATCGCCACCGGCACCATCACCGCATCCGGCACACTGGCGCAGGCCATTCCGCCGTCGTTGGTGCTGATTGTGCTGGCCGACCAACTGGGCCGTTCGGTGGGCGATATGTACGCAGGCGGCTTGGTGCCTGGCCTGATGCTGGTGGGCTTGTATCTGCTGTTTATCGCTGGCGTAGCGCTGTTCAAGCCAGCTTGGGTGCCAGCCCTGCCGCCTGAGGCCCGCATCTACAACGAACCCAACGGCAGCAGTGGTCACCGTTCTTTGGTCTTGCTGTTGGTGCTGTGTGGGGTGGTCAGCTACGTGTGGTCACAAATGCACGCTAGCATCATCAACCCGATGATCGACCGCGATACCGCGCCTGGTGGTGACGAGGTAGTGATTATGTCCATCACCGTCGGTTCGCTGCTGGCGCTGGCCTTGGCCATCGTCAACCGTGTGCTGCGCTTGGGCCTGCTCTCGCGTTTGGCCGAGCAAGTGACTTTTGTGCTGATTCCTCCGCTGGTGCTGATCTTTTTGGTCTTGGGCACCATCTTCTTGGGCATTGCCACTCCGACCGAGGGTGGCGCCATGGGTGCGTTGGGCGCACTGATCATGGCGGGTTCGCGCAGTCGCTTGTCGTTTGACCTGATGAAGCAGGCTCTGGAGAACACCACCAAGTTGGCCATCTTCGTGCTGTTCATCCTGATCGGTTCTACCGTCTTCAGTTTCACATTCAACGCGGCCGACGGCCACATTTGGGTGGAGCATCTGTTCGACAAACTGCCGGGTGGTCAACTGGGCTTCTTGTTGGTGGTGAACCTGCTGGTGTTCGTGCTGGGCATGTTCATCGACTTCTTCGAGATCGCGTTCATCGTGGTGCCGCTGCTGGCGCCTGTGGCCGACAAGTTGGGCATCGACTTGGTGTGGTTCGGCATCATCTTGGCCATGAACCTGCAAACGTCGTTCTTGACGCCGCCGTTTGGTTTCGCCTTGTTCTACCTGCGCAGTGTGGCCGCCCGCACCGATTACACCGATGTGGTGACCAAAGAGCGTATTCCAGCCGTTACCACCGCGCAGATTTACAAGGGCTCGATCGCCTTCATCATCTTGCAGTTGATCATGGTGGCAGTGGTCATCGCCTACCCAGGCATCGTGACCGATAACATCGGCGCCAAGGTGGTGGTGGACGAGGCGCTCATTGAGGACGCGCTGAGCAATATCAGCACCGGCGAGGAGGAGATTCCGATGCCCGGCGAAGAGGAAGAGCCTGCTGCCGAAGAGCAGAATCCCGCTGCGGCAATGGAAGACGCTGCCAAGAAAGCCGAGTGATGCTGGTCGATCTGAAAGTCCTCGACCCGCGCATGGCCGAGCAATTGCCCGCCTACGCGACGGCTGGTAGTGCGGGCTTGGACTTGCGCGCTTGTCTTGATGCGCCAGTGATCTTGGCGCCCAACGCGTGGCAGCTTATCCCCACAGGCTTAGCCATTCACTTGGCCGATCCGGGTTACGCCGCCATGCTGTTGCCGCGCTCAGGCCTGGGCCACAAGCATGGCATTGTGTTGGGCAATCTGGTCGGCCTGATCGACAGCGACTACCAAGGCCAGCTGATGGTCAGCGCCTGGAACCGCAGCGATGTGCCATTCACTATCGAGCCTATGGAGCGCATTGCCCAAATGG
>JACCDG010995277.1_pt1 | contig 10456 bp, 12 predicted proteins | sample 7442471 | NCBI WGS metagenome assembly JACCDG01 (sample SAMN15323444, study PRJNA562643) | freshwater metagenome | isolation source: river surface water | place: USA:Blue River Watershed | collected 2017-08-17 | reverse complement strand
GTTTAAGGTAATGTGTCTCGTAAATAAGACATAAGTTATTATACTTATTTCGATCCACTTGTCAATACACCAATCTATCACTTCGTCAAATGATATACAGGTGTGCTTACAACTCCGCATACGCTAAGAAGTGTACACGTAATAAGTTACCTACTGCGGTACTTGCGTTCCCAGTGCAGGATATATAGAGAAGGGTATTACCGATTACTGCGCTGGTAGCAGAGCAATCAGCGCCTGCGATTGTATCCCTTACCTCAAAGTTTGCCGCGCTGGGGTTGTACTGTGTAACCGCTGGCGTTCCGCGCATTTCTACAGGAAGCCGTTCGCCCCAGTAATTTGTACTTGCGCCCGCCTTCCCTGCTATAAACATTTTAGATCCATTTACTCCGGCCTTTGTGGTAGGAAGGGTGTCTACTGGAAACGATTTGTAGCAGTAGCGGCGGCATAGTGCCAGTTCATTTGCAAACAATCTGGGCGACCACGCGATCAAACTACTTCCCAAAAATAAGCCAGCCTCGGCGATATTCAATTCGTCTCCAACTGAGAAGTCCGCGTCTGACCATATCGCACAGATTACGTTCTTTGCATCGCTGGGAATAGACACACTTACACTAAAATTCTGCCATGCTGTAGTAACGCTTTTGCTTTGTACCCCAGTAACGACCGCAAGATTTGCGCCCAGAGTGGGGTCGGTAGAGTCCACATTCCACGCGGTTACAAATGTACCAGGAATGGTGTCAATCGTGCCGCCCGTCTGAAGCTGAATGATCGCCATACGAATCGTCTTGGCAGCGCTGGCTTTCATCTTCGCTTGGAATATTACAGTTCTGCCTCGTAAGGGAACGCTATTAACACCCTCAATAATTTGCAGTGCCATAAACTTTCCAGCGTTGGTGATCTTCTTATACTTCCCGTAATAACGGCTCGTTAAGCCACTTTCGCCCGTCGCGTCGTTGCGTTGGAATTGTAGGTCTGCGTTTTCGCGTGTGCTTTTCCAGCGATCTGGACCGTACCCATTATCAGATATGGTGGTCAATGTCGCAGGGGCTTGGCGCTGGGCTATATCAAACCCTCCATTAATTAAATAATTGGTGGTGTCGGAAATAGATACGCTTGGGGTTTCATACCTAAGCCCCAGTGTTGCGGTTGGATCAGGGGTTAAGTATTGACCGGCTGAACCTGGGGGCAGTTCTCCAAACGCCGCCGCTCCTGATCCTGCCAGTAACCCTCCCTTTTGCGTGAACGAGCTTTCACTTACACCCTCGGGGATATTACGATCATACACGCGGATAACGCGCATGATCCGCCGCTGCACGTTGGTTGTACCTACCCGATCATAGAGACGAATAATCATAGTGTTAGCCCTCGATAAACATTCTACCCATGAAGTAGGGGGTAATGCCGCCGTTGTCGTCGGTCACAAGAATCTTATATACAGCGGTGCGGAATTTGTAGGCGTCCACTGTTGCCTGTGCAATAGAGAAGTTAAACAATCCCTGGCTAGAGGTATGGGTAATGCCGTCGCCCACGGTCAGGGTGTCGTATACATTCCCGTTCCAGCCTTCTTCAGCAATAACCATTTCTGCGCTGTACCCAGTGGTGTCCTTCGGGGTTACGTTATCATCTTCCATGATCTGGAAAGAAAAGCCAATCCAATCACTACCTCGAATCATGGGCGGCAGGTCGTGGCGTACTGGGTATTCTTCATCTTCAATTCGTGTTGTCATGTTTCACCTTATACGTGTAACTTGTTTCTCAAAAAAGAGTAGACGGCTTCCCGTGTAGGGAGTTCGTCTGTGAACCATTCGATCAGTACCCAGTTCTTTTTTCGTGCTACGCGCTGCATCTCGAACTGGTCTTCATGGATGCCGGTATGCCAGTAGCGACCTTTGGGATCTAGCATGGTCTTCCTGCCCGGCGTGTGTATCAGGAAGTCCACCACGTTCCCGCCTCGCACCCGCCTCCCGCCATTCACGGGTACCTGGTAGTCCCATCCCCAGCCTGTTTCTTCCTGTATCTTGTCCAGCGCAAGGGATACCCAGTATTCATCTTTCGATCCCGCCTTCATGCCTCGGATAAAGAAGGGCGGCTTGTCTTGCATGTTTTCCAGCACGGGGACGCGGGCGCTGGCTTGTGTTACTTTCCGAGGTCTGCGGTTCTCGCTTAACTTGAATTTCTTTTTACTCATTACGCCTCTTGGAATGAGACGGTACCTACGTATACGGCTCGCTTGAATTCGTTATCCTCGGCGTTACTAAGTAGAACCTGTCGGAAGTTTGGCACGTTGGCGAATATCATCTTCTCGTGGAAAATGTCAGAGACCGATTCCATCCATAGCATAGAGTCGGTCGATGCGTCCGCCCAGTCCTCCATCCGCTTGCGTTTATCCTTTGCAAAGGGCATATCGTCTTTCTCGCCTGCACCTTGCAGGGTAGGCTCGTCGTCCATCAAGCGGAACTGTACCGGTCCGTAAATATACTTAACATCTGTGCGAAGTACAGAGTTAACGATAAATGCCAGCAGTACGGGGGTCTGGCTGTTGTCAGTGGTATAGGCACGGATGCGGAATTGCAACCGTTTGGCGGCTAATCCGTACTCGGGCTGTTTTCCAAAGTCCACTTCTTGCGTTGGGCTTTCCAAAAATAGATCGTCAAAGCTGTACCATTCTGTATCTTCGTTGAGTTTGTAATCTACTTCGATCCAACATATCGGGTCGCCGGTGTCGGTGTTCGCTTGCAGGTTTTCGGTCTGTAGTTTTATCTTGCGGATCACCTTCATTACGTCGAATAATCCGGCGTGCATTCGGGAAAAGGTAATGGAAAACTCCGGGCAAAATGTGTAGTTGGCATCCTCCAGTTCGTTGACGGTATCTGAAGGGAAGGGCAGGAATAACAGGTCGTTGCCCTGATAAATCCACATTCGATCAGGTAAATCTCCCGGCGTTACTTGGAACGCCATCATGCTAATACGCTGCCCTTTGGGTGCGCGGTAGCGTTCGTGCCATCCGCCCGATTCCAAGATACAGGCATAGCCACTTGTTCCGGCGTCTATACTTACAAAGAATTTACCCGGATACCCTACCATGTAGTTAATTGCCCCGCGTCGATTGGTCGGTAGTCCTTCTCCGCTATTAGGACCTACATCGTCAATCGTGCCGCCGTAGTAGCGTTGCAATCCATATCCGAGGGGGAAGTATAGATACACATTGTGAACCAGTGGGTTCCGTCCGTTCTTCTCACTCCGAACAGTACGCATTTCCTGCAAGTTCAAGGGGTAGGGGTTTCCAGTACCAGGCACAATAAAGGGTAAATCTTCCTTGAATACCCATACCGCTTCAGTGCCGCCTTCGTCTGGGTAAACTGCCATGCCGGTAATGCGCACGTATTTAGAGTCTACTTTTGTGGCAGTGCCGAAGGTGTGGCTGGCGGTTGTCCATTCTACGGGGTCGGCAAGGGCTACGCTGGTGTCGTTGGTTCCGTCGCGGTTGTTTGCCTTTACGATCTTCTGCGCCTGCGGTTTGTACTCTAAGAAGATAGCCTTATTGGTTCCATCATCTGCGTAGCTTGCTGTCCATGCGCCTGCGCTGGTCTCGAATTTTGCGCGGCGAATGTTCACACTGTCGCCTTGTGCAAATAAGATAATGCCTTTGGTTGTGACCAGCACATCCGTTACAGGGGCGGTCAGTCCGTGCCCGGTAATCTCGGTGAGTTTCACGCCATAAATCACGTACTCGGTGGTCGTGTCGTGGGTAATTGTCCAGGCGCTATCAAGGGTTAATTCGCTGCTGGTATTGCTTACGATGGTGCGCCACGGCTGCGGCTCGGTCGATCCGGTGCCGTCGATCACCTTCACCACGTAGCCCGCCCATTCGTTGACTGTCCATGTTTTGGTCGCGTCAATCAACTTGGTAAGCTGCCCGCTGTTGGCGTCCGCAGTGCCACGATCCCCAGCCAGGTATAGCTTGGGCGCTCCGCTTGCTCCGCTTACAACAAAGTATTTCCCTTCCTTGTAGTCGAAGGGGATACAGGTCTTGTCGCTATTGGCTTCAGTGATACGAAAATACAGGTCTTTTGTAATTGCGCCGGGGGTGCTTTCAAATTCCTCTGAAGTATACGTATTCCCAGATGAATTCTTCATGCCGATTAACCAATGTCTGCTATCGTCGTCGGTGTCGGCGGCGTTGATTACCAGCCAGTACGCGGTACCGCTAGTCAGGGCTTCGGATATGGTTTCGTTCAACCACTCCATTAGGGTATCTTCAAGGCGCGTATATGCTACGGTGATACTTTCCAGCGAACTACCCACAAGTCCGGCGCTGTCTGAATAGATAGAGATGGTGAGGTCGGCGGGGGTGGCTTTGCGGCGTACCAGTAACCAAACAAGTCCAGCCGTAAAGGATGCGCTGGCGGTGAAGCGGTAATAAAGGTATCGCTGGGTGCCGATGAGTTTATGCCATGACACACTGCCCGGCATGTTCTGGTTTGCGGTGCGTACCCCTGTTGCGTAAACTTCCTGCGGTCCAGCGTAGGCTTTGTTTTGCCTGCCGGTGCGGGCGCGGAATGAATCAAAATACTTTGTGCTGTCGCGCTCGAAGTCCAGGTTGCCACGTCCTCCACTCCAGTCGTCCTGCACGATGGGGGTATACGGATATTCGTATGACTCGTAGGATGAATTGCCGCTGGTTTGTTTCTGTGCGGTGGTGTCTACGGGGTTCTTTTGGAATACAGTAGCAGGGTCGCGCACGGGCTGCCCTTTGTCGTCGCACAAGATCAAGCCTACGGTCTTCCCGCGTCGGTCTTTCAGGCTGATATGGTGGGTGGGTTTCTCGGTGGTAGGGGATACGCGGATAGGCACGGTCTAGCCTCCTGCGTTTCGGATGCGAATGTCGGGCGCGGTGTTTATGCGTGGAGATAACTTTTTCAATTTCTCCATGACCATATTCATCCGTTCTTCAATGCGGTATTCTGCCTGCGCTCCGTACTTGCCCATTGCCCAGTTCAGTAGATACTCGGCGGTCTTGTACTTTAGCCAGTCGTAATTTATCTCGCCGTTCACTTCGTCTGTGGCGTTGGTGAGTTCGGCGTGTTGGTCTCGGTAGGTGACGGCGATTTTGTAATCATCGTCAGGGGCGTAGCCGTAATCGAATTTCAGCTTGCCGTTGGTTTCTCTCCAATGGTTGGAGATAGAATCGTATAAGCCAGATGTATCGGTCGGGTGTTTGATTACCACCCTCTTTACATCCCACGCGCCCGAGGGCAATGTAAATTCCAATGTGGTACCGTCGCCTATCAGGGTTTCATCTGTGGATTCAATATGCGTTTCCCAGAGGGCGTCCATGATGGCGTTGCGGATCTGCTGCCACGGGTAGAGATTACGTGCCACGGCGTACCGATCTCCTGCCGAGATTGCAGAACCGAGGGCGGCAAAGGTCAACTTGGCGGCGCTGTGCCCCGTCACCATCAATACCTTACCGATGTGGGTACCGCTCCGAATCCATAAAATGCCACGGTCGAAGTGCTGCTGTGGCTGGGTTAGGTTGTCGGTATCGGTTAGGCTGGTGGTGGTTCCGGCTGTGGCGCTGCCCGTGGCTATGTTCTCGGGGTTGACGATCCGTAACGCGGCAAGGGATATATCAGCAAGGGTAAGCATAGGTTTCTCTAATAGAACGGGTACAGGGCTTCACTCATTAGCGGGCTGTCTTGGGGTATTACTATTTCCATGTGGGACGCCTGAAGGATGCCCAGCCAAAAGAATACTGAGTCGCGGCGTTGTTTGTTTTCAAGTTTGTTTAGATCAATGCCGTACAGTTCCAAGCGCCTGTATCTAAGATGCAGGGCGAGTGCCATCATGTACGTGCTGGTCTCGGCGTAGAAGTTCTGCACAAACTGCTCGCCTTTTTGAAATAAGGTACCCCGATATTGCGCTATTTCTTCGCGCGGGAATTGCACACTATTGGGAATATCCGGGTGGATATGGTGCATATAGATCGGGAAGTCATGCCTCCGCTGCAACCATTGTTTATAGTCGTCTGCGTAGCGTTCGCAAGTCAGGGCGTCGGGGTGCATTTCAAAAAGAGCCGTTATTCTTTTTTGCCAGAGGAAGGGGTGATTGTTCATTGCCCACACGTCATAATCTTTATTGTCGTGTGGCGCGTGTACTCGGGTGGGTCCGTTCCCTACAATGGCAAGCGGCTTCATAGTGGGTAAACTCCCGCCCGGTTAGGGGCGGGAGTTTTTATACTTACGATACGCGGCTGTTGCTGATCCACACAACCACGGCACCGAAGTTCACGGCTTCGGAGTTGTTGGCGGTGGTGTCAAGGGTCACATAAAGATCGTCTTGGGCGGGGTCGTCATTAAAAATCGGAACAACGTAATGCCCTTCCGCACTGATAGACTTCGAGTCTGTTTCAAGGATCACAGTATCACTGGAATTACGGAACTTTGCCTTGATTACCAGTGTGTCACTGGTAGAAACAGAAGGAATATTTGCATGAAGGTACAGCGGTTTATCCATTGCTTTCAGGGGAACAGCGGTAAGGTTCGCGTCGCCTGTCAAATTGCCTGCGCTAGAAGCGCGAAGTTCGAGATTGGTATCCATTGATTTCTCCTTTCCTTACGCGGCGGTCCAGCCGTATGCAACGGCAACGGCGCGGGGGTGCGCGATGTAGATACCGGGGCTGAAGCGAACGATGGTGCGAAGGTTCACGCCATCCTCGGTCTCGCCCTTATCCTCGGCGTTCGGCATTTCCTGAGCGAACCCGCCCAGCTTGCCTTCACCGAAGTTCATACAGTACATGGACGAATCACTGCCACCCGTCAAGGCGGTACCGCTTTCGTCGTCTTTCAGGATTTGGGTAGCCTGGTCAGACTGGTACCCAGCCTGCACGATCTTGGGACCGTTCATGCCGAAGGTGGGGTAATCAATCCCGTTGACCTGGATATTGAATGCCTGATTGGCTTTGCGAAGGGCGCTCATGGTGCGAAGCCAGAGGGTGCGTCCCATCGTCAGAACTTTTTCGCTGTTCATGCCGTCCACGCGGTCGAGCAGGTCATGCACCTGATCAATCAGCTTGAATTCCCAAGAGGTCACGGCGGTATCAGCGGATACGTCCAGATTGGCATCGAAGCGCTGGGCTGCGCCGAGGTCGTTGTGAACGCGGAAGTGCATACCGACTACGGCGTCAAGGTCAATGCTGCCCTGATCGTCGTTGCGGAAGAAGGCGGTATTGAAGTCGAAGGCTGCGCCTTTCAGGATTGCTTCGGTCTGGGTGGCGCGGATGTCCACGAGGCTATTCGCCTTCACGTACTCGCGCGGGATGTCCACCTTCTTACCCATGAAGTACACACGTTCCTTGTACGGCGTGGGTTCGGCTTTGCCCTGCACAAAACTTTCACCGATCTTACGCCATGATGGGGAGGTCACATCGGTAAAGCGCAAAAATTCTTCGGTCAGGTTGTTGGTCGTCTTGAATTTCAGCAATTCAAGGAACGGGCTGGCTTCGCGCCATGTCTTGACGACTGCTTTGGTCAAGGGGGTGGCGGTCTGTTGATAATCAAATAGGGTATATTCATCAGCCATGATAAGGCTCCTTATTTATTTTTGTATGCCTGCTTCCAGAATTCGGACGCGGGCGCGTTAGGGTCGATGGTTTGTCCGTTGCTTGATATTCCGCCTCCGCCCACAACTCGGGCGGGTGCGCTTTCCTGATCGGCTTTGATCCGTTCTGCCTTTTGGCTTGCCGCTTTGAGGGCGGCGGCGGTGACTTTCACGCCACCTTTGGGGTCGTTCCAGCTTGCGTCAATGACCTTCTGTAAGTCTTTATACTCGGGGTCATTTACGGTAACTTGAGTCCCTACTTCGGCAAAAACGTCATTTACGAATTGCGCTACCAGTTGGTCGCCGTTCGGGGCTTGTACCTGCCCCGGTTGATCTTGCGTTTCTGCGGCATCGTAGCGATTGCCGAGGTCTTCACGCAAGGCGGCTTCCTGTTCTGGGGTGAGTGTTACGCCAGGCTTTTCCAATAGGTTGCGGATGGCGGTAAGCTGCTCATCAATTCGGGTATTGCGGTCACGGTTCGATTGTTTGAAGCGGCGCAAAAGTTCTGCGTCGCGCTTCTCTAAATCTTCCGGTGTGACATACTGCGGCTTGTTTTCCTGTGCGTTCTCTGCGGGCTGCTCCGGGGTGGGAGATGGGTTGCTCTGCAAAGGTTCTTGCGGGGTCGCGGTTCCCGCGTCGGGCACAGTCTGGGGTGCCGGGGTTGTCATGGTCGTACCTCCGATCTGAAAATTAAAATAAAAAGCGGGACGCCTGTTAAGGGCGTCCCGCGATTTCTCGTCTGTCGGACTAGATAGATTAGTATGGCGTCAGGTGTTTTCTCTATTGTCGGCGGGGATCAGTCCGCTTATCGTTGGGTGTGGTTGCCTGCTCACGGCTCAAAGGCTTTCGCCTCGCCTTACTAATCGCATTATAGCACAAATTCTATTTACCTATATATCCTTCTCTTGAATAATAAGAGTGTTTGCCCGCTGCGAGTACCCACACCAAATAAATTCTTTCGTTTCCATATCCCCTACCATCTCTAATTCGACAATCTCAGTTTCAAGAGGTCCTGCGTATGAGTGGGGGCGGCTCTCTATTACGGGTTGTTTTATAGCGACCCTATAACGATGAGGGGAGTCGCTTGGAATTTCTACAACTTCAAAGCCATCTAACATATTAAATTTCTTTTGGGCAAAGGCTCCCAATAAAACTAGATTAATCTTATTCATCGCTTTATTCTCCTGCCTTTATTATACTGTTTCATACAGAAGGCGCAAGTCTCTACATGCCTACGTAACGCGCGGCGGGCGGCGGCTAAGTCTTTCGCGCTCTTTGCCCGCGCCTTCTTGATAAGTAGTCCCTGCATCTTTCCGCATATCATTGGGCGTCTTTGCCGATTTCGGCTGGTATTTCAAATGGCATAAATGAAAAATCTAAAAAGCATTCCCCCCAACCAACGGATACAGTGTAGCAAATACGACGATGAAGCATTGCTTTAGGTTCACCTATAACAACAATATCAAACTTTTTAGTAATCGCAGAGATTACATTTTTGGGAGTGTCCGGGTGAAGCACCCACGGAATAGCAATTATGTCAAAGTCACGTTGTAAACTTCCGTGAATTGCAAGCGCGTACCCGTGTAGTCTTGCTATCTCTGCTAGCTCTGGATACATTGCTGCGTAAACGGGGGCGTAAGATGCGTTTTTCATTCTTATAATCCTTTCTATGCAAGTAGTTCCCAATCTGTAAACCTGTTCAACGGGGTAGGCTTCCCGTTGTGGATAATCAAAGCGCCGACTACATGGGTGTCGGCGGAATTGCTGCGCTGAGATGAGTACGCCATGCGGCTCTCGTCCATCCCCATCCCCGGCTCGATGGCAAAGTATTTCCCGCTGGCTTCGGTGGTGATACTAAAATGGTGGTTGTGCCCCATGACAATATGTTTACCGAACTTCTGTGCCAGTTTCTTACTGCTACCTTTGCCACTGTTTACCGGGTGTTCGATGCGCCATTCTTCGCCGCCGCTTTCCAGTTCACAGTAGTAGTAAGGCGATACCGTCCACTTCGGATTGTCTGCCCCGAATAAGGTAGCAAGGGTACTGACGGGTAATATCTTCTTAAGGATACGCAAGATACGCTGCTCGTGGTTCCCCATGATCCATAGGATATTATCGAAGTGAGTTTCTAGACTGTGCAATACCTGCCTGCTTTCCTTGATCTCTCCACTTACCCCGTTCTCGCGCTCGGCTTCTCCGATCATGTTCTCTAATACTTCGCGCTGTTCGCCGGGTAATGTCTTGGCAAAGTCTAGTAAAGCGGTTGCGCTCTTGCTGTCGATCACGCGCTTATCGTCATTCTCGAAGTTGGGCGCAAACTCATTGAAGATGTTTAAGTCTATGGCGTCGCCGCCTAGTACCATCTGGCGGATGTTATGCCGTTTGCATACGGTCAGGCATCGGTCGATAAACTCGGCGTGATGAAATGGGATCTGCGCGTCCATCAATACGAAGGTATCGCCGGTCAGTCTGGGCGGGGTGTTCCACGGGGTGCGGGTGCTGGGCGGGGTAAACCGGTCCGGCATGGATAATAGTTTCTGACTCACTGCCGCTGGGGTGCGTATTCCGTGGGCGTAGTCTGCTGCAAATTCTTTTACGGTTGTGTCTGCCCGCCTGTTTTTCCATGCGGTTAGTAGGTCGTTCAGTTCCTCGGTCGTCCAAAATTCTCCACTCATCTAGCATACTCCAATCGTTGACGTAGCCATACGGGGCAATGTACCTCTGCTTCTCTAATTAAGGATAGGTGCCATACCCGCTCATTGTTGCGCCGAACTTCTACCCGGCAATGAATACACAAGCCGGATATGTGGTAATCCTGAATGCGTCCGCAAATATAGCAGTACATACTATTGATAGG
>JACCDG010200168.1_pt1 | contig 10458 bp, 1 predicted proteins | sample 7442471 | NCBI WGS metagenome assembly JACCDG01 (sample SAMN15323444, study PRJNA562643) | freshwater metagenome | isolation source: river surface water | place: USA:Blue River Watershed | collected 2017-08-17 | reverse complement strand
AACCGACCTGGTAATACAACTTACAGATTTTCTGGTAACATGGGGCCGGTTATGTTTTACAACCGCGCATTATCAGCAGAAGAAATTCAACAAAACTTCAATGCACTTCGTGGAAGGTACGGTATCTAATGTCATGTTATATTAGTCCAAACACAGTTAATGACGGACTGGTACTATATCTAGATGCTGCTAACACAAAATGTTATCCTGGTACAGGTAATAATGTATCAGATATATCAAGTTCTAAAACAAGTTTTCAATTGTTTGACTCGGCTGGTTATATTGCATCAGAAAGCGTTTTTAGATTTGTCTATCAATCATCAGGTACTGCAACAAATTGGATAACAACTTCTACATTTTCTGGTATAACATCCGGCGTAATAAATTCGTTTACATATTGTGGTTTTTATAAAGTTACAGATTCTAGCAGTGTTAGAGGCTGGACATTTGACGATTTTAACAGCGACACAAGTAATCGATTAAATTTTTATCCAACTGTCAATGGTGCAAGTGCAGAAATTAACAACGATGTAACAAATGTACCACCATCTCTATCTGGATTAAGTGCGTTGAATGTTTGGGTATATTATGGATATAGTATTGCAGATAGTGGTACAACTCACACAATATTCAGATGGAATTTTAACACAAAAAGTTTTGATTTTAATCCAAAAACATTACCTGCTGTAGCTACAATAGGTACATCAGTTATATTCGGTCGTCGCGGTGCTGCAACCAGTAATTTTTGCGGATTGGATGTAGGTCCACAGATGATGTATAACCGTGCATTGTCGGCAGACGAGATACAACAAAACTTTAACGCAATTCGCGGACGTTACGGAATCTAACCTGCTTTACTTAAGCGATAAATATCCTTGCAAGTATTTGGGTTACCATGGCTAATACAGATAAGAACATCATAATTACTCCTAACATTGGATCCAGCACTGCTGATCCAAACATTGTTTTCACCGGAGGCAATGCAAACGTAGCCAATAGCATTAACATGACAATGTATGCTAGTGGTACATTGAGTTGGGATGGTACTGCCGGACAACTGTTTTCTATAACAAACAGTCTAACAGGTACAATATTTTCTGTAAATGACATTAGTGGTATTCCTAGTATAACTGTCAACAGTTTAGGAAACATTGTTCTTGCACAATACAGCGGTAACGTAACTATCGGTGCAGCACAAGGACAAGCAAGTAACGTTCTCAGTGTAGCAGGCAATCTCTATACCTCTGGTAACTCGTATGTTGCGCAGAATCAATTCGTAACTGGTAACGTTGTTGCCTATGGCAGTAACGATCTATTTGGTGGTAGAGTAGGTATTGGTACTACTTCAACACTAGGTGCTAACAGCAACGTTCTTGCTGTTTACGGTACTACTATGCAATATGGTAACCTAGTAATACGTAGCCAAGCTGCTGGTGGTAGCGGTATCTATTTTGCCGACGGTACATTCCAATCTAGTGCCGCAGGAACTCCCACACCCGCAGGTAATAACACCGAAATACAATACAATAACAGTGGTACATTTGGTGCATCAGCTAATCTTACCTGGGACGGTACATATATAAAAGCCCCGTATTTAAATGCTACTAACTCTGTAGGCGACGAGGGCGGCGAAATATTATTAGCAAAACCCGCTACCAACACTACTATATCTGGTACCGGTGTAACTGTCGATGTCTATCAGAATAGACTAAGATTCTTTGAGCAAGGCGGTTCTGCTCGTGGTTATTATATAGATATTACAGCAGGTGGTGCAGGGGCATCTACTAACCTAAGTAGTGGCGGTGGTACAGGTAATTATAGCAACACAAACGTAGCTAGCTATTTGAGCGGTCCTGTTCAAGTAGGCAATCTAACTATAAACAACACCACTGCTAGTACCAGTACACTTACTGGTGCGTTGCTTATGGGCGGTGGTGCAGGTATTCAAGGTGCTGTACACATAGGTGGATTAATCTATGGCGCAAGTACTTTAAACATCGCAGGTGCCGCACAAGTTAATAGTCTTGCAAGTAACGGCGCTGTTAGTGGCACTACCGGTACATTTACCAGTGCTCTATACGGAGCCAGTTTCAATACCGCCGGCGTTGCAACAGTAAACAGTTTAGTATCAAACGGTGCTATAAGTGGTACTACTATAAACGGAACGGCTGCAACTGTAACCAGTTTACAAAACAGTGGTACTGAAACAGTAAACGCACTAATTGCAAACGTATATGGTCGTTTTGGTCAAAACGTAACTGTTAATTCGACAAATGCCAGCACGAGTACCACAACAGGTGCATTGATAGTTGCAGGCGGTGCAGGTATTGCTGGTAACACAATAGTAGGCGGTTACGGTCAATTTGCAGGCGGGTTTATCGAAAATTCAACTACTGTAGCAGTATTTGCAGGTGTTACAGGAACCGGTGTTATTACTCCACGAGTAGGTTTCTTTAATGGTACTGCGGCTCAAAACTGGCAAATAGATAACTCAACTGGTGTATTCCGCTGGTTTACACCAGGTGTTGTGCGAATGTCACTAGACGGTGGCGGTACTTTATCTGTACCTGGTGCAAACATAAGTACAAGCACAACTACAGGTGCATTTATTTTAAGTGGCGGCGCAGGTATTGCAGGTGCTGTTCACGCAGGTGGTCAAATATACAGTGCAAGTACACTAAACATTGCAAGCACTGCACAGGTTAACAGTCTTATAAGCAACGGTGCTATTACAGGCACTGCATTAACAGTTACATCTCTACAGAGTAGTGGTACCGCAACTGTAAACAGTCTAGTAAGTAACGGTGCTATCAGTGGTACCACTATCAACGGTACTGCTGCAACAGTTACTAGTCTACAAAGTAGCGGCACTGCAACCGTAAACGCATTAACTAGCAATGGCGCAGTTAGTGGCACAACTGGTACGTTTACCGGTGCTCTTTATGGAGGTAGTTTTAACACTGCCGGTACTGCAACAGTTAATGCACTAGTAAGTAACACAGATGTTAGAACTGCTACTGTGAACGCATCAAGCACAATAGTTGGCCAAAATATCTATAGCAACGGATTTGTACAAGCTGCTGGTACCGTAACAGGACAAGCTGTAGCAAGTAACACCACTGTAACCGCCGGCACTGGACTTACTGTTACAGCAGGTGGTATGACAGTAACTGGTACTAGCAGTATTACTGGTAACCTTAACATTACAGGTAACGTAAACGTCACTGGTGCAGTTAATACTACTGCATCTAATATACTTGTTGTACAAGACCCGTTGATTTTTATTGGCGCAAATAACCCAGGAGATACTTACGACTTAGGTATAGTTGGTTCATATACAGAAGGTAGTTATTTCCATACAGGTATTGTTCGTAACGCCGGTGACAATTTTTGGACTGTGTTTGATACGCTAACATCAACACCAAACGTCATTACAGGTAACATTAACTGGAGCGACAGCACATTAACCTACGGTCCTTTCAAAGCTGGTAACGTAGTAGTAGTTGGCAATACAGCAAGTACAGGTACAACTAGTGGTGCATTAATTATAAACGGTACTGGTGGTGTCGGTGTCGGTGGCCGTCTTAATGTGGGCAGTAGTGCATGGTTTGCTGGCACTGTAAACGCTGGCGGCACTGCAATTGTTAACTCGTTGACAAGTAACGGCGCAGTTAGCGGTACAACTGGTACATTTACCGGTGCTCTGTACGGAGCCAGTTTCAACACTGCTGGTACTGCAACAGTTAATGCTCTTGTAAGTAACGGTGCAATTAGTGGTACTACTATAAATGGTACCGCTGCCACAGTCACATCGTTACAAAATAGCGGAACTGAAACAGTAAACGCATTAGTTGCAAACGTCTATGGTCTATTCGGCCAAAACGTAACCGTTAATAGCACAAACGCAAGCACAACTACAACAACTGGCGGATTAATACTTGCAGGTGGTGCAGGTATTAGTGGTAACATCAATGTTGGTGGTGCAAATAGTTTATTCACTAACCGAGTTGGTATTGGTACTAGCGCAGTGCTTGGCGCAAGAGCTAACGTACTAGCCGTTTATGGTAGTGAAAATATCTTCGGCAATTTGGTAATTGCTAATACTGCGGCAGGTGGTAGTGGTATCTATTTCCCAGATGGTACATATCAACAAACTGCTAGTGCTGTAGGCGGAGTAAACCAGAGTGTACAGTTCAACGACAACGGTCTATTTGGTGGTCAGACTAACTTTATCTACGACAAAACCAACCTTAGACTTGGTATAGGTACTACAAACCTCACTAACAGTTTAATGGTGTTCTCTGCAACACCCGCTTGGTTCAACACTACTAATGGCGCAGATCAGCAGATAATCATAGGCAACAGTACAGCAACTGGTACAGTTATTGGCTTTAATAGCAGCAGTGGCACCGGTTTGAATACCAACGGTTATATCAGTGCCATAGGTGCTGCTGCAAGAAACATTTCTATTACTAGAACTGGTACTGGTATAGGTGGTGTAACGCTGCCACAGAACACGTTAGAAATTGGTGGTACTACTATCATTGGCGGTACGTTCAGTGGTAACAACAACTTTATTAACCCACCTGCTAACGGTCTTGCAGTACAAGGCTTTGTAGGTGTAGGTACGTTTACTCCTGTTAGTACACTTGACGTTAGAGGTGGTGGTGCATTCACTGGTGCAGTTAACATAGGTGGTACTGCAACTGTAAACGCATTAACAAGTAACGGTGCAGTTAGCGGGACAACTGGTACATTCACTGGTGCTCTATACGGAGCAAGCTTTAATTCCGCAGGTACTGCTACTGTAAATGCACTGGTAAGTAACGGTGCTGTTAGTGGTACTACTGGCACGTTTACTGGTTCTCTATATGGGGCCAGCTTTAATACCGCAGGTACTGCTACTGTAAACAGTTTGGTAAGTAACGGCGCAATTAGCGGTACTACTATAAACGGCACAGTTGGCACATTTACGTCACAGCAAACAAGTGGTACTGAAACTGTCAATACATTAGTAAGCAATGTTTACGGCTTGTTCGGTCAGAATGTCACTGTTAATAGCACAAACGCAAGTACAACTACAACAACTGGTGCATTGATACTAGCCGGCGGTGCAGGTATTGGCGGTAACATCAATGTTGGTGGTGCAAACAGTTTATTCACTAACCGAGTTGGTATTGGTACTAGCGCAGTGCTTGGCGCAAGAGCCAACGTGTTGTCAGTATATGGCAATGCAGATGTTTATGGTAACCTAGATCTCGCTAACCCAACTGGTGGTACCAGTGGTATCTACTTTGCAGATGGTACATACCAAACTAGTGCTGCTGGATCAACAACTCCATATGGTAATACAAATGTAGCTAGTTACCTAAGCGGCCCTGTTCAAGTAGGCAACTTAACTATAAACAACACCACCGCTAGTACAAGTACACTAACTGGTGCACTGCTAATGGGCGGTGGTGCAGGTATTCAAGGTGCTGTACACATCGGCGGACTAATTTATGGTGGAAGTACTTTAAACATAGCAGGTGCTGCACAGGTTAATAGTCTCGCAAGTAACGGCGCGGTTAGTGGTACTACTGGCACGTTTACTGGCGCACTATACGGAGCCAGCTTCAACACCGCAGGCACTGCAACAGTAAACGCACTTGTAAGCAATGGTGCAGTTAGCGGGACAACTGGTACATTCACCGGTGCTTTATACGGAGCAAGCTTTAATACCGCAGGTACTGCCACTGTTAATGCTCTTGTGAGTAACGGCGCTGTCAGCGGTACAACTGGTACATTCACTGGTGCTCTATACGGAGGTAGTTTCAATACTGCCGGTACTGCAACGGTTGCATCTCTTGTAAGTAATGGTGCAATCAGCGGCACTACTATAAATGGTACTGCCGCTACAGTTACATCTCTACAAAACAGTGGCACTGAAACAGTAAACGCATTAGTTTCAAACGTTTACGGTCGCTTTGGTCAGAACGTAACAGTTAACTCAACTAACACATCTACTTCTACTACAACAGGTGCATTGATTGTAAGTGGTGGTATAGGTGCAGCAGGCGCAGTTCATGCAGGTGGGTTAATCTACGGTGCAAGTACTTTAAATATTGCAGGTGCTGCAACTGTAAACAGTTTAGTCAGCAACGGCGCAGTTAGCGGTACAACTGGTACATTCACCGGTGCTCTGTACGGAGCCAGTTTCAACACCGCAGGCACAGCAACAGTAAACAGTTTGGTAAGTAACGGCGCAGTTAGTGGCACTACTGGTACGTTTACCGGTGCTCTGTACGGACTCAATTTTAATACTGCCGGTACTGCAACTGTAAACAGTTTGGTAAGTAACGGCGCGGTTAGCGGCACAACTGGTACATTTACAGGTGCTCTATACGGAGCCAGTTTCAACACCGCAGGTACTGCAACAGTAAACAGTTTAGTAAGTAACGGCGCGGTTAGCGGCACAACTGGTACATTCACCGGTGCTCTATACGGAGGTAGTTTTAATACTGCTGGTACTGCTACAGTTAATGCTCTTGTTAGTAATGGTTCTATAACCGGTACATCATTTATTGTTACTAGTATACAATCTAGTGGAACTGCAACTGTTAATGCATTAGTAAGTAATGTTTACGGATTATTTGGTCAGAACGTAACTGTTAACTCAACTAACGCAAGTACAAGTACAACAACTGGTGCAATTATCACTGCTGGCGGTATAGGTGCAGCAGGTGCTATACATGCAGGTGGATTAATCTATGGCGCAAGTACTTTAAACATAGCAGGTGCTGCACAAGTCAATAGCTTAATCAGTAACGGCGCTGTCAGCGGCACAACTGGTACATTTACTGGTGCTCTGTATGGAGGTAGTTTCAACACTGCTGGTACAGCAACAGTTAATGCGCTAGTAAGCAATGGCGCAATTAGCGGTACAACTATCAATGGTACTTCTGCTACGGTTACATCATTACAAAACAGTGGTACTGAAACAGTAAACGCACTAGTTGCAAACGTTTATGGAAGATTTGGTCAAAACGTAACAGTTAACTCAACTAACGCAAGTACAAGTACAACAACCGGTGCATTTATTCTAAGTGGTGGTGCTGGTATTGCAGGTGCTATACATGCAGGTGGATTAATTTATGGTGCAAGCACACTGAATATTGCAGGTGCTGCACAAGTCAACAGCTTAATCAGTAACGGCGCTGTTAGTGGTACTACTGGCACGTTTACTGGCGCACTATACGGGGGTAGTTTCAATACTGCTGGCGTTGCTACCGTAAACAGTTTGGTAAGCAATGGTGCCGTTAGTGGCACAACTGGTACATTTACATCGGCTCTATACGCAGCTAGTTTCAACACAGCAGGTACTGCCACTGTTAATGCTCTTGTAAGTAACGGCGCAGTTAGCGGCACAACTGGTACATTTACTGGTGCTCTATATGGAGCAAGCTTCAATACTGCTGGTACTGCAACTGTAAACGCACTTGTAAGTAACGGCGCAGTTAGCGGCACAACTGGTACATTTACTGGTGCATTGTATGGAGGTAGTTTTAACACTGCTGGCACAGCAACAGTTAATGCTCTTGTTAGTAACGGTGCAATTAGTGGTACTACAATAACAGGTACCGCTGCTACAGTCACATCACTACAAAACAGCGGTACGACAACTACTAACGCATTGGTTTCAAACGTTTACGGATTATTCGGCCAGAACGTAACTGTTAACAGTGCAAACGCAAGTACAAGCACAACAACTGGTGCAATCATCACCGCCGGTGGTATTGGTGCAGTGGGTGCTATACATGTTGGTGGACTGATTTATGGTGGAAGTACTTTAAACATAGCAGGTGCTGCACGAGTTAACAGCTTTATTAGTAACGGCGCTGTTAGTGGTACTACTGGTACATTTACCGGTGCTCTGTACGGACTTAGTTTCAACACTGCTGGTACTGCAACTGTAAACGCACTTGTAAGTAACGGCGCTGTCAGCGGCACTACTGGTACATTCACTGGTGCTCTATACGGAGCAAGCTTCAATACTGCTGGTACCGCAACTGTAAACGCACTTGTAAGCAACGGTGCAATTAGTGGCACTACTGTAACTGGTACTGCTGGTACGTTTACAAGTATACAATCTAGCGGTACCGCAACTGTAAACGCACTAGTATCAAACGTCTATGGTTTATTTGGACAAAACGTAACTGTTAACTCAACTAACGCAAGTACAAGTACAACAAATGGTGCGCTTGTTATTGGCGGCGGTGCAGGTATTGCTGGTAACGTTAATGCAGGCGGCACTCGCAGCTTGTTCACTGGTGCGATTGGTGTCGGTACAACGACTGCTGCTGGTATGATTGCAGGTGCAGGTGTCGGCAACGACATGTATGTCTGGGGTAACATAAGAATTGCAAACACTTCTACTACTAGTAGTGGTATTGTGTTTGCTGATGGTACTATACAAAATACCGCAGCTTCTGGAACAGGCACTACTACAGCAAGTTTCGGTGCAGCAGGTACAATACAATTTGCAGGTGCCGCTAACACATTCACAGGCGACACTGCTAACTTCTTCTGGGACGATACTAACAATAGACTAGGTCTTTTAACCGCAAACGCACCAGCAAGCACACTTGATGTACGTGGAGGTGTTGGTGTAACAGGTGCATCTAACTTTGGCAGCTCACTCGCTGTTGCAAGTTTAGTAAGTAACGGCGCAGTTAGCGGCACAACTGGTACATTTACCGGTGCTCTGTACGGAGCCAGCTTCAATACTGCTGCTACTGCTACCGTAAACACACTGGTATCAAACGTCTATGGTTTGTTTGGACAAAACGTAACGGTCAACTCAACTAACGCAAGTACAAGTACAACAACCGGTGCACTGTTATTATCTGGAGGTGCTGGTATCGGCGGTAACATCAACGTAGGTGGTGCAAACAACCTGTTCACTAACCGAGTTGGTATTGGTACTAGCACAGTACTTGGTGCAAGAGCCAACGTATTAGCTGTTTATGGTACTGCCGAAGTATATGGTAACATTGAACTCAATAATCCAACTGGCGGTACCAGTGGTATCTACTTTGCAGACGGTACTTATCAAACCACTGCATCAGGTCAGGGCATTGTTAGACAGACATTTACTGCAACAGCAAACCAGACTACATTTACTGTATCTTACGTACCCGGCGCTATAGATGTTTATCAAAACGGTAGTAAATTAAATGTTGGCACTGATGTGACTGCAACAAACGGTACAAGTATTGTACTGGCAATTGCAGCAGACGCCGGCGATACAATTGAAACTCTATCAAACACATTATTCAATGTTGCTAACGCTGTACCATTAACTGGTGGTGTTATTAGTGGCCAGTTAAGTTTAACTGCTAACATTCCAACTACAAGTACTACTACTGGTACATTACTAGTTACTGGTGGCGCAGGACTAACAGGTAACGTCTATGCTGGCGGTCAAGTAAGTTACTTTGGCGGTAGAGTTGGTGTGGGTTTTGTGCCAACTGGCTGGAGCGGAGCATCTGAAAGTGTTGTAGAACTACAAGCACCAGACTCTTCTGGTGCAACTATGGCAGTTGGTGCAATAGGTGTTGACAACGATGGTATATTTGTTAGAAATGCATATCTAGACGGAGATTGGAAATATAGAATTAATGCACCAGCAGCGTTATATGGTCAGGCTGCTAACTCCCATATATGGGCAAGTGCTCCTAGCGGTGCTGCTGATAGTATCATAACATTTAACACTTATATGACACTTGATAGTGCCGGATCGCTAATATTAGCAAACACTACACAGAGTACATCAACTTCAACTGGTGTTCTTCAAACCGGTGGTGGTATTGGCATTGCAGGTAACATCAACGCAGGTGGTAGTAGACATACATTTACTGGCAACGTTGGCATTGGTACCAATACACCGCGTGATATACTACAGGTATTCAATGGTAATATAACAGTAGGTATTGATACTGCAAACGCTACGGTTATATCACCTAGTTATATTACATTTACAACACAGGGTAATATACCTAGTGTACCAGTAGCAGGTGATTTACAGCTATTTTCTAAAAACGTTGGCACTAGAGCCATGATAACACAACAGGGTCCTAGTGGTATTGATACTTCTCTACAACCGTTAGTTGGTAGAAACAGATGTTACTATTGGGCCCCAGTAGGTCTTAACACTGCAACTGCTCCTGCGGCGACATTTAGTGCCACTGCATTTACTGCGGCTGGTACTGCTACTGCTAGAGCATTTGCTGCTACAAACATACTAACAAGAACTACTCGCGTTGCCTATGTTAGTGCAGCTACCGCGGCTGCTATGGCATCTCTACGTGTTGCAACAGCTTGGCTAACAACAGGTACCGGTACTGGTCTTGGTGGATTCTTTTATCTATGTAGATTCAGTGTTACTGATGCTGCTACTGTAGCTGGTGCTAGAATGTT
>JACCDG010077791.1_pt1 | contig 10461 bp, 8 predicted proteins | sample 7442471 | NCBI WGS metagenome assembly JACCDG01 (sample SAMN15323444, study PRJNA562643) | freshwater metagenome | isolation source: river surface water | place: USA:Blue River Watershed | collected 2017-08-17 | reverse complement strand
CGTCCGATTCGACTTATTGTTTCCTGCGGGTCAGGGAGTTGCCACATTGGTGTGGTAACTCCTTCACTAGAGCCACGCAAGAGGCTCCTCTTTAAACACACTTGCATACACACTCGCATTCAACCCACTCGACCAAATCTGGACTCAAAAAAAACCAAAATTTACCGATCTTCCATGGGGACCCAACAACAACCAATTAGGGCGCAGAATGTGCCTGAAAGCCAATATGGATGGCAAGAATCAAGGAGGATGAAGTGAAACAAGGAGGATAATATGTCTCTCAGAATAGCTACCAATGTGGCTTCTCTGAACGCTCAGAAGAACCTAACCGTATCCAATCGCCAGATGTCGCAATCGTTAGCCAGACTGTCTTCAGGCTTTCGAATCAATCAGGCTGCAGACGATGCCGCAGGATTGGCCATCAGTGAAAACCTTCGTGGACAAATCAGAGGCCTCAAACAAGCCTCACGAAATGCCAACGATGGAATTTCCCTGGTGCAAGTTGCCGAAGGTGGATTGAACGAAATATCCAGCATGCTTATTCGCTTGCGGGAACTCGCTGTTCAAGCTGCTTCAGACACTGTCGGAGATACCGAGAGAAAGTTCACTGATGTTGAGTATCAACAGCTCAAGTCAGAAATTCAGCGGATAGCGGAAGTTACAAATTTTAACGGTAAGGATTTACTCAATGGCACGGGCGGAGTGATGGACATCCAAGTGGGTGTACAAAACGATGCCTTTAAAGACCGAATTTCGTTTAACACCTCTGCCGCCAACGCCTCCTTGGAGGCCCTCGGGTTGGTTGTAGAAAGTTTGGCAACAAAGGAGCAAGCTCAAGCCAGTATCGATGTTGTGGACACGGCGATGATTTCAATCAATGCCATGCGCGCCAACTTTGGGGCCATGCAGAATCGGCTGCAGTCGACAATCAGCAATTTGGCTATCGCTCATGAGAATCTCTCCGCCGCCAACTCTCGAATTCGAGACACGGACGTGGCTGAAGAGACCTCAGAGATGATGAGAAACTCCATTTTGACTCAAGCCGGTGTTTCGGTGTTAAGCCAGGCCAATAGTATCCAGCAAGTGGCCTTAAAACTGCTGGGCTAAGTGAAGGCAGGAAATTGATGCCAACGGGATGGGGGACATGTGCCCCCATCCAACTTTTTATTTGTTGCTCCGAAGGTCGAAAATTGTGCCTTTACATAGTCACCCACAGATATCATCATCGTCATCGATGAGGACAATTACTGTCAGAACTAAGATTCAATCTCTCAAGATTGGCTTGTGCGTTTTTTTTGTATTCCAGACGTTCTTCTCCCAGTTCGCAAAACAGCTTTTTAGTACAAGCAATGTTTATCCATTTTTCACTTGGAAGATCTTTCACACAGAACCCACAAAGACACTCTTTAGATACTTTGTTTATGTGAATGCAATCGACACAGTTCCCCTGCCCGCACCCAAAGATTTGCTCTCGATGAAACGGGAATTTTCAGGAATCAATTTCTACACCTTGCCTGAGAAAATCAGTGTCGCCGGCCAAAAATACCAATACCGCAATGACTCTTCTGGAATTGAGCATCTCAACGGACTTTTGAGGCAGTTTCGCAACCATGTGTCTTGGGAATTGCGTAAAGTGGAATTCGATCCCATTGAGTTTTGGGCCACGGGCCAAGTGAAATCCCAACTGGTTCTTGGCGAATTTCATGCGCGGCCATGACTGGAGCCGATTTTTTCGCAATTGTTTCAGAGGCCGAGAGGGGCTCTGTTCTTCCCCTTTTCGAGAACACACGCGCCGCTATGGCCAAGCCATCCTGGCCGTGCGGATTTTCTATGCAATTTCATTTTATCTAGCACTGGGATCTTGCAGTTGGATGTGGGTGCGCTTCACCAGCCAAGAATTCATTGAACCTCTATGGCCCCTGTTTGGGGTCAACCCTGCAAACCACCCCTTGGCTGTAGCCGTAGTTCTAGGAACCTGGGTTCTGTCGGCATTTTCTATGACCGTTCAGCCTCGCTGGACTGGTGCAGGAGTGATCCATGCTATCGCGGTCTTTGTGCTCATCGCCATCGCCAACTCTGATGGGAGATTCGGACACAATTGGTATGCGTTTTTATTTATCAGCCTGATTTTGGCGCTTCTACCTCTCAAATCTGAAACCAACAAAACTGTAAATCTGCTCCCGTTTGCACCCAACTGCGCCTCGACCCATTTGGGATCGTCCACTGCGATCACAAGATCGAATCGCCACTACTACATGATGGTGTTCTGGGGGGCGCAACTGGTGATTTGCACCTTTTATTTTCTCACAGGGGTCTGGAAAATCCGCTCGCTCATTGCTTGTGCCGCCTTGCCCAACATCAAATGTGAGCTGACGCACAAGGTCCTCACAAATATCGCCGCGCAAGAGCTTATTCAACTGCAGCCCACTGCGCCACTTCATCAAATTTTATTTATATTTCCTTGGTTCGGCTTTGTCGCCTACCTTGGCACAATTTGGCTGCATTCCATATCTCTGATCATCGCATTTCGGCCCCAAACACACCTTTTGTTTGGCACTCTCAGATCCATATTTCATTTAGGAACATTCGTGCTTTTTGGCGTTAATTTTTCCGCGATGACTGCCGCCGTTCTCCCGTTATTTGTGTTCTCGCCGTTTCATGGCCCTGAGCGCCCTCTATGGCAGCAAATCGCTAGCCTGCCACCCCTCGGAAGTTTACTAAAGATCCTCAAGACCGTTTTGTCACCGTGGCCATTTTCCAAAACTTTTCAGCAAAAAAAAACCACAGAACCCAATCATCTCTGGGCTACGATGCGTTTGGGCTATGGGCTCCTTGCTGTGTCAGCCAGCTTGAGAATTTGGCACTGGGAGAATCTTCTCAAACAGGCAACACAGGATTGGGTCATCAACTGTGCCTACCTGATCTTAATCTTCGGCACTACATTGGCAGCGTGCCGGCCCCAATTTCTGATGTTCCGCATTGCAGCCTGCTTAGGGACTGTGGCGGTATTTTGGTCATTAAACTCTTTTCATTTTTACGACGCAGGGTTAGGCATTGTCGCATTGGCATCCTTGCTGCTACTGGTACCGCTTGGTCATGGGCGATTTTTTGCCCGCGGTTTCGCTTGGGCGCGAATTGCTCTTCCTGCCTACCTTTTGCATCTGACGGTTTTGAACTGGCAATTCTTTATCGAAAGCTTAGGCCACCTGTGGGGTCTGCCCGCAACGGCCCTAAGTCTGGCTTTGGCATTGGGTGCTTTCGCTTGCTCCATAAAAAGCCAAAAAATCCAAAGTAGAAAGGGGGCGCATTCGCACTGGTGGACTCACGCGGCTTTTGCTTTGGTCAGTCTCAGTCTTACTCTGCAAAATTTCAGAATTCAGGGCCCTACCCTTGAAATTCTTATTGCTGCTATCGCCCTGTACCTTGGACCTCAGGAAGAATCGCCGCCGATTTCAACTATTTAGCAAGTCCAACTATTTCACTAGTATCGTGCCAATTATGAGTCCAAAGACTTGATCACATTCCAGACACTTATTTTGTTTAAATATTCAGGACTTACCATCTAGCATGGAATTGTGGAAAAAACTGACTGTCACTTAAAATCACCGACCGCCTACAGATCAGCTATTGCCAATGATTATCATGGGTTACACAGATATTATTGGCTCGACAATTGCTGAATGTTAGTTATGGCGAAGATTAGTAGATATTTTAAACTGCTGTTAAATACTCACAACTTTAGCCAATACTTAGCTGAGTTTCTAATATCATTCATGTTCCTACTAGGGAGCCTCTCGCCCATATTGGTTCAGGCCACTCCACCTCATCATCCCGGCTATTTGTCATCGGTCGAAGATGAACGCTACCAGATCATCTCAGAGATGGTGGCGATTCCTCTCCCACCGCCAAGCAGCAAACCACTCCTTGAGATTATCTTCGATGATCGTCTCACCAGAGAATTTCGCACTAAGTACGAGGACAAGTTTGGACGCTCTCAAGCCCATAGAGATGTCATTGCCCCAAATAAATTTGACGAATATCAGCTCGGCAATGGTCAAAGCGTATCCTTGTTGGAAGATCGTCGCCAGAAGCAGAGATTTGGTGAATACATGTTTCGGAGGCTTTCGGAACATCATATTGATTTGTTTATGAAGTCAAAGCCCGAAATGCGCACCGTTTATGAATTGAAGGATCGAATTTCCAAAGTAAATGTTCAGGTCGCCAAATCCTATAAGCTTAAAATTGACTACTCATTCTCTGGCAACTTTATTGATTTTCGCTTAGACAACCCTCTAGACCTTGACTCCAGAATTCGTATGCAAATGAATGATGGCGGCTTTGGCCCTAGCAAGCCAACCGAAATCATATATTCCCTTGGATGGCAGGCTCTCTCTAACCTATCCCTTTCAACTTTCTACCACCAGCTCGATGGTAAAATGACTGTGGTAGCCGCTAGATCTTTGGCGCCCTCACTGGTTGCGACGCTGACCGGAGCCAGATATTGGGGAGATAAACCCCAAGACAAAGACCGCCAAGATTTGTTGTTGCTCGGCTTTACTGTAACCAGATAACAACTATAAGTTCATTGGCTCATCGGATTTCTCAGAAGACAAAAGATTCAGTGACGATTGGCGGATATCCTGGTCACACACTGTTGCGCAAAAAAAAATAGAACGATCGCAGACCCCTCATTGCCCAATAGGTCGACCAATAGGTCGCACAATTGGTTGGCCAATTGATTGCACAATACGTTTCACAAACAGAGTCGCCTGACGCTGATTTCCTTCAATATCAATGATGATTTTATTGTCATGTTCTTCAATTGGCAAATGATCGCTACTCCAACTGCGATTCGAAGCTTTAAATAACGTTCCTTGAAAGCCATTGGTTGCGTTGACAATTGCAACCGGCACACCGCCTCCTGAACAAACTTCAATATTCCAACGAACACTTTTTGTTTGTTCTGGAACTAAGACCACACTGTTGTTTCCCTGCTGCTGGGCACAATTCCAATCAACAGTGTAGTGGGTGACACTGCCAGTGTCGGCCATTTCTGGAGTTTCCATCGATGCGAGTGACCGCCCCACAGTGTTGGGATCAGACTGTTTATGACCTACGAAAATCCAACTTGAAATTGTCAAGACTGCGCCACCAACCACCAGCCAAAACGTGTATTTAATTAGGTCGAGAGCAATTTTATCGCCCAAAGAAAACCGCTCCCTTCTCTTCGCTGTCAGGTGCCAGCTGGCTGCCGCCAACAACGACAAACTGGCTGTATTTTATGACTGTTAGTCTCATTTCGAGGCAGCAGATTCTCGGCGAGTTTTACGCAAAGCAACCTGCAGGCGCTGATGGTCTCGTCAATCCGTCGGCGATCTTTTCAGACACTGCACTCACATCGGCAAAATCAATTCCACCATTGAGTCGAGATGCCAAATAGGTTCAACACCTCTGGCAGACCCGAAGCTCAAGGAAAACGTCGATTGCTTATACAATTTGCTGTCTACCTGTTTGACACTGAGATTTCGGCGGTCGCGGCATTTGTGCCGACTGCTTTTTGATGAGACATCTCTAGCGTTTTACCTTGTGAACGCGGAACCCAGACTTGAGAATCAATATATGCACCAGAAATTGGCTCGCCAGAACTCAGTTATTTCTAAAGTTCAAAGAGTTTGGTTGCGCCTTACTTGTCTATTTTTGGTGTGCGCAAGCTACAACAGCTGTGACCAAGGATATAAAGCTCGACAGTTTGGTTCGGTTGATCAACTTTCAACTGACTCAGGCCTAAATTCATCAGCAGGTCTCGACGGAATTGCCTTGTACAAAGCGAACTGTGCCACCTGCCATGGTGATCTTGCCGACACCAACAAGGCGAATGCCACCGAAAGCAGCATTCTTTCTGGCATGGCGAAGCGCAAAGAAATGGCAAGTCTCTCTAGAATCTTGTCGCTCCCTCAGGTGAAAGCCATAGCCAAGGCTATCAATCAGGCGCACCCACCTGTTTTAGCCTGTGACAACGCCCCAGATGTTGGCAACGTCACCCTGCACAAACTCAATCAGTTTGAGTACCTGGCCAGTCTCAAGGCATTGACGGGCGTAGATGTGCCTCTTGATCCCTTCTTTCCCACCGAGGAAACAACAGAGTTTGGTAACAATGCGCAGATTCTTTCGACAAACATTTTTCATATAGAAGCCTATCTGGCTATGTCTGAAGTGGCAGTCAATACCATGATTGATAGACCCGATCTCCGAGCAAATGCTTTCAACTGCGATCTCAATATTACTGATTGTTGGCAAAGAGCTGTTCGTGATTTTGCTGAAAAGGCTTTTCGCCGCCCCCTTGCAGCCGATGAAATTACGAGATTATACACATTTTATTCTTCTCAAAGATCTGGCGGAGCAGACACATTGTCGAGCCTCAAGATTGTCTTGAGCGCAGTCTTGACGACCCCGCAGTTTCTTTTTCGCCATGTGAAACTCCCCGAGCCTTCCAACCCTAAAAGAAAAAAGGAGTTAGATGCATTTGAATATGCCTCTCGCTTGTCATTTTTTCTGTGGGGAGAAGGCCCAGATCAGGAACTTTATAATTTGGCTAAACAAGGAACTCTAAAGAAGCCAGACATTTTGCGCCAACAGCTGGCGCGATTGCTTGGCAACAGGAAGGCCCTCGTCCATTTGAGTCGCAATTTTTTTGGCTATTGGATGCCTACAGAGAAATTTCTAAAGCAAACTCCATCCCGTGAGACATTTCCGGATTTCAATCCAGAAATCAAAGCAGATATGCTCACCGAAACCCGACTCTATTTTGAAGATCTCGTCGCTCGTCGCGCACCCATGACAGAGATTCTCAACGGCAATCATACTTTTGTGAATGAGCGCCTCGCCAAGCACTATGGACTGTCTGGAGTCGTTGGGCCGGAGTTTCGTCGTGTGAGTCTCGCGGGAACACCCAGGCAAGGGGCATTGACTCAAGGGACAGTGCTCTTGGCAACGTCGCGTTCATCCAATACTTCTATAGTCGCCCGCGGAATATTTGTTGTAAGTAAACTTGTTTGTGCAGAGTTTGGCGAACCCCCTGATACCGAGGCGCTGCCAGCGCCAGGGCCGAATCAAACAGCGCGCATGCGCCTTGAGCAACACCGAGCAAATCCCCAATGTGCTTCCTGCCATGCGACCATTGACCCACCGGGATTTACTTTAGAGAACTTTGATGCCATTGGGCGCTACCGCACTCATGAGAACGGCGTACTCATTGACAGCAAGGGGGAGTTGATAACGGGGGAAACATTTTCAAATGCCAGGGAGTTGGCGTCAGTCCTCTCCCAAGGCACCGAATTTGACCGCTGCTCCGTCGACAAACTCCTCAGGTTTTCACTCGGGCGTGAGCTAAAGGATTTTGACCAATGCACCGTTAAGAGAATCGCCAGAAGCACTCGCGGCAAACCCCTTGAAGAAGTTCTCTATGAAATTGTAACCAGCGACCCCTTCCGCTTTGAAAGAGGAGAGTGAGTTGTGCACTACATTAAGAAGAAATTTCTCTCACGACGAAAAGTGCTACAGGCTGCTGGCGTTTCAATTGCTCTGCCTTTGCTGGATGCGATGATTCCGGCTTTTGCCTCTGCCCAGCAGACCAAAGCTGCAAAGCGTTTTGTTTACCTTTACTTTCCCCATGGTTTCTGGCCTGGTGGCCCAGGCAGAGTGGGTGGCCCCAACTCCCTCATTCCTTCGGGAGGAGAGAACGACTTCGTTTGGCCCACGGGCCTGGAACCTCGCGCGGGAGAAGTGTCAAATTTAAAGAAGCACCGCGGGGATCTGCTCTTCCTTGGCGGCATGTGGAATCCTTGGGGCGCTTATGGCTACCCTGGCAATGCCGGTGAGGGCAACGACAATGAAAATGATCATGCCGCCGCACCAGCAGCATTTTTAGCCTGCGCTCGCCCCAACAGAAGTCCAGAAAAACTGATGCTCACGCTCAACACCGGCTCCAACAGAAACAATACGGAAATTCTCAATTTTCGGTCGGCAGACGTTATGACCGCGGAACTCATCGGCAGCGGCACACGCACAAGGCTGCTCCATATCACTCCTCCTGGCCTTGCCTCAGGCGATGGCAACAGCACAGATAGATATTGGACTCGTAGCTATCGGTCGGGAATATCTTGGTCTTCGGCCACTAAGTTCACACCCCGACTGGATACACCCGCCCTCGTCTTTGAAGAATTGTTTGGTCGCGGGACTCCTCAAACTCCGGGTGGTATGCCTTCCCCAGGCACCAAAATCAAAAAAAGCAAATTGGATTACATTAAAGACCAAAGAACCGCGTTAATGAAGGACCTTGGACCAAGCGACCAAGCCAAGGTGAAAGACTTTTTTGATGCTATTAGTGAGGTTGAAAAAAAGATTGATGGCGATAACTCGCAGCAACCCGCCTGCGCCACAGGCTCGGTGCCCGCCAACAGCATCGACCCCGCTGTACGGATCAAAACTCAAATGGACTTGATTGTACTTGCCCTCAAATGCGACAGGACCCGCGTGGCCTCTTTTATGATGGAGTTTGAACTCGACAACAATGACTACAGAAACGCCGCCGGTTTTAGCAGAGGCTCTGGCAACAACTCTATCGATGGCTCCTGCCATTTGGCCTCTCATGGCTTTTTTCGGCCGAAGGGAACCAATGGCAAATTCGAGGAGTGGCGCAAGATCAATTTGTTCTTCGCCAATCAATTCGCCTACCTTGTTGACCGACTCAAAGTTGAAACAGACACCCTAGGACCTTTGTTTGATAGTTCATTGGTCCTGTTTGGTTCGGGAACAAACACCGATGACGACGATCACAACGATGCCAATCTACCATTTATATTGGCAGGAACCGGCGGCGGTTTAGTACGACCAGGCCGGTTTTTGAAACTGGCTGACCCGCCGCTCGCTAAGGGTGGACAAGGTGTCCCCATCGCAAACTATCATCTGACGATGCTGCAAAAGCTGGGCGCAAAAATTGGCTCCTTCGCCAATAGCAACGGATTAATCTCGGGGCTATAGGGTTTCGCGCCACTCTAAGCTTTAGCGCCACTCTCGTCATTGGCTCGGGCAAGTAAAAGCCAAGGCAGGATCGCAATCAATGGTTGTCAATGGTGCTAGCCCTAGCAAATTTCACTTGCCCAGGTAAAAAACAAAACCTAACCTTTTTAACAGACATTGTTTGTTACCAAACGCACCCATTTGAGCATGGAGCACAAGGCACTTTCTGTTCTGGCAAGTCGTGCTGGCAAGTCCTTCTAGAAAGTGGTGCTGGCATGGTTTGCGCACATTGAAGTCTCTTGGCATGGAATTGGCGCAGGATGGACTTAACCGAAGGGAAATTTTGTGAAAGATACAATGTTAATTATAATTAGTTTATTCTCTGTTCTGACCCCATGCCTCGGCCAGGCTAATACTTATACTTTTCCAACGCTAACCCTTGGAATGACGCCGATATCGGGCGTCGTGGAGAGAGTTTCACCACTATGTCCACCAGAAGTCACATGTATTACCAACGGCACCGTGGTGGATTTGGAGTTCACTCTCCTTGATTGCCGCGACGAATTAGCACCCCTAACTTATGAGGCCATTGAAGAAAATAATAAACTTCACATATTTATAAGTGCAATGAATTTACACAATGAATCATCGAGGCGTGCCGACTGTATCGACGTGCCAAAAGTCAAAAGACAAATCGTATTGGCGAATCAACTGGGCGAAGTGAAGTTGCATTTTTTGGGAGCCAACTAAAAAAAGAGCATTCAACTAGTTATCGACGGCAAACCCCACCTTGCGGCTTTTTTTATTTGGCTTTTTCAATTCCCAAGTTCTGAAAAGACCAAGGCCAGACACACAGCCACTTGGTATTATTTAATATACAAGCAATAGGTCAGTAATTCCGAATGAAACAAAATGAGACGGCTCGAAAACTCACCATTTTCATTTGGCAAAACGAGGACTGGACGAAGTTTCTCGTCAAAAATGGAGAATTTTTATTTTCAAATGCCTGATCTGTGTCAGGGAAAAGTGTTTTGCTTTTAGAATTAAGTATTGTTGAGCGGTTACGAAGAGTTGAAGTCGAACTTGAGATATAGAATCGGTTCAGGATGTTCCAAAATCTAAAAAGTTCAGTGATCAGCTGTGCGATTTGAGCAAGGCCGAAGAATACATTCGGGAGATTTCCAAAGTGCCCGAAGTTGTGTTCTGTTTGAAAACCAAGATTTTTTGTTCATTGAAGTTTCTATTTTCGATGACAAATCTCGCGCGCCCCGCGCGGGCAATGGATTTCACGTTGTCAGAGGTGATCTGGATGTCAGTGATCCACGCGCTTTTGTAAATAGAGTCTGGCGCGGAACCTCATTTGGACCGCTTTTCCATAAGAAAGGTTAATCTCTTCGTTAGGCCGACTTCGGTTAGCGCCTCTGGCTAGCCGTGCGTCGGCCT
>JACCDG010268940.1_pt1 | contig 10463 bp, 12 predicted proteins | sample 7442471 | NCBI WGS metagenome assembly JACCDG01 (sample SAMN15323444, study PRJNA562643) | freshwater metagenome | isolation source: river surface water | place: USA:Blue River Watershed | collected 2017-08-17 | reverse complement strand
TTTGGGTGATAATCTGCCAGGCTTTAATGATGTTTTCATGGAGATGCAACATTATGCAATTCCAGATTCTGGAGAAGTGCGGGAATTGAATATAAAAGACAATATTAAAATGAAGTTTTGTTGGATTCCGGCAGGCAAATCAATCCTTGGATCTCCAGAAAGTGAAGTGGAAGGATTTCAAGACCAAATAGAACATGAATTTGAAACCAATGGCTTCTGGATGGCAAAATATCCAGTAACTCAATTACAATGGGAAAAGGTGATAGGTAATAATCCAAGTTGGTTTAAAGGCGATAATCTTCCCGTTGAAAGAGTAAACTGGTTTGATTGTCAAAAGTTTATCAAGAAGTGTGGTGCATTGGGACTGCAATTGCCTCATGAAGATCAGTGGGAGTATGCCTGTCGGGGTGGTAAAGGAAACAAGCAGGCATTTTACTGGGGAGATACCCTCAATGGGGATAAAGCCAACTGCGACGGAAATTCTCCCTATGGGACTGACGAGAAAGGGGTGTATATAGGAATTACGACAGAGGTGGGCGGTTATGAAAAGGTAGCCCCTCATCCCTGGGGTCTTTGTGATATGAGTGGCAATGTCTGGGAATGGTGTGAGAATTTGTACACTAAAGAAGGCTCGGACCGGGTGATTCGGGGCGGGAGTTGCGGAGCTAGCTCCAGGGGCTGTCGGTCGTCAAACCGTAGTGGGTTTACTGAAAAAATGTCTTTCAACCATCTGGGTTTTCGTCTTATCATCTGTTAAGAGAAATATATCATGCTGCCATTTGCTCCAGGAATCACCGGTCATTACACCGAACAAGATGATAAGTTATTACTAGAGCTTAGATCGCTGAGAAATTTTAAAAACAAAACTTTAACCACACAAAACAAAACAGTCATTAACACAATTAAAAGTGAATTTTCTCCGATCCTTGAAGATTATTTAGGAGATAGTCTTCCGGGCTTTAATGATGCTTTCATGGAGATGCAGTCATATTCTGTTCCTATTGCTGGCGAAGAACGGGAATTTGAGATTTTTAATGCTGTTAAGATGAAGTTTTGCTGGATTCCAGCAGGAGAAGCTCAACTTGGTTCAACACAAGAAGAACTAGATTATATCATCAAGACTTTTTACGGTGGAAAAAGCCTTGATCGGTTGGATGACGAAAGTGAATCCTTTCGAGGCATACATTTGTCTAATGGTTTCTGGATGGCGAAATATCCAGTAACCCAAGCTCAATGGGAAGCAATTATGCATGAAAGCTTTAGTTGCTTTAAAGGTGTCAATCTTCCCGTGGAGAAAGTAAGCTGGAACGACTGTCAGGATTTTATCAAGAAATGTAGTGTCTCGGGTTTAAAAGTGCAACTGCCTCATGAGGATCAGTGGGAATACGCCTGTCGGGGTGGAAAAGGGAATAAGCAGGCATTTTACTGGGGAGATACCCTCAATGGGGATAAGGCTAACTGTGATGGAACTGTGCCCTATGGGACGCATAAAAAAGGAGTCTATCTGGCAAGGACAACTGAAGTGGGCAGTTACGAAAAAATAGCCCCTCATCCTTGGGGACTTTGCGATATGAGTGGCAATGTCTGGGAGTGGTGTGAAAATTTTCGCGATGAAAATTTTCTAAATCGAGTGATTCGGGGCGGGAGCTGGAACTTCAATTCCTGGCACTGCCGATCGTCTTATTGCTTCTGGGTTGGTCGGGAGTACAGTAGTAGCATCCTAGGTTTTCGTCTAATCATCTGTTAAAGGAAATACTTATGTTGCCATTTGCTCCTGGAATCACTTGTCATTACACCGAGCAAGATGATAAGTTATCACTAGAACTTCGATCATTAAGAAAACTCAAGACCGAAAATTTTATTACACAAGATAAAACTGTCATTAACACCATCAAAGGTGAATTCTCTCCGATCCTTGAGGATTATTTGGGCGATAGTATTCCAGGGTTTAGTGATGCTTTTATGGAAATGCAATCTCATCCAATTCCTCTTGAAGGCGAAGAGCGGGAATTTGAAATTTTCGATGGCGTTAAAATGAAGTTTTGTTGGATTCCAGCCGGAAAAGCAACACTTGGTTCTCCAAAAAGTGAAAAAGGACGATATCGAGACGAAGAAGAACGTGAATTTGAAACCAATGGTTTTTGGATGGGCAAATACCCAGTAACTCGAATTCAGTGGAAAGATGTGAGAGGCAATAAAAGTTCTGATCCAATTTCCAATGGCGGTAATTCTCCAAAAGAAAACGTGAGCTGGTATGATTGTCAAGAATTTATCAGGAAGTGTAATATATCTGGATTGATGCCGCAACTCCCTCATGAAGATCAATGGGAATATGCCTGTCGAGGAGGAAGGGGAAATAAACAACCTTTTTACTGGGGCGATGCTCTTAATGGCGATAAAGCCAACTGTCACGGAGATATTCCGTATGGAACAAGCGAAAAAGGAAGAGTCTTATACTGCACCACTAATGTGGGCAGTTATGAGAAAGTAGCTCCTCATCCTTGGGGGCTTTGCGATATACTCGGTAATGTTTGGGAATGGTGTGATAACACATGTCTCGAAGCAAGTCCGCATGTGATGAAAATAATTCGTGGTGGCTGTTGGCGTAGTGCTTCTGTGGATTGTCGATCGGCGTTACGAAGTCGAAGTGTTGCACCTCGCATGTGTTATGATTTTATAGGTTTTCGTCTAATCATCTGTTAAAGGAAATACTTATGTTGCCATTTGCCCCAGGAATCAACGGTCATTACACCGAAGAAAGAGATGTATTTTCACTAGAACTTAGATCATTGAGAAATCTTAATACAATAACTTTTTCCACTAAAGACCCCACTGTTATCAATACTATTAAAGGTGAATTCTCACCAATTCTTGAAGACTATTTAGGCGATAGCCTTTCGGGATTTAGTGATGCTTTCATGGAGATGCAATCGCATCCAATTCCTTTTGAAGGCGAAGAACGGGAATTCGACATAACAGATAAAATAGAAATGAAGTTTTGCTGGATTCCGGCAGGCAAGGCGATGCTTGGATCTCCGGAAAATGAAGAAGAAAGAAGGTGTGATGAAATAGAACACGAATTTGAAACCAATGGCTTCTGGATGGGCAAATACCCTGTAATTCAATCCCAATGGAAAGGCGTGATGGGCAACAATCCAAGTCATTTTAACGGCGACAATCTTCCTGTTGAAATGGTAAGCTGGTACGGTTGTCAAGAATTCATCAAGAAGTGCCGTGTATCGGGGTTAAAGCCGCAACTTCCTCATGAAGATCAATGGGAGTACGCTTGCAGGGGCGGGAAGGGGAATAAGCAGGCATTTTACTGGGGTAATACTCTGAATGGAGATAAAGTGAATTGCAGAGGAAATTGGTTGGGAAGGACAACAGAAGTTGGCAGTTACGAAAAGTTAGTCCCTCATACTTGGGGTCTTTGTGATATGATTGGCAACGTCTGGGAATGGTGTGAAAATTTGTACAGAAGTGGAGACTCGCTCCGGGTGAGTCGGGTGGCTCGGGGCGGTGGTTGGGGAACTATCTCTCAGTTCTGTCGATCGTCTTTTCGTGCCGGGTACATGCCTGAGTACGCTGATTACTCTACAGGCTTTCGTTTAATCATCTGCTAAGAGTTAATATTATGCTGCCATTTGCTACCGGAATTACAGGCTATTATGCCGAAGAAAAAGATGGACTTACGCTAAAGCTTCATTGTCTGCGAAATCTTCAAGTCAAAACATTCCGTGTTAAAGACAAGACGGTTATTAATACCATCAAATCAGATTTCTCTCCAATTTTAGAAGACTACTTGGGCGATAGTCTCCCAGGCTTTAGTGATGCATTCATGGAAATGCAATCTCAACTAATTCCTAGCGACGGCGAGGAGCGTGAATTTCACATAGCACCTCATACTAAGGCTATTTTCTGTTGGGTTCCGGCAGGCAAGGCAACTTTGGGATCTCCAGAAAGTGAAGGAGGAAGATTTAAAGATGAAACTGAACATGAGTTTGAAACCAAAGGTTTTTGGATGGGCAAATATCCTGTAACTCAACTTTTATGGGAAATTGTAATGTGTGCTGATCCTAGTACATTCAGGGGAGATAATCTTCCCGTAGAGCAGGTAAATTGGCATCATTGCCAAGACTTTATTAGAACATGTAATATTTTTGGTTTGAATATTCCACACGAAGATCAGTGGGAATATGCTTGTCGCGGTGGAAAGGGAAACAAGCAGCCTTTTTATTGGGGCGATTTTTTAAGTCATGATAAGGCTAATTGGGATCAAACTGAGATATACGGGGCAACTAAGGAAGTAGGAAGTTACGAGAAGATATCGCCTCATCCTTGGGGCTTGTGTGATATGCATGGCAATGTCCGGGAGTGGTGCGAGAATGTGCATAATGTGCATCTCCAAGAAAAAATGTTTCGGACAGTTCGAGGCGGGGGTTGGAAAAGCCCCTCTATTCATTGTCGCTCGGCATATCGCGGATTTAGTGCCCCTTGGTATGCTGATTCCTCTACGGGATTTCGTTTAATAATTTGTTAAGAGTTAATATCATGTTACCATTTACGACCGGCATTACCGGTTATTACACCGAAGAAAATGATTCATTGTCATTGGATCTTTATTGCCTGCGAGATCTTCAAATTAAAACCTTCCGTGTTAAAGACCAAACTGTAATCAACACCATTAAAAGTGAATTCTCGCCAATTCTAGAAGATTATCTGGGAGATAATGTACCAGGCTTTAGTGATGCATTCATGGAAATGCAATCTCATCCAATTCCTTTTGAAAGCGAAGAACGGGAATTTGAAATCTTCGGTGGTGTTAAAATGAAGTTTTGCTGGATTCCGGCAGGCAAAGCAACACTTGGTTCTCCTGAAGGTAAAGAGGAAAGAAAATATAAAAAAATAGAACATGAATTTGAAACCAATGGATTTTGGATGGCAAAATATCCAGTAACTCAATCTCAGTGGAAAGCAGTTATGAACTGGAATCCAAGTTGGTTTAACGGCAATAATCTTCCAGTAGAATGTGTGAGCTGGAACGATTGCCAAGACTTTATCAAAAAATGTAGTGTACCAGGATTAAACCCGAAACTTCCTCATGAAGATCAGTGGGAGTATGCCTGTCGGGGCGGGAAAGGGAACAAGCAGGCATTTTATTGGGGCGATGCCCTTAATGGAGATAAAGCTAATTGTGCAGGGGGGTTCCCCTACAGGACCAACAAAAAAGGGGAGTATCTGAAAAAGACCACGGAAGTGGGCAGCTACGAGAAGGTTGCTCCTCATCCTTGGGGTCTTTGTGACATGAGTGGCAATGTAATGGAGTGGTGTGAAAATCTATATGATAAAGATGAATTGAATCGAGTGCGTCGGGGCGGGTGCTGGATGAGTTTTCCGAGATGCTGTTGTTCATCGTTTCGTTTCAGGGGCAATCCAACAACCCGTGGCAGTAATGTAGGCTTTCGTTTAATTATTTGCTAAGAGAAATATTATGTTACAATTTGCTACCGGAATTACCGGTTATTACGTCGAGGAAGACGATAAGTTATCACTAGAACTTCGATCATTGAGAAGTCCTCGATTAGTTAATTTTTTTACACAAGACAAAACAATTATTGACACTATTAAAGCAGACTTCTCGCCAATTCTTGAAGATTATCTTGGAGACCACCTACCAGGCTTCAGTGACACCTTCATGGAAATGCAGTCACATCCAATTCCCATTGCTGGCGAGGAACGTTATTTCAGCATGGCAAATGACGTTAAGATGAAATTCTGTTGGATTCCAGCAGGCAAGGCAATTCTTGGGTCGCCAGAAAATGAAGCAGGAAGACGTATACATGAGGCGGAACATGAATTTGAAACCAACGGTTTTTGGATGGGGAAATATCCAGTAACCCAATCTCAGTGGAAGGCTGTTGTAAATAGCAACCCAAGCTTCTTCAAAGGCGACAACCTTCCTGTAGAGCAAGTAGATTGGGACGATTGTCAAGATTTTATTCAGAAGTGCAACATACAAGGATTGAAACCAAGATTGCCCCACGAAGATCAATGGGAATATGCCTGTCGGGGTGGGAAAGGGAATAAGCAGCCATTTTACTGGGGTGATGCCCTTAACGGTGATAAAGCTAATTGCGATGGAGAGCTTTCTTATGGGATAACCGGGGGAGGAAATGGTTGAAAAAGACGAGTGAGGTCGGCAGTTACGAGAAAATAGCTCCCCATCCTTGGAATTTGTGCGATATGCACGGCAATGTGCGGGAGTGGTGTGATAATTTGTATGCGAAAAAAGCGTTGAGCCGAGTAAGTCGAGGTGGTGGCTGGATAACTGCTGCTGATCATTGCCGCTCAGCAAGTCGCAATGTACAAGCTGTTGATGGAATTAATCACTGGACGGGTTTTCGTTTGGTGATTTGTTAGGTGGCATTGATAATTTGAATATTGTCAAGATATAATTAGTTTTGAGCATTTGACTACACTACCAACAGAATAGTTTTAAATAATTTAAAAAATTAATCTTGCTTATGTAAATTGCTCCTATAATGTTTTGTGTCCGCAAATTAAATCCAGTAATTCGTGAATCGTTACTAAAAGGATAAAAAGATGACCAAGGTAATTTCGAGCACAAAAGGAAATGGTGGGTTAAAGACTGCTGGTAAACCAGAGGCAACCGCAGAAGAAACTCCCGTGGGTAGCGAAATGAAGTCTGATGCTACACAGATACGAAGAATCCTTGAGCCAAAAGTGGCTCTGGATGCGGGGTTGACAATGTCGGTCAAGGCTTATGTGAGTCTTAAAAACATAGTGATCGAAGCTGATAAAATTCGCCGCCACGCTCGTGACATTATGATTCGCATGGGCATAGAAATTCCCGAAGATGGAATTGACGAGAAAAGAAAGCCAACAGCTAGTAAAAAAATTAAATCCCATAATACACCATCTTCGTCAACAGATGGCACTTTGTGGGAGCTGGTAAGAAGTCATCTTTTTGCCAGAAATTCGTTCCCCCCTCAATTTGAAGATGGTAGTAATATTAAAGATGCAGCCAAACAAGCAGGCTTCTCCGTTACTACCACTGCAAATTTGCTCAGCCAGAAAGTGAAAACAGGAGAGTTGATAAAGGGCGATCGAGGCAAGTACGCTATTCCAAAAACTCCTAAACAAAAATAAAATTATTAAGACTTATTTTTTTAAACCGGAGTGCAATTTTAGGATTGCACTCCGGTCATTTTTTTGGCATAAATTAATGGCTTAAAGGATCAAATGCACGCCAACGAGAATGTTAAAAAGATACTGATTAATGGTGGCATTGCATTGTGACGATTACAATAAAGACAGCTTAAATAGCTGCATTTAAATGGTTCGTTTTTTTGGCAGACGGTGTTTTAATTTTTCGAGGTGCAAACATGGTAGAGCGATTCATTGATGTAATTCAGGCTCATGATGGTTCGGTTCGTACCGTAAATTACTCGCCGTGTGGTCGCTTTCTTATTAGTGGTGGTCACGAAGGCAATACTCGAATTTGGGACACTTATAAAGTTCGTCTCGCACACGAGGCACCAGGACGCTTGCCAGTACATCACGTTCGATTTTCTCCAGACGGGAAGTTATGGGGGACAATCAATTCTGATGGTGATATGTGTTTGTTTCAAACATCTAATAACGAACTGGTAATGACTACTAAATTCTCTCCTAATGCCGGGTTTGAATTTACACCAGATAATCGTTATATTCTTGGGTCAAATTCCCAAGGAAGGGTGTTTTTGTATAGCATACAAAACAAAACTCCGCTTTATCTGCACAAGCATTCTGATTATGAAGTGCGTGCTCTAGCCGTATCTCCGGAGGGTAGATACTTAGCATCAGGTGGCACGGATTGTATTATCCGACTGTACGATATGGTAGAAAGCAAAGAAAAGCCTTATTTAGAACACCATAAATCGGCTATTTCCAGCCTTGCGTTTAATCCGGACAAAAAAACGCTCGGCAGCAGTGATATTGGCTCCCAGATGTGCTACTGGGATGTGTCTAAGAATGGGAGCGGCGATTGTTTTAACTTCCATTTTAATTGGGCGAACCATCCGGTCAATACTGTAGCCTTTTCCCCTGATGGGTTGATTTTTGCAACCGGCAGTAATGATTCGCGACTAAAGCTATTCTCGGTTTTGAATAACAATAAACGCATGGAAGATCTTGCCGGTCACCAAAAATATATTTTCCAACTATGTTTTTCTCCTGACGGTAAGTTTATTGCAACTGCGAGTGGAGATGGAACTATTCGTATTTGGAATGTTAAAAAACCGCATTTAGTATCTTGATTACTTGTGTCCCATAATTTGGATGAAACTAGCGGATAAATGCCATGAAAATCACCGAAAATGTATTGAAAGAGCTTGGCTTCATTCAGCAAAATCCACCAAATATATGGGATTACCAATTTCATGGGGGTGGAATTGGCAATAGCGAGAAAAAGTGTCGGATGTACAAAAGCAAAGATGATTGGCATCTTATCTACGGCAACAATAGGTCTGCTTTGGTCACAAGTGTGATGGGCATGATTGAAATTGTTGCCGTTTTTGCTCGCGATCAGGGAGCTAATGAAATACAAGAAAAACTTTTTGACGCCTTGGGAATTGAGCAAAAAATTGAAAAAATAATTTACAACATGCAAAGAAGCGAATGAATTCATTATTTTTGCCGATAAAAATATCAAGATTATTTCGAGGAACTTGGAATGGGATGGCTCGAAGCACATGCGGATCGAATTAATAAAGAAAAATTAAACAAAGAAGAAATCGAAGCTAAAAATCGGTTATCTCATCAAAATCGTTGGGATCAACGTGATAAAGAAGGTAAAGAGTGGGTTAGTTCTCGTCTTAAAGAATTGATTGGCAAACCCACTGCACTTGGTCCAATTAACCTGGAACACAAATACTGCCACGAGACTATAAGGGCAGGCGAAAATGAATTGGCTGTAATTCAATTTTATGTCACAGAAAAACAATCACATGATGGTGATGGTTGCTATTACGGAATTGGTGAATACTACAACACCATGAGTTTGGCACTGTGCAAAGAATGGAAAGACGCAAATGGCAACAAAAAACATCCATCTCATCACGAACATCAATGTGATGAGATATTGGCAGAATATTTGTTATATTTTTTGAATAATGAAAAGGACGGACAGCCTTATTGATATCAGGCACACCGAATACACAATGAATGAAGAAATGAAAATTGTTACATCAGATCATAATCAATCAAAATCAGTTGCATTAACTGAAAACACGCCAGATTTTGCTATGAATTCTACAAAAAATACTTATTGCAATGATGCGATTGAAGTATGGCGATTTGCAAGAGTTAATCAGAATGATTCTTTGGAGCCATCTGTATTTTCTCATGACTATCACTGTGAATATGTCTATGACTATTATTACCATCATAAAAAGTTGCAAGAGGCATTGAAAAATCAAATTGTTATATTAGAAAATCAAATTGATGTATTGTCAGCTTCTATGGGTTTTCAATCAGTCTCACATAAAGATTTTCCTGAAGAAAAATCTCAACAATTTGCTGATATACATCCGCTTGAAAATCAAGTGATTATTGAATGAAGAGGATTTTATGTTGAAAATCACCAAGACTGACTATGGATATTTTGCCTGCGACAAAACTACGTGGGTAAAAATCAAAAGACTTCACAGGTGGTATCAAATAGCAATACAGCAGGCAGCAAATTGGAATCGGTGGCATGCTAAAAAGCCAGAAAATCGCATTATTAAAATTAAAAATAAAGAAGACGGAAAAACTGTTATCAGACTTATTTTGCCAAAACCGGAACCTAAGTTGATCCCAGTTTTTACTAAAAAAGAAGTAATTACATCGTATTATAAAAATGGCATATATGTTCCAGGAGGTTTTCAGGAAGAAAGAGTAGGAGTGTGCGACATGGGAATATTAGAACTCTATGCTGCCGCCAAAAAGCCAAGATCCCAAATTAAAAATGTACCAAAAACAACACATACCACAGAAGAAATATCTTGTATGTTAAAAGAGATTAATGCATCCAAGTGATTTTCAATTTAATTGACACAAGTTCTTAGATTAAATTCATGATATTATTCGATATATAATATCATGAATTTTAAAGCTTGGTACGAAGTATTCGAGCCATCAACAGAAATAAAAAATGTTACCTGGTACGATGGCGAAACAGAACAGCCCATTAGCGGACCGATGTGCAATCGCCATCTCTTGGCTAGGTTTAATTTGGGAGATGATACTTATTGGATTAGAATTGACGAAGTAGATGATAATTCAGTTGATTTGTCATTTGGTACTTATCGAAGAGGAATTTCGATGACTGGTGCCAACACCCCGTTCACGGCGTTAACGCATGTTTTTGGAGTGGTAGGGCAATTTCTTAAAGCTTGCCCTCGGGCTAGATTTACTTTCAC
>JACCDG011706255.1_pt1 | contig 10464 bp, 11 predicted proteins | sample 7442471 | NCBI WGS metagenome assembly JACCDG01 (sample SAMN15323444, study PRJNA562643) | freshwater metagenome | isolation source: river surface water | place: USA:Blue River Watershed | collected 2017-08-17 | reverse complement strand
TCGGAAAAATTGGAGTATGAACGGGCGGCCTTGCTGCGGGACCAGATCGAAGAGTGGCGAAAGACACATGGATTGGCGGGGGGCGTTTCGTCGGCCAAGCCGGATCGCCCGGCACGAAAACAGCCGCCATGGCAGAAGCGCAAAGTAAAATTCCGCTAAGGTAGGGTCGATAACCCTGCCTGGGTTTTGCAACCACCGATCAGGCGGCCTCATTGAGGACGCCCCGACCCAAGCTGGAATGCCGGGGTTGGAGGGGTATGATGGACGAATGTCGACAGAGCCTTGGAAGATCGGGGATCGCACCTTTCAATCCCGCCTTTTGGTGGGGACCGGGAAATTTCCATCCGTTCCGGCGATGCAGGCGGCCCTGGAGGCCAGCGGGACGGAGATCGTCACCGTGGCCCTGCGGCGGGTGGACCTGACGGGGCAGAAGGATCCCCAGGCGGACATGCTGGAGGAGATCGATCCGGAGAAATATCTGGTCTTAGCCAACACCAGCGGGGCGATGAACGCGGAGGAGGCCGTGCGGTTGGCGCGGTTGGCGGTCGCGGCCGGGCTTCCCAAGTGGGTGAAGTTGGAGATCCATCCCGATCCCCGGTATCTTTTGCCGGATCCGATTGAGACCTTGAAAGCCACAGAGATTCTCGCGAAGGAGGGGTTCACGATTTTGCCTTACATCAACGCCGATCCGGTTCTGGCGAAGCGGCTGGAGGAGGCGGGCGCTGCCACGGTGATGCCGCTGGGGGCTCCGATCGGATCCAACCGGGGGTTGGAGACCCGGGCGCAGATTGAAATTATCGTCGAACAGTCCCGCGTCCCCGTGATCGTGGATGCGGGATTAGGGGCGCCTTCGCATGCGGCGGCGGCCCTGGAGATGGGGGCGGATGCGGTCCTGATCAATACGGCGATTGCGGTGGCGGAGGACCCAGCGGAGATGGCGGCGGCATTCCGGTTAGGGGTGGAGGCGGGTCGCAGGGCCTATGAGGCCGGCTTGAGTCCGGCGCGGCGGGAGGCCTCCGCGACCAGTCCGTTGACCGGTTTCCTCGACGAATGAGCGGTCGTCCGGGCAGTGCCCTGGAGGGGTTGCCGTTCGGGCGAACGGCACAGGTGGCGCGGTTTGAAGAGCTGATGTTTGGGACGGTGCGGTTGGAGGAGCTGGCGGAGCAGGCGCGGAGGGAGACGCGAAAAAACTTTGGCAAGACGATGCGGCTTTTTGCTCCGCTTTATCTTTCCAACGAGTGCGTGAACACCTGTCAGTACTGTGGATTTTCGAAGGACAATCCGATCCGGCGGGTGACGTTGCAGCCGGCAGAAGTGGAGGCGGAGGCCCGACATCTGGCGGGGACGGGGTTCCGCAGCGTGCTGTTGGTGAGCGGGGAACATCCGCGGGAAGTGCCGGTTGCTTATATGGCGGAGTGTGTGCGGAGGACGGTGCCGCTCTTTCCTTCGGTAGCCATCGAGGTGGCGCCTTTGGAGGTGGAGGAGTACCGGCAGGTGGTGGAGGCGGGGGCCGAGGGGCTGGTACTTTATCAGGAGAGCTACGACCGGGCGGCCTATGCGGAGATGCATGTGTCGGGTCCGAAACGGAAATTTGACGAGAGATTAATGGGGCCGGAAAGGGGGTATGCGGCCGGATTTCGCCGGATCGGGGTGGGAGTGCTGATTGGTTTGGCGGACTGGAGGAAGGAGCTGGTGGCGTTGGCCGGGCACATCTCGCACCTGATGAAAGTGTGCTGGCGGGCGCAGGTCACGCTGGCGTTGCCACGGTTGCGACCGGCCGCGGGAGGCTTTCAGCCCAGGGTGGCGATGTCCGACCGGGATTTTGTGCGGGCGGTTTGTGCCTTCCGGGTGGCGTTTCCGCAGGTGGGCATCGTGCTGTCCACGCGGGAGCCGGCGAAGTTGCGGAATGGATTGATGGAGCTGGGAGTGACGATGATGAGTGCGGGTTCCGAGACGGAGCCCGGCGGCTACACCGGGGTGGGGAAGGCGAGACTTCACCGGACGGTGCGGGGCCGGGAGGTGGCGTTAGAGGCGGGGGAGTGGGAACGGGCGGAGGCGACGGAGCAGTTTGAGATTTCCGACGACCGGAGCGCGGAGGAGTTGAGTGGGGCCCTGCAGCAGCGCGGGCTGGATCCCGTCTGGAAAGATTGGGACCGGGCCCTGACCGCCTAAGCCATGGCCACCAAAGTCACCATTTTTACGAATGGCAAAGCCCGGCAGGTGGACGCGGAGAAGACCGTGGCGGAGATGATCCGCGACCTGAAGCTGACGCCCGCGGCGGTGCTTGTGGAAAGGAACGGGCGGGCGTTGTTGCGGCAGGAGTGGGTGAGCGAAAAAGTGGAACACGGGGACCGGTTGGAATTTGTGAAGGTCGTGGCAGGAGGTTGAGGCTTTTTGTTCGAGGCAAGTGGAAAGGAGCCCTGCCCATGGCCCCGGCGGAGCGGGGCCCTACAGAAGATCGAGGTTTGAGGGATCGACGGCGAAAATTAGCGGAGGTCGCAACTGGGCCAGACGTTTTGGACATCGTCGTGATCTTCCAGATCCTCAATCAGGGCGACGACTTTGGCGGAGGTTTCCGGATCGGGGGTGGGGGTGATATTTTCTGCTTCGTAGATAAAACGACTGGCGGTGGGAATTAGGTTTTTCGCCCGGAGAGCCTTATCGACGGCATCGAACCGGTCGGGAGGGCAGACAACCTCGGTGGAGTGATCGCCGGCGGAGCGGACGTCGTCGGCCCCGGCATCCAGCGTGGCTTCCAGGGCGGCATCCGGGTTGGCATTTTCCAACAGAAAGACCCCCTTGCGGCGGAACATCCAGGCGACGGAGTTGGATCCGCCCAGGTTGCCGCCGTGTTTGGTGAAGAGGTGGCGGATTTCGGCCGCCGTGCGGTTTTTGTTGTCCGTCTGGGTCTCCACCACCAGGGCGGTGCCGCCGGGGGCATATCCCTCATAGGTGATTTCCTCGATCGATCCACCACCCTCCAGCTCCCCGGTGCCTTTTTTGACCGCGCGGTCGATGTTTTCGACGGGCATGGATTCGGCCCGGGCGGCGGCAATGGCAGTGCGGAGGCGTGGGTTGAAGCCGGGGTCGCCCCCGCCCAGGCGGGTGGCCACGGTAATTTCCTTGGCCAGTTTGGAAAAGAGGGCCCCACGTTTGACGTCGGTGGCGCCTTTCGCCCGTTTGACTTTCGCCCAGTGACTGTGACCGGCCATAGGGTGAACATTGAATGAGGAAACACGGGAAGTGTCGAGTTTGGCCCTTGGAAGGTAGGAAATGGTGAATCGGGGGGTGGCAAAGCCTGGCGTTGCGCGGTTTGGTAAATCGGGAATGATTTGGGTTTATGGCGGGGGAGATTCGTGACGAGGAATTAATGACCCGGATTCAGGGCGGGGATGAGGGGGCCTTTCGGACCCTGATCGAGCGGCATCAGGATCGGGTTTACGGGACGGTGGCGAGAATGATGGGGGGGGCGGGGCCGGAGGTGGAGGAGGTGGCACAGGATATTTTTCTCCGGGTGTGGAAATCGGCGGGGACGTATCGGGCGGAGGGGAAGTTCACGACGTGGCTCATGACGGTGGTGCGCAATCAGGTATTTACCCGTGCCGGACAAAAGAACCGGAGGAAGGATATTGATGGGGAGGATTTCTTGGACGAGGAGACGGGGGAGAGTTGGATGGAGCAACAGCCCGATGCGGCGGTCCGGTCTCCGGCGGAGGCCCTGTCCCTCCGGGATTTGGAGAGGGCGGTGGAGGAGGCCTGCCGGCAGTTGCCGGAGAACCAGAGGCTGGTGGTCCACCTGCGTCAATATGAGGGGTTGGAGTTTGAGGAGATCGGAAAAATAACCGGCATGAGCCTGACCGCGGTTAAAGCGTTGATGTTCAGGGCCCGGGAAAGTCTGAAAAAGAAACTTTCTGGATATTTGACCGCATCCAATTAAGAAAAACGTGGTCTAATCCTATATGGGGAAAAACAGGTCATCGGAAGGGGGGCAGGAGGGGTTGGGGTCGGAGCTGGAGGCTCTGCTGGCCAAGGCTCCGCCTCCCAAGGCCCCGGCATGGTTTGCGGCCAAGACCTTGGCCCGGCTGCGGGAAGAGGAGGCTCGGCCCGAGCGGGGATGGGTTTGGCGGTGGATCTGGGCGGCTGGGGTAGCGGCGGTCTTGGCCGGGGCGTGGCTCCATTGGGAAAAGCCGAAGCAAGGTGGGGAGATTAGTGATGCGGCGGTGTTTGCCGCGCTCGATGCCTTGGTGGAGCAGGATGAGGAAAACCGTTGGTGGGTTGGGCTATGAAAAAGTTTCTGATCTTACTGCTCTCCTTTGGGGTGATCGGCGGGCCTTTGACGGCCCAGGAGGAGCGTGAACCGGAGTTGAAAGCCGGAGAGGCGAAAAAGGAAAAAGCCAGGCCCCCACGGATTCCGGATGGTCCTTTTGTGCCCAAGCGCGGCATGGTGAATCGGCAAAAGGGGCAGTTCTGGGCGGGGCCGCCAGATGAGGGCCGGTTCGGGCAGATCCTCACGCTCACCCTGGTGCCCAAGGAAAAGCTGCAGGAGAAGTTGGCGGAGTGGCCTAATTATCAGGAACTCAACCAGGCTCAGCGGGATCGTTTGATGGAGCGGATTGATCAGGTACGGGAGACGGCTCGGAAACAGGCCCTGGATGTAGCCAAGGAGTTCGATCTGCAGGTGGCTCCTGGCCGTGAAGAGGAGTTTGTGCGGATGTATTGGCTGGAGAGGGTGGAGATCGACCAGGCCTTGAAGGAGGAGTTATCCACCAAACGCAAAAAACTCGAAAAGGAGTCGGAAGAGCGAATCCTGAGGAAGTTCCCCAAGGGCACAAAAAACTGACGGAAAGGGTTTTGCAAGGGGTCGGGAGGTCTGGGGGGGGCTGTCTTCATATTGTAACATTGAGAAACTTGTCCTTCGTTTTTCAGAACTTATTCACATCCCTAGATGAGGGATGTTCTGATCCTGACTAGTGGTCAAGAAGAGCACCACTATGTCGCGAGGAATTTGCGCGACCATTTGGAGGATCAGGCGGGCACGGATCTGCGGGTGGAGGTACGAGAGTTGGGTCAGGATGGGTTGCAGGGGTGGATGACCTGGGTTCGGGGTCGTTTGGGTAGAAAATTCAAGGGCGGGGATCAGGTCCTGCGGTGGGTGCGTCGGGCGACGGATGGTCCCTTGGGGCGGTCCCGTTGGCCGGAACTGCGCCGGGGAGTGGCGCGAGCACTTGAGGAGAGCCGTCCGGAGTTGGTGGTCTTTTTTGATCCGGCGGTGGGGATGGCGTTGCAGGAGCGGGTGCAAAACCGTTCCGAAGCGGGTTTTCAGCGGGTGGGGGTGGCGTTAGAGGCGGAAGATGTGCGACCGTGGGTGAACGTCCCGGCTGACCTCCTCTGGGTGGCGGATGAGGCCATCGCGGAAGAGTTGCGGGAAAAAAATCCCCTGGTGAAAGAGGTGATGGGGGGGGGCTGGCCGGTGCGGGCGGAGTTTGTCTACCCCATGAAAGCGGAAGCGAAACGTTCGGCGGGTGTTTTTCGGATTCTTTATCTGGTCAACTCCCGGAGGAGAAAGGCGCTGCGGACGGTGGAGCGATTGTTGCAGCTTCGGGGAGTCGAGGTGACGGCGGTGGTGGGAAAAGAAGAGGAGCTAAAAAAAGTCCTCGGCCAAGCGTTGCCGGATGCCAAAGGACGTTTGACGGTGCGGGGTTGGGTCAAGGATCTCGCCGGCTTGATTCGGGAGCATGACCTGGTGGTGACCAAGCCGGGCACGATCAGTGTGCGGGAGATTTTAGCGGTAGGGCAGCCCCTGGTTCTGGTTGAAGGCGGTAAAAAGGCAGGAGAAAGAAAGGGGATGTGCCGGATGGTGACCCGGCTCGGGTGTGGAGCTCTGGCCGATTCACCCAAGGAGATTGCCCAGAGGGTGGAGGCGGTGTTGGAGGGGGATGGCGTGGGACTGAGGGAATGGCGTCGGCGGGCACGGAAAGAGGCACAGAGGGCCGCGGGGGCGGTTGAACGCCTGAGTGACCGGGTCCGGCAGATGGCGAAGGTGGCCCGGGTCACGGAGCGCTCCCCCGAGCTTCGGCTGCTGCCCTCCCTTGGCTCCTCCGGGAAAAAGCAGATCCTGATGGTGGATCTGCACACCCATACGATTTTTTCCGATGGCCGCCTTACCTTGCGTGAGTTGGTGGATTTTTATGGGCGGCGAGGTTTTGATGCGATTTCGGTCACCGATCATCTGGTGGATCCTCGTCGGTTGATGGGTCGGTTGGCCGGCCTCACCGGACTGGTGCTCACCCCCGCGGATTTGCCGGAGTACTTTCAGATCCTCCGAGAGGAGCGAAACCGGGCTTGGGCCAAATACCGGATGATTTTGTTCCCGGGTTTGGAATTTAATCACGATGGATTAACGGCCAAGCGCTCGGCCCATTTGCTCGGGGTGGATCTCAAGGAACCGATTGACCCCGCGCTCTCCCTGAAGGAGATCTGTCAGAGGATTCGGGAACAGGGGGGATTAACGATCGCGGCTCACCCGCACCACATGAGTTCGGCTTGGGGGAAGGACACGCTCTACCTTTGGGAACGGCAGGAGGAGTACCGATCCCTGATCGACGCTTGGGAGATCGGCAACCGGGACGACCTTTTCAATCCCGTGGGGCTCAAACGGATGCCTTTCCTCGCGGGGAGCGACTTTCACAAGCCCAAGCATTTGATCAGCTGGAAAACGCTGCTGTTTTGTGAAAAGGATCCGGAAGCGATCAAGAATTGCATTCGTCAAAACCGGGATGTTTCCATCACCTTATACCGAGATCATCGGTTTGGCATGAGCCGGCAGGGGGAGGAAGGAAAAGTGGAAATCAGTACATCAGCTGTAGCCGGGTGATAAAACCGAGTTCGGCGTTTTCCACCACGAAATTTTGCCCGCCTCCACCCGTGAAGGCCTGATACTCAACGGTAAATCCGAGTTTCATGATTCGATTGATGTACCAGTTGAGGGCACCGGAAAAGCCGTTCACTGCGGTGGCATTGTCGATAGCGGAAATTCCGAGACCTCCTTGGTCCACAGGTCTGAACATGTTGGCGCCCATGGCGATTCCGTCGTAGCGGAAGGACAACTCCCAGGCGCCAATGTCACCGGTGTCAAAATTTAGAGGTTTTTCCGGGACCACCCCGTTCAGCGTGGCTTTTTCCCCGGTGAGCAAGTAGTTCAAGGTGACGGACCAAGCCGTCGTCTCATAGTTGGTGAATCCCCCGCCAGTGCCGAGCCCGGCCGTGTTCACGCCCTGTTTTTCGGCGATAAATTCGCTGAGCAGACTAAAGGGGCCATATTCGTAGTAAATTTGGGGGCAGATGCGCCAATGTTCGCCTTGGACGTTGAGACCGTTGGGAAAGATCAGGAAGTTATTGCCGCCATCCGTGCTGTAGTTCTGGAAGAGCTGACTGGTGGTGGCAGTGGATTGGGTGGCCCACTGGATGCTTCCTCCGATCCCCAGGCGGAGTCCATGAAGGGCTTCCGGCGCCTTGTCTTCACCGAGGAAGGGTTGGGCATAAAGCCGGAAGTAACCGGTTTCTCCGCTGTCATAGTCCAGTCCGGTCTGCAGAGTGTCGTTGCGGGCTCCCGCTCCGACCATGGCGGAGTACGAGAGTTTTCCCTCAAAGAGGCGACCGTGAACCATGACCCCAATATCCCGGTCGGGGGAAAGATTGGAAGTTAAGGAACGCTCCGCGAACTGGAGATAGGCATCGGAGATCAGCATCTCCAAAGCGAGCGGAGGCTTAAATTTACCTGCTTCCACCTGGATTTCCTCGATCGTGTTAAAGTTGATGTATCCGTCTGCGATGGTGGTGCTGTAGGCAACGGCGTTGGGAGCGGAGAGGGCGAATTCGGGAGCGAAACGATATTCCCAATCGTCGAAGAAGTATCCGGATGCGTAAGGGCGAGCTCGGCGGATGAGGAATTTGGATTCCTGGGAAGTGGGCGGATCCACGAACTCCCGGTCGTCCAACTGCAGAAGACCACCAAGACGAATCGAGTGGGCATTGTCCTTGGAGCGGAAAATCAGCCCTTTTTCGGAAACATCGACCATGGGCAGCCGCTTGTCCCCTTCCTGTTCGGGTTTCGGGGCTTGTTCGGAGGTTCCTCCCTCAGGCAATTCCATGGTGGGTTGTAGCGCCTCGCTGGGAACTGGATCGAACTGACCTGGTTGGGACGGAGTTGGCGTAGGGGCTACGGTTGTTCCGGGGACTCCCGGATTGAGACGGGCAGGAGGTGGACTTCCCTTGGCCACTTGATCCTTAAGCTTTTTCACCTCGTCCACGAGCGCCTGGACCTGGCTTTTGAGGTCCGAGATAGTTTTGGCGGTCTCTTCGTCCACCGCGTGTAAAGGTGAGGGCAGGAGGAGCCAAGCGCAGGGCATAGCCCAACGCAGGGATTTTTGTAAAACCCTGAACATACAGGTCCAAGAATGAAGGGCTGGAAGTAAGGTCCAAGGGATCAGGGCGTCAGGAAACAACGACTCGTGAACAGGGGTGAATAATTGGGCCTGAGAGGACTCGAACCTCCATGGGTTACCCCAACAGATCCTAAGTCTGTCGCGTCTGCCAGTTTCGCCACAGGCCCGTGGTTTTTACTTTAAGCCATAGAGATAAAACGGCCAGCGGAAGGTGGCGGTACCAGTGAAAGATGAAAAGCGGGAGTGGCAGAAAATTGGAAAAGTCGGTGGGTGCGAGCGGGGCAACACGATTTTGAGTGGCAGAGGGCGGGAAATTTGACAAAATTAAGACAGCGCAAGCTACTGAATATTAGGTATATGCCCAAAAGACCGAAATTTAAACGAGGATTCACTTGGCAGCATCATTTGGATGAGTGGTGGGATCGGCGGACTCAGGAGTGGAAGGTGAAGTTATTTCTTACTATGGCAGGCGTGATTGTGGCCTTATTTGTGGTCTCGGCTCTGTGGCTTCACCACTGGTCTGAAAGGGACCAGATGGTGCAGGAGGCAAAATTGTTGAGGGGAGTTAAGATTGGGGAGACGGATCGCTTGATGGTGGCCCCGGGTGGGGCTTCCCAAGCTCCTGTCTCGCTGGAGGTTCGTTCGGGGGAGTAATGGTGGGGATGCAGGAGTCTGCATCCTGAGAGGTGGGGCTGTTCGGCGTAGTCCCTTAAAAAGACCGCATCCTTTTCCCAAAAGGCGGGTCTAATCCTTTATGAGGTGGTTAGGGGTTTTTGCAGGGTTGATCCTGGTCAAGGGGATGGTTTGGGCTGGGCTGCCTTTGCCCCCGGCCAGCCAGATTCAGCCGACCTTGGAAAAGCCCGGGCGGTTGCCAGAAAGTGTGGCGACCTGGAATCTGCAGTGGTTCCCGGGAAATCGGCCGGAGCCTAGTTCTGCCCAGCGCAGTTGGCATGAGCGGGAGACAGCCAAGTCCATCCAGAGGCTCGATGTGGATCTTTTGCTTTTGCAGGAGGTGGTGGACCCCACAGCTTTGGAGCGTGTGGGCCAGGCTTATCCGTGGCGCGTAGTCTCAGAGTTTCAAAGGGCGAGGGATGAGGATCCTGATTTACCGGTCCAGAATGTGGCGATCCTGAGTAAAGTCCCGATTCGCGAGTCGTGGGAGGTGGGTTTCCACGCCTTGCCGCTGACGCCGGACCGTCCGGTGCGGGGGTTCTTGGGGGCGCGGTTGGGAACCAAAAAAAACGGGATGACGGTTTACACCCTGCACCTGAAGAGCAACCGGGGCGGACGGGAGGTTTCCGCCCAACGAAGAGAGCGTGCGATGGACTACCTCAAAAAAGACTGGAAAACGCGGGGGTTGGATCCAGAGAAAGATGCGATTCTCGTGGCGGGGGATTTCAACTGTTCGTTAAGGAATCCGGAGTTTGCCGAGGAAAAAACGGTCCGGGCATTGCTGCAGGATGGGTGGCGTTCGGCGACGGCGGAGGTTCCCTGGCCCGAAGCGGCGACCGTGAAGCCTGATCCGATGGGAAAATACCCGGCGGCGGATTTCGACCATATCTTGCTTTCGCCTGCCTGGGCGAAAGCAGTGGAAAGGGGCAAATGGGAGGCGGGAGTGATCCAGAACCCGGGAGTGCCAAGTGACCATTGGCCGGTGTGGATGCGTTTTCAGTCAAAATAAAAAACCCTCCGACCGAAGCCGGAGGGTTTTTTGAAAGAGAAGACGAATTAGGCGTTCTTGCGGACGCGGCGGAGGGTTACTAGGCCGGCCAGTCCCAAGCCCATCAGCAGGGAGCTGGAGGGTTCAGGAATCACGTTAAATGTGGTGGAGGAGGCGTTGGCCAAGTTGGGGGAATTGCCTGCCCCGGCCTGAACGCCAACGGCGTCATAGGTGTGGCCTACAACAGTGGCAGAACCGGTCCAAGAATTATACTCAACATCAAAATAATATTTGAATGTGTAAGTGCCTGTCGAAAGGCCTGAGAGCAAGTTGCGGTTGAGGCCTGCAACGTTCCAGTCC
>JACCDG011768153.1_pt1 | contig 10465 bp, 1 predicted proteins | sample 7442471 | NCBI WGS metagenome assembly JACCDG01 (sample SAMN15323444, study PRJNA562643) | freshwater metagenome | isolation source: river surface water | place: USA:Blue River Watershed | collected 2017-08-17 | reverse complement strand
TGTGCCGCTAATGCTATTTCTTGAAGTTCTTTATCTTCAAATCCTTTATCTAAATAGTTTGTATAAGAAATTCCATTAATATCTCTTGTAGGGTTCTTTATGTCTATTATTTCCTTGTTTTTTGCTTCATATTCTGTCGTGAAATCACGATATTTTGAGTATCCATTTACGTACAAGAATTTGCCCATATTAGTTCTTTCTGATTCGTAATCTTTATACCTAACAGTAAACAAGTTTTTAATTATGAAACCTCTATCAGCACCTGTTAAATAAGCTATTTCATCGCCAAACATATCATACTTCTTGTCGCCTACAAAAAATAAACCACCCAAAGGTATCGTTCTACTTGCAAGATACTCAATAGGTTTTTCAGTAGCTTCTACACGCTCTCTTAATCTGCCATCTAATGATGCTGACAATTGTTTTAATAACGCAGGTGTAGTTTGAATTGGAGATAATGCCATATCAACCAATGCGTTTATTATTCTTTCGTGATTAGCAGAATTTAGCGTTAGCAACAATTGGTTTTGAGATTTAATACCTGCCGCATTTATAGATGTTTGGACTAAATTACCTGAAAAATATAAAAGCACATTTTGCCATTCCTTTTCTCTTTGGGCATTTGTTGTAAACTTAGTCTTATCGTTTATTACATATTTCATGTAATCCGATAAACTTGCAGCCATACTTAAATTATGCACAAATGGGCTGATGCTATAATCTACCCACATTCCTTTTTCGGCATCCCATCTATGGAAAGGTACAGCTAAATTGCTTTCTTTTAAAAATTTCTTTGTTTTTGCATCAAAGAAAGATAACGAGCCACATAATTCGCCGTCTTTAGGTAAATTAAATAATGGATTATCTATACTCACCTTCTTGCCTGTTTCTTTAAAGAATTTATCAGCAAACTCTTCTCTACGCTTTTTATCTGCCTCCCTTTCTTCCTCATCATCTCCTGATTTCAACGCAAGCATTGAGATAAGAGTAGGAGTTGTTAATGCTAAAAAAGAAGCAAAACCAGTAATAAATCTTTGTTGCATTTTTTCTTTATACATTTGGGCATAAAGGCTTCCTTCTTCTCCTTTGTATTTTGACCTTAAAAAAGCAAGTGCTGGTGTATATTGTACTGAAAGATTGTAAAAGTTTAATGGGAATTTAATAAACTCTACTGTTCTACTTATTGCGAATTTGCCAATCCTTTTAACAAATGGTGCATCTTTTTCATCAGCCCACTCCATTGTTTTCTTACGTATATTTAAAATAATATTATTGTAGAAATATCTTGTTGCACCGCCTTCTACATTACCCGTACATACATACTGAGCAGCTATACGCCTTGTCGCATCAATTACCTCTGGTGGTAATGTAGAATTTAGGTAATCAACAACTCCCTTTTGGTACTTATCACCTGTATACGATAACTCCTTCATGTACTTATTTGCTGCTGATTCAGACTTAAATGATTTTTTCTTCTTGCCTTCATCGTAAACTACATACTCGCCATTCTCTTCCCTAATCTCTAAGTCAATGTTTAATCTATCTTTCGCAGCTAATTCCCTTGCTTCATCTAATTGAGCAGAGTCTTTATATAAATCACTTTTAATAGCAGTGTATAAATCTTTGCCTGTTAGTCCTTGATTAATATAGTATTTCTTTAAAGTTTGGGCTAAGTTCAAGTTTTTTACTGTTGTACCAAAGAAAATATCTACTGCGTTAATAACACGAGGAGTATACTTTACTAACGCACTAAACAAGTTAAGCTTTTTATCAAGCCAAACTAATGGGTTCAACAACTTGCCCCATTTGCCAGTAGGTTTGTAGTCTTTTAAATATGCGTTATCTTTTGCAGTTACTTCTGTGTTCCTTAATTCTTCATTAAATACTTCTGAACCACGTTTTAATGTTGAAACTAAATTTTGAAAAGACTCATACAATGGTAAACTCTCTTTTACATTTAGTTTGTTTTGCCTAAATGATTCAAAGTTTATTACACCAGTTTGGAATACTGCTCTCCAAAATGAATCAAATAACAATCTTAATTCTAATCCCACTGATGATGGGCTTTTCTTTCCTGTAAACTTGCTGCTTATTGTTTTTACAATACCATTAAATGCACCGCTTAATGTATCTAAAACAGCAGCCTTAAATGTTAATATACCAAATGCAATATTAACATCTGTTGTTGAAGGACCACTTAATACAGCTGCATACCAAGAAGAGTTGTATATTTCAAATAATGAAGGGGGATTTTTACTCGCAAATCTTCTGTGTATATCAGATACTAATTGCGCCTTACGAGTTAAATCGCCTGTATTATTTATTTTTTCATAAATATCTTTTACATATTGTATATCTTCTGGCGTAACTGATGGAACTTTGTAAAGCTCTTCTAATATTGCTTGGATTGAACTTTCATCTAACACGCCCATTACTTGCGCTTGTGCCATAACATCGTACAAGCTTTTTGTAGGTTTTGCTTTTTTAGTAGGCATTTTGCCCTCTTCTTTTAATCGCTTGTCGTTTAATTGCTTAATTTTTCTTCCTAATTGCTTTTCTAATGCTTTTGTAATATTATCATTAATTGATGTTTGAATCTTTTTAGCAATAGTTACTGCTTCTGCATCTGTTACATCAAATCTTTGCTTAACCATATCAACAATCTCATCTATTGTTTGATTGCCTGTATAGTAATCTTCAATTATTGATTCTACGGTTTTGTTTATAGCACTTGGGTCATTAGATAATTCTTTACCTACACGTTCTGCATAGCTTGCGCCTTTAGGTGTTTTAGCTTCTGTAATATCTTCAAAAGACATTTCTTTTTCAGCTTGCGCTCTTGCTTCATCTACAATTTCTTGCACATCTGTTCTTGATATATACCTTTCGTTTATACCTAACATTGCAGCTATGTCTTTTATTACTTGCGTAGTCTGAACAGCCTTGTACTTTAATTGTGCAGATATATAATCTCTTAATGCTTTTACGGTGTCTATATCTTTCTTAGCTTCTTGCCACGGGTCATTTGCAATACCCATTATTCTGTACTTAGCAAGGGCATTAGCTAACTTTTCTCTTGCATCGGCTGCTGCCTTACGAGCCTTTGATAGTTTCGTTAGGTTTTTAGCCTGTGTATTTTTGTTTTTAACAATGTATTCTGTTACATCTTTTGAAGCCTTTTTCTTTCCCTCACTTACGACATTCTTTACAACTACTACTTGCTGCTGTGCTTCTATCTTATTAGCTTCTCTTGTCTTTTCTGCCGCTTTTTCAACAAGTTTGGTAAAATAGTATATAGCACCATCTTCTGTTGATAAATCTTGAGCGAATAAAGAGCCTGCTTGAACCGCCCTACCAAATGAAGGGAAGTATTCTTCTGCAAGTTTCTTAGTAACTCTTGTCATGTTATCAAACAACTTATCTGCATCACTTGCTAATTCTGCTAATTTATCAGCATCAGTTTCGGTTTTCATGCTTTTTGATACCTCACTGAACTTAGCACTTAATCCACCTCTTAGTAACCATCCTATGAAGATTATCCTTTCGTACATCACATCTTCTTCTGTGTCTATTTCATTAGACAAGAATTGCGACAATGTTTCTTCAAAGCCATTCTTCTCAATATAAGCGATTGCTTTCTTTATCGACTCTTCGTTTGTAACAACATTGTATGCTAATGGATTAGACTTTAAGAAATCAACTAATCTTTTAGGTGTGTTCTGTACATACTTCAAAGCTGTTTCATAAAACTTACTTGTTTTTTTCTTTGGCTCTTCTTTCTTACCGCCTTCTTCTTTTTTAGCTTCTTTTTTCTTCTCTTCTTTTGCAGCCTTCTCCTCTTTATAACCTTCTCTTTCTTTACCTGCATCTCTGTTTGCTATTGCAAGGTCTATATCTTCTTGTGTTGCACTTGCATAATCAGCTTCTGTAAATGGTCTTACATACTTGTTTATTAGGTTTTGTGCTACTCTAAAGTTTAATTTATTCTTATCTGTAAGTTCCTTGAATTGTTGTTTATCAACGGCTTGTTTTATATCTGAATCTTTAACAGCACTTGTATCATAATCTGCTTCAAAGTATTCACGCACTTGTTTGATTGCCTCGCTTATTTCAATGCCACTATTTACAAGTGCTTTTACAGTGCTTGCTAATACGTCTATTACCTTATCTTGGCTTATGCCTGATGTCTTTGTTCCTTCTGGTAAGTTTTTGTTACGTAAAAACTCTTTTGCCTTAGCTGCTAAATCATCTATCTTAGCTTCTGCAATTGCTTTGCGTTCTGCTTTAGTAGGTTTGGCTGCTTCTTTTACAGGCTCTACCTTTGCGGCTTCAGTTGTCTTTACTTCTGATTTGGGTTGTTCTTTAGATAGTAGGGATTCTACTGCTTTCGGGACTTTTAAGCCTGCTTTTTCAAATATAGTTTTTGCTTCTGCTACTGTTATTTCTCCCTTAGATAATTTAGTCAAAGCATTGTAAACATCTACATATTGATTAGTTCCTGCTTTACTCCCTGTTGCTTTACTATTAGCTTTTTTAGTTGCTCCTTCAATAGCAATTTGTTTTGCTGTTTTTACTTGGATAGAAGAACCTGTGGAATTGTAATATTTCCCCTCGCTTTTTTTAAGAAGTTCACTTTTGGGATTATTTGCAATAACTTCTTTTGTTACTAATTTATAGCCTGATTTTTTAACGTATTCATCAATAACTGCTTTATCCCCATTATTTATAGCACCCAAATCATTTTTAGCTTTTTTAATATCTTGGTTTTGTTTTTCTATTAATTCCTTTTCTTTAGCTAAAACTTGGCTTTCGATTTCTTTTGACATAGCCTTCCTTGCAGCCTCCCCTAAAACCGTACTCTCTACACTACTTAGTGCTTCTGTTGGTGCTGTTGGTGTTACCTCTGTTTCTGCTTTGGTTGGTTTCTCCGATACCGTTTCCGATACTACTTCTTTTGTTTCAGTAGGTGTTACCTCTGTTTCTGTGGTGGTAGTTTCCGATACACTTGGCGCACCTAATAGCTCTTCTACTGCTTTTGTAAGTTCAGTTTCTTTCCCTGCTGCTTTATCTGCGTGGTAGGCTTCGGCAACTTCTAATTTACTTTTTGGAAATCTATATCCGTAACTTGAGCCTTCATCAAATACAAAACCTTTTCTTTTATACCATTCTTTTAACTGCTTATTTGTTAAAAGCCCTTCTTTTTCAATCTCAGACATACCAAAAGTAGCACCTTTCGGGTCAACTACTAACGAAACAGACATTCCTCTTGAATCTGCTAAAGCCAATATCCTATCCATTTCTTTTGAAGCTAATCCTTTACCTTTGCTATTTTTATCAGTTAGTCCTATGAAATTAATAGAAATATCTGCCTGCATTTCCTCCCCGTTTAACTCGCCAAAATCAAAGTCGTCAGATAAAGTTACCTCTACATCCCCTATTTTATAATTATACCCAAAATCACCCATTGCGGTTTTTAACTTTTTTCTATCTCCCAAGTTTTGAAGATTTTTTGTTAACTGACCAACCATTTTTATAGGAGATAGTTTAGGTTTAGGTTTTCCTTCCAACGCTTTAGCAGTTGCTTCTACACTACTTAATGCTTCTGTTGGTGCTGTTGGTGTTTCTAATACTTCTTGGTCTAATTGTGCTTGCATTTCTGCAATACGTTCTTGCTTTGCATTTTCTTTTATGCTATCAACTTTTGCAGTGCTTTCAACTATTGGTGCTTCTATTTTATTTTCTACTATATTTTGCTTTTGCTCTATATTCATTTTTTCAATATCAGCATCAGCATACCCTAAATTTCTTAATGATTTATTATAAGGAATTTCTGGCACAGCCAAGTTTATAGATGGAGTCTTAAATTCTACTACTGGTGCTTGGGGTACTTCTTGGGTTTGTATATCTTCTCCCTCAATACCTTCTTTACTTGGTTCAACTGCCACTCCAAGTCCTGTTTCAGTAACATCAGTTCCTCCACTGATAGGGGCTTCAATTCCTCTTTGTTCATCTGTTTCTTGTTGTTTAACTTCTTTTTCTAATTCTTTTTCTACGCCTATTTGTTTTGCACTTTCAACTGCTACTTCATCTTGCAATTTTATTTCTTCTTGCGATACGCTGTCTAATATTTTATCAACAACTTTTCTTTGTTCTCTTGGCAACCCATTATAAGCTTCTTTTGATGTTTTATATAAAGATGCGCCTATCTGTGTACCATGCCCCATACCTAATGCCATTATGCCTGTTTGTACCACAAATTGCGTAGCTTTATCAAGGCTTCCAAATTGCTCGTTTATTTTTGCCCCTATTTCTTTCCAACTATCACTTTCGCTATATAATTGCCCTAAGCTTTCACCAAACTCTTCTCCTAATTCACCTATTACAGTTTTAGGCGCACCTTGTAAAGCTTTTACCTTTTCGCCTAAATCTGCTATAACTTTTGTGGCTTGAGGAGCTTTGTTCCCAAATATTTTATACATAGTTGCCCCTGCACCACCTAATAATTGTTCCCCCCCTTTACCAATAACACCACCAAAATATCCTGTGGTAAAATTAACCTCATCTTCTTGTGATGGGAAAAGAGTTCCCACTATCTCACTTGTTGTACCAAACTTCAAGCCATTTGCTTGTGTTTTAATTACAAACTTGCCAATGTCATCTACTTTTTGTAATGCCTTGTATTTATTAATAGCATTAATGTAATTAGCAGTGGTATTTAATTTTTTAATTTTACCATACTCCTCTGCTAACTTAATAACTCTACCAATTTTTGTTAAACCTAATACACCTTCTGATGCTAAACTTGCAGGAATGAACTCTGCTGCAATAGCCATACTTGAGCCAATAGGTTGTGCAAACCATTTAGCTGAATATGGAGTATATTCTTTTGCTTGCTCTTCTGCATATTTTTGCTGTTCTTGATATACATTTTTGGCAATATCAGCATCTTTTACAATTTCTTGCAAATTGTTTGCAATGATTTGATTTGTGGCTAATTTACCTTGTGTAGCTGGGGCTATTGTATTTACAAATGATTTTCCTATTACACTTAATGCACTTTCATCTTCAAGCGAACTTCTGTTTAAAAATAACAATTTAGTTGCTTGTCTTAGCTTTTGCTCTTTAGCATATAGCTTTTCTAAATCTTCACCTGCATCATTGCCTGTTCTTAATTGAAAATCAGCTATGTATTCCCCGATACCACCCATCTCATCGCTTATGCCCAACTCTTCTCTACGTTTCAATACCTCTGAATATAAAGCATTTGTGTATTCACGTAGTTTTTGATAAGGTGTTTGGGTTGGTTTTGCTACACTTGCAATTTCAATTTTATTACTATTGATAAAATCATCTAATTGCTTTTGAGGTGATATAAATGGCTTTTGAGTTAATTCTAACTCATTTATTCTTTTTTGTATAGAATTTAATACGCTATTGCCATTTTCAGGTGAAATATATCCACCGCTAATTTGAGATTGTATAGTATTGTACTCGCTTTGTAAGTTATCTAATTCTCCTTTAAATCTTTCTCTTTGCTTACCTCTCGCTTTTAAATAAGATTGATAAGATTCAGACATTAATTTTTCATTACCACTTTTCTTTGCATCTAAATATGCTTGTTGTGCTAATGCCTCTTCTTTATCTAAATCATCTAAATAATTATTTATTAAATAAGTTTCACGGTCTTTATAGTATTGCTCTACATTATCGTATCCTCTATTTACTGCTTCTTGCTTATCTTGCAATCTCCAAAAGCGTGTGTCATCGTATAGTTTTTGCTTTACGCCTTCTCTAAATTCACCTCTCTTACTTGCTTCTGCTCTTTGTCTTATAATATCTTGAGTTTGTACTTCTTCTGACGTAAGTCGAGGCTGTGGCTTTGGAATATCTACCACTGGCTTTGTACCACCTGATTGAGAGGTTATAGATGGTGATTTGACAAAAGGTGTTGGTGCTTTTAAATTTAATTTTTCCGAAACATCTTGTCCAAAAGTCGGTATAGAAGGTTCTTTTTTTTTTAAACCCAAAGCACTTTCAAACATTGCTTCATCTTTATCAAAATCATCGCCATAAACATCTTTTAATGTTAAGTGGACATTTTTAAGATAATTTTTATCAGTTTCAATTAACTTATAAAAAGTAGCTTCGTCTTTATCAAAACCCTCTACGTCATCACGCAAAGAATCATATACTTTTTTAGCGTATGTTTTATCTATTGGCATTATATTCCTCTTTTATTTTTAGCTTTTGGTTTTACTCCTCTCCTACGAACATTGCCAGTTGCTGCATCTATCATTAGATTTGAACCTGCTGCTGCAAGATTATCGTTGATGAATTTAGCAAGTTGCTCTCCACTTATCTTTTTAGGTGCATAATAAACTTTTATCGCTTTCCATGCAGATGGCGTAAATTCTGCGGCAGAATCCATGCCTATCGTCATTGGAACATTAACACCTTCTGCTGCTATATTTTTTGCAGCACCTGATATGTATAACTTGCCATCATAATCAGTAACATTATTAATTGGTGCGTTAAACAATCTTCCTTTTGCGTCTGTAAACGAAAATACATCTGTTATGTTTGGCATAACAACTGATTTATGAGTATTTGTTTTTGGTGCGCCTGCTATTTCTGCTATTGATGCTACTTGGGTATTATTTAAAACAGTTGGAGCAAAATCTATTGCTCCTATTTTTGGTTTTGAACCTGCACCGCCTGTGCTTGCTTTTGGTATAGCAGTTGATGAGAAGTCTTGGTTAGCTGATTCTAACTTATTTCTAAAATATGACTTTAAGCCTTCTTCACGCACTTGTTCTGTTGTTAGTGATGGGTTTAGCTTGCCTATTCTGTTTATTTCAGCATTAACACCTTGTTTATCTTTAAATAACGCATTTACAACATAGTTTCTATCCATGGCCATTTCTGTTGCCAATGCACCTATTCTTTCAGGCATTATCTTGTACTCTTGTATTCTTCTTCCGCCAACATTTTTTTGAGATATTTGCGCAAATTGAGATGCGTTATTTGCAATTACATCAGCATAGTTTTGTGTTAAATCTAAATCTTTAACTGGATTAAATCTGTAATTACCAAACTCATCTTCATTGAATATTTCAGCGTATTCTGGATTTTCTGTAAGAACTTTATCAAGATAAGGTTTAGCATCAGACTTCCTCATTTGCAAACCTGCTATTAGCTTCTCAGGCAATAGATTACCTTTGCTTGTTACAAATTGTTGTAACTGCTTATCTGCAACTTCTATTGCATTTAGTTCGGCTTGACCTTGATTGATTGAATTTTGTGCGCCAACCAAATCTCCCATACGAGCCATTCTAATAGCATCAGCAGTTGATTTTGTTGCAATATCTTTTGCCCTATCTACATTGTGTATGCTTATCTTAGGAGTTTTCAGTGTAAACTTACTCGCAATTAGCATCTCTTCTTTTGCCTTAGCTTCTTCTGCTTTTTGCTTTGCAATCTGCTTACGTAAGTCTATATCAAGCAACTTGCCTGTACCTGCGGTTATTACCTTCGAGGTATCAGGTTGCCAATTACTTTGTAATGCTAATCCTTCGCCTAATATTGGTTCTGCCATAATTATGTTCTTGCCTGATTGTAATTTAACGAGTTCAATGGCGCAGTATTATCTATTAAAGACTTTGGTCTGCCTATCCTTGAAAAAGAGTATCTGCTATTTCTTCTTGGGGTATTGTATGTTGAAAAAGAATAAGGGTCTTCAAACTGATTTGCGTTTGCTCCAAATTCAGGCAATCTTAATCCTCTTCCAACACTTGATGACGGAATGAAATTTGCAGGTCTTCCACTTGCTGTTTCTGCTCCTGTATCCATTCCCATATCACCTTGCTGCCCCATTGCATATAAGTTAAATGCACCTCCAATTAAGTCAGAACCTAATCCACTTATCATTGCTCTTTGTTGGTCGCCTGCTTGTCTTGCTGCTGCACCGAATGCTTGTTCTGTCATCATTCTACGGTTCAACTCGTTTTGTGTGTTCATGTTTTGCAAGTTCTGTGCTATTCCTGCACCTTGCATAAATCTACTAAACCCTAAGTTTCTATTTTGTCTTGCAAGTGCTGCGTTCTGTGCCGCAAATTGATTTTGTGCTGCAAGATTTGTTGAGCCTAATACACTACCTATCGCTCTTGCTGCACTACCACCACCTAAACTAACTGCATTCTGTCTTGCTGCGTTTTGTGCTGCTGCTATCCTTGATTGAAAGTCTGCCGCTTCTGCACCCGTAAAGCCTTGCGGATTTTGTATATCACGCATACCCATTTCTGTGTATCTTTTTACAAGTGGGTTTACGCTGTATTTTGCATATGGTGTCTTTGCAAGTTCTGCTAATTGTCTTCTCGCTTCTTTCTCACGCTTAATCGCTTCGTACATTCCATAACCCTTTGAGGCTAATCCCGCTACACCCATTGCTATTGGTAAAAACGCTGGC
>JACCDG011311667.1_pt1 | contig 10465 bp, 9 predicted proteins | sample 7442471 | NCBI WGS metagenome assembly JACCDG01 (sample SAMN15323444, study PRJNA562643) | freshwater metagenome | isolation source: river surface water | place: USA:Blue River Watershed | collected 2017-08-17 | reverse complement strand
TGCGTGCTGCGCGTGCCTTGCAAACGGCCAGCGGCACCCCTTGGGGCGCACACATCGCCATAGACAAGCAGTTGCCCGCACAGGCCGGCATGGGCGGCGGTTCCTCGGACGCTGCCACCACCCTGCTCGCGCTCAACCGCCTGTGGGAACTGGATTGGCCCCTGGAGCGACTGCTGCCCCTGGGACTGGCACTGGGCGCGGATGTGCCTTTTTTCCTGCGCGGGCACAACGCCTGGGTCGAAGGTATCGGCGAGCGCATCCAGCCCATCTCGCTGCCAGCGGGCCAGTTTGCCGTGGTCAAACCCGATCAGGGCCTGGAGACCGCACTCATCTTTCGCGACCCGGCTTTGGAGCGGGACTGCAAAACTGCTACAATGGAAGACTTCGCTGCATCGCCTGTTGGCTTTGGCCACAACGTCTTGCAGCCTGTCGCGCAACGCATGTGCCCCTCGGTAACGGATGCCCTTCAGTGGCTCATGTCCCAAGGCCTCTCGCCTCGCATGACAGGCTCGGGCAGCGCGGTGTTCGCTCCTTGCCCGGCTGACTGGGTGATGAAAGCGCTCCCCGCGGGCTGGCAAGGTCGGGTCTGCAGCAACCTGAATCACCACCCCCTGGCTGGGTGGGCTTCGGGGACAAGTTATCGGTGAGTGGATTAGACTGCTCACCCGTGTAGGGGAGTCGCCAAGTTGGTCAAGGCACCGGATTTTGATTCCGGCATGCGAGGGTTCGAGTCCTTCCTCCCCTGCCACCGTTTTTGCGACGACACTTGATACGGCCTTGGTGACTTCGCCAGCCGCTTCGGTGTTGCCGGTTATTGGTTCACCTTTCATCCCCCGCCGTCATGTCGTCCACGCCCAACAACTCCGATTTCATGGTGTTCACCGGCAATGCCAATCCGGTGCTGGCCCAGGAAATTGTTCAGCACCTGGGCACCGATCTCGGGGCGGCCAGCGTGGGCCGCTTCTCCGATGGCGAGGTCACGGTTGAAATCAACCAAAACGTGCGCGCCCGTGACGTGTTCGTCATCCAGTCCACCTGCGCACCGACCAACGAAAACCTGATGGAATTGCTCATCATGGTCGATGCGCTCAAGCGCGCCTCGGCCGAGCGCATCAGTGCCGTCATTCCCTACTTTGGGTACGCCCGTCAGGACCGTCGTCCCCGCTCTTCGCGGGTGCCGATTTCCGCGAAAGTGGTGGCCAACCTGTTGCAAACCGTCGGTGTGGCACGGGTGCTCACCATGGACTTGCACGCCGACCAGATCCAGGGCTTTTTCGACATTCCGGTGGACAACATTTACGCTTCGCCGGTGCTCTTAGGCGATTTGCGCCAGAAAAACTACGACGACCTGATTGTGGTCTCCCCCGATGTGGGTGGCGTGGTGCGCGCACGCGCCTTGGCCAAGCAACTGGGTTGCGACCTGGCCATCATTGACAAGCGCCGTCCCAAGGCCAATGTGTCCGAGGTCATGCACGTCATCGGTGATATCGAGGGCCGCAACTGCGTCATCATGGACGACATGATCGACACCGCCGGCACCCTGGTCAAAGCCGCCGAGGTGCTCAAAGAGCGTGGCGCCCAAAAGGTCTACGCCTACTGTACCCACCCCATTTTTTCCGGTCCTGCCATCGAGCGCATTGCCAAGGGCGACGCGCTTGACGAGGTGGTGATCACCAACACCATTCCGCTCAGCGAGTCTGCCTCGCAGTGCCGGAAAATCCGCCAACTCTCTGTGGCTCCGCTGATCGCCGAAACGGTCTCGCGGATTGCCAAGGGCGAGTCGGTGATGAGTTTGTTCTCCGACCAGGATCAGCTGTTCTAAGTTGTCATCGGTCAGGGGAGCATCCCGCTGGACTGTTCGCAGTCCTTTTTTAAAACCTGAGCCTCACTGGTCGCGGTGGGTTCAAACAGGAGTTTGCTATGAAATTTGTCGCTTTTGAGCGCGCCAAGCAGGGAACGGGTGCGAGCCGCCGTCTGCGCAGCACGGGTCGCACGCCCGGTATCGTCTACGGGGGCACGGCTGAACCCAGCCTGATCGAGCTCGATCACAACGCCCTGTGGCACGCCCTCAAGAAGGAAGCCTTCCACGCCACCATCCTGGACATGGAACTCAAGGGTCAATCCTCCCAGGTGCTGTTGCGTGACGTGCAGTACCACCCGTTCAAGCAGCTCGTGCTGCACGTGGACTTCCAGCGCGTGGACGCCCACACCAAGCTGCACATGAAAGTGCCGTTGCACTACAGCGGCCAGGAAACTTCCCCGGCAGTCAAAGCCGACCAGTGTCTGGTCAACCTCGTGGTGACCGAACTGGAAGTGTCCTGCCTGCCCGCCGATCTGCCCGAATTCATCGCCGTGGACCTGAGCGGCCTGAAGAAAGGCACCTCGCTGCACCTGAACGACATCACCCTGCCCAAGGGCGTGACCGCTGTGACCCACGGCAAGTCCAACCCGGTGCTGGTGTCGGTGGTGACGACGGTCGAAGAGGCTGCCGATACCCCGGCGGCTGAAGCCAAGAAGTGATCCTTCGCCCCTCAGGGGCGATGGGTTGACCTAGAACGGCCCACCTCGGTGGGCCGTTTGTTTGGGTGTGTGGGTTGGATGCATGGGTGTGATGCATCAGTTTGATGCGTTTTTATCGTGCATCCCATGGGTAAGCGCCCCCACAACAGCATCCTCTTCACCCCGGACATACAAAGCGCGGCCCAGGCGCATGGCCACTCAACAGGCCGTGGCGCCTTGCGTGTTGACGTACAGCGCGTACAACGAATGACTGGCCGCCATGAACAAGCGGTTGCGTCGGGCACCCCCAAAGCACACGTTGGCACAGCGCTCGGGCAAATGGATATGAGCCAATGGCGTAGCGTCCGGCGCAAACACCCGCACCCCGTCGTGGCCCTCCCCCATGCCCCAGCCGGCCCAGAGGTTGCCGTCCACATCGCATCGAAAACCGTCGGGCGTGCCCTCGGTATCGGCGGTCATGAACAAGCGACCGTTGCGCAGATGCCGGCCATCGTCCGAGAGGTCGAACACATGGATGCGCCGGGGCGTGGTGCCCGACTCGACGATGTACATCCGCTGTTCATCCGGGGAAAAACACAGGCCATTGGGTCGGTTGATGTCGGCGCACACCAGGGTGATGTCGCCGGTGGCTCCGTCCACGCGGTAGACGTGGGTAGGCAACTCCTGTGGCACGGGCACGCCCTCGTACCAACCCAGCAAGCCAAAGGGCGGGTCAGTGAACCAAATGGAGTCGTCCGACTTGACCACCACGTCGTTGGGCGAATTCAGCCGCTTGCCCTGGTAGCGGTCGGCGATGACAGTGAGGCTGCCGTCGTACTCGGTGCGCGTGACGCGCCGGCCCAGGTGCTCGCAGGTGATCAACCGCCCTTGTCGGTCACGCGTGTTGCCATTGGCCTGCTGCGAGGGCTGACGCAACACGCTCACCGCCCCGCTGGCGTCGTCCCACCGCATAAGCCGGTCGTTGGGAATATCACTCCAGATGAGTTGGCGCGTATCGCCCATCCACACCGGTCCTTCACACCAGCGAAACCCGGTGGCCAGTCGTTCGATGGAGGCGTTCATCACGCGGTACTTCAAAAACCGCGGGTCGAGCACTTCGATCGCGGGTTCGGGATAACGCAGAGAGGGGGTCCACATGGCCGGATCTCCAGCAAGCTTCGGAAAGATGTCGCGCGCGATCAACCGCGCACGAACAAGGTGACCAGGGGATCAGCGCCCACCTGACGGCTCCAGTGTCCATGCACACGGGCGTCAAAGCTTGCACCGTCGGGCAGCAAATCGGCGGAGTAGAAATGCTCGCCGGGGCTGAACACCCGGGAGCTTCCGTCCTGCAAGCCAATTTCCATGTGACCGCCCAAGATGAAGACCCACTGCGGGTGCGGGCTCACATGAAACTGGCTGCGAAACCCCACCGGGCTGTGGCGCAACTGGTAGCCGCCACTGGCCATCAGGGTCGAGAGTTGCGACTGCGGCGTTCCCTGGTCCAGGGGAATGGACTCCTCGCGGAATCGGGCCCGACCGTCGGTATCGGTGAACAAAACGACGCGTGTGAAGGTGGTCATCGGCGCATGATAAACGGGGAATTAAAATGGTGGTTTTCAACAGCCTCTGGATCTACACCATGAACCGCTGCTCCTGCCCCCACGGGGAGGCTCGTCCATGAGCCGCAAAGTCTTCGTCAAAACCTTCGGCTGCCAGATGAACGAGTACGACTCGGACAAGATGGTCGACGTGCTGGGTCAGGCCCAGGGTTACGAACAAACCGACAACGTCGAGGAAGCCGACCTCATCCTCTTCAACACCTGCTCGGTGCGCGAGAAGGCGCAAGAAAAGGTCTTCTCGGACCTGGGGCGCGTCAAGCACCTCAAGGCCAAGGGTGTGAAGATCGCTGTGGGTGGTTGTGTGGCCAGCCAGGAGGGCGAGGCCATCGTGGCACGTGCGCCCTTCGTCGACGTGGTGTTCGGCCCGCAAACCCTGCACCGCCTGCCCGAATTGCTGAACCAGCGCGAAGCCCTGCGCAAGCCGCAGGTGGACATCAGCTTTCCTGAGATCGAGAAATTCGACCACCTGCCGCCCGCCAAGGTCGAGGGCGCAAGCGCCTTTGTGTCCATCATGGAAGGTTGCAGCAAATACTGCAGCTACTGCGTGGTGCCCTACACGCGGGGCGAAGAGTTCTCCCGACCGTTCGAGGACGTGCTGGTCGAGATCGCCGGCCTGGCCGAACAAGGCGTCAAGGAAGTCACGCTGCTGGGCCAGAACGTCAACGCCTACCGTGGCCCTATGAGCACCAAGGTCGGCGGCACCACCGAGATCGCCGACTTCGCCACGCTCATCGAGTACGTGGCCGAGATCCCCGGCATCGAGCGCATCCGCTACACCACCAGCCACCCCAACGAATTCACGCAACGCCTGATCGACGTCTACGCCAAGGTGCCGCAACTGGTCAGCCACCTGCACCTGCCGGTGCAGCATGGCAGCGACCGCATCCTGATGGCGATGAAGCGCGGCTACACCGCTATGGAATACAAGAGCACCATCCGCAAGCTGCGCGCGGTGCGCCCTGACATCTCGATGAGCAGCGACTTCATCGTCGGCTTCCCAGGCGAGACCGAAGAAGACTTCGGCAAGATGATGAAACTGATCGAGGACGTGGGTTACGACACCAGCTTTTCTTTCATCTTCAGCCCGCGCCCCGGCACCCCGGCGGCCCCAACCGCGACCGCTTGATCGGCCAGATGGTGGATGTCCGCATCACCCAGGCCTACCCGCACTCGCTGCGCGGGGAGCTGGTGATCAAAGACTGATCTTCAGAACACTCAGCGCGGCATGCCTGGGAAGCCACCGCCCCCCATCATGCCCTTCATCGCACCCATGCGCTTCATCATCTTCATGAGGCCGCCGCCCTGCATCTTTTTCATCATGTCCTGCATCTGCTCAAACTCCTTGAGCAGGCGGTTGACGTCCTGAACCTGCACGCCCGCACCCGCAGCGATGCGGCGCTTGCGGGTGGCCTTGATCAGCTCAGGCTTCGTGCGTTCCTTGAGCGTCATGCTGTGGATGATGCCTTGCTTGCGGCGGATATCGCGCTCGACCTTGTCCATGTCCATCTGGCCAGCCTTGGCCGTCAGCTGGCTAGGCAGTTTGTCCATCAAGCTGGAGAGCCCACCCATCTGCTTCATTTGCTGGATCTGCGCCAGGAAGTCGTTCAGGTCAAAGCCACCACCGCCTTTGACTTTTGCGGCGAGCTTTTGCGCCGCCTCCATGTCCACACCGGCGGCCACCTGCTCCACCAGGGCCACGATGTCGCCCATGCCCAGGATACGGCCAGCATGCCGCTCGGCATCGAACACTTCCAGGCCGTCGATCTTTTCGCTGGTACCCGCAAACTTGATCGGCGCACCGGTGATCTGGCGCACCGACAGCGCCGCGCCGCCGCGCGAGTCGCCGTCCAGCTTGGTCAGCACAATGCCGGTGAGCGGCAACGCTTCGCCAAAGGCCTTGGCGGTGTTGGCCGCGTCCTGGCCCTGCATCGCATCGACCACGAACAGGGTTTCGACCGGCTTGAGTTCCGCATGCAGCGCCTTGATTTCGGCCATCAGCGCTTCGTCAATCGCCAGACGACCGGCGGTATCCACCAACAGCACATCAAAGTAGTGTTTACGGGCGTAGTCGATGGCCGCGCGGGCGATGTCGATCGGCTTCTGGTCGCTCGTGCTCGGAAACCATTCGGCGCCTGCCTGCGCAGTCACGGTTTTGAGCTGTTCGATGGCGGCCGGGCGGTAGACGTCGCCAGAGACGGTCAGCACTTTCTTTTTGCGCTTTTCAATCAGGTGTTTGGCCAGCTTGGCGGTGGTGGTGGTTTTACCGGCACCTTGCAGGCCCGCCATCAAGATGACGGCAGGCGGCTGCGCGGCCAGGTTGATGTCGGCCACGCCCTCGCCCATGGTGGCGGCGAGTTCCTTGTTGACAATGCCCACCAGCGCCTGGCCGGGCTTGAGCGAGCCCATGACTTCCTGCCCAAGCGCCTTGTCCTTGACGCGGGCAATGAAGTCGCGCACCACGGGCAAGGCCACGTCCGCCTCCAGCATGGCCATGCGCACTTCGCGCAGCATGTCGGCCACATTGGATTCGGTGATGCGCGCCTGACCGCTGAGGGTCTTGACCAGGCGTGAGAGTTTGTCGGTCAGGGCTGATGCCATGGGGCAATTCCAAACAAGAAAGAGGGCTAAACTTAGGCCATGATTCTAACGACTGGCCCTTTCTGGACATGGCCCGCTGGTGTGGTGGCCACCTTGGCTTATGCCCTGCCGGCCCTGGCCGCGCATCGGCTGGGAGCGCAAACAGCGCAACGCTTGCTGTGGTTGGCCTGGGCCAGTCATGCCCTGAGCCTGCTGGGCCTGTTGGTGGGAGGCCTGCATTTCGGCTTTGGCCCCGCCTTGTCGGTCACCGCCTGGCTGATGTTGACGGTGTACATCGTCGAGTCGCAGCTTTATCCGCAACTGCGGGCCCGCTGGGCCATGGGCATGCTGGGCGCACTGGCGGTGTTGCTGGCGCTCATTTTTCCGGGCGCGGGTATGCACATGGCCCGCTCGGCCTGGCTGCCGCTGCACTTGGCGCTGGGCCTGTCAGCTTATGGTTTGTTCGCCGCCGCGGTGGTCCACGCCTGGATGATGACGCGCACCGAACAACTTATTCGTACCGGCCGCGACGCAGACACCGGCCTGCCCCTGCTGACGCTGGAGCGGCTGACCTTCAACTTTGTCTATGCCGGCTTTGTGTTGCTCACCGCCACGCTGCTGGCGGGCATGGTGTTTGGTGAGCAACTGTACGGTCATGCCTGGCGCTGGGACCACAAGACCGTGTTTGCCCTGATGGCCTGGCTGACCTTTGTTGTGCTGATCGTTGGCCGCCATCGCCTGGGCTGGCGCGGCAAAAAAGCCGTCCGCGTGCTCTACACCGGCACCGCTTTGCTGCTCTTGTCCTATGCGGGTTCGCGCTTTGTGCTCGAAGTGCTGCTCGGCCGGATGAGCTGAATCGATCCAAGGCCGTCACATGAGAGCGCTGTTCTGGTTGCTGTTGCTGGGCTGGTTGATCTGGCTGATCAACCGCCTGCGGCGTCCTGCCCCTCCTTCCGCCACCAAAGATAGCCCCGCCATACAAGACATGGTCGCCTGCAATCACTGCGGCCTTCATTTGCCCAAACGCGATGCCGTGCAAGGGTCCCGCGGCGCTTACTGCAGCACCGAGCACCGCGCCGCCGCCAACGACCATAACCCGGCCTGAACACCATGGTCCATCAAGCGCTTTGGCAACAGGGCTGGTACGTGAGGGCCAAACACCTGCCCTCTCCCAACTTCGGGCCAAGACCCGAGGGCGCGCACATCGATTTGATCGTGGTGCACTCGATCAGCCTGCCGCCAGGCCAGTATGGCGGCCCCGAGGTGCTGCAACTGTTCACCAACCGTCTCGACTGGGATGCGCACCCCTACTTTGAACAGATTCGGGGGCTGGAGGTCTCGGCGCATTTCTTCATCCGCCGTGATGGCAGCCTCTGGCAATGTGTCAGCGCCAACGATCGCGCCTGGCATGCGGGTGCATCCAACTACCGTGGGCGCAGCAATTGCAACGACGACTCCATCGGCATCGAGCTCGAAGGCCTGGAGGGCGACACCTTTGAACCTGCGCAATACCAAACATTGAGCCAACTGAGCCAAGACCTGGCGCTCGCTTATCCGATCGTCCACATGGCCGGGCATGAGCACATCGCCCCCGGACGCAAACAAGACCCTGGTCCAGGGTTCGACTGGCCCCGTGTGCGCAAGGACACCGGATGGCCGGCTCAGTGTTTTCCCTTGGTCTAAAAAATTTTTATTTTTTTGTTTCTGTTGAAGTCACCATTTTGGTGCTTTTCTCCTGGCTGAGAAACTTGCTGTTTTCTCACACTCCCGAGAAGCAATGCGGGTTCGGCGTGCAAATGCGTTGACAACCCTCGAAAGCAGGGCTCTGGCGACATGAATCCCTTGTGTTTCAAGGCACACATGAAGTGCTTTCAAATCGCGAAATCGTCCCTCGACCTGCGACGATTCGGGTATGCACCAAGTTGATTCTCAAATCCAGAAGGTACACTACCGGTAGTGTCTTGAACGCGTCACAAACACCATATATAGTGTCCACGTGATTTACGACGCTCACTGGATGCAGCCTCTTGCCTGCACCCCAAAACACCACAAACACCAGAATAGAGAAGACCATGACCCTGCAAACTGATCAAACCATTCCTCCTTCCTCTTCTGGGCTGATGAGCCTGCCCACCACCGACGCCAAGCCAGCCAACAATGTGCATGCGCTGGCCAATTACCAGATCATTCGTCGCAACGGTGCCGTGGTTCCCTTCGAGCCCAACAAGATTGCGGTGGCCATGATGAAAGCCTTCCTGGCCGTGCACGGCGCGCAAGGTGCCGCATCCGCCAGCGTGCGCGAGGCCGTGGACGAGCTGACCCAAACCGTGGTCCGCGCCCTGGTGCGTTCGCGCCCCGGTGGCGGCACCTTCCACATCGAAGATGTGCAGGACCAGGTCGAACTGGGCCTGATGCGTAGCGGCCACCACGAAGTCGCTCGTGCCTACGTGCTCTACCGCGAGCGTCGCACGCAAGAGCGCGCCCAGCACCAGCAAGAACAGGCCGCCGCAGCCGCCACCAGCCAGCCCGCACTGCACGTGGTCGACGGCGGCCAGCGCGTGGCTCTGGACATGGACTACCTCAAGGGGATCGTCTCCAAAGCCTGCGAAGGTCTGGGCAAAGACGTGAGCCCGGAGCCCATCGTGGCCGAGACCATGCGCAACCTGTACGACGGCGTGCCCCTGCAAGAGGTGTACAAGGCCTCCATCCTGGCCGCGCGTACCCTGATCGAAAAAGAGCCCGACTACACCTACGTCACCGCCCGCCTGCTGATGCACACCATCGCCAAGGAGATCCTGGGTCAGGAGCTGACACAAGAAGAAGTGGCCACCGCTTACCCCAACTACTTCCCCCAGTTCATCAAGAAGGGCGTCGAGAACGACCTGCTCGACGAGAAGCTGCTGCAATTCGACTTGGCCAAACTGGCCAGCGCCCTCAAACCCGAGCGCGACCTGCAGTTTGATTACCTGGGCCTGCAGACGCTGTACGACCGCTACTTCCTGCACGTGCGCAAAACCCGCATCGAGATGCCCCAGGCCTTCTTCATGCGCGTGGCCATGGGCCTGTCGCTCAATGAAGTCAACCGCGAAGCCCGCGCCATCGAGTTCTACGAGATCCTGTCCACCTTCGACTTCATGTCGTCCACCCCCACGCTGTTCAACAGCGGCACACTGCGTTCGCAACTGTCGTCGTGCTACCTGACCACTGTGCCCGACGATCTGGACGGCATCTACGAATCCCTCAAGGAAAACGCACTGCTGTCCAAATTTGCCGGCGGCCTGGGCAACGACTGGACGCGCGTGCGCGCCCTGGGCTCGCACATCAAGGGCACCAACGGCGAATCGCAAGGTGTGGTGCCTTTCCTGAAAGTGGTCAACGACACCGCTGTGGCCGTCAACCAGGGCGGCAAGCGCAAGGGCGCGGTCTGCGCCTACCTGGAGACCTGGCACCTCGACATCGAGGAGTTCCTCGAGCTGCGCAAGAACACCGGTGACGACCGCCGCCGCACGCACGACATGAACACCGCAAACTGGGTCCCCGACCTGTTCATGAAGCGGGTCATGGAGGGCGCCGACTGGACGCTGTTCTCGCCGTCGGACTGCCCCGACCTGCACGACCTCTACGGCAAGGCGTTCGAGAAGGCCTACACCGGCTACGAGGCCAAGGCCGAACGTGGCGAGCTCAAGCTGTTCAAGAAGGTGCCGGCGCAGACCCTGTGGCGCCGCATGCTGACCATGCTGTTCGAGACCGGCCACCCGTGGATCACC
>JACCDG010545449.1_pt1 | contig 10466 bp, 10 predicted proteins | sample 7442471 | NCBI WGS metagenome assembly JACCDG01 (sample SAMN15323444, study PRJNA562643) | freshwater metagenome | isolation source: river surface water | place: USA:Blue River Watershed | collected 2017-08-17 | reverse complement strand
GAGGCGTAATGCAGCGGCGTCCAGCCCTGTTTGTTGACCGCCGCCCCCAGCGAAACAAGCTTGACCACCAGCGCTTCCTGGCCCCGCAAGGCGGCCAACATCAGGGGCGATTCGTCACGGGCATTGCGCACATCCGGACGGATCTGCGGATCGTTGGCCAGCACCAGCGCCACTTCAAAGGACTGCTCCTGCAAGGCCTTCATCAGGGCCGGAACCCCATCGGGCGCCACCGTGTTCGGGTCAAAACCGCGCCGAAGCAGGTTTTGCACCGTGCTTGGCCGGTCGAGTTGGATGGCCTTGAAAAAGTCCTCGTAGGAACTGGCCACCGATGCCATCGAAAAACCCAAAAGTCCAATGCTGATAATGGATTTTCCAATTTTCTTCAAGTACAGCACAAACAACTTCAAGTTCATCTGAAAATCCATATCTATCAACAAGGTTCGGCCGTCAATTGAAGTGATTTATTGAATATCGAGCGGCGTCGTTCTGGCAAAAAGGCGATGGAAATTGGCGCTGCTCTGGTGGCCAATCTCCTCGGCGGAGCAGCCGCGCAGCTGGGCCAATTGCTGGGCCACCAAGGCCACATGGGCGGGCTGGTTGGTCTTGCCGCGGTGGGGCACGGGAGCCAGGTAGGGGCTGTCGGTTTCGATCAGAAAACGGTCTGCCGGCACGAATTGGGCCACTTCCCGCAAATCGGCGGCGCTCTTGAAGGTCAGGATGCCCGAAAAAGAAATGTAAAAACCCAAGTCCAGCGCCGCACGGGCCACTGCCATGGACTCGGTGAAGCAATGGAAAACGCCCCCGGCCGAATCCGCATCGCCCCGCTCGCCCTCTTCCCTGAGGATGGCGAGGGTGTCCTCGGATGCCGATCGGGTGTGGATCACCAGCGGCAGCTGCACCTGGCGCGCCGCCCGGATGTGGGTGCGAAAACGCGCCCTTTGCCACTCGAGATCGGCGACGCTGCGGCCGCCCTTGCGTTCGTCCATCTGGTAGTAGTCCAGACCGGTTTCGCCAATCGCAATCACTTTGGGGTGGGCTGAGCCCTGCACCAGTTCGTGCTGGCTGGGCTCATGCACGCCTTCGTTGTCGGGGTGCACCCCCACCGTGGCCCACAGATGCGGGTGTTGTTCGGCCAGGCCCTTGACGGCGCCAAACTCCTCCATGGTCGTGCAAATCACGACCGCCTGGTGCACCTGGGCCGTCTGCATATGGCTCAGGATCTCGGGCAGCTGGCTGGCCAACTCGGGAAAGTTCAGATGGCAATGGGAATCGATGTACATACGCGGTCAGGCCCGGGCAGACAGCGACTGCTGGGCGTCATTGGCCAGGGCTTCGAGCATCAGCCCGGCATTGAAAGGGTGTTCGGCGGTGCGCGCCGATTGCATCAGGCGCTTGAACCACTCGCTCAGGGTGGCCACCGAGGCATGGCAGGCCGGCAACTGGCTGGCCATGAAAAAGCGGGGCTCGGCGCCGCTGGCGCGCAGCACCAGGTCGTGGCAAAGCTTTTGCAGCGCATCGATGGCCTGGGCCGGGCTCAGCGCCGACAGGTGCGAGGCATCGCCCTGCTGCATGGCTTGGGGCAGCGCCCCCCACCAGGCGGGGGAAAGCCCGGCGCCGTTCTGGCGCAGCACATCGCTGGGACGGCCGCCGGCGCTGCGCAGCAGGGCCTGCGCCACCGGCACCTCGACCCCCTGCCCGGCCAGCCAGGCCAGGGCCTCGTCGGGCGACGGCCAAGCCAGGGTGTGGGTCTGGCAGCGGCTGCGGATGGTGGGCAAGAGCTGTTGGGCGGCCTCGGTGGCCAGCACAAAGCGCACATCGCCCGCCGGTTCTTCCAGGGTCTTGAGCAAGGCGTTGGCGGTGACGGCATTCATGCGCTCGGCCGGATACACCAGCACCGCCTTGCCCCGCCCGCGGGCGTCGGTGCGCTGGGCGAATTCGACCAGGTCGCGCATGGCTTCGATTCGGATCTCTTTGCTGGCCTTGCGCTTTTTTTCATCGATGTCGTTCTGGGCCTTCTCGGACAGTGGCCAGCCCAGTTCGAGCATCTGCGTCTCGGGCATCAGCACCGCCAGGTCGGCATGGGTGCGCACCTCGATGGCATGGCAGCTGGGGCAATGGCCACAAGCCCCCTGCGGCGAGGGCTGCTCACACAGCCAGGCGGCCGCCAGGGCCAGCGCCAGCTCGTACTGGCCCAGGCCAGACGGGCCTTGCAAGAGCCAGGCGTGGCCGCGCTGGGCCAGCAATTGCTGGGTCTGCCGGGCGATCCACGGCGCCGTCATGGCATGCCTCTTTGGAGCCAGGGCTCGATCGTGGCCGACACCTCGGCCCAAACCGCCTCGCGCGCCTGTGCGGCCTCGATGCGGGCAAAGCGTTGCGGCATTTCCGTGGCGCGGCGGGCATAGCCGGCACGCACAGCGGCAAAAAAATCGGCGGGCTGGGATTCGAACTTGTCCGGCACCCGGGCCGAGGCCAGGCGCTCGGCGGCAATCGCCGGCTCCAGATCGAACCAGACGGTCAGGTCGGGCTGGCGCAGGCCCCCCTCGGGCAGCGCCTGCACCATGGCTTCGAGCTGGCCCAGCACCGCCCAGTCAAAACCCCGGCCGCCGCCCTGGTAGGCAAAGGTGGCGTCGGTGAAACGGTCGCACAGCACCACATCGCCCCGGGCCAGGGCGGGCTCGATCACCTGCACCAGGTGTTCGCGCCGGGCGGCAAACATGAGCAGGGCCTCGGTCAGGGCGTCCATGGGCGCGTGCAGGACCAGTTCGCGCAGTTGCTCGGACAGCGGCGTGCCGCCTGGCTCGCGGGTGAGCACCACCGCCCTGCCCGCATGGCGAAAACGGGCCGCCACCCCCTCGATGTGGGTGGACTTGCCGGCACCGTCGATGCCTTCAAAGCTGATGAAAAGACCGCGTGTCATGGGCACAGAAGACGAAAGCAGCGATTGTCGCAGGCTTGGGCGCAGAGCGCCCTATTTCTGCCCCCGCTGGTAGCGGTTGACCGCGCGGTTGTGCTCGTCCAGCGAGTCGCTGAAATGGCTGCTGCCATCGCCCTTGGCCACGAAGTACAAGGCCTGGCTGCTGGCCGGCTGCACAGCGGCCATCAGCGCGGCCTTGCCCGGCATGGCAATGGGTGTGGGCGGCAGGCCAGCGCGGGTGTAGGTGTTCCAGGGGGTGTCGGCCTGCAGATGCACTTTGCGCAGATTGCCATCAAACGCTTCGCCCAGACCGTAGATCACGGTGGGGTCGGTCTGCAAGCGCATGCCGATGCGCAGCCGGTTGTGGAACACGCTGGAAATCAAGGCCCGGTCCGAGGCCTTGCCCGTTTCTTTTTCAACGATGCTGGCCAGGATCAAGGCCTCCTGCGCCGACTGCAGGGTCAGCCCGGACGACCGCGCCTCCCAGGCCTTGGCCAGCTGCCGGTCCATGGCTTTGAGCGCCCTCTCCAGCACTTTGAGATCGCTGCTGTTTTTCGCATAGCTGTAGGTGTCGGGGTAGAAGCGGCCCTCGGGCGGCAGGCCCGGGCGCCCCAGGCGGGCCATCAGGGCTTCGTCGCTCAGGCCCTGGCTCTCGGGGAGGAGCATTTCGGCCTTGGCCAGGGCCTGGCGCACCTGGCGCCAGTTCCAGCCTTCCACCAGCGTCACCGTGCGCAGGCTTTCCTCGCCCCGCACCAGCATGGCCAGCAGCCGGCGGGGCGTGGTGCCCGGCGCGATTTCATAGCTGCCGGCTCGGATTTGCCGGCTCTGTCCGGACAGGCGAAACCACTGGAAGAGGGCTGCCGCCGAAGTTTGCGCCCCGGCATCCACCACGGCCTGGGCCACGCCCCGCGGGGAGGTGCCGGGCTCGATGGACAGGTCCAGGGTGGGTTGGCCCGGGCCGGTGTCCAGCGGATGGTGCAGCCAGGCCAGGCCAGCCAGCGCGGCCAGCACGGCCAACAGGAGCAGAGCGGCCAGCCATTTGATCAAGCCTTTGAGCACGGCCATTCCCTCATGCGGTTCATGTTCACGGTAGGCGCATGATAATTCAGGCCCATTGCCCGACGTTTGCATTGCCCACCATGTCCCAGCCCCCGTCCGCCCTGCTCGACCGCCACCTCCAAGGCATCGCTCCCCTGCCCTCTTTGGGGGTCATCCAGGCGCAAGGTGAGGAGGCGGCGAATTTTCTGCACAACCAGCTGACCAACGATGTGCTTTTGCTGCCGGTGGGTCAGGCCCGGCTGGCCGCTTTTTGCAATGCCAAGGGCCGCATGCAAGCGAGCATGGTGGTTTTCAAGACGGCGCCCGACACGGTCTTGCTGCTCATGCCGCAGGACCTCTTGCCTCAGACCCTCAAGCGCCTGTCGATGTTTGTGCTGCGGGCCAAGGTCAAGCTCAGCGATGCCAGCGCCCAGTGGCAGCTGCGCGGTCTGCTGGGCCAGCAGGCCCAGGCCGCGGTGGGCGATGCCAGCCCATGGCACACCACCTTCTGGGCGGGTGGCCATGCGGTCAGCCTCTACCCGGCCGTGGCAGACGCCGCCCGACAAGCCCGCGCCGTCTGGATCGCCCCCGCCGACACCGCGGCCCCCGAGGGCCCGGCCGTCAGCCCCGACCTGTGGGCCTGGGGCACGGTGCTCAGCGGCGTGCCTTTGCTCACGCTGCCGCTGTTCGAGGCCTTCGTGCCGCAGATGCTCAACTACGAAAGCGTGGGCGGGGTGAATTTCAAGAAAGGCTGCTACCCAGGCCAGGAGGTGGTGGCCCGCAGCCAGTTCCGCGGCACGCTCAAGCGCCGCATGGCCCGCGTGTTCTGCACGGAGGCCCTGCATGCCGGGCAGGAAGTCTTCAGCCCGACCGACCCCGAGCAGGCTTGTGCCATGGTGGTGCAATCGGCCGCCCGCCCCGACGGCGGCGGCTTTGACGCGCTGGTCAGCGGCACCCTCGAAAGTGTGGCCAGCGGCTGGCATGCGGGCAGTGCCCAGGGCCCCAGACTCGAACCGTTGCCCTTGCCTTACGCCCTGCTGGAAGACATCTGAAAGCCTGGTCTTGAGCGCGCCTACAAGGCGCGCACCATCTCGATGTGGGCGATGCCCGCTTCCTCGAACACGGCGCCCTGCGGGACAAAGCCCGAACGGCTGTAAAAGCCTTCGGCGCTGCACTGGGCATGCAGCAGCACCTGTGTATCGCCCCGCGCGCGGGCGGCCTCCATCAGGGCATGCAGCACCCGTCGGCCCAGATCGGTGCCACGCATCTGCCGCTTGACGGCCATGCGACCGATGCGGCCCACACCCGGGGCGTGCTGCAGCAGGCGGCCGGTGGCCAGCACCACGCCCATGCGGTTGAGGGCCACGCAGTGCAAGGCCGTGTGGTCGTCCTCGTCCCACTCCAGCTCGGCCGGAACTTTTTGCTCGTGCACGAAGACCTCGGTGCGCAGCGGGCTGGCCCATTTTTGCAGGTCGGCCCAGCGGCCCAGGTGCAGCTGCACCATGTCCTCGCCGCGTTCGTAACTCTCCAGCAAGTCACGCAGCGCGGCAGGCACGGCTTGCGATTTTTTGGCCACCGGGTCGGCGTAGACATAAACCAGCTCGCTGGTGATCAGCAGCTCATCGCCGCGAAAAATCGCGCCGACAAAGGTCATGGACGAGTTGCCAACGCGCTCGCAGCGCATGCACACGTCCAGAAAATCGTCCATCTCGGCGCTGGCGTGGTATTCGACACTGGCCTTCTTGACATACAGGTCCCCCCCGAGCTGGTGCAGGGTCTCGGCGTAGGGCATGGCCAGGCGGCGCCAGTAATCGGTCACGGCGGTGTCGAAATACATCAGGTAATGGCCGTTGAAGACGATCTGCTGCATGTCCACCTCCACCCAGCGCACGCGCAGGCGGTGGACAAATCGGAAGTCTTGACGTTTCATGGTTCAGCTTTCAAAAGCGTGTTTCAAGGCGCGACCGGCATCGGCGTGCGCGATCAGGGCGTCCGGCAAGGCGCGGCCCATGGTGATGAAACCATGCACCATGCCCCGGTAGATGTCCAGATCGACGGGCACACCCGCCATGCGCAGTGCATCGGCATAGCGCATGCCACCGTCCACCAGGGGGTCGCATTCGGCCAGACCGATCCATGCAGGCGCCAGGCCGCTGTGGTCATCGGCATGGAGCGGCGCAAAGCGCCAATCGTCGCGATCGGCCTCGTCGATGTAGTGGTTGAAGAACCAGTCGATGGTGCCCACGTCCAGCAAAAAACCCTGGCCGTATGCACGGTGCGAAGGCAGGTCGTTGCGGCCGGTGCAGCCCGGGTAGAACAGCAGCTGCAGCGCCAGGTGCAAGCCGGCATCGCGCGCCATCAGGGCGCACACCGCAGCCAGGGTGCCGCCGGCGCTGTCGCCGCCCACGGCCAGGCGGCGGGTGTCCAGTCCGAGCGAGGCGCCCTGTCCTTGCAGCCATTGGAGGGCGTCCCAGGCATCGTGGACGGCGGTCGGAAAGCGGTGCTCGGGCGCCAGCCTGTAATCCAACGACACCACCGCACAGTGGCCGTGGCGACTGAGTTGCCGGCACAGCACATCGTGCGTGCCCAGGCTGCCCACGGTGAAGCCCCCGCCGTGCAGGTACAGCAGCACGGGCAAGGGGGCCGCGCTTTGCGGGGCGTACAGGCGGGCCGGGCAACGGTGGCCATCGCGCACCGGCACCTCGATGTCTTGCACCCGGTGCACCGGGGGGGGCGGCTGCAGGTCCAGGATCGGGCCGCCGATGTCGTAGAACGCCCGCGCCTGGGCCGGCGTCATGGCCTCCATGGGCGGTCGCCCAGCGCGCTGGATGCGCTCGATCAGCTGCCGGGCCGCCGGCGCCAGTCGCGACTGCGGGTGGATGGGGTGTGAACTCATGCGTATCGCCAACGTGACCTGCCCAGCCCCTCAGGCGGGGCCGGTTGAGGTCAAAATGAGCGCGCATCGTACAACGCACAGGCCCAGATGGCTGTCTCGGCCTGTCACCCACCGGAGACCCCGCATGTCGTTCATCAACTACATCACCCAGATCCAGATCGACTTTGGCGCACTGGCCTTGCTCAAGGGCGAATGCGAACGCGTGGGCATCCAGCGCCCGCTGATCGTCACCGATGCCGGCGTCAAGGCGGTGGGCATCCTCGACAAAGCCCTGGCGGCCCTGCCCGGCGTCGCAGTCAGCGTGTTCGACCAGACCCCCTCCAACCCCACCGAAGCCGCGGTGCGTGCCGCGGCCGCCCTCTACAAGCAAAACGGCTGCGACGGCTTGATCGCGCTCGGCGGCGGCTCCTCGATCGACTGCGCCAAGGGCGTGGCGATTGCCGCCACCCACGAGGGGCCGCTCAAGACCTACGCCACCATCGAAGGCGGCTCGCTCAAGATCACCGACCGGGTGGCCCCGCTGATCGCCGTGCCCACCACGGCGGGCACCGGCTCCGAAGTGGCGCGCGGGGCCATCCTGATCGTCGACGACGGCCGCAAGCTGGGTTTTCACAGCTGGTTCATCGTGCCCAAAGCCGCCATCTGCGACCCCGAACTCACGTTCGGGCTGCCCGCTGTGCTCACCGCCGCCACCGGCATGGACGCCATTGCCCACTGCATGGAAACCTTCATGGCCGCGCCCTTCAACCCGCCCGCCGACGGCATCGCGCTGGACGGTCTGGCGCGGGGCTGGGCGCACATCGAACGCGCCACCGTCAATGGCCAAGACCGCGAAGCCCGTCTGAACATGATGAGCGCCAGCATGCAAGGTGCCATGGCCTTTCAAAAGGGCCTGGGCTGCGTGCATTCACTCAGCCACAGCCTGGGCGGTGTCAACCCGCGCCTTCATCACGGCACCCTGAACGCGATGTTCCTGCCCGCCGTGGTCAACTTCAATGCCGCCGCTGAATCGGTGCAAAAGGAAAACCGCCTCAATCGCATGGCCCAGGCCATGGGCTTGCAAAGCGGCGGCGACATCCCCGAGGCCATCCAGGCCATGAATGCCCGCCTGGGCCTGCCCACAGGCTTGGGTGCCATGGGTGTGAGCGAAAGCCAGTTTGACGCGGTCATCACCGGCGCTTTGGCCGACCACTGCCACAAAACCAACCCACGCATCGCCTCGGCAGACGAATACCGGGACATGCTGATCAAGAGCTTGTAAAACCGCCGCAGAGGGGGTTGAGCCCTCCAAAAAAAGCTGTGGGATCGGGTGACGGTCCCGCGTCAAGGCGCGTCGTGGTCGGGCATCTTCGCCCCCACATGCACTTCACCGCGCGCTTCGGCGAGTTCCACCTGGCGCTGGCGCTCGGCCAGCTTGGCCTTTTGCTCGGGCGTGCGCTGGTCGTGGCAGTGGGCGCAGCTCACGCCTTTGACGTAGTGCGGTGACGCCTTGTCCTGCGCGCTCAGGGGCCAGCGGCAGGAGCGGCACAGCTCGTGGCTGCCCACGTCTAGGCCGTGGCGCACGCTCACCCGCTCGTCAAACACAAAGCACTCGCCTTGCCACAGGCTTTGCTCGGGCGGCACCTCCTCGAGGTACTTGAGGATGCCGCCTTCGAGGTGGTACACCTCGTCAAAGCCACGCATCTTCATGAGCGCGGTGGATTTCTCGCAGCGGATGCCGCCGGTGCAGAACATGGCCACTTTGGTCTTTTTGGCGGCCTCGCCCTGCAGCTTCTCTTGGGCGTCCAGCCAGGCGGGCAGCTGCACGAAATTCTTGATGTGCGGGTTGATCGCGCCCTGGAATGTGCCAATGGCCACCTCGTAATCGTTGCGCGTGTCGATCACCACCACCTCCGGATCTGCCAGCAAGGCGTTCCAGTCGGCCGGCTTGACGTACTGGCCCACCGTCTTGTTCGGGTCCAGCTCGGGCACGCGCAAGGTCACGATCTCTTTTTTGAGCTTGACCTTCATGCGGGTGAAAGGCGGCTTGGGGCTCCACGATTCCTTGTGCTGCAGCGTGGCCAGGCGCGGGTCGGCGCGCAAAAACGCCAGCACGGCGCGGATGCCATTTTCAGGCCCGGCAATCGTGCCATTGATGCCCTCGTGCGCCAGCAGCAAGGTGCCCTTGACCTCCTGGTCCACACAAAAGTCTTGCAAAGGCGCCTGCAGCGCGGCGAAGTCGGGCAGATCGACGAATTTGTAGAGGGCGGCAGTCAGGAACATGGGATCGTGGTGCAAGGGGGTCTTTGCAGGCAGTGGGCTAGGTGGTGGTGTAGGTCAGCAACACCACATCGGCGGCTTCTTGGCGCAAGGGGACCAAAGCCTGGTAGGCCGCCGAGGCGTGCCAACCCTCGGCGTCGGCCAGGCTGGGAAAGCGGATGGCCACCACATCGGGATGGGGGCAAGTCCCCGCAAGGGCATGGACCAGCTGGCCGCGAAACACCAGTTCACCTCGCCACGGGACCAAGGTGGCGGGCACCTGGCCACGGTACTGGGTCCATTTGGTGGGGTCTTTCACCGTGATTTGACCAAGCACATAGGCTTCAGGCATGGGACGTCCTTATAAAGGGTGAACACGCTGCAGATCGGGCTTGTGCAGCCAGGCCGCCCACTCATCGGCGAGCTGCTGGCTCGCGCTCGCGGCCGCATTCCAGACCTCGACCCGGGCACCCAGGTCTTGGTCGTAGGTCATGAAGTCGGTGCGGTCGGGCAGTTTGCCATTGGGCAAGGTTCGGACCCATTCGGGGTTGGGGGCCAGGACGATGGTCCGGTCCAAAAAGGGCGTGGGACGGTGGCGCCATTTCAAGGCTTTGTCCAGCCAGCCGGGCACCACCTGCCGCTGAAAGTGCGGGTACAGCACGATGCGCCCCTCCGGCCGCTCTGTCGGGGTTTGCCAGTTCAGGTGCAGGTGGTAGTCGGTGATGCCACCGTCCCAATAGGCGCCGGCTTCGGCCCCGGGGATGTCATGCACGGCTTGCAGGGCAAACGGGATGGAGCAACTGGCCTGCACCGCGGCCATGAAGTTGGCCTCGGTCAGCGGCTGCTGGCGGGTGCGAAAGTCGCTCGCGTCAAAGGGCAAGGGCCCGGCACTGCTGAAGACCACGCGCTCGAGCCAGGCGCCCAGGGCCGGGCGCGCCACGGCGTTGCTCAGGTAAGCGCCGGCATAGCCCAGGGGGGTGGCCAGCGGGTGTTCGCGCCGCAGCACATGGCGGCCCCGGCTGGTGAGCACATGCAGGCGGTAGCGCGGGTGTTGCAGCACCTCGGCGATGCGACCGCCGTAAAAGCGCTGCAGGTTGTGCCCGAATTCGCGGCTGACCTGCTCGGCCTTGACCCGCTTTTGGCCAGGGGGCAGTTCGTAGTGCTGGTGGATGTAGTCGTGCTCCAGCCGCGCAAACGCTGTCACAGACTCCTTCAGGCAGGCGGTCGCCATGCGCCACGCGCCAATCGAGGCGCCCACCAGGTGCACGGGCTGCTGGCTTTGGGCCAGCCACTCGCCAAAGATGAAGCGGTCCAGCGGCCCCAGGATCAGCCCCTTGGGGCCACCGGCAGCGCCTGGAATCACGCCAATGTGCGCTGGCT
>JACCDG010338450.1_pt1 | contig 10469 bp, 9 predicted proteins | sample 7442471 | NCBI WGS metagenome assembly JACCDG01 (sample SAMN15323444, study PRJNA562643) | freshwater metagenome | isolation source: river surface water | place: USA:Blue River Watershed | collected 2017-08-17 | reverse complement strand
CGGGCGCAGGATCATGATGACACCCGCAAAGCCTGCGATGACCGTGAGCACGATGGGGCCTTGCCGACCCACATCCTGCAGGCGGCCCATGACCAGAGTGCCGCCCACCAAAAAAGCCGCCACCCACACACCGCTCATGTAGTTGAGGGTCATGGCGGTGGCCAAAGGCAGGTGGGCAATGGCGTAGAACCAGGCCGAGAGCGAGGCCACACCGATGACCGAGCGCCAGACGTGCATCCACGGGATGCTGGTGCGCAGTGGCACGTGCTGCGTGTGGCACAAGGTGGCCATGAAGGCCATGCCGATCAGGCCCCGGTAAAAAACCAGTTCGAAGGTGTTGAAGTAGTCCGATGCGAACTTGATGCACACGCTCATCGTCGCGAAAAAAAGCGACGCAAGGATCATCCAGGAAGCTTGCATCGGCGCTTTCGGCTCAGAGGGCGTTCATCTGGCGGCGGTACCACTCGTGGAAGTGCTGCATGCCGTCTTCCATGGGGCTTTGGTAGGGGCCGACCTCGTTGTCACCACGTGCCAACAGGGCTTTGCGACCTGCGTCCATGCGTTCGCCGATTTCGTCGTCCTCGATGCAGGTTTCCATGTAGGCGGCCTGCTGGGCTTCGACGAACTCGCGCTCGAAGGCCACGATTTCTTCGGGGTAGTAGAACTCGACCATGTTGAGGGTCTTGTTCGGGCTGATCGGGTGCAATGTCGAGACCGTCAGCACATGCGGGTACCACTCGACCATGATGTGCGGGTAGTAGGTCAGCCAGATCGCGCCGCGCTCAGGCATTTGCCCGTTGCGGTAGTTCAGCAGCACCTCGTGCCATTTTTTGTAGACGTCGGAGCCGGGCTGGCCAAAGGCCCCCGATACGCCCACGGTCTGCACCGAGTAGTGTTCCTTGAACTCCCAGCTCAGGTCGTCACAGGTCACAAACGAGCCCAGGCCCGGGTGGAAGGGGCCGACGTGGTAGTCCTCGAGGTAGACCTCGATGAAGGTTTTCCAGTTGTAGTTGCACTCGTGCAACTCGACGCGGTCGAGGGCGTAACCTTCGAAGTTGAGCTGGGCACGCGGGCCCATGCCCGCCAGGTCGGCGGCGATGTCACGGCCGTTGTCTTCAAACAGCAGGCCATTCCACTCCTGCAGCTTGTAGTTGTTCAGGTTCAGACAGGGGTCGTGCGAAAAGTGCGGCGCGCCCAGCAGCTCGCCCTTGGGCGAGTAGGTCCAGCGGTGCAGGGGGCAGACAATGTTGCCACCTGCGCTGCCTTTTTGTTGGGTTTGCAAATTGCCCCGGCCGTTCAGCATCACGGCCTGGCGGTGGCGGCAGACGTTGGAGACAAGTTCCACCCCGCCTTGGGCATTGCGCACCAGGGCGCGGCCTTCGCCCTCGTGGGGCAGGGCGTAATAGTCGCCCGGGTTGGGAACCGCCAACTGGTGGCCCACATAGCGGGGGCCTTGCTGGAAGAGCGTTTTCAATTCGCGCTGGAACAGCGCCTCATCGAAATAAGTGGAAACTGGTAGTTGGCTTGCGGCCTGCTGCAGTTGAAGACTTAAATCAGACATGGGTGACCTGACCTAGAGACTCCCCCTATGAAGGGGCAGGAACAAAGCGCTGAATTCAAGGAAAACGGCGCAAAAAAATGACAGGGGTAACCCTGCCGATGGAGCGCGGATTGTACCCCGGCCGCCTCTGACCTTTGTGGCTGAGCCCACTGACCCTGAAAAAAGTCGGGAAAGGCCCAGGATGTGGTGTGGTGCGCGCAGGCGCACTGTCAGGTGCGCAGAACCTTCAAGCCTAAAATCATGCTTTTCTTCAGACGCACTCCACATGTCCAAGGCTGCCAAAAACGACCCCGCCGATGCCACCGCAGCGCCCCTGCCCGCCACTTATGAGGCTGCTCTGACAGAGTTGGAGTCGTTGGTGGGCCAGCTGGAGTCGGGTCAGATGCCTCTGGATCAGTTGCTTTCGGGCTACCAGCGTGGGGCGGCCTTGCTGGCGTTTTGCCGGGACAAACTCAAAGCCGTGGAAGACCAGATTCAGGTGCTGGACGGAGGTCAACTCAAGCCCTGGAGCGGTGCATGAGCGTTTTTGACCTGAAAGCCTGGATGCAGCCGCATCTGGACCGTATAGAGGAAGCCTTGTCGGTCGGCATTGCAGCCGATTCGCCCGCTGCACTGGGCTTGGCCATGCGCCATGCCGTTCTGGATGGGGGTAAGCGTTTGCGCCCCTTGCTGGTGCTGGCTACAGCTGAGGCCTTGGGCGGTGCACCCCAAAGTCCTGCCGCACTGAATGCGGCCTGCGCCGTTGAGCTGATTCATGCCTATTCGCTGGTGCACGACGACATGCCCTGCATGGACAACGATGTGCTGCGGCGTGGCAAACCCACGGTGCATGTGCAATTTGGCGAGGCTCAGGCGCTGTTGGCAGGAGACGCTTTGCAAACCCTGGCTTTTGAAATGCTGACGCCACCGGGCAACATCGTGAGCGCGCAGGTTCAAGCGGCCTGTGTGGGGCTGTTGGCGCGTGCTTCAGGTTATCAGGGTATGGCAGGGGGGCAGGCCATTGACCTGGCCAGCGTGGGCCAGCGCCTGGGCGAAGACCAGCTGCGCGAGATGCACCGCCTCAAAACCGGGGCCTTGCTGTTGTGCAGTGTGCAACTGGGCGCGGCCTGCGTACCCGATGTGCCCGCTGCGGTTCAGGCGGCCTTGACCCGTTTTGGTCAGGCGCTGGGCCTGGCTTTTCAGGTGGTGGACGATGTCCTGGACGTGACGGCCGACTCGGCCACGCTGGGCAAAACTGCCGGCAAGGACGTGGCCACCGACAAACCCACGTATGTTGCCCTGATGGGATTGGACGGGGCCAAGGCCTATGCCGATGCGCTGGCTGCCGAGGCCGTGCAAGCGTTGACGGACACCACGCTGCCCGAGGCCCGTTTGCTCGCGCTGAGGGCCTTGACTGCCATGGTGGTAGAAAGAAATAACTGACATGACCGACTTGCTCAAGACGATTGACCAGCCCGCCGATCTGCGTCGCCTGCCACGCGCGGACTTGCCGCGCCTGGCTGCCGAGTTGCGCCAGTGCGTGCTGGACAACGTGTCCAAAACGGGTGGGCACCTGAGCTCCAATCTGGGCACGGTGGAATTGACGGTGGCTTTGCACTATGTGTTCAACACCCCGGAAGACCGCATCGTCTGGGATGTGGGGCATCAGACTTACCCGCACAAAATTCTGACCGGTCGCCGTGACCGCATGCCCACGCTGCGCCAGTTTGGCGGTTTGTCGGGCTTTCCGCGACGCGATGAGAGCGAGTACGACACTTTTGGTACGGCCCATTCTTCCACCAGCATTTCAGCAGCCTTGGGCATGGCCGTGGCTGCGCGCCAAAAAGGCGAGTCACGCCATTCGATCGCGGTGATCGGCGATGGGGCCATGACGGCCGGCATGGCCTTTGAAGCGCTGAACAACGCGGGTGTGGAAGAGTGCAAGTTGCTGGTGATCTTGAACGACAACGACATGTCGATCAGCCCGCCCGTGGGCGCGCTCAACCGTTACCTGGCACAGCTCATGAGTGGACGTTTTTACTCGGCCGCCAAAGCGGGTGCCAAGAATGTGCTGAAAAATGCGCCTCCGCTGTTCGAGTTGGCCAAGCGCCTGGAAGAACACGCCAAGGGCATGGTGGTGCCAGCCACATTGTTCGAGAAATTCGGCTTCAACTACATCGGCCCGATCGATGGGCACGACCTAGAATCCTTGATTCCGACACTGGAAAACATCAAACACCTGGACGGCCCGCAGTTCTTGCATGTGGTGACCAAAAAAGGCCAGGGTTACGACAAGGCCGAAGCCGATCCGGTGGCCTACCATGGCCCCGGCAAGTTCGACCCCAGCGTGGGCCTGGTGCCTGCCGCCACGCCCACCAAAACCACCTTCACCCATGTGTTTGGGCAGTGGCTGTGTGACATGGCCGAAAAAGACCTGCGCCTGGTGGGCATCACGCCTGCCATGCGCGAGGGCTCGGGCATGGTCGATTTTCACAAGCGTTTTCCCAAGCGTTATTACGACGTGGGCATCGCCGAGCAACACGCCGTGACGTTTGCCGCCGGCATGGCCTGCGAGGGCCTCAAACCCGTGGTGGCGATTTACTCCACCTTTTTGCAGCGTGGTTATGACCAGTTGATCCACGATGTGGCGCTGCAGAACCTGCCGGTGGTGTTTGCGCTCGACCGCGCTGGCTTGGTGGGGGCTGATGGCGCGACCCACGCAGGGGCTTACGATATCGCTTACATCCGCTGCATTCCGAACATGAGCCTGGCCTGTCCGGCGGATGAGCGCGAATGCCGACAGTTGCTCAGCACCGCTTTTGAGCAAAACCATCCGGTGGCCGTCCGTTACCCGCGCGGTGCGGGCGTGGGCACCGAGCCTGGCCGAGATCTGGACACCTTGCCGTTCGGCAAAGGCGAAGTGCGCCGCCAGGGTGAAAAAGTGGCCATTCTTGTCTTTGGCACCTTGCTGGCCCCGGCTCTGGAGGCCGCAGAAAAGCTCAACGCCACCGTGGTCAACATGCGCTGGGTCAAACCGCTGGATGTGGGTTTGCTGGCCCAAATCTCCCAAACTCACGAACGCATCGTCACGGTGGAGGAGGGTTGTCTGATGGGCGGCGCAGGCAGCGCCGTGGGCGAGGCCCTTCAGCATTTGAACTTGCCGCGCTCTGTGCTGCATCTGGGCTTGTCTGATGAATTCATTGAGCACGGCGATCCCGCCAAGCTGCTCGCCTTGCAGGGGCTGGACGCGGCGGGCATCGAGAAGTCCATTGTGCTGCGCTGGCCTGTGTGAATTCAATTCACGGGGCTGTGAAGAACTTTCAAATTTTGTTTTTGCTTCGATTTTGTTGAATTTCAATCACCATCGAAAGGGTAAACCCCTGTCTTTGCGGGTTCTGCAGCTTCCTACAATATGTACTGACGAGAGAGTCAATGCCCGGATGTCTCGGGCGTGTTCTTAATTTTTCAATAGGAGTCCACTCATGGATCGTCGTTCCGTCATTAAAAACGCCGGCATTGCCGGCGTGCTGGCTGCGGGTGCAGCGCCAGCTATCGTGCAAGCTCAAGCTAATATTCGTTGGCGCTTGACCTCGGCATTCCCCAAGGCATTGGATACCATCTATGGCGCTGCTGAAGTGTTCTCAAAGCACGTCAAGGAGCTGTCGGGTGGCAAATTCGAGATCTCCGTGCATGCTGCCGGTGAAATCGTGCCCACCCCAGGTTTGGTCGATGCGGTGCGAAACGGCACCGTTGAAATGGGCCACACAGCCCCTTACTACTACTTCGGCAAGGACGAGACTTTTGCCCTGGGTTGCGCCATTCCTTTCGGTCTGAACAGCCGTCAGATGACCGCATGGCAGTACGAAGGCAATGGCCTGAAGCTCATGCGCGAGTTCTACCGCAACTACAACATGATCAGCTTCCCGATGGGCAACACGGGCGCTCAGATGGGCGGCTGGTTCCGTAAGGAAATCAAGAGCGTCAAGGATCTGAAAGGCTTGAAGTTCCGCGTGGGCGGTTTTGCTGGCAAGGTGATCGAGCGCTTGGGTGGTGTGCCACAAAACATCCCTGGCGGTGAAATTTACACGGACCTGGAAAAAGGCACGATCGACGCTGCCGAGTGGGTGGGACCTTACGACGATCTGAAACTGGGCTTCTACAAAGTGGCCAAGAACTACCACTATCCAGGCTGGTGGGAAGGTGGTCCTCAGCTGGACCTGTTCGTCAACACCAAGGCCTATGACACCCTCACGCCAGAGTACAAGGCCATCATCGAGAACGCTGCTGCCTATGCGCACACCGACATGCAGGCCAAGTACGATGCCCGCAACCCGAACGCGCTCAAGCAGCTGGTGGGTAGTGGTGCCAAGCTGGTCGCTTTCCCCAAGGACGTGATGGAGGCTTCTTTCAAGCAGTCCATGGCTTTGTACAGCGAAATCTCGGCCAAGAACCCCAACTGGAAGAAGGTGTACGACGACTACGCCAAGTTCCGTGCGGATTCGAACGTCTGGTTCCGCTTCACCGAAGCGCGCTTTGACAGCTTCATGCAGGCTCAAAAGCTCTGAGCTGGTCTCAAGCGATGAAAAAACCGCCTTCGGGCGGTTTTTTCATGGTGGAACGCATTTCACATGTGCGAGGTGCGAAACTGGTGCAGCTCGGTGCACAAACGCTTCATGTCTTCGAGCATGGCCCGGTCTGCGCAGTAGATCACGGTGAATTTGCCGCTGAGGTTTCGCACATACAAGCGCGGTGCAATGAGCCAGTCGAATCCCCGAAACCGGATCAGGCGTGCGAAAGCCAGTTCGCGCATGGCCATTTTTTTGTCCCACAGCCATGTTTGCAACAGTCCTTCGTGGGTGAGGGTTGTCCGGCTGCGCTCGATGGCCCAGACGGTGGCAGCCATCAACAGCCAGGCCAGCGCCCCCCACAGCGCGATGGGGGTGCGCCAGGTTTCAGGGCTTTGCAGTATCCACACCGCCAGACCGGCCAGCAGCAGCCATGCAAGGGCCCGGAAGGGGCGCGTGAAAGCGGGGACCGGTTGAGCTGCAACGCTCGGCGTGAAGGCAAACGGCGCTGGGCCGAATGCGGCGTGAAGCGGTTCTGAGACGTTCATGTCCATATGTGAAAAACGCCTCGCAAGCGAGGCGTTTGGTGTGGCAAGGTCAAGGACTTACTTCTTGTTGAACAGCTCGTCGATCTTTTTCTGGTCTTCGGCTGCATCGTCCTTGGGTTTGAACGGATCCTCGTCCTTGTTCGCATCGTCTGATTCGGCCTCCATTGGAGGGGCCTCCAGCACCACTTTGTCCAGGTCCACCACCACCGCTTTGTCCAGGAAGGCCGTGACCGATTGAGGCACGAAAATCACAATCACCACCAACAAGATTTGCATCAGCACCCAGGGGATCGAGCCCAGGTAAATGTCGTTGGATTTGACGGGAAGCGGAATGCGCTTTTCCTTGTAGAGCGTATCAGCGATACCACGCAGGTAAAACAGTGCAAAGCCGAAGGGCGGATGCATGAAACTGGTCTGCAGGTTCACGCACAGCAGCACACCGAACCAGATCAGGTCGATGCCCATTTTTTCGGCCACCGGCGCCAGCATCGGCACGATGATGAACGCGATTTCGAAGAAATCGAGGAAGAAGGCCAAGAAGAAGACGAAGATGTTGACCACGATGAGGAAACCTACCTGACCACCGGGCAAGCCCGACAGCAAGTGTTCCACCCATTTGGCACCATCCACACCCTGGAACACCAGGCTGAAGACGCGTGAGCCAATCAAAATAAAGACCACCATGGCGGTCAGGCGCATGGTGCCATGCATGGCTTCCCACATGAGCGATTTGTTCAAGCGCTTGTGCATGGCTGCCAAAATCAGGGCACCAACCACACCCATCGCACCCGCTTCTGTGGGGGTCGCGAGTGCAGACTCCTGAAAGGGCAAGCCACCCATGGAGCCGAGCACGGTGAAAATCAGGATGGCAGAAGGCACGATGCCCTTGAGGCACTTGCTCCACAAGGCCCAGCCATTGAGCGTCCGTGCTTCACGTGGCACGCCAGGCACATAGCTGGGTTTGACCAGGCCCAAAGCGAAGGTGTAAGCGGCAAACATCGCAATTTGCAAGAGCGAAGGGCCCCAGGCACCTTTGTACATGTCGCCCACGGGTTTGCCCAGCTGGTCGGCCAGCACCACCAGCACCAGGGAGGGCGGCACCAGCTGGGTGATGGTGCCAGAGGCTGCGAGTACGCCGGTGGCGTAGCGCATGTTGTAGCCATAGCGGATCATCACCGGCAGGGAAATCAACGCCATCGCGATCACCTGACCGGCCACTGTGCCGGTGATGGCACCCAGGATGAAGCCGACGATGATGACCGAGTAGCCCAGACCGCCGCGCACGGGGCCAAAGAGCTGGCCCATCGAGTCGAGCATGTCTTCTGCCAAGCCACATTTTTCGAGGATCGTCCCCATGAAGGTAAAAAATGGGATTGCCAGGAGCAGGTCATTGCTCAGGATCGAGAAAATCGAGATGGGCAGGTTGCTCATGAACGCCACTGGGAACCAGCCCATTTCGATGGCGTAGAGGCCACAGCCCAAACCGAGTGCGGCCAGTGAGAAGGCGACCGGGAAGCCCACCAGCATCACGATGACCAGGCCCGCGAACATGATCGGGGCGAAGTTTTCCATTTGCATGTTATGTCCTTGGTGTCTGAGGCTTGTGCTTTATTGCAGGGGCTTTTCGTAATGGGTGTCCATCGCGTATTCGCCTCGGAGGTAGGCGATCCGCTTGATCAACTCGGCCACACCCTGCAGCCAGACCATGGCAAAGCCAATCGGCAGAGCCAAAGTGGCAGGCCAGCGGATCAGCCCGCCTGCGTTTTGGCTCATTTCGCCAGACACAAAGGTGTTCCAGAAGTAGGGGAACGAAAGCCAGCTCAGATAGCCCATGATAGGCAGCAAAAACACCACCAGACCGAAAATGTCCACATAAACCGGGCCGTTGCCCTTGAGCTTGCCGTAGAGCAAGTCCACGCGTACATGTTCATTGGCTTTGAGCACATAAGGCGAGCCGACCATGACCACCCAGGCAAACATGTACCACTGGATTTCCAGCAAGCCATTGGAACTCCAGTCGATGCCATAGCGAATGAATGCATTGCCCGCGCAAATCATGGCTGACAGAAAGACCGCCCACGATGCGATCTGGCCAAATCTTTCGCTGAGCCGATCCATGAAATTTGCAAATTTGATCAAGATGGTCAATGCATTTCTCCAATTCTTCTAAAAAGAAGAGGTGCTTTGAGCACCTCTGAGCGAATTTTAATTTTAAAACCCTGTATGTTAACCACCCAATGGCTTCATCTGAGCGGTCAAGCTTTGATATTTGGGGCTTTAGCCATTGAATTTCTCTCAATCGCCCTTATCAGGAGAGTTTTTGTCCGGGCGCATCTCGTCAGATACGTTCTTTTGAGGATGTTTCCACCAAGGAAAGTGGTGTTTCAATGATTGAATTTGACCACAGTCATGTGCTGCCTCGTAGCCGGACAAGCCGTTCAGCTGCTCCACCCAACTCTTTGAGCTGAGGATGTTCTGCAGTTTTTTCACAGAAGGGGAGGCTAGCGTGCTTTTGAGACAGACCAGCCAATAATTTTCTTTTGTCAAAGGAACGAAGTCCAGGCCATGCAGCTTTGCGGCTGAAGCAATGCCCAATCCGAAATCTGCTTGCCCAGATGCAATACGGGCGGCGACTGCTGCATGGGAGGGCTCTTCATATTTGTAAGCCTCGGATCCACTCGTCGGAGTCGCGTTGTTTTCCAGCCATTGATCCAAGAGTAGGCGAGTTCCGGTTCCTAAAGATCTGTTCACCATACGCAGTTCAGGTCGTGCCAGGTCATGCCAAGACAAAATGTTCAAGGGATTGCCAGGTGCAACCATCCACCCTTGTTCTCGGGTCGCAAAACCAATCAGTTTGTGTTGACCTGTTTTCAAAAAGGATTTGTAAGTCCTTGCAATCAAGCTGTTTGCAGCGGGTTGTGCCGGGGCGTGAAACCCCGCCACCGTGCAGCGGCCTTCATTCAGCGCGCGTATGGCGTCCACACTGCCGCAAAAGCGGATGTCCAGGTGCAACGCTTGCTGGGCAGTTTGTTGCTGCAATTGCACCAGTGCATCGTCGTGGCTGGCGTACACCGTCAACAGGTGGCTGTCGGGGTCGAACGCCACTGAAAAGGTTTTTTCCAGTTCGGCATGCAAGGCGCTGATTTGTGGGGCCAGACGGGCCTGGGCCTGGCGTTCAGCCCACAGCAGCTTGTCGGCGAATTCGCTCAGGCGGGCGGCCTGGCCTTTTTCCCAAAGGATCAGGGGTTGCTCCAGGGTTTGCTCCCAGCGCTTGAGCTCACCCCACACATGGCGGTAAGACAGTTGCAGGGATTTGGCTGCAGCGGCGATCGAGCCGGCTTCGCGCACGGCTTGCAGCATGTCCATCAGTGGGTTGCGCAGCGGGCTGGTCTGGTGACGCCTTGACGCTTCATCCTGGTGAGGGGTCCAGCTGTAGGAAAGATTGATGTGTTGCACAGGCAGGAGTTTGCCTCAACTCCGAGGGGCTATGCAGCGCACACCCTGTGGCCTATGCAAACGAGTTCATAGCGGACATCCCTTAGCTGGGGGGCGGATTTCGTCCGGTAGCATCGCCCACAACTTTATGAACACCTTCTCCGACAGCATTGGCACTGCGCTCACCCTCATTGCTTCCTGGGACCCAGCGCTCTGGACCGTGGTGATGCGCTCTTTGGCCGTCAGCGCCACGGCCTGTCTGTTGGCTTATGGGCTGGGCGTGGTGCTGGGCGCCTGGCTGGCGGTGTCGCGTTTTGCCGGGCGCGGCGCGGTGTTGGTCGCCTTGAACACCATGCTGGCGCTGCCCTCGGTGGTGGTGGG
>JACCDG010068096.1_pt1 | contig 10470 bp, 14 predicted proteins | sample 7442471 | NCBI WGS metagenome assembly JACCDG01 (sample SAMN15323444, study PRJNA562643) | freshwater metagenome | isolation source: river surface water | place: USA:Blue River Watershed | collected 2017-08-17 | reverse complement strand
TCGCGCTACTACAAAAGCCCAAGACTCCGCCCCCGGAAGGCCGACTAATGGCGAACAGCTTGATATGCACATGCAAGCCGTTGCTGACGCCACAAAGGCTACAGAAACCGGGATAGACCCTGACTACTCTCGGCTTGATATAGGCGACGTTGACCCGCGCATGGCTGCGCGCATGAATAACATCATTAAGTCTATTGATGAATTATCTCCAATAGAACCAGAAAAAATGGGCGCGTCCCCGTTTACACTTGAGGCCTACAAAAAGCTCAAGACAACCGATGAAGGGCGAATCATCAACGCTGATGAGGCGCGTTATCTTGATCCCGAATTTGTAGCTGGCAAGAAGGCGGCTCGCGTCATTCACGAAGAAGCGTCTAAGTTGGCTGACGAGGTTTTTGCTGACCGACTAAAAACAGTGAGAGAAGGCAAGCTTCCAATAGCTGAGTTCACGGCTGGCGGGGCTGGAAGCGGTAAAACAACAGCCTTGAACAACGCCGGAGTTGATACATCAAAGGCTAATCTTGTCTACGATGCCACGCTGAAAACACCAAAAAACGCCATTGCAAAAATCGAGCAAGCGCTTAAAGCTGGCCATGACGTCAACGTAAAATATATCCTTGCTGACCCAGAGGCCGCCTGGGCTCGCGCATTAGTTCGCGCTCAAGAGCAGGGCCGCGAAGTGCCTATCGAAGTTTTCGAACAAACCCATAAAGGCTCACTCGAAACAATCAAAAAGCTTGCCTTGAAATACAAGGATAGGCCAGACGTTGAAATAAAAGCTTACGATAATCGCGGCAAAGCAGAAGATATTCGCGAGATCCCACTGGAAGAACTGGCGGACATAGCCTATTCTACAAATAGACAGAAATTAGAAGGAATAGCAAATGAGCTCTACAAGCAAGGAAAAATCAGCGACACAATCTACCGTCGATCGGTCGGAGACGCGCCGCCAAGTCGAGGAGTATCGAAACAAAGCGAACAAGGCATTTCTGGACGGTCTGAAGAGGGGCGCTCAGCAGTTCGAGAAGAAATACCCGACGAAATAACGGTCGTAACCCAAGACGGCGAAGCAGTTACCGGCGTCGAATACGCCAAACAACTAGAGGCCGAAACAAAGCAAATAGACGACATCATTGGTAAAATACAGAGCGTCACGGAATGCCTGTTAAGGAATGCCAATGTTTGAGCGCTGCTTTATGTCAATCGACATCCCCAACAAGGCTGAGCATATCCGTCTTTACGAGCGCGAAGTCTTTCAGGCCGCTAAAGCTAATCCTGACATGAGCAATGCCGAGGTTATCGCCGAGGCAATGAAATCTTATGCGGCAAAGCAGCGCGCGGCACTTAAACAGAAACAACTCAACGCCGTTAAGTCTAGCCTTGCCTTAGAGAAAGTACAAGACTATGTTGCTGAGCAATCCAAAGTCCTTCCAACAAAAAACGAGGCTATCGCTCGGCTACTGGTTACCCGCCGCGATGGCCGGTCAATTCAATCCAGCGTAGAAGCAAAAGCAAAAGGGATTTACAGCCTTCATGCCGCTCCCGTCGTTTATCAGTTAGCGCAGAAGCTAAACAATAAACTAGCTGGGTGGGGTATCGATACAAAAGCCGAGCTTGCTGTATTGAAAGGTCTGCGCAACGAACAAGGCGGGGATCCGCTAGCAAAACAAATTAATGAGGCCTTCATGCTATTTCGAGACCGCGCCGTGAAGGCTGGGGCCGATATTGGCCTACTTGAAAACTGGGGCAACCCGCAAGCATGGGATGGCCACACAGCAGCAAAACATGCCCCGGAAGATTTCATCAATGACTTTTTCAACGTCGCAGATCGCGATGCCTATGCCAATCATCTTGGCCGAGTCCTTACAGATGATGAGCTTCGCGCATATATTGCCGAAGCGCGCACATCCATCGTAACCGATGGCGCTAATAAAGCCGCTCCAAAACGCGGCAGTTCTGGCGTATCGAAAATGATGGCATCCGAGCGCCAGCTATTCATCAAAGGCGCTGAAAATTTTCAAAAGCTAAACGACAAATACGGCGCAAAGTCCACGCTTGATCTAATCAATGGCCACTTTAACTCACTCTCAAAACTGATAGCTTTTATTGAGGAGTTTGGCCCTAACGGGGATAAGGTTGTTGAGAAGGTGTTAGCAGATAACACGAAAGCAGCTGCCGACTCTGGCGGTAACTATGAAGCTGAAGGCAAATGGGCTGATCGCGTTCAATCTGAAATGAATGCAATGCTCGGCAATGTCAGCATTAAAGATATGGGGCTGGCTCGCAAATTCGCTGGAGCTAGGAATCTCCAAGTCTTAAAGCTTGGTTCTGCCGCTATTTCGTCGATGGCTGATAACGGGAATATCTTGTCTGCTGCGCTGTTTGGCGAAGGCTCGGCAACTCGCTTTTATCAGAATCGCCTAAAACAAATGGCAAACCCTAAAGCAACAAAGTTTGCCGCTGTGCAGTCGGGCATCGCGGCTGACGTGATCTACCATAACGCTTATTCGTCAGTTGCCGACATGATGAACAAAGGATGGACTGGCGCAGCAGCTAGCGCGACAAACACATTTTCATTTTTAAACATGCTTACACGCACGCGCAAAGAAGCTTTTCGCGAAATGCGGCTACACGCACTGACTGACGTGTTTAAGGCAAACGACAAAATACCCGATGACTTCAACGGCAAAGTCTTAAAAGGTCACGGCATTAGTGACGCCGATTACGCTTTATTTCGTAAAGCCGCTTTATTGAAAGGCGAAGATGAAACTGTAACGCCTCGCGATGTTGCCAATTTGCCTGATGAAGGCGCTGGGCTTGCTGCCGAAAAGATGGCTGGCATGACGATCATGGATACCTCCTCGGGCGTTATTGAGCAATCAGGATGGGGCCGCCTTGTCACTCGTCGCGGCGAAAATATAAAGGGTGAGTGGAAGGGTGAACTAATCGAATCATTTTGGATGTTTAAGGGTTACCCCTTAAACGCTGTCTATCGCATGGTTGACGGCTATCGTCTGCGCGGAGGACTAAACGGCTCAGCTTATGTTGCTGCGTCGATAGTTCTAACCACTGCATTCGGGGCGATGGCTTTGCAGTTTTCTGATATGAAGTCCGGCAAAGACCCGCGCGATATGTACGATCATAAATTCTGGCTCGCCTCGCTAATGAAAGGAGGCAGCCTAGGTGTTTTTGGTGATTTCCTCTACGCAAAAGAACGATTCGGTAAAGGCGCACTAGAGACCGCCGCAGGGCCTTTGGCTGGCGATGTTTTAACTGCCGCGTCTATTGTTCGTGGCGCTGCCGAGGCTGGCGGGCTGGTTGGAATTGGCGAAGGCGACGAGGCTGCCGAGGCTGGCAAGGATATAGGCGGCAATATTTTGCGATTAGTGCGCACTAATACGCCGCTGCTAGGGCTTTGGTATACTAGCGCAGCCGTAGATCACGCTTTTACCTACCAAGTTCAAGACCTTCTTTCGCCGGGATATACAGACCGGATGGAACGCAGAAGTCAAAAAGAATTCGGACAAAAATGGTGGTGGTCACCCGGCGAAGTTTCGCCAGAACGCTTACCTGAATATGAGGGGCAATAAATGACAGTCTCAACCGAAACGGCGGGCATATCATACGATGGTAATGGCATTACAACCGTATTTTCTGTGCCGTTTTACTTTCTCGAAAGCTCGCATATTCGCGTTGTTTTGAGATCGTCAGCCGGTGTCGAGTCCACAAAAACACTCACAACGGATTACACAGTGGCCGGTTCAGGCACAAACCCGTCAACCGCTACCGTTACATGCGCAAGCTTTACCCCCGCAACTGGCGAAAAACTTCGAATCGTTCGCGATCCCCCACTAACGCAGGAAACTGATTACGTCGAGAACGATCCATTCCCAGCCGAAACGCATGAAAAAGCTTTAGATAAGCTAACCATGATCGATCAGGCAATCGCGTCAGACGTTAGCCGCGCTTTAAAGTGGCCAGAAACTTCGTCGGCCTCATCCTTGTTGCCAGACCCCGCCGGTAATGGAAATAGATTCTTAGCTAACAATCCAAGCGGCACAGCCATTGTTTTCGCAGACTCTGGCTCTGGCTCGCTAACGAATGTCGATTATAAGTTTGCCAGCGTTGCCGCAATGTCCGGCCAAACCGGCATGGCGAACAATGCCATCGGCATAACTTATGGCTACTACACTGACAACGACGGCGGCCACGGCTCCTATCGCTACGACTCAACCAGTACGGCTACCGTAAATGGCGGAACGGTTATTAATGCGGCTGGCGGGGTGGGACGGTGGTTGCTGCTTTATACCGGGTCTGTAAATATAAAACAGTTTGGGGCAAAGCCCGACTGGAATGGGGTATCTGGTGGAGGCGCTACCGGAACTGATAACACTGCTGCAATTCAAGCTGCGATAGATTTCTCTGCAACACAGATTGCGACAATAATCACGTCAAAAGTAAACACGGTTAAAAGCTGCGTGATAATCCCCGCTGGGCATTATTTATGTTCATCTATAACAATTCCTGAAGGCGTCTCACTAATTGGCGAATCTAAAGGCGCGTCCGTTCTTTACTCGTCGGTCTCTGGGCCTGCAAAAGCTATATACATGGGGTCAAACTCAAGAGAGTGCTCATCTATTGTTGTCGAGCGGCTAACCTTAATTGGCTCAGGAGCCGCATCTGGAACGTCCGGCATATACTTTGAAAACTGCTTGCGGGGGTGCTTTGTTCGCGACTGCAACGTCAGCGGGTTTGGCTACAACCTGTATGGACAAAACACATACGGGATGCACATAACCGACAACTTCATCCACGACGCTGTTACTAATAACATTTTCTGGTACGGCGCTACAGCCGATGTAATTGAGAGAAACCGAGTAGATGATTGCCCGAATGGTGACAACATTGTATTTGACGGGCAATCTTCGTCAGAGGCTCACGGCATTATTATTTCAGGAAACGCTATTCAGCGTGCGAAGTATTCCGGTGTCAAAGGCATTGACATAGATGATATTACTTTCATCGGGAACTTTTTTGAAGGAAACGATATTGCTGGCGGTAACGCTTCGGCAGTCAACCTTGTTCAAGGATCTCGGGTAGTTAAAACAAGGCGAGCCGGATTTTATGACAATTACACCGGGCTAGGGTCTGTCACTGGCGCTGGGCATGTGTGTATCAATATTGTCTCGGCATATAGGGTAATTGTTTTAGGGCATAAACTCAAAAACGGCGTTGGAAGTCATGGTAGCGCCATCGTTCTTGGGTCTGCTGTTGACCACTTTTTTGGCCGTGCGAATGACTTATTCGCAGCATCAACAGAAATAAGCTCAGGAACACCAACAATTATAGATAGCACTGACCTAAATAAGAAATCAAGGTTTGGCCTTGGCGGGGCACCTGCTGCAAACTATGATTGGGCTGATTCGGTTTCTGCTGGAAACCTTGCTAACTTTAATAACCAATCAGCAACCGCTGGCAGCGTTGCTATCCAAATAAAGGCTGGTGATACAGGAACAAATACATACCAGATTTACGGTTTAAACAGCGCCGGAACAAACACATTTAGAGTCACCGGCAATGGTGATACTCGAAATCTAAATAATGTTTTTGGGGCGATTTCAGACGAAAGATTAAAGGATGTAATAGGCGCAGCCCCGTCATCATGGGATGACTTCAAGCGCTTTGAGTTTGTTAAATACAAGCTTAAAGGCGACCAGACAGTGCAGCTTGGTGTAATCGCCCAGCAAGTAAAGGATATATCGCCGGGACTTGTGTCGCTATCCCCGCTTTATGAAGGTTCGGACGATGGTGAAAAAACTAGCATAGGTGAGTTTTACGACGTGAAATATTCAGTTTTATATTTAAAGGCTTGCGTCGTATTACAAGAGGCAATTAAGCGAATCGAGCAACTAGAGAGCCAGGTCGCGCATAAGGAGTAAATCATGTCAGGCGGAAAAAACGATCCAAAAGATACATCAAGACCAAAACATGTCTAAACACACTCAATACTCCCGCCTAGACGCTGAAACGTTTCGCTCAGAAGCGGAAGATACGAAATTTAACGATATTACAAGCTGACGGCAGACTATAATTTCTTAACAGAGGAGCAAGCGAAATGGTAGGTGGTAACAACGATCCGAAAGACCCACCCAAACCGAAAAAGGCCGTAAAGCCGAAAGGTAAAGGCGGGAAGTGATAATGGTAAATCTAGCCGTAGAATGGATTGCATCTAGCTACAGCTGGTTGCACCTTTTGTTTTGCTGCGCGGCGGTAATTTACTGCGCAAACAAAACCAAAGTTGTCTGGCAAATTCCAGCGTGTTATCTGTTCGTTATGTCTCTGGCATACCCATTCTTTTATACTGAAATGAACCCGATAAAATTCTATTTCGCCGCGTCCGTTTTTGAAGTATTCATCATTGTTTTTATGTTGCTGCATCGGCACCCTATGGCTACATACATAGCAGCCCTAAGTATCGCTTGTCTCGTTATGCACCTTCTTTCTTTATCTGCTTATATTTGGTCTGTATCGTTCGATGTTGCAGGCTATCACCTAACCCCGCTATATGACGCGAAGCAGGCTCATAAAGTCGTTGTGCCGATGCTTGAGAGCTTTCAAGTGATCTCGATTTTTGTTTTTTCGTCGCCGAAGTTTCGGCACCTCGACAAACCAGCGCATGTAAAGGAGCCTGCAACATGGCAAGCGATGTCGGTACATCAATAAATGTCATTCAGTTACTTATCGAGCTAGGCGCGATTGTATTCAGCGCCGGAGGTTTGTATGTTATGGTTCGCAGTCACTCCAAAAAACTAGACACGCTTGAAGCCGAGATGAAAGATGTACGAGAAAACCGAGTAACCAAGCACGACCTTGAAGACATGGAAAAGCGGATCAAGGACGGCATGGAGGCTCAAGCCAATGTTATCGTGGGAAAGGTGTTATTGGCGATAGGGACTGATCGCCGAATGTCATTGAGGGAATAATGTTTAGACTAAGCATTAAATCGAAAGAAAAGCTGCGCGACGTACATCCGAAACTTTGTGATGTTGTTAATTACGCAATTATGATCACGGAAGTTGACTTTGCAGTTATCGAAGGTGTCCGCAGTATCGAGCGCCAAGAGCAGCTAGTTAAAGCTGGCGCAAGTCAAACAATGCATAGTCGCCACCTAACAGGCCACGCCGTAGACCTAGCCGCCGTAGTCAATGGCGAAATCCGATGGGATTGGCCGTTATACGACAAGATTGCAGAGGCCATGAAGAAGTCCGCCGAAGCGCTCGAAGTCAAGATTGAATGGGGCGGCGATTGGAAATCATTTAAAGATGGCCCACATTTTCAATTACCTAAAGAGGATTACCCATGAGCTGGAAGTCTGTGGGTGAGTGGTTAAAAAAGAACGGCGGAAGCCTTGCCGGTATGGCTGGCGCGATTGCAACAGGGAATATACCTGCCGGAGTTGCCGCTGTAGCCTCAATGGTTACAGAGGCCACCGGCGAATCAAAGCCTGAACTTGCTCTTGCAAAGTTACAGGCTGACCCTCAGGCGGTTCTGCGCTTCGAAGAATTGTGTAAGCAAAGCGAGGCCGATATTCGGGCGCATCACCGAGAGCTGTTGCGGTTAGAGCTGGATGACGCACAGAAGTCGCACGCCGAACAGCAAAATACAATCCGCTCAGGCGACAATGCAGAAGATGAGTACGTCCGTCACACTCGCCCAATGATGGCTCGCCAGTCGTGGTGGGCAACGGGGGCGTATGTCTTGCTATCGGAAGGTGCGAAAATAGCTGGATATGGTGATGGCTGTTCGCTAGAGGCCGCGATGGTTCTTGTTTCACCGGCTGCCGCATATATTGGATTCCGCTCTGTCGATCACATGTTTGGCAGATTCAAGAAGAAGATTTAATCTCGAATCTGCATGCTAACGCAGCGCAAGCCATCGAAATAGGCGGATTCGCCCCCGGCTGTATTGCCGGGAACATATCGCCGGAACATCGCGGGCATTTCACTTTGCTGTAGCTTTTATTGTAGTCGATGCCGACCGGCGCAAAGCATTCCGCCGTCTTTCTGACCATGACTTACTGTGCCTCAGACATTTCCAACCTTGCGGCGTGCGCGTCATCTCTGTTACATCGTAGTCCGTAATAATCATGCCAGATATAACGCAATCATTACAACACTTTATTGTGCTTTCACGTAGCGCTTTGTGGAATGTCTTCTCTGCCATCGCTAACCACTCCGTAATTATCCAAAATAAACCAACGCCCCACGCATTCCGTTTTCCCGTTGCCGAGAAAGATTTCAACCTTAATGCAGTGCGAACCGTTCACGATATGAAAATCGTCGTGCGCTTCGCCGACAGCTAGAAACCACTCATCCTTGTTTTTTATTTCGATCATTTTGCATGGCCTCCGATAAAAGTAAGTACAGTAAGGATATATCGCATTTGCACTTTGGGCAAATCCAAACGAAGCGCGAAGGGTTTAGTGCGCCTGCTATGTCGTGGGCGCAGGTGTCGCGAGTTGGCAGATCGGTCATTTACTTTGGCTCCGGTGGTTGCGGCCTTGCCAACAGTATGACGTGAGTTATGTCCGTTATATTGAATACTGTTTTTGTTATAACGCTAATAAACTGATGGTTTAGGTTCATTCTGCCTTTACTCCTTTAGCACGACGATAGTATTTAATCAAACGAGCTTTTAGCTTTAAACGCGATTGTTTCACGCGACCCTGCTTGATCATTGGTTCGGCAACTGCAAGATGCGCCTTACCAATTTCGTTTAAGTATTTATTCATTTTTCCGGCTCCGAAGTTTTAGGCGGTACGGCGTTTACAATTACTGCCAACGCCATAGCTTGTACCGATACGTTTAGCGCCAGAGATAATTTAGCGCAGATATAAATACTTGGACAGCTTTCGTTATTTTCTACCGCGTGCAAATAGCTCTTACTGACGCCGCTTAGGGCGCTCAATTCATCGAGCGATAATTGCACCGCATTTCTCTTTGCTTTAAGTAGTTCGCCTAAAGTCATTTCGCCCCCTTAAGCATTGCTGCTCGGCAATCGTTCCAGCCTTTTGCATACTGAACAGCCCAATCGCTGAAATTGTTATCGGCCATACTCTCTGATTTTTCATCCGGCACGCTCGCCGGTTGTTGTGCTTCCAGTTTTGCGCGGGCTTCATCTAGGTGATACGCATCCTCGGCGTGTATTGCCAAAAGGGTTTCGTGAGATTCTTGCAGCTTAATAAAATCTTCTAGCGACTCAACGAGCCAGTCAGGGGCAAGCGGGCCAAGCCCGTTAATAGCCTCGCGCAGTTGGCTTTTTGTCATTGTTTGCTTGCTCATTCTGTCTCCCTGATTATTGTTGCACGGCAAGCGTTCCAGCCTTTTATGAATCCGCACTGCTCGATGAAGTCATCAACGGAAGCGAATAATCTAGCATCAGGCATTGTCTTTTCATCCGGCTCCGCTTTCGCGCATTCGCGTAAGTATGCGGCGATTTCTCGGCCTTCTTTAAACGTAACCTCATCATGCTCGATCATTTCAGCTAATTTATTTAATCGTTCAGGTGTCATTTTCCAAACCTCGCATAAATGTCATCGCGTGATTTGCGATTCATCCTAGATAACTGATCCATCTTTGCTTTAACTTGCGACGGATCTCGATTCAGCACAAGCGCGGCTCTTTTTGATGCGCCGTAACGAGAAAATTCTATCTCAGCTTTCAAGATTAGAATTTCCTCGCGTGACCACGGCTCATATCTACGCTTCATCCTTTGTTGGCAATACGGGCAGCTTTCCATGTTATCACCCAAATAATGATTGCTGACGAATGCCATCGTCAACAATATCAAGATTGTTAGTGGCCACGGCAAAATAGGACTCTTTAAGCTCCGCGCCAATGAATTTGCGGCCCGTTTGCAGCGCGACATAGCCCTCTGAGCCAATACCCATAAACGGCGATAAAACGACATCGCCGGGGCGCGACCATAACTGCATCGCGCGCTCGATGACGTCTAATTGCAGCGGGCAGATGTGGCGCTCGTCGTTATTGTCTCGAGCAGTCATGTATTGCAGCGTTCTAGTGGGATTAACGTCCATCCATACCGGCGATGCGTATTGCTGCCAAATGTCAATTGGAGTTCCGCCGGCATCCGGCGTAAAGAACAGCGAGCCATCGCTGCGTTCGTGGCGAACAAACCCCTTCATTGGCGAGTCGCCGACATAGTATTCAAGCGCGCCACTGATTGGCTTTTCGTTAATCCCCGGCTTCCGCATTGTGACTAAGAAATCTGGGATGCCTTGGCGCGACATTGCCGAATCTTTGCATAACTGCTTATGCAATAAGCCGAGCGCTTTTGTGCGTTGCATTGCCACAACCGGGTCTTTCCAGATTACGACTTCGGAATGATAAATAAAACCGGCATTTTGAAAACACTTTATTAAATCGCCGCGAAAATCTTTTATTCCGATAT
>JACCDG011590161.1_pt1 | contig 10472 bp, 8 predicted proteins | sample 7442471 | NCBI WGS metagenome assembly JACCDG01 (sample SAMN15323444, study PRJNA562643) | freshwater metagenome | isolation source: river surface water | place: USA:Blue River Watershed | collected 2017-08-17 | reverse complement strand
GGCGCGCTGCGCCTCAAAATCGGTCACAGCGAGTTCGCCAAGAAAACCGGTCTTTTCGAAGACCGCTGGGCGCCGCTGTGGGTGGTGGACTTCCCTATGTTCGAGCTGGACGAAGAGGAGGGCCGCTGGAACGCCGTGCACCACCCCTTCACGGCACCTAAGGACGGCCACGAGGACTTCATGGACAGCGACCCCGGCCGCTGCATTGCCAAAGCCTACGACATGGTGCTCAACGGCTGGGAACTGGGCGGTGGCTCGGTGCGTATCCACCGTGCCGAAGTGCAAAGCAAGGTCTTCTCGGCCCTCAAGATCGGCCCGGAGGATGCGCAGCTCAAGTTCGGCTTCTTGCTGGATGCCTTGCAGTATGGCGCGCCCCCGCATGGCGGCCTCGCCTTCGGGCTCGATCGCCTGATCACGCTGATGACCAAGGCCGACTCGATCCGCGACGTGATCGCCTTCCCCAAGACCCAGCGTGCTCAGTGTCTGCTCACGCAGGCGCCGAGCCCTGTGGACGAGAAGCAACTGCGCGAACTGCACATCAAGCTGCGCAATGTGCAGCCGGTTTAAAGCCAGTCGATGACCTGACGCAAACGCCACCCGAGGGTGGCGTTTTTCATGGAAATCAGAATCAGAGAAGTGCGATCTGAAGTTGAAGCCCGTATCCAAAACCTCTCAAGGTTCGGATGGCGTCTTCAGGCGCGCCGCATGCACTCAGTTTCCTGCGAAGGGTACTGATGCGCATTTCCAGGTTTGCAGGCGACAGACCTTTGTCTTTGATATCTACCAGCTGCATCGCTTGCCACCGTTCAAGTTTCTGGCCAGCTGCACGCACCAAAGAGCAAAGCAGCAATGATTCGCCATGGGTGAGGGGAACTTCACCTAAGGGGCCTTGGAGCGAGAGGGTCTGACAATTGAGTGAAAAATCAAGCGCAGTAGACCGTTGGGCCAATTTGAGTCTGCGCCCCAAGTTGTTGATGCATGCCAGCAACTCAGGCTGTTCTACAGGTTTGATCAAATAGTTGTCTGCGCCACCGTTGTAGCCTTCCAATCGGTCGCTCAATTGACCTCGTGCGGTGATCAAAACAATTCCTGCCAAGGGTTGGCTCTCTCTGATGCGCTTGGCCAAACTGAAGCCATCCTCTCCAGGAAGATTGACGTCGATCAGGTAGAGATCAGGCAAGTCGCGCGTCGGCGTATCGTCAACTTCTTCTGCGCAGACCAATCCCATGGCCTGGTGACCTTGAGCGTGTAAGAAAGCAACGGTCGCATCCCGAAGGCTGTCATTGTCTTCGACGACCAAAATGTGGAGCGATGGACATTCAGTCATATGCAGGGCTGAATAAAAAATCGATCGATTCAAAGTGCAACATCAAAGCATCTGGTGGTAAACCAGATTTGTCTAACGGGTATTTCATGCTTGAGTCGGAAGGTAGAGTTCAAAGTGGACATTGCATTCAGTCGGGATGTATTCAATTTTTCCGCGCATGATCTCCACAAGATTTTTGACAAGAAACAGGCCTAGGCCCGTCCCTGCCTGTCTTCTGGCGTGTGGACTGCGATAGTACTTGTCGAAAACTTTGTCTGAGTCGGGCCAACCGGCTTGCCCCGGTTGATTGATGATCTCCAGCTTAAGACGGTCATTTGGATCTTTTAGAGAGTCTATAGAAAGACGGATTTGGATTTCTGTGTTGTTTGCTGCGTACTTGCATGCGTTCTCTATGAGGTTGTTCAGCACAATAAAACACAATTGTGGATCTGTCTGGATAACCAATTTTTCAGGAAGATCGAGACGAAACCGCTGAGGCTCTTGACTTGCTGAAACCGCATTGACAACCATGGCGACCATATCGGTCGCTTCGATGTGCTGGACAAGTTGCCTGTCACTGAGTTGGAGCGTCTGTTGACAGCGATCTATCACATTGTTCATGTCCCGGATGGCTTGCTTGATTTCCTGACTGCCAGAAGCATTGCTGTCCAGCCTCATGTGCATCGTGGCCAGTGGTGTTTTCAGTTCATGGGCAAGCATTGCCAACAGCTTTTCCTGTTCCTCCCGCACAGCGCGCTCATGTTGTGTTTGCAATAGACTGCGCTCCAATGCCAAGCCTGTCTCACGCTGTTGGACGTTGATCAAGTTGGCTCGGTACTGCAACATCAGCAGGACGAGAAAAGCAGTCACCAAACCATGCAACTGAACGATGTAAAGAGCCACTTCACTGCTTTGGGTGATACCTAGTGCAGGCAATGCTGCGCCCGTCAGCACGACAAGCAGAAGGAAATAGAAGCCAGCCATCAGCCAGCGAGGGAGTGTTGGGCGGTGTTTGGCGTTGTCATCCCATGGTTTGGCGAAGACGATTGACACCATAAACACAACAGGCGAAATCAATACTTCGTTCATGTTCAGGTGCAGTGCGCTAGTGGGCATCTCCATGAGCAAGAGCAAAAATTTGACCGGCAGTAATCCAATGATGATTCGGTGTATCCAGCGAATATAGGAGGGGAGATCGAATTCACGGATCAGCTTGATATGGAACCATTGAGCTGCCGTAACGGCGGTAATGCTGAACACGGTGGTGGTTTCGTTCAATATCCATGCGGGCCATTCTTCGGGCCAAAATGCCCGCAGATGGCCCAGTGACGACAGCGCGAAAAGAAGTGCGAATGTTTGCATGAGCGCAAAAGCACCGATCACGCTTTCTCGACTAAAAAGCCAGTGAAGCATTCCCCAGATGGCCAAAATGGCAACCAAGCCGACATAGCCTGAGAACACCAAAGACTGTGTGTGTGCCCGAACGTTCAGGTCATCGATGTTGAGAGCCTGAACATCAATCTGCCGAGTACTTGTTGAAGCCAATCTCAGCCAGATGTCACGAGGCTGTGAGCCTCTTTCAATGGGCACCAAAAAATCCAGACCTCGGAATTCTTCTTGTCGAGGGTGGTGTGTATCGCCAGTGACGCTCACCAAGCCGCCAGGAGCCAACGGGTCATACACTCGAATATCGTCAAGATACACCGGGCGTATCCGCAAGATCAGGCGGCTTGTCGCTTGGGTCGGTGTTGCATGGGCATGAGGGTTTATGCGCAGACGCAGCCACATGACCGAATCGCCAAATCCCTTGGTCAGGGTTCCTTCGAAACGGCGGGGCTGGCTTTTTTGAATTTCTGGCCATGCCAGAGTTCCCTGGGGATCTTCCAGCCATGCTTTTTCGACAATGTGCTCCTTGGCCATTGCTGCTGTTGCCAAGACGCACGTCAGCACCAGCAGCAAGAGCATCAACAGATGGCGAAGTTGCACACCGAGTTGGAAGTTCCGCACCACCTTGAAAAGAAAAAATCTGCAAGACTGCATGGTTAGGCCGGTGCTGTTTAAACCAGAAAAATTTTCAAACCACTCGCCGCCAACAACACTGCCAAAATTGCACGCAACACAGAGCCCCTCAGATATCTTGCCGTCAAACTACCAAGCAATACAGCAGGTATCGAACCCAACAGCAAGCTGCTCAGCATGGGTATGTCCACCAAGCCTGAAAACAGATAGCCCAAGCCGGCAACGATGCTCAAGGGTATCGCATGCACGATGTCGGTTGCCACAAGACGCTGAGGACTCATCCTCGTTGGATACAGTACAAGCAAAAAAACACTGCCAAGTGCCCCGGCGCCAATCGATGTCAGTGACACGAGCACGCCAATGATTGCACCTGCTGCGATGGTCAATGCGCTGCGCAGACCCGCTTGGCTGCCGAATCTTGCCAACATGGGTCGAAGACACTGAGCGATCTTTCGAGGCCCTGCGACCAAAGAGACCGCAGTCATCAAGAGCACCGTTGCAATGAGCTGGCTGAGCCACTCCATCTGAATGTGCCCTCGAGACGATCCCATCAGCAATACCATCAGCAGGGCCATGGGCAAACTGCCCAGCCAGAACTTTCTGGCTATTTTCCAATCAATCTGACCGGTTTGGTGGTGAACGCCTGCCCCCACCAATTTGGTGATGGCCGCAAACCATAGATCGGTGGCAACAGCTGTTACCGGTGATATGCCCCACACCAGCAGCAGCAAAGGCGTCATGAGTGCGCCGCCTCCCACACCCGTCAAGCCGACAACGAAACCAGTGAGCGCTCCTGCGGCTGTGTATCCAGGATCCAGCATCATTTCCATGCGACTCCCGGGCGTCTCGCAATGAAAGAAGGGTTGAGTATGTTTGCTTTTCCGTAGGTGAGTGGCTTGTCCCACAGATCATGGACGGTTCCGCCAGCGCCTTCTAAAACCGCTTGTGCTGCGGCGGTGTCCCATTCGCAGGTGGGACCCATTCTGGGATAAATGTCCGCATGACCTTCGGCAATTCGGCAAAATTTCAAGGAGCTGCCAGCTTGCACCAAGCTGGTAGAACCCAGGGTGGCGATGAACTCTGCGGTTTCTGCATCCATGTGGCTCTTACTGGCCACCACACGACAGGTGCTGTTGCATCCACCATGGCTTACCTGCATTTCGGCAGTCATTCCGTGTTCGCACCGAAAGGCGCCCAGACCCAGGCCTCCCCAGTACATCTGCTCAAGCGCAGGCGCATAGACACATCCCCAGACGGGGGTCTTGTGATCAATCAGCGCCAAATTAACGGTGAATTCACCGCTGCCAGAAATGAATTCGCGCGTGCCGTCCAGCGGGTCTATCAACCAATAGCGTTCATGCCCGAGTCTGTCTGCAAATGAGTCCTCGTCTTCCTCTGAAATAACGGGCAAATTCGGGGTCAACAGGTGCAGCTGCTCAAGCAAAACATGGTGTGCAGCCAGGTCTGCCGCTGTGACGGGGCTCTGGTCACTTTTGTTCGCAACCGCAAGAGTTGGATGCGGTAAAGCGTAAAAATTCATGATCACAGCACCTGCTTGCCGTACTGCATCAAGCAGTTGTCGTGTGAGCGCTGGATCCGGCGTCGCCGTCATCATGGGTGCTCCTTGGGCAGTTCATGTTCAGACAAGGGCGCCTCAGGTTTCTGCCATCGTCCAATGACTGCCAGCACCGACTGCTGGTGCATGTCGAAAATCTGATAAGGCCTCAGTGCCGTATCAAGACGCAAGGGCTGTGTTTCGTATGCGACTTCGGTCGATCGCAAAAAATCAACGATCTTTGCGGAGCGTAAGGCAAAACTGACATTCACCAAAAAATCCTGCACCTTTTCAGCCGTCCTGCTGGTGTTGATTTTTTGCTGCACCATTCCTATCACGGTGCCGTCAGGCGCAATCACTGGACCGCCCGAATTGCCACGAGACACTTCGGCACTGATCTGCAGCAGGCCTTGATCCGGCTGGTTCATGTTCATGTTCCGGTAGCCATTCACAATGCCGGCGGTGATTTTTCGACTGGCACCCTGAATCCGGGGCTGGGGATAGCCAATCACAAAGGCTTCAATACCGATCGGCGTCGTGTTGGCAGCGTTGAGCTTGAGTGAAGGCAGCTTCTCAGGGATTTTCAGCAAAGCCAAATCCTGAGCGACGTCGACCTTTACCAATTCGGCACTTAACCAGCGAGGCTGCCCAGATTCTGTTTGACCGACTGGGCCGACACGAATCTGATTTCTTTGGCTCACGACATGGCCGGCCGTCAGCACATAGCCTGGTGCTATCACAAACCCTGTGCCCCATGAAGAACTGTGTGCTGCCGGGGCCGGTGGAATGACTCTTGCGGCCTCAGGAACCACCTGCGGAAGCGCTTGAATGCGTGTCGACCAGTTGTTGGCGTTCTGTGCGTGACACGCCTGACAGGGTGAGATGACCAGGCCAGCGAGGAGAGCGGTACGCCACATTCTTGTCCTTTTCATCATGGTGTGGCGAGCACCTTTTCGAGCAAAAGATGGGCGCACAGTCGCGGATTGGCGGTGGCGACGGTGTCGATCACCAGTTCAGGGTTCTCCGGTGCTTCGTAAGGAGAGTCGATGCCGGTAAAGTTTTGGATTTTTCCAGCCCGAGCCTTTTGGTAAAGCCCTTTCGGATCACGCTGTTCACAGATCGCGAGCGGGGTTTGTACAAACACCTCCCAAAATTCACCCGGCTCGAACAATGCCCGTGCCGCAGCGCGGTCGGCACGAAATGGTGAAATGAAGGTCGTGATGACGATGAGGCCTGCATCCACCATCAGGCGTGCGACCTCTGCGACGCGTCGAATGTTTTCTATCCGGTCATGCTCTGTGAAGCCCAGATCTTTGTTCAGTCCATGCCTCAAATTGTCACCGTCTAAGATGTATGTGCGGTGTCCTTGTGCGAAAAGCGCTTTTTCAAGTTCATTGGCAATGGTGCTTTTGCCCGAGCCAGACAGCCCGGTGAACCAGATCACACAGGGTTTTTGTCCATTCATCAAGGCGCGGTCGGATTTGCCGATGCCGAAGTGCTGCGGCTGAATGTTGTGTGATCTGCGCAATTCATGAACGATCATTCCAGCGCCAACTGTCTGATGGTTCATGCGATCAATCAATATGAAAGAGCCTGTGCTGGGCGACTCCCTGTAAGGATCAAATACCAGCGAACGGTCTGTACTCACATTGACCAGGGCGACCGCGTTCAGGTTGAGGTGATCGGCTGCCAACTCGTCCAGGGTGTCCATGTGTATCTGGTGCTTGATGCGTGTCACCGTGGCGTTGACGGTTTGTGTTGTACAGCGCAGCAGGTAGTGCCTTCCAGGGAACAGCGGTTCATCCGTCATCCACACCAGGTGGGCCAGAAACTGGTTTGCCACGGATGCGGGTGCGTTGGCCGACACGATCACATCACCCCTTGAAACATCCACGTCATCGGCCAGCGTTACGGTGATGGCCTGCCCGGCAACTGCTTGCTGCAAATGGCCGTCACCGGTTTGTACCGAGGCAATGGCCGTCTCCCGACCCGATGGCAGTATCCTGACCTTTTCACCCAGATTCAAAATGCCGCTGGTCAGCGTGCCGGCATAACCTCTGAACGCTTGGTGCGGCCTGTTGACCCATTGCACTGGCAGGCGTGCAGGGCGCTTGCGGTTGTCTGCCTCAACCGATACCGTTTCCAACCAACCCATCAGTGTCGTGCCTTGGTACCAGGGTGTTTTTTCGCTGGGCGACATGATGTTGTCGCCATGCAGACCGCTGACCGGGATCGCTGCCACATGGGAGATGCCCAGACGTTCAGCAAATGCGCTGTACTCCTGTGCGATCGCTATATACCTTTGTTCTTCGTGGCCCACCAAGTCCATCTTGTTAATGGCCAGCGCCACATGGCGTATGCCGATCAGAGACAACAGGTAAGTGTGTCTTTTGGTCTGTGTCTGCAAACCCTTGCGGGCATCCACCAGCACAATGGCGGCATCGGCGGTGGACGCACCAGTCACCATGTTTCGCGTGTACTGTTCATGGCCCGGCGTATCAGCCACGATGAATTGGCGTTTTTCGGTCGAAAAATACCGATAGGCGACATCAATCGTGATGCCTTGTTCCCTCTCCGCAGCCAAACCGTCAACCAGCAGGGCGAAATCAAGAAGATCGCCTTGCGTGCCCAATTTTTTGGAATCTGCTTCCAGTGCCTTGAGTTGATCGTCAAACAGCATCTTGCTGTCGTACAACAATCGGCCAATCAGTGTGCTCTTGCCGTCGTCCACGCTGCCACAAGTGATGAACCGCAGCAGACTTTTGCGCTGGTGGTGTGTGATGTAGGCGTCAATGTCCTGTTCAACAAGCGGGTCCAGGTGTGCCATCAGAAGTACCCTTCCTGTTTCTTTTTTTCCATGGATGCGGCGCCATCATGATCGATCAATCGCCCTTGCCTCTCCGAGCTGCGCGAAGCCAGCATCTCTCGGATGATCTCGGGTACGGTCTCTGCATTCGAGTCAATCGCACCTGTTAACGGGTAACAGCCCAGGGTGCGGAACCTCACCTGGCGTACAACAGGCACTTCGTTGGCGCGCAGTGGCATCCGTTCATCGTCGACCATGATCCAGGTGCCATGTCGCTCGACCACGGGTCGTGGTTTTGCAAAGTACAGCGGAACCACCGGAATGCTTTCCTGGTGGATGTAGAGCCAGATGTCCAATTCGGTCCAGTTGGACAGAGGAAACACCCGCAGGCTCTCGTCTGGATGAATGAACGTGTTGTACAGACTCCACAACTCAGGGCGTTGATTTTTGGGGTCCCAGCGGTGGTCGCGTGAGCGAAAAGAAAAAATGCGTTCTTTGGCGCGCGATTTCTCCTCATCCCGCCTGGCGCCACCAAATGCTGCATCGAAGCGGTGCATGTCCAGCGCCTGCCGAAGTGCCTGGGTTTTCATGACATCTGTGTGGATCTGCGAGCCGTGCGTGAACGGATTGATGCCTTGTGCCACGCCCTGAGGGTTTTGGTGGATCAGCAACTCGAAGCCATGTTCCGACTGCATTCGATCCCGGAAGGCGTACATGTCCCGGAATTTCCAGCCTGTATCCACATGCAGCAGCGGAAAAGGCAGGCGTGCCGGAGCAAACGCTTTCCTGGCCAGATGCAGCATGCAAGCGCTGTCTTTGCCGATGGAGTAAAGCATCACCGGATGCCGACAAGTTGCAACCACTTCGCGCATGATGTGGATACTCTCGGCTTCGAGTCTTTGCAGGTGCGTCAGCCTCGTCTGAACCTCTGAGGTCATAGGGCTTGCTGTTTTTGGGGGCGAAGCCGTCATGCGGGAATGCAGGGTCGGGGAGGGCGGATTCACGGTGCTTCTCTCTTCCGTATTGAGTTGTGGGCCGCATTCACGCAATTGCAAGTGTGGGTGCTGCTCTAGCCATTCGCGCACGCCTGCTGCGAAAGCCATGCCGAGCAAGGGCATCTCCAAGACCATGCCAGCGGGTTGCAGCCTCAACAAACGTTCAAACCAATCCAGATAGTCTTGGGCCAGCGGTTGGTGGTCCAGACACAGCCAATACGGCGAATGCTTGGGGTTGCGACAGCACAACAGCCAAGCGTCGTTGGCCAAAGGGCCATGGACACAAGCCTGCCATGAACCCGCCGACGAGGCTTGCGCCCATTGCGGCTCCCATCCCCACTGCCGCCACACGCGCGCAGCAGCCCGAATGTTCACCGGTTTTTCGCGTTGTTGGCTTAGCCATGCCGAAAGCAAAGGCATCGACCACAGGGGTGGGGCGGCAGGCTGAGATGCTGCTGCAGAGGATTCTGGTCGCATACCGACCAAGTCTCTCGACTCTCGGGTGCCACAGCGCAATCCCTCCACGGGTTGACGGGGGCGACCAGGCTTTCTTGCCACCACCGCCGCCATGCCTGCCCGGAGATAGGTTTTGTGCAAAGCCACCACCGTGGGCACGCTGAGCCCCGTCCGGGCAGCCACCTCGCGCACGGGAACGGCGGCTTGGCGCAGTTCTATGGCCAATATTCGCGGATCAACGGGCATGAAATAACAATTTTATTGTTTATCTGTTTAATGAAAATTTTACAACAAATATTGAAAACAACAATTTATCGCTTCTGGAACTGAATTTGGGAAATTTTGGGAAAGTTTTTTATTTGGCAGCCATACTGTCAAATGTGAAAAAGAGTAATTTTGACAATTTACTCTTAAATTTAACAGAAAAGTTTGAGTATTTCACTCTAAAGGAGTTGGTATGAGCAAGTTTTTGGCTGTCGGTCGTCAAGGTCAATCTGTTTTTGTGGGGGGTGTGCGAGCAGTTGCAGTCGCCGCCTTGCTGGCTGTGGGCGTGACGCCTGTCCATGCGCAAGACCTCAAAGCGGCTCTGGGCGATATGCTCAAAAACCACCCACGTCTTCAGGCTTCGCGCAACGATGTGAATTCGGCGCAGGCGAAAGTCAGTGACACCTTCCGCCGTTCTTGGACCCCGAACCTGGACATCAGTGCAGAAAAAGGGGATCAGAAGTACGAGTCTCTTGCCAACGACAAAACCCTGGACTACACGCGCTCGGGCATTCGTGCGACGCAGCAAATTTTTGATTTCGGCAAGAGCGGTCGTTTGGTGGCCGAAAACGAAGCGGTGCTCAACCAGACCAAAGCACTTGCGGCAGCCGCTGAATCTGGCTTGCTGCTCGAAGGCTTGTCTGCCCATTGGAGCTACGTGCGCGCAGAAAAAATCCTGGACTTCTCGCGTCAATCCGAGGCCAGCGTTCGCCGTCAGGCGAGCATGGAATCTTCCATGGTGGAATTGGGCAAAGGCTACGAGTCCAACGTGCTGCAAGCCAAAGTGCAATTGACATCTGCCGAGGCCCGCAGGCTCAAGGCTGAAGGCGCACTGGACATTGCACAGGCCCGCGTTCGCGCTGTTTTCGATGCGGCGAGTAGCCAGCTCAATTACAAGCAGCTGGCCGTCGTCCGGGCTGACCTGATGCCCAAATCGTTGGATGAGGCCAAAGCCATCGCTGCCCGCAACAACCAGCAAATCCATGTGGGCATGTACCGCTCGCAAGCCATCCAGGAGCGCATTGGCTCCACCTCTGCCAAAGAATTTCTGCCTCGGCTCAATTTGGTGGC
>JACCDG011263260.1_pt1 | contig 10472 bp, 9 predicted proteins | sample 7442471 | NCBI WGS metagenome assembly JACCDG01 (sample SAMN15323444, study PRJNA562643) | freshwater metagenome | isolation source: river surface water | place: USA:Blue River Watershed | collected 2017-08-17 | reverse complement strand
GTTGCTCCAGTTGGACCAACTGGACCTTGCGCACCGGTTGCGCCGGTCGCACCTGTTGCGCCTGTTGCACCGGTCGCACCGGTTGCGCCTGTTGCACCGGTCGCGCCTTGAATACCTTGGAGTCCTTGAGCACCTTGCTTACCAACTAAATCGCCAACGTTGTCCCATTTATTAGTTAGTGAATTCCACACTAATAACGAACCATCTTGAACGATGATCCAAGCATCGCCAGCAACTCCAGTAATTCCTGCTGCATCAAATGCTGCACGCGTAGGAAATGAACCTTTCATTGTGAGGACAACACCTGGAGTGCCTGGAACACCTTGCGGACCTTGAGCTCCAACATCACCTTTAAGTCCTGCCGCGCCATCAGCGCCCGGCGCTCCAGTTTCACCGACTGGACCTTGAACTCCAGTAGCTCCTGTCTCGCCAGTTGCACCTGCAGGTCCTGTTAAACCCGTAAGAGATGCGGTGGATTGAATAGAACCGTCGGGAAATCTAATTGCGCGCGCAAGTGACAAATAACCTTGATCACCTTCGTTGCCAATAGTTATGTCCTGACCAGAAGCTACTGATGAAAGTCCGGTAGTTGTGAACTGAACGTTACCAATACGGAGCGAGTCAGTGCCATCGAGCAAGAGCGCACCATTATTTACAGTCAACCCAGCCTGAGCGCCAGTCTCTTGATCTTGAATATACAAAGTTCCCGGACCAAGTTGTAGCGATTTCCACCGTTTATCACTCGTGCCAAGCGTGTATTTATTGTCAGCTGAAGGAACAATATTTCCATTCAATTTACTCTTACCAGAAATTAGTTGAGTTGCTCCTGTAGCTTCCGTAATGACAATTGTTGACGCTGCTCCAGCAATCAAAATTGCGATCACGCTCAGCACAAGCGCCGATTTACTTCTTGAAGCCATGATTAGATTCCAATCTTTGTTAGTTGATCTCGAAGCGTGGCAATACTTATCGCCTGCCCAGGTATCGGGTCGAATATTTCTATTTGGTAGTTCGTATTTGGAATCGCGACAAAAACACCGGTCTCTCGGTCTTTGGAATAAAAAACCAGATTTCCATTCGCATTCTTGAATGAAACGTTATTGGCTTTTGTCGCAACATTTAATGAATCAGAAAATGCACTTGGCGAAAAGTACGTGCCAATCACACGACTGCTTGCTATAGCTTTTTTATCTTTACTTTTTTGGGATAGATAAGTCAGAATGCTTTGATTCTTTTTCGAGGTATCTAGTGTGTAAAGATTGTTAGCGATTGGACCTGTCCAATACACAGCGATTTTTTTGGTTACAACCAGATTTCTGAGTTGAGCTTCCGTCATGGCAACTTTTCCTTTGAGAGCATTGGTGCGCCACTCCTGCTGGCTCTCTGCTCCGAATTGAAAAGTACCCAATAACGTTAATCCACCAACGAGCAACAAGATCACAAATACTCGAAGTCGCAAATTACTTGTAGGTGCGTTAATCAACTTCTGGTTAACAAATACTTCTTCAGTTGTAAGACTCATAGGCGAAATAGTAAAAAGTCACTCTTGCGAGGAACCTACGCTCTCTTCACAATTAACTAGCACTTTATTTGGGGAAATAAGCGGCATTCACTTATTGCGAAGAACGGTTAATGCCCACAAAATTGCTATTACATCGATACCTTCTTGGATGAGGGCTCCCTCACTGGCGTTAGTCACTCCAAATGCACCAGCAATCATCGCAACTATCGAAAGCCCCATCCCGATTGCTACCGCTTGGCTTGCTTTTTTCATTGTTAGCTTTGCAATTGAAATGGCAATGGCAAGTCGATCTATGGAATCCTCAACGATTACGACATCTGCTGCCTCGCTCGCGGCAGATGCACCTCGAGCCCCCATCGCCACACCAACATCTGCAAGAGCGAGGGCGGGTGCATCATTAATGCCATCTCCTACCAAAACAACTACTCCCATTTTGCTCTCTTTGTATTGGGCAGTGATGGCTAATTTCTGTTCTGGGGTGAGATCGGAAAAAACTTTTGATATTCCAATCTCTTGAGCAACTTTCTCCGCTGTAATCTGTTTATCTCCGGTAAGCATCGCAATTTCAGAAATACCCGCGCTTGAAAGGTCAGCCAGCAATTGCTTCGATTCCACTCGAACTGGGTCGGCTAAGCCGATAATCCCAATTAATTGTTGATCGGAGTACACGGCGACTTGAAGTTCATCTCTTGATTTTCGCCATTCGGGTAACGCGCTAGTCAGCTGCCCGACAGTGATGCGCGTTCCATTTACCTCTCCAGAGATCGAATGCCCAAGAGTTTCATGAAGATTCTTTGCAGTCGATAATTGAATCTTCCGAGTATGAGCGCCGCTAACTAACGATTGGGCCACAACATGGCTGCTGTACTGATCGACAGATGCCGCAAGCTGCAGGACATCCTGAGCGGTGTAGCTTGGCGCACAATCGATGGAATTTATCTCTGGACCTCCGTAAGTGAGCGTCCCCGTTTTATCGAGAAGAACCACTCGAGTTTTGGCAAGCGCTTCTAGAACTGCTCCATTTTTTATTACGGCTCCACTTTTTGCTGCGAGTGATAGTCCCGAGACAACTGCGATTGGAACAGCAAGAATTAATGGACAAGGGGTTGCGGCAACTAAAACTGCTACAGCTCGGGAAACTTCGCCCGTGATTAACCAAGCGCTACCGGCAATGAGAAGCGCAAACGGTACAAAACGAATTGCCCACTTGTTGGCAAGGCGAATGCTTGGCGCACTTTTCCTCTGCGCTTCCCGAACCAGCGCGATGATTCCAGCGTAAGTGCTAGTGGCGGCAGTATTTGTCGCTTCGAGGGTGAAAGGTGAACCAGCATTAACAATCCCACTTGCTAACAATGCACCTACTCCTCGATGTTGCGGGAGCGGTTCTCCAGTTAGAGCTGATTCGTCTGTGATTGCCTCTGATAGCAAAACTCCATCGACGGGAAGAATCTCTCCAGATCGAAGAAGTATCTGATTACCCACCTGAATTTCAGGCACATCAATCTCTTCGATTGAACCATCGGCACGAACACGACGCGCAGTGCGAGGAATTCGATTAATGAGCGACGAAAGCTCACGTTCTGCTTGCCCTTCTGCCCAACTTTCTAACAATCTTCCTGTTGCGAGCATTAGCGAAATAATCGCCATCGCAAAAAACTCTGAGGTAAATAAAGTTCCTAAGAGTGAGAGGATTGCAAGCACATCGGATCCCATAGTGTTAATTTTGAAATCATCTACTAACCATTTAATTGAGATCAGTAAGCCAATAAATCCAGACAATAACCAGAATTCTTCCTTGTAAAACCCAAATACAGTGCCGAGAACTGAAATCAAAAACAAAACTTGGTAGAAAGCTTTGCTAGAAAAGAATTTGGCCACTTAGCTAGGTTACTTTGCTTTACCTGAGTAGTCTGTAGCAATGTCTGAAATTTCAATTACTTTTCTCGGCGCGACCGAAACGGTCACTGGAAGTCGCTTCTTGGTTAAAGCTGGAGATGAGCAAATACTTGTTGATTGTGGCTTGTACCAAGGAAGTAAAGAAATTCAAGCGAAAAACCGTGAGCCTTTTCCTATCGATGCGACCACAATCAAAGCAATCCTCTTGACTCACGCTCATTTAGATCATTCGGGATATATTCCACTTCTCGTTCGACAAGGCTTTACTGGCAAAATCATGACTACAAAATTTACAGAGCCACTTCTTGCTGTTGTCTTGCGAGATTCGGCGAAACTCCAAGAAGAGGATGCCTATTTCGCCGCCAAGAAAGGTTACAGCTCGCATAAAAATCCTGAACCGTTATACCGAGTTGTCGATGTAGAAGAGGCGCTGAACTACGTTCATTCGGTTCCTTATAGACAACAATTTGAGATTGGTAAAAATTTCACTGCTACTTACTTTCCATCAGGACATATTCTTGGTTCAGCTTTTCTTTTGCTGACTATCGGCGATAAGAATGTTCTATTCACCAGCGATATGGGGCGAACAAACCACCCACTCCTCTCGCCACCAGATGCACCGCCTGACGTTCCACTAACTGCAGTCGTGACTGAGTCCACTTATGGTGATCGGGTCCACGAATCCCCAAGTGGTGAGTTTGCGCGGGAAATCAATGCTGCAATTAATCGAGGTGGCTCTGTTGTTATTCCTGCATTCGCAATCGATCGAACTGAAGTAATTCTTATGGCGCTCCGGAGTTTGATAGATAACCAAGAGATTCCACCCGTCCCTATTTATGTTGACTCGCCGATGGCGGTTGCAGCCTTAACGGAATACCGAAAAGCTGTTCGTGAAGGAGATGTTGGTATTCGTGAAGGAGTCTCCCGCACTTGGTCCAATCAAGATCCATTTGATCCAGGAACACTCACTAACGTCACCACGACAGAGCACTCAAAATCACTAAATGATATTAAAGAACCGCACATAATTATCTCCGCGAGTGGAATGGCTACTGGAGGAAGAGTGGTCCATCATCTCAAGCGCGTGCTGCCAGATGATCGAAGCACTGTCTTATTAGTTGGCTACCAAGCAATTGGGAGTCGAGGTAGAGCGCTGCAAGATGGAACTTCTAGGATAAAAATTCACGGCGACTGGATTGATGTGAAAGCCCACATCGCCGCAATTGAAAGCTTTTCGGTTCATGCAGACAGTTCAGAACTATTGGAATGGCTTGGTAGATGCCAACGCCCTGAAGAAATTTTTGTTGTGCACGGCGAAGAGCAAGCGACCAAAATCTTTAAGCAAAAGATTCAATCAATTCTTGGATGGAAAACGATTATTCCCAGGAATGGCGAGCGATTTATCATTTAATTTTCCTAACCAACCTGGTTCACAGTCAAGATTAATGAAGGCACAGAAGGTCGAGCTGGAGCGAGTGATTCTGGCACATTGACGATAGCAACGGTGCTATCAATCGAATACCACATCAGTTGAAAAAAATCATTGGCTGCTAAATCAATCATGAAATTCCATGCAGCTACATATTTGTCATCTTTTCGCGCAAAGGTGAAAATTGTATTGCTTGCACTCAGATCATTCCCATTCACTCTAAGCCAAATTTCTGCTGTCGTTGCATCATTGGCTGAATGAAACATCTGAGCTGAGAATTGCACGTTATAAGTACCCGCAGTTGTAACTTTGATTTTTGAGCCGTCAATCACTGTTATTTGCCTTTGCGAAATAACTGTATTTAATTTCATTGGAATCGGCACGCCTGGAGTGAGATTAGTTTGCGTAGTTGTATCCAAGTAGGAGCCATAAATTCCCTGCAGTAAGCCAGGCAAACCTTGTGGACCTTGTGCTCCCTGTAAACCTTGCGCTCCCTGCGCTCCCTGTAAACCTTGTGCTCCCTGTGCTCCTTGAGGACCTTGTGCTCCCTGTGCTCCTTGTAAACCGGGTGAACCTGTTAGGCCAGTATCACCTTTTTCGCCTTGCTCGCCTCTCTCTCCTCGTGCACCTGCAACTCCATCTTTACCCGCACTTCCAGATTTTCCGGTTTTGCCGACTGGTCCAACAGGTCCCACTTTCCCTCGTGCGCCTGCGATACCGCGCACACCTTGCGCGCCCTTTTCGCCTTGCTCGCCTTGCTCGCCTTTTTCACCAGGAGATCCTGTAGGGCCAACAGGTCCAGGTAGGCCATTGCGACCGGCTGGACCAGAAATAATTTTTACTTCCCCCAAATGAAGAGGTGACCGAAGAAATTCAGGAACCCAATGCGTGTTATGTGTAGCAGATAAAAAAATTAATGTAGTCAATAAGAGTGAAAGTGATGTTCCGATAAACAGCGAGACATTCGTGAGCCACCTGCGCATCTCGAGATAGTACATTCCGAATACTTTCCATGTCGTGCAAACCAAGAGAGTGTGAGTGAGTAGTGAGATGCTTCAACGTGACGAAGAAGTAAATGAAATTAGAGCAGCACACAAATTTCATCTTCGAGGAATTGCCGTTATGGTTTTTATTACTTATTGGTCAGTGATTTTTACCTACACAGATTTCTTTTGGTTCCAACCCTGGGAGAGCGAGGAGTTTGTAAGACAAATAACTCTATGGCTGAGTTTGATTGGATGGCTAGTCGCGGCAATATTTTCACCCTTTGTGCTTTTTGCCGTTTCTGCCGGATACACAAAGGCGCTTAGATACATTCCGATCACAGCTTTGTGGTGGCCGATATCAGTTCTTATTTCACAAGTCGTGGTCTACTCAGAGACAGGTGAAAGTTACCTGGGTTACCTCATTATCTATCCAGTTTTCATTCTCACAGATATTGCTATTCCTGTCTTCCTTATGTTCCAGTGGAGCAAAATCAGGGAATATCTGGTGCTACACGAGGGCAAATAACTACGTAACCTGATTTGTTACGATAGCGCTGTGGAACTCCAAAAGGTCATCCTCTATTACGGGTTTGCCCCTGTCACCGATCCCCTTGCTGTGAAATTTTGGCAGCAAACCCTCTGTGAATCACTGGGGCTTAAAGGTCGAATCCTGATTTCACCGCATGGCATCAACGGAACTGTCGGTGGCGAGATGCAGGCGCTCAAGAAATATGTGAAAGCAACTCGACAATACCCAGGCTTTAAGAAGATAGATTTTAAGTGGTCAGATGGAACCGGAAATGATTTCCCAAGACTTCAAGTCAAAGTGAAAAAGGAGCTCGTCTCCTTTGGGCATCCAGATGAAATCAAAGTTGACATCAACGGCGTAGTAAATGGCGGAGTTCATCTCAAACCTAAAGAAGTTCATAAACTCGTAGAGGAACGCGGTGACGAGGTTGTCTTTTTCGATGGCCGCAATGCATTTGAAGCAAAAATCGGAAAATTTAAAAATGCAGTAATTCCCGACACTGTCACCTCACACGACTTCGTGAAAGAGATTGAAAGTGGTAAGTATGACCACTTAAAAGAGAAACCTATCGTCACCTACTGCACTGGTGGTATTCGCTGTGAAATTCTCTCCGCAGTAATGAAGAATCGCGGCTTTCAAGAGGTGTATCAAATTGAGGGTGGAATCGTTCGTTATGGGGACAAGTTCAAGGATGACGGATTCTGGGAGGGCTCGCTTTACACATTCGATAACCGAATGACAATTGATTTTAGTAAAACCACCAAAGTGATAGGTGAATGTGAAAAGTGCCAAACCCCAACCAAAGATTTCTATAACTGTGCGGAATCTGCTTGCAATGAGTTAATTCTCTTGTGCACTGCCTGCGGTGAGGCAGGCGAGAACTTACGCTGTTCCCATACCTCCGTGCGGAGCAACCGAAAAGAATTGATTGGGTAATTATGGACAATTTTTCAGAGCAACCACATCTCTCTGGGCGCAGAAAATTCCTTACGATAGTTGCTGGCGTGCTCTCTACATTTATCATCGGAGATCGCGCACTCGCCTCAAAAAAGCCACCCGCTAAAAAAGTCGTAAAGAAACCGGTCAAGAAAGCTCCGGTGAAAAAGGCTCCAGCAAAGCCTGTTGCAAAATCAACGCCAACTCCCTCTGCGACTCCCTCTGCGACTCCCTCTGCAAGTGCCACTCCAACTGCCACGCCCACGCCTTCAGCATCGCCTTCGCCGTCAGCAACGATTTCTGCTCCCCCGACTGAAGCGAAGGCGCTTACCGTCGCTGGCAAAAATCTCACTACAGCAAATCTTTCTATTGGTTCCACCACAGCGGCGACTTTTCCTAAGAATGGCGTAACCACCTCGGTACTTGTTACCCGAGTTGATGAGAAAACTTTCGTCGCACTAAAACCACTCTGCACACACGCCGGTGGTCCCGTCGAATTAAGTGGCGGTTCACTTGTGTGCGTATGGCACTTCTCGCGATTTAACCAGCGCACTGGAGCGGTTATCAATGGACCAGCATCGGATCCCTTGCCAAAAGAAAAAGTTGAACTCTATGGTGATACCGTTTATTTCATCCCGTGATGTAGTGATATTCCTCGACGTATTTCACGTCATATTTTGAATCAGCCTCTTTGAAAAATTCTTTCCTAATAAAAGTATCTTCATCCATGCCGTCCTCGGGATGAAGATCCTTATGGGTTCGGACCATATTATCCAGCGGCGTTTTATGAAACTTTATAGCTTCAAATTTCTTATCAATCACGGGCGTGATGTCCAGCGCTCGATTTATTAATTGTGGCCCTCGCGCCACTAGATATTTAGTGGTAACAAATTTTGGTCTAAGGCCCATATCGGTTAACTCTGGTAAATCTAATTGGCGCCCAGAAGTCCAACATGCTTGCTCCACGGCATGGCCAGTGATGTAGTGATCTGGGTTCTCTTCATAATGTCCCCAGGGATCAAAAGAAATTACCGTATCAACTTTAAGGAAGCGAAAAAGAGTAATTAGTCGATGTCGTATCTCTGAAATTTGGCCATGTTCCAAATAATGATTCTTGTAATCGAGTGAATAAAGTTTTTTCAATCCAAGATACTGCGTCACATCTTCAGTTTCCTTATAAAGTCGATAGACAGTTTCGGCCATAGACAAATCGTAAGAATCCATCTCGTCATTTGTGGTCTTTATAAAATACCCCGTGTAACCCTCGGCAATCAGCTTCATGGTGAGGCCGCCAGCCAAAATAGCTAAATCATCCGAGTGCGCAAAGACGGCAGCAAATACTTTTCCTTGGTGAGGCGTTCCGCCATCCCACTTCTCTAACACCACGTTCTGATTAGAATCCATACAAATATTCCCTTATTCTTAAATAACTGAGATAATTAGGGTTCAAGCGAGAGGCTATCATGGATTTTTATCAATCACTTGGCGTCACTAAGAGAATAAATGCTGCCGCCTGCTACACCGCTCTTGGTGGTTCAATCATGCCAACTGAAGTGATTGCTGCGATGAACGATGCCGCTAAATCTTTTATTTCTCTCCACGAATTACAACAAAAGGCTGGCGAAAAAATCGCCAAGCTCACGAAGAATGAGGGCGCTTTCATTACGACTGGCGCCGCGGCGGGAATAGTTCTCTCAGTTTTAGCCTGCCGCACGCGCGGAAGTTTGGTAGAAGTACAAAAGATTATTAATGGGACGGCGCCCGAATCAGAAGTTTTGATGTTCACAGGGCATCGCATCCCCTATGACGCTGCAATCCGAGTGGCGGGTTCAAATCTAGTGACTGTTGGTGATGCCATTCAATCTTTTGAATATCAACTAGAGGCAGGAATTAACGAAAAAACTTCTGCAATCTTTTATTGTGCTGGCGAACATCTCAAATCAGCCGTTCTATCCCTTGATAAGACTATTAAAATTGCCAAGAAATATTCAGTGCCGGTGATTGTCGATGCTGCAGCACAATTACCACCACTATCGAATCTATGGCGTTTCACATCAGATTCGGGGGCAGATCTTGCAATCTTCAGTGGTGGCAAAGCTTTGCGCGGCCCTCAATCAAGTGGCCTGATTGTGGGCAAGAAGGAATTTATTGAAGCGGTGCGAGTAAATGGTGCGCCAAATCAAGGACTAGGGCGCGGATTCAAGGCAAGTAAAGAGGAGATTGCAGGCTTGCTAACCGCTATTGAAATCTACGTAAATAGAGATCATGAAGCTTTCTGGCAGAAGTGGAGCAAAACGGTAAATCAATGGGTTTCAGCTCTTAGCGACAATAGAACCTGCCATATTTATCGCGACGATATAAATGAGGCTGGACAACCTGTTCCACGGGTAGCTATCAAACTTCCAAGCGATTCAGCACTTGAAGTTGTCGCCAAGTTGCAGAAACTAGATCCAATTGTGGAAGTAGTCCACAATTCGCGCAACATGGTCTGGATTAGCCCTGATTCACTTCAGGCCGGAGAAGAAGACGTAGTGATTGAGCAGATTAAGAAAGTCCTACCAACCAAATAGTTATTATTTAGATGCTTGGTAAATACTTTCGATTGCGCTGTCGAGCACTTTGTCGAACTCAACATCGCTTTGTTGAGCGCTGAGCCCTTCGGTAAGTGCACGTGAAAAACTCGCAATCACGCCATCATTCTTTGAAAGCATCGCATTTGCGTCATCTCGTGAATAGCCACCCGATAGTGCGACAACTCGAAGCACCCGCGGATGGTCAACTAATGATTTATAGAAATTTGCCTCGCTTGGAAGTGTGAGCTTTAACATTACTTGTTGATTCCCACTTAATTTATCAAGCTCGCGAATTATGGATGCTCGAAGTAACTCTTCACATTTTGCCTTTTCAGCGCTCTTGATATCTACCTCAGGTTCAATAATCGGCATCAAACCGCCAGCAAGAATTTCTCTCCCAATCTCAAACTGCTGAGCGACAACCGCATCGATACCTTTGGGATTTGCCAACTTAATGACAGAGCGCATCTTTGTGCCGAAAACTCCATGAGATACAGCGCTTGCAATTCGGCCAGCCAGTTGTGGGATTGGCTTCATTATTTGGACGCCATCTACCTCTTCAGCAAGTCCATTATCCACTTTAAGAAAAGGAACGATGCCC
>JACCDG011188330.1_pt1 | contig 10473 bp, 7 predicted proteins | sample 7442471 | NCBI WGS metagenome assembly JACCDG01 (sample SAMN15323444, study PRJNA562643) | freshwater metagenome | isolation source: river surface water | place: USA:Blue River Watershed | collected 2017-08-17 | reverse complement strand
TTTCTGTTATACAGCCGGAAGGCAAACCAAACTCATTAGAATTTTCAATTGATGCAGGTTATAATACAAAAGGAATAGTAAACTCTTATATGTATGATAAAGAAATACAGGAAGAAATGGATGTTATCATAACAGTATTAAATCGTATATTTGATGAAAATGATAAGGAATATTATATTGGAAATAAAAAGGAATTAAAAATTATTCATACTAAAGCAAATAATGCTGCTGAAATAATAAATACTTTTAATAATCATGCTGAAAGAAAAAATAAAGAAAAAACTTATTTTCCATTAAGAGGAAAGGATTCAAAAGTTGAAATAAAATATAAAAATGAACGCGATTATAAAAAGAAAACACTACGAAGAAACTCGTCAAATTTTAAAAATAGAAAAAGTAGAATTGATAAATGGTTAGAACCAACTGAAAATAATATTAATTTATTATTATTAAAACCAAATAATAATGCAGATAATACAAAAATAGAAAATAAAAAGAAAACTCAAAGAAATTCTTCTAAAAGAAGAGGTAAAATAGAAAGTAGACCAGCAAAAGAAAATATAAATAATAATATAAATTTTTAAGACTAGATTCAACTAAGACAATCTAAAATATCCCTTATAGTGTAGCACTATAGGAGTTATGTCTGTTAGACCGAAGAAAAGACATGGGAGTGTAGATAGTCAAGAGAGTATTGATAGTTGGAATAGTGATGATAGTTGGGAAGAAATTATAAAAGAAAACAACAAACTTTTTGATTATATGACTACAAATTTTGAATCTATGCTTGAGGGTGATGAAATTGTGAAACATTTTGAAATACGATATGAAGGAGCGTGCGATTTAGGTTCAAAAGAAATTATGAAAAAGTATGGGAATAGTATAGAAAAAGAATTAAATCCTTGGATTCGTAAAGAATATGTAGAACATCGTTTATTTGATAAAACAAACTGGACACCATTTCGCGATGGTTATAATCATAATTGGACATATCTAGGTTATAAAATATTATTTAATTTTCAAAGATATTATTTTAAACTTGGTATTGAAGAAGTATGTTCTATAGAAGAGTGTAAATATTGTCAAAATAACGAAAATGGAATTCATTTTCAATTAAAAATATATGGTTGGAAAGAAAATGAAACAGATAGATTCTTAAAACCATTTATAAACCGTCCAATTCCATCCAATAATATAATACCCGAAATATATTGGAAAAGAAAAAATGGATATTAAACAAATATTAATTTTAATATAAATAAAAATTGACCCCCCCCAGCCGACAACCTAAAGCACCCCAATGCTCTACACTATAGGAATTGACTCTATTACTCGCAAATATGACAACCATCATTTTTGACACAGAGACCACTGGTTTGCCGAAGAACAAGTGGCGCGGGGCACTCCAGGGGCCGAACAATTGGCCAGACCTTGTGAGTATATGTTGGCTGGTCTATGATGATGACTGGGACCTCGTGCGGAAAGAATATCATGTGGTGCGGCCAGAGGGGTGGACCATTCCTGCGGAGTCGTCGGCGGTCCACGGTATTACGCAGGCTGTGGCGGAGGCAACAGGTGAGCCACTGGCTGCCGTTCTTGGCCGGTTCGCAGAGGACTTAAAGACCGCGGGTCGGTTAGTGGCGCACAACATGCAGTTTGACAAGAATGTAGTCCAGGGGGCTTTCAAGTGGCGACTCTGCATGGAGCCGGCGGGCTTCTGGCCGGCGGAGGAGTTCTGCACTATGGAGGCCTCGCGTGAAATCTTGCGCCTGCCGTGGAAGAGTGCCCAGGACCCGTCCAAGCCGGTCACCGCCGCTCTGTCGGTTGGTGCTGAGCGCTCGTCCAAAGGACGAGCTGTCACATATAAGCCACCGCGTTTGTCCGAGCTCTGGTCCTATGCTTTTCAGGGAGCGCCTCAGCCGCAGGCACACAACTCTGAAGGGGACGCACTCGCTACGGCGGCGATTTATATGAAGTTGTGGGGGTATTAGACGAGTAATAATCTCTATAGTTTAGACCTATGCGGATTTTATATGAGCACTATTCGCGCCTTTGGCGCGAATTATAGGGCATAAAATCAGTATAGGTCGGCGCTCACGCGCTTATTTAAAATAAGCGCGGGTCTAAAACTATAGGAATTATTTTTATGAGATTAGTTTGAGAAAATTGAAACGGGTCTAAAATAACATACCTATGTTTAGACATCGTATCTTCCAATATGGATTCTTCCAAGAAAACATCGGTCCCTGAACCGATTCCTGTGCCCTATGTAAATCCAAATCAACATTCAACATATGATGTTAAGATAGACTTTGACGCATCTACTGCCGGCTGGATGCGAAACAAGGTCCGCCATGGCCCATGTATGTCATACCGATGTCGCGCGGTAAAATCAAATGGAACCCCATGTAAGAAACGGGCTATGGAACAGAAGCTGACACTGACCCCCCAACCACATTTATGTTCTTCCCACATCTACACCTGGCGGATGAACCGAGGAAATATGCGACTCGTGGATTATGCCTCTCAAGAATAATTTATCTAATTTTCTCAAATAATACTGCTCCCATAGAGCATTTTTCTATGGAGTATAATCGTCCTTCTTCACTATAATAGAATTGTAATCCATCTAAATAACCATTCTTATAGTGTTTGCGAAAGCCAGGTATTCCGTTTTCCCACCAGCCATAATATAGACCATCCTTCTTATTATTTTTGAATGAATATTGATAAGCAAGAACTCCTGATTCATACCATTCTAAACATGGACCTTCCTTCAAATTACCAATTAGGGTATATTTACGACGTAAGTTTCCATTTGAATGATATTGTTTTATAATTTTAATTTCTTTTAGAGGAAATACTGGTTCTGCTGTTTGTTTTGGCTCTAAGTCTGGATATGAAATAGGGTCAAAAGAAATCTCATCTTCTTTATTCTTGAAACAAGGTAATAAATCCCATAAATTATTCATTATAGGAAATAATTTTACATATGTTTAGGCGGTGGCTATTCTTCCCCTTCCTTTTCCACAACGACGGTCTGTCCTTTTTTCCCAGAGGCACTGCCTGTCCCACGGACAAGAGCGGCCAAGAAACCGCCAGGCAGTCGTCGTCCCTCGGCACACACCTCCAGGACAAGGGCGCGCATTTCCTCCAGTGGGCCTTTAAAACTCTCGGAGCCATAGACGGGTGGTCCATAGCGCAACTCCAGGGCGAGCTTAATATCCGTCTCCAACGCATCCAGTTTCTCCAGGGGGACCTGTATCATTAAGTGGAGGTCCACGCCGCCGCGATAGCCGGCCATGCGTTGGAACGGATCCGAGACTGGTGCGTTGGTCTTTCCCACTTTATAGACGGATGACCCTTGAAGAAGTTCATGACGTTCTTGGAGAAGGTATATCCATCCACGCCGTTCTTGTGGAATGAAACCAGGTGGTAGTTCCATATTTAGATAAAAGTAATTCCTATAGTGTAGCACTATAGGATTTATTTAGATAGATATTATTTTGGATTTTTAGACCAGTGCCCATTAAAAATGGGCACAAGAGCGTGATGCCCGCCGCATGGCGAGCCACCGATGTATTATTTTATGTCGTGAATTTCTACTGCGGAAGGGAAGAAAGGTGGTGGAATGCGACGTTCTACCTTTTGAAAAAGGGGCGGTGGGCGTGAAACGACGCGTGGAACAAGTGGGGCGTTCTGAATAGTATCATAAATAGGGGTTCCCTGAAGGCGTTCCAGAGGCACATACTCAAGAAGAAGACCATATGGAACAACCACCGACGCTTCGTATTTATCGGCCTCATTCTTATTATAAATAATAATATGGACTTGCCCCTTTTTTGACTGTGTAGTAACATTTAGTCCATAAGAAATCGCATTATTCTGACCATTAATAAACACTATAGGATAGTTTCCTATGAGCGCACTGAGATTCTTTAGCAGTGCGTCAGTAAAGGGTTCATCGCCACGCAGGACTGCGTCTGTCCAGATGGCGCGATTAGCCTGGTCAAGCACGTCATGGTAGAGTAAAACTGCGCGTGCCGGTCCATAAGCGCCTTGTGCCGCTGAACCTATTTTCTTTATGACCAACTGAGCCGCCACCGCAGGACCAAAGACTGTCTCAAGAAGGGTATCGCTCTGTTCCTGGGCCTGTAAGCCAAAATCATCCGTAAATTCCTCATAAAACTGTGGCTTCTCCGTAGGAGCCGCCGCACCGGCCAATGGATCATAGAGGAGGTCGTGCCATGCCGGCACATTATCAGGAATGACCCATTGGTCTTTCACAGCGCTACGGCCCTCTATATGAATATTTGTCTTCAGTGGCGCAATTCGTGGTATAGAGCCACTGGCGATTTCATGATAGGCAAGTGGAATATGGACGAGTTCGTAGAGGAGTCGTTGAATAAAATACTCACTCACATTTCCTATAGTTTCAGCTTCGGCACCTGTTTCAAGGTCTATAGTGGAGGGAACATGTAGCATACATCGGTCCTCATCTTCTTTCCAGCCACAATGTCCGTCGCACTGGTCTTTATAGAGAATAAGACGACAATCTTTGCGAATAAGGGATGTTATTCTTTCTTGGTTGTCTTCATCGTCGCGTTGGAGAATCCATGATTGAAGAAGGGGACCAAACACATATTGAAGAATGAGTCGTTTTTCTGCGGAGGAAATATCATCACGTTCCAGGAGTAATTTACGAATACGCGAGCGAAGGCTACTACCTGCGTCGTCTGAGCGCAACCAATTAGAGAAAGTAAGACGGAAATGTATATATATTTCCTCTAAGTCTTCACGATTGAGGACTTCTTTATCTATTTTTTTTGTTGCGTCCTGGGCTTTGCGCTCTTCTGGCGTAAGAGCTTCGCGTATAATTTTACGGTCTTGAGTAAAAGTAAATTCTGCACTATAGGGAATACGTTCAAATGTGAGAGTGGAGAATTTATCTTTCATTTTATCACGAAGTTCGTTGTAGGCACTGCGGCGACATGGAAGCAATATACCATTTTGGAGACGATAGCCGACTATCATTCCTCCTTCGCATGAAGGTTTCGCGGGTGGCATACCAAAGAGTGGTGGAGGGGTCTTTTTCTTTGGAATACATATAAACGATTTAAAGGCGTAACCAGGATTTTTTGCCTGAATCCGTTCCATTTCTGGGCCGTGGTAGAAGTTATAGACTTCCTGTGCGTCGGCATAATCATTATATTTATAAATACCGTTTTTATCCATTCGCGGGTCAAAACCGAAGAAGATTTTCTTAATGGAATCAAAATAGCGCATATCACCGTCATCACTGGCTGGTATAATTATATGGGTATTTTGTCGTTTTGAATCATATGGTATGACCGCACCGACTAAGTGATTATACGCATCACGCAAGATACCTTCTACGGGTCTCTGGGTTTTGACGAAGGAATCTGTAATAGAGGATAATGGTAAAAGAGTGGAGGAATCAACCCCAACTTGTGCTGTATATATACCGCGATATACTGCGCCGGCAGAGCATTTATTGCGGAATTCAAAGAATCGTTCGCGAATATTTTGAGGAAGGGCACCTGGTTTATCGGCGGCTTTTGCGAATTTTTGATACGGAATCCGATAATATGCCTGGCGCTGTGTTGAGCCGATTTCCACCGGTTCTACAAAGAGGAGTGGTTCCCAGAAGCCAGCGGCATCAACCGTCATGAAGCATACGTCATTTTTCTCATAGCGTTCTATGTCAAAACCATAGGGTGGGCAGCGAACCCGCACTTTTGATGTTGGGTCTGTTGGGTCTCCCTCGTATTCAAGCACTATAATGGTGAGTCCATTTACTGACTTCTTTGATGCCTCGTCCGCTGTATTACGCACAAAGAGCCCACGTTCCGCGAGCATGTGGAAAAAGTGGCGGTATTGGAGGCGGTCTGCCGTTTTGCCGCGCACATATTCAATAAAACGACGATAGGACAGGAAGAGTCGCGTAAGTTCGTATTGAAAGACACCAACTGGTTCAGAACTCAACCAATCTGTGCTGAAACTCTGAAGGACTTCTTTGAATTGTTCCAGACTTAGACGGAGTTCATTGTCATTCATATATTTATCATAGTCACCTGGGTTGAAGAATTCCAGGAGAAGGTTGCCGAAGTTGAGATTGGCGTATATGTGGGGTTTAATGACTTGACTAATTCCATCATCCCCAATAGCGAAATCCTCTATAATTTCTTCTATAGAGTTACGCCCAAGGATTGGTGCTAAGGCAGCAAAGAAGCTGCGCTTTGAGCTCTGGAGTTCCTGATTTACACCCAGACGAAGGAAACCATAGGCCTGTGGGTTAATGACCTGCCGTTGTTTTTCGCGGGTAACAATTTGCTCTGATTTTTGACCGAAATAAGTATCAAGGGCGGCGGTTGCTTTGGCGACGGAGCCATAATTGGCTGGATATCGTGTTTCGTCGGCAATATATTCACGATGGATTTCGGTGCGAAGAAGAGACAGGTCTTTCGTTTTTTGCCCTTTTTGCACTATAGTGGGCGTGACTCCTTTCTTTAATGATGTTGATACTTCAACTTCGGCAGGTGTTGCTGCTTTTTCCTCTTCATCGCGAATGTGTTTGAATGCCTGACCGTCCCATTTGAGGCCGTCATACATTTTCCCTTTTTTATCCGCTTTTGGGGCGAAACAACATGGGAGACCATAGCCATCTGGATGGGGGTCCTTGTCCAGGAAGCCAATGTCCAACTGTGGAACTTTCCCTTGTTTTTTCTTCATTCGTTGAACGACTGTTTCGCCGAAACCAGGACTCTTCTTGTCCTGAATAAGAGAACCACAACAAAAAGGACAACTACCAACGCCTTTATATTTTCCTTCTTCCCATTGTTCTTCTGGGATGCGACTAATATCCAGGCCTGATTTTGGGGTCACGCCGTCGCGTTTTTTATTGCTCTTGAAATCCCGCTTACGAATCAGGATTTTATCTTTAATACACACATATTCCGCACATATATAGTAGTTCAAGTTCCGTGGGTCAGAACCATAGCGAAGAACAGTAACAATATCAGGCTGGTATGGTGATTCGCGTAGCGCTTTTTGCTGAATCTTCTTTGCGTTCTTTAAGTCCGTCTGATATTCAGGAGTCCCATATACAATGAAGGCCATGTCTATCTTTAAGTCCTCCTCGTAAATTTGTTTCATTTGGTTAAATTGTGCTTTTGTGAGGGCAAGGGGTTGGCGATAGTCATTTGCCTGACATTTCGTAGAATAGGATTTGAATCCTTTACCCTTATATTTTGGGAGGGAGGTATAGTCGGTTAGCACACGGTCCACTTGCTTCAGATTGTCCATAAAGAATTCTTTGGATTTTTCTGGTGTAAGCTTTGTTTTCTTCACATCTTCGCAGTCGGCACTCACTATAGGATTGGGTGCCTCTTCTTCTGGTGAATTATCTGTAATGGTGATTGGTTTTTTAGAAGAGGCAGTAGGTGGAACTATTGGAGCTGCTCTTTTTGTTCGTAAGTCCACAATGTTACTATCTGCGGAAATATTGGAAATGTCTTCTTCCTCTTTATCCGCTTCAGGTTCATCTATTTCGGTATCCGCCTCTTCCACCGCCGCCGTTTGAATGGCCCATGTTGAATCCGAAGAAAGGAAAAGAAGTTGTAAAAGAGCGGCCAGCCGTTGAAGGTGGCTCAAGGAATCTACACGATAAATGTGGAATGTGAATGTGCTATAATTATCATAATAGATGTTGATGTCAATGCCTGGATTATAAGCAGCAACAAAATGTTTATCCTCCTCGTCAGCAATACCAAATTGACCACGCTTATCCATGTAGTTCTTGATTGCCTCTGTTGCCGCGGATTCCTCCATGCTGAATTCCAACATGACCGCTTCCAGGCCTTCACGACTTAATATATCGCCGCCCTTTTCCATCCATTGTGTAATGAAAAGTTCCACATCGTCCTCCTTGGAATAATTACTGACCGCCTTATAACGAAGCATTATAAAGGTGTTATCCTTCTTTGCCTTATCCTTATGGGGGGCATTGATTTGGAAATAGCGACTAATGTTTGTGACACGGCCGGCGATTTGTTCCTTGGTCATCTTCTTTTCGCTGGCCGGCACTTTGAGATCATAGATGAAAGTCCCACGGTAAAACTGGGCGTCCTCAATCTTATAGCTCGTCCCTTCAATTGTGCCGGCAATACTGTTATAGAAACGGCTCAAGTCATACACGGGGTCGAGGACGCGCACTGTTTTGGGGGGGAGCATAATGAAGTCGGCGGAGCCGTCGCCGTTTACGCGGAAAGTTCCGTATAGTGGTGGCTCAGAGCGACGAATCTCGGTTTTCATCATAAGGAAATCATCATTTGGGCTGGGGGATTTTTCGGCGGCCCAGGACCGAAGAAGGAGGGGGTCATCCACATAGGCCGGTTCCATAGGGTCCGGTTGAAAGAGTTTATTCATAACGGTGCCGGCCTTAGGATAATAGCGCATAAATGGGCGGACCTGATTCACATCGCAGTTGTAGAAAATCATGTCCACACCAGGGAATTCCACTGGCTTCTTGGACCAGAGGTAGGAGATTTGTTTAATGCCGCGGGCAGCCAGGGCGTATTCCTCTTGACGCACTATAGGGGTTGATTCTAACGCAGAACGTATGGTGGCCAATTGTGCGCGTTTTTCCTCTGCCGTGCGGGTCATTGCGACACGCTCGCTGGCCTTGAGTGTGCGAGCGTCTTCCAGTCCATAGAAGGGATAGACGGCGCCGTTCCAAACTTTTTCGGAAATCGCTCCGCGACCACCGTATGCTTCCAGGACGCCAGCAAGAGGGTATGCGTGAAGGGTGGGAATACGCTCATCACCATAGAAAATGTCCTCCAGACTTATTTTGCGACGGTCATATGTTTTCAGGGCAAGTCGTTCGCCCTCCTTTCCAACATATTCCTTATAGAGAGTGCGACGGTAAGGACTGCGAAGACCAATCACCTCCTTTTGTTTTCCCGCATAGGCAAGTGTTTTTAAGCTCACATACCATAACTGGCCCTCCTCGGCCTCCGTGCGCTGGGGAACACCGAAGAATACATTGTCAGGGGCATAGTCGTCGCTCTTCCCCATTTGAAGCCAGAAGGCGCGTGCGAAGTCTTCTACAGTGTAATAAAGGGGCACATCCGCAACTTCTATAATGCGTGGTGATTCGGCGTCACCCTCGGAGCGAAAAAGGGCTACACGAATCGGAGCAGTTGCCTGTAGCGTGGATGGGTCCGCAGGCCGCTGAATTGTTTCTATACGCTGAGCAAACTGGGGCTCCATGCTCTACTCTAAAATGGATGCTATTTTTCTTTAGGGTGTATTAGACACTGTAAAGAAAAAGAAGAGAATGTGTCAAAAGAAGGTGTCAATGGATTACCCGAAGATTTTTCCTATAGTGAAATCCGTTCCTTCTTGTTCCTTATCCTTCTTTGGATCATAACGTGGGGTGTCCGTAATCATGACGCCACAATAAGGGACAGGGTGGGCTTTGAAGTTCATAGGTTTGTAGAGACCACGGCCTTCGGCTTCTTTGAGGAGCCAACCAAAGTTATTCCAGAACTCTGGTTCATGGCCGACGGACTTTGTAATCATGTGCGCCATTTCGTGTATGGCGACAAACATCATCACATCTTCAGGGACAAGCACCTCTTCGCCCCCACCGCGTTGCCGAAGGCAGAAATGGACCTCTTCCCCTTTGTTTACACTATAGGAAGTGTGGTCTGCGTCAGGCGTGGATTCCATAAATCGTTCTGGATTGGGCTCAAAGTTCTGCTTGAGGCGCTGGACCTGGGGCTTGTCAGGGTAGGATTTTACGAGTGTATCCATGAGCTGTTGGAGTCTGACACGGAGGCGTGCTAAGAGATTGGCTGCTTCTTGCTTATCGGGCATGTCGCGGACTTTATAAGTGCGACCGTCTACTGTGCTACGGACGGGGACAAGCGGATACTGTGAGGGAAAGAGTGCTTTTACAAAGGAAAATGCTTTACTTATACCGGCCTCATTCGTTGACATTTCTGGGGGAGACAGGCACTACCTACTATGGGTAGGTTTATACTCATGCGAACCGGTTATATATATAAATTCCTGACATAAAAAGAGCAGTGTCCATAACAAGGTCCGTAAAACCATTATGTCCTTTCCAGTTCCAGGGCTTGGATGAACCTATGTAGATTTGCCAGAGCTCCCAGAGGGAATGTAGGAGGAAGCCGACAACATAGGGATGTAGAATGTGCGGCATGTATATCTTTAGAACATAGGATGTTAGAATTCCACTTATAAAATGAAGAATGGACCAATAGGTGATGTATATGTCGGATTCATAAGAACCATAAATAAATGTTTCTAAAAAACTGCGGGCTTCACGGCTGAAGAAAAGGTCTCCGCTGCGAAAGAGTAGGCCGTTCTTATCCATGTTCTATACGAATGTTAAAAGAAACACATCTATAGTGTAGGCTTTGG
>JACCDG011178725.1_pt1 | contig 10473 bp, 5 predicted proteins | sample 7442471 | NCBI WGS metagenome assembly JACCDG01 (sample SAMN15323444, study PRJNA562643) | freshwater metagenome | isolation source: river surface water | place: USA:Blue River Watershed | collected 2017-08-17 | reverse complement strand
TTGATCATGTCCTCCAAGTAATCCTGGGAAAGCGTCCCGAGATCCTCCGCCAACTGAGCCAAGCAGGTGGATGCAGTCGGTCGCTCTTGAACGATTTCCGTCATGGGGTGACCTCACCCTAACCCAGCCCCCGGGCTACTGAAGCCAATTATTACATAGGCATGTTAAATAACATGCGCACAGGCCCCAGACATATTTCAGGGAGCAACCCAATCTCTTTACTGATTGGCCGGCGCAGAGGCCGAGGCGCGCATGTAATTAAAGTTGTCGCCTAATTCTTGCGATATAGGCGGGCGGACCTGAGCCAGTCTACACGCATCTCGACCAGACGGTTTCGGCGTGGGAATGTGACGACGCCGTCCAATGGCCTCATGAATGGGAATATGTTCCTGATAGCCATGGATACTATCTGCGGTACGTTCAGCCCATACGACCAAAGGCTACCAGGCGCGTCCCATTTCAAAGGCTCATCCAGCCAGCAATTGGTCTCTCTTAGGCAGATTTCCAGGTCATCGGCAAAACTGTCCTGAAGACTACCTTCCGATGCTTCTGACCAACCTTCGAGCCTTGCGTCCTCAAATGCTTCGATGGGGGTTCCGTCTGCACCCATCCCGACGACATAGAGAAACAGCTGTGATTCCGCCGGCATGCTTTGTTGGATATGCCTCAGGACCTTGATGTCACTTTCTTGATCTACTCCGAGAACATCGCCTCCGCCGTCGACACAAACAACGGCTTCATAGGGACGGCCCTGCCCTCCGCCTGAGCGAATGAATTCCCTCCAAGAAGGGCTCCGACCGGCGGCATAAAATCTGCGTCCGTTCTGCCAGGTCAATGCGGCGGCAAGGCGCTTTCCGCGCGTCCTCGCCCTGGCATCGCGCACGATGTTGGGGACTGTCGTCAGATATTCCAAGAACTCGCATTCCCCGAATGTGCCAACTTTTGAAAGATGGAGCTCGCCCAAATCTTGGAGCGTCTCTTCACGGTCAAGCATGCTGCGCGCCTTCGTCTGGACGATATCGACAGCTGCCGCTCCTGACCTTGTCATCGTCAACGCGATTGCCTTAGCGATAACGACATCGGCGCCTCCACCGATCGATACGATCAGGATTCGCCTCTCAGCCACCCCAATGAGTCGCACTAAGTCTTCGTCAGCCATTTCGTCGGGCATCAATATGTGCTTTCATTAATGAGGGGGAGCACCAGGGCTTGCCAATGCCTCAGGCCTCGCGACTTCTGATACCATGGCTACGCTTGTTGTACCTCGGCATCAATTTCTCGACCATCTGCACCGCCTCGATCGGGCTTTTTGCAGCCCAGATTTGATCGTCCGGAATATCATCGTAGCGGCGTCGTGAGTCGATTTTCTGACCCGAGAGCCTTGAGCCCCACCCTTCATGCGGGAGGGCGACGATAGGCCGCCTATAGATCCAGCCTAGCGCGATTTCACTAAGCGTTCCAGCCCCACCCCCGATCACGATGATGGCATCGGAATGGGCGACGATGGAGTTGCGCAGATGATCCATCCCGGTGGCGACGACCACATCTACGAACGGATTGGCCGCTGCCGGGTCGCTGCCAGGCGCGATTCCGATGATATCTCCATCCACCCAGGCTGCCGAGGCCCGGGCTCCCGCGGAAGCCTCCTTCATGACACCGCCCATGCCTCCGGTCACCAGACGCCAACGGTGCTCGATGATCAGCGCACCCACTTGTCTGGCCGCCACGGCCTTAGCGCCGGCCGGATCGGTTGAAGCGTCTCCGATAACGGCGACCATCGGCCGCCGCTTAAGATTCGAGGGGGCTTCAGGCTCCATGGGCTGCAATCAAAGTTCGGGCGTCTTCATAATCAAGATAAACGCCGGCCAAAGTCGGGATGCCTCGCCCTCTCCACTGGCGCTGGCCATGCATGACCTCAAGGAGGGCATGAACGTAGAAATCATGAGTGATGACGATATTCAGGCCCTGCGGCCTGAGCCCATCGACGGCCATAAGATCTCGGATCGCGCCCATGGCCGACTCGTGCGATGGCAGAATCGCGCCGGGATCATCGAGGGCTCCGTCAATCCAGGCGTCGACCAGCGCATGCCAACCCAGCCTATGCTTATGAGCATTATAGGCCTCGCGGTCGTCATGATTAGCCGAAAGCCGGCAAAGCGAGCGGAAGGTCCGAAGGGTTGCACCTTCATGTCCAATGGCCTTGCCGATTGCTTCGGCCGTCTGTCTGGCCCGCAAGACGCCGCTGGAGACTATCTGGGTCGCTTGACCAATAGCCGCACCGAGGGCGAAACTCTCCAGGCGCCCTCGCTCGGTGATGGAGACTTCGTCCGCCCCTTTGCCCAACCCCTTCAAGGAAGGCCGGTCCGCATGCCTGAGGATAAGCAATCCATTCAGATCTTTCCAGTCGCGGGCCATGATGTCTTCTTTGGTGATAAGCCCGCTGGACCTTCGACAATGCCCTCCCGGGACATGACGCTTCATGATGCGGGCGATGGCGGACTCTCGTGCGGCTATCTGTCCCGCTTTCCCAAGCCCTGAGCTCTCATAATAATAGAGTTTGCTTGGAAGATGCCGAGGGGCCGTCGCTCGTTCGGCCATCGGGATCATGAAAGCCCAATCCACGCAGATCTCGACGTATTTGCCGTCGAGGCGCAACCGCCAGTCGGGTATGCCGTCGAACAGTCTCTTCCGGAAGCTGCGGAGGTGCTGCCAGACATTCCCGCCCCGGGCTGCGCCGAGGTCTCCAAAGCATGCCTTATAGTCCGCCGGCTTATCTGTCCTTACCATGGAGCCCACCGTCAGGTCGGCGCCGTTATCGTGCGCCTGAGCCAACTCTTGCAGCACCTGTGATCCGATCAGGGAGTCATCCATGTCGAGCGTGACCACGACAGCTTCTGGGTCGGAACAAAGGTCGCGGACCGCCGTGATGGTATTGGCGAGCTGACCTCTTCTCCGCCGGGGCTGTAACAGGGTGATATTCGGCGCCTGGCCGAATACTCGGCGGCAGGCCTCACGGCTAAGCTCGTCGGACCCGTCGTCGATGACGATAGCACCCCAGGTCCCGCCGCGCTGCCTCCGCATCGACTGGTAGCAGCGGAGCATCTTTCCATAGGGGACATTCCGCCCCGTGACGACGAAGACCAGTTTTTCGTGGCGAGGGGCGGGCAGCCATTGCAAGGAGCTGCCGACGAGGTCGACCTTGCCCAATTGAGCCTCGAACCGGGCGCCATTCTCGATGCCAGCCATGATGAGATTCCATTCATCATCAGAACGCTTGAATGAGTTAGGCGGGTGGACGAAACCGGTTCGGCGGTCGCCACCGCGGAGGCTCAACGCCCGCCCAGCGACACAGGCCTTATCCATGGAGCGGTGCCATGCCAGCTCCAGCCTACCATCTGCATCGGCCGTATTCGTGAAAGGCCGCAACCCCAACAAGACCGCCCGGTCGAAGAAGCACCCGCGGCATTCGACTCGATATGGCCTGCCATCGGCATCGTTCGCTCCAAACGGCTGGTCGGCTTGATTCAGGATATTGAGGCTGACCGTGATGGCGCCTGGGTTGGCCTTCATGGCCATGATTGCTTCGCCGATAAAATCGTGCGCCTTGTCTGCACGCCGAATAAGCAGGTCTGAATCCAGCTGAAGGATATAGTCGCCCCGACATAGCTCGAAGGCACCCAGTGGCGAAGCAAGTGGGGCGCCTTCCTTGGTATGCGATGAAGCCTGTTCCGCTCCGAACCAACGGTGATTGATGGCCGCTGCTTCCTTCGAGCCATCGGCAGGAGCGATGATCACTTGGTCGATGATCCCTCTGGACTTGAGGCGCCCTGCGGCCTCGATGGTTTTCCTGAGGTCAGGCGCGCCATATTCTCTGACAAAGCCGCCCGTACGGGAGTCGATAGTCAAGATCCGCTCAACAAAGGTTCGCGGAGCCTCCAGCTGGCCGATGAGGTGTTCGACCTGCGCCTCCAAGGTCTCCGCCTCGAGCGCCGAGGCTTTGATGACGAGGGAAACGTCGGCGGGCGGACCGGCCAACTTCACGGGTTCGCACTCCCAGCCAATAAAATCAACTGCAGGCAGGCCAGTCTTCAAATCAAAGGTGTGGTTCTGCCTCTCTGAAATCACCTGCAGTCCAGAGGCCAGCAGCGCCCTGCGGATATTCCTGATCGGACGATGAAACTCCGTCCTTGGCCGGCCTGATTCGGCTATCTCAGCATAATCGAAGGCATGGGGGTATTCAGCCCCTTGGGGCAATATCCTTTCCAAGTGGATAGCCGTAGGGGGGCCAAAGGTACTTAGCGGGTCGCATATCACGACAATGACCCTGCCTGAATTCTTGACCGAAGCGCCTAGGTCCGTGACGACCTGCCGGAAGTCCTTTTCGGACCTAAGTTCACATAAGACAAGCGAACAGACCACGGCATCATACGGGCCGCCCGCAATGGCCAGTTCCCGTGAGTCCGTCAGCGTCAGATCTTTCGCATACTTGTCTCTTTCCCATCGTTTCTTGATTCCATCGCCGGGATCAAACCCGACGACCCTCTTGCCTGCGGCGCTGAAACGACGTGCGGAGTAGGCCTTCTTGCCACACCCATAATCCAAGACGCTTTCGAAATCATGGCCGGAAAGCAGATCCTCGACCATTTCGGCGCAGACGGCGGTCGCGGACTTTCTGTCTGCGACATACCAGCGCCAGAATTCGTCAAATCCATCAAGCTCGGGGGCTCGTTGATCTTGCCAGGCCAGACTGAGCAACCGGTTCAAGTCTGGCCGCGTCCAGAACCGGACGCAAAGCCATGCCTTGCGCGCCATGCTCTCGAATGCAGCTTGGGTAAACTCGTGGAAATCCAGGCCGTAATCAATGATGACGGCCTGTCCGCGGACGAGGGCGATGTTATCGCGACTGAGATTGCGGAAGACCACGCCGGCCGCCTTGCATTCCTCTAAGAGGCTGAAGAGCTGGCCTATGGTCGGCGGCCCGACCTGAGCCTGATGGACATACTCTCTTTCAATGACCGGTAAGCCGGCTTCGCAGCATCTCAGCTTAATCCGTCTCAGCCCCTTGGCCTCAGCCGACAGTTTTTCCATCAGACGCAGGGCGGGTAGGGCTGCGCTGACTCGGGCCGGCTTAACGACATCCAGCAGTTTTACCGTCTTATCTCCGCTTCGGAAGACGACTCCCTCCCAGCCTGCTCCGACCAACTCCGCTTCTGGCGGGAGCGCCAGTATTTTTCGGGCACGCTCGACGCGTTGCTGTTTTAGTCGCTCGGTCCGATACGCCTTGAAGGACGTCTGCATGGCGACGGCCTGCAGCTCGAGCTGTCTATATGCTGATGAAAATTCGTCTTTGCTTACGCTAGCCGATAATTTCTGGGCGGTCTGCCGGAGATGGGCGGGGTCCATCAGCGACCCGATCTTATGCAGCTCCACGACGAGTTCACTGACGGCTGCGTCGTCTAAGCCATGACATTGCTTCAACTTGTCCAGACTGCACAGGCACGAACCTACTAGCCCGCGAATACGCCAAGCGGATAGCTCCATGACGGCGAGCCTCTCCCTGACGGCCTTGCGTGCCGTTCCGGTCGCAATCTGGTTGTTGTCGCCTTCATAAAAGACCCCGCAGACTCCGCGGCCAGGATGAGCCGGAAGTCCGCCTAAAGCGGCCTCAGCTCCTCGATATAGGCCATAACCCAAGACGTCCTGGCTTAACGTTTCGGACAGCGTTTCAACCGGCGAGGTGGTCTCCCTTCCATGACGTACCGCCACCGAGGCATGCATGACGATCTTCACCCCGTATAACATGGAGAGAACGAGGCTATGAAGCATGTCCGAGCGTCGCACCCATGCCTCGCCTACCTTAGCGACATATTGGGGGCATAGCATCAGCTGTTCTGGCCTGAAGAAAACGGTCGACCCTCCACGCATGGTCGAATCCTGGGCTGACGCGAGGTCCAGGCTCTCTCCATCGATCATCAGTGGGCGCATGATGGATTCACCTGCCCGCATGCGCTGACAAGCATAGGCGGCTTTCTTGATCGTCTCGAAAGGCGTCAGCCCATCAAAATAGCTCGTTGGCAGGGGGGTTTCCAGATGGCGCGTCTCACGGGAGAGATCGTAGTACCCGGCAGCCCTCCTATCAGTCGGCCCCGCAGGCATAGGCTCGCCGGAGGACGAAAGTCGTCGGCGCAGGGCTTGGTCGAGATCGAGAAGCTGCAACCGCAACGTTGCCTCGAAGGGCAAGGGCGCAGCGGATGAATCTTGACCGATAACTACGTCTACGCCCGCGGCTCTGAGCGCGAGTAATTGCGGCACGTCGGGAGACCGGCTTGTTGATACGTTGCTGTCATCCTTGCCGCGGACTTCGAAACTGAATGTCTTGTCGTCATCAAGGATCCAGGCAGCCGAGCCCGGGCGCTGCTTACACTCTACGTGGACGAAGTAGTTCAGGATGGAGCGCGTGATGGCTATGGGCAGGCGGCAAGCACGCGCGTCAGGGATGACGACGGCCTGTTCGGGCGCCCAATGTGACATGACTTCCTCGGGCTTGATCCATCGAACCTCGACGCCGCTGCTACGCAGGACTTCGGTCGCCTCGACCCACTTAAACCGCCCCTCCTTGTCGATTGGCCCGTTTTCAAGCAGCACCGCGGTGACGCCTAACACCCCGGGGTGGACGCACAAGCGAGAGATGTCGCCAAAGAGGCGGAGCGCCTGCGGTGGCAGGCATGAATCGGTGGCGACTCCCAATACGAAGTGAAGCCCGCCAGGTTGGACTTCTTTAGCCGGCATCCGCTCATGCTGCCGGGCGGGAGACGGCGATGAATCAGCTGACCGCAGATAGGCTTCATCGAAACCGAACCTTTCCATGACCAGGTGAAAAAACCTGCCGTGTTCATCCGCGCCGAAATCCTGGGCATGCTTTTGGAAAAATCTACGCAACCCCTCACCCTTGGCATGACGGTTTATCGTAAGCCTGTCCGGCCGCGGATCGGCGTAATGGTGAACAGTGTGCGCATCCAACGAAGCGACCTTCATGCCCGCCAAGCGGGCCAACCTGATGCATAAATCCCGGTCGGTGCAGCTGGGAAGATTTTCGTCAAATCCGCCTACCTCCAGGAATCGGGTCAGGCGCAAGAAAAGATTTGATCCCTGAATATGCGTGTTCCGGATGAAAATTTCCGCGGGGTCGAGAGACGTGGGTATTTCTTGCCGACGACCCTTGTCGCCTGGCACCTCATGCCTGATTAGGCCAGAGATTACCATGTCCGCCGAAACCTTCCTCGCTTCGCTCAGGCATTCCTGCAAATGCTCTTCCGCCCAAGCATCATCGTCGTCCAAGACGGCGACGTACCATCTTTCAGCCTCTTCGGAGAAACGGCGGCATAATTCATCCAGTCCGCTGTTCCATGCGCCTGAGGCCGATTGCTTGGTTCGCCGGTTACGGAGAGTGATGACCTCGGGGCAACCTAGCGAACCATCCCATACCCGGCTGATAAGGCTCTTCATCTCGAACTCCCCTGCTTGGTCATAGTCAGAATCGACTACGATGACGATCAAGTCGGGCGGACGTAACTGCGACCTGACTGAACTCAAGGCACGGTGCTCCAGGAGCTCGAATCTGCCCGAACATGCGATCAGCGCGGCGACCTTCGGTTGCATCGTGGGATCATCCATGGGTTGCATTTAATTGATACCAGCTCGCGAACTCGCGTGCGGCCGCCGAAAAGATTGTCTTGGGTCGCCATCCTAACCGTCTGCGTGCGCTTGATGGGTCAGCCCATGTCGCCTTCGGCAGATATGGGGGCAAGCCGACCTCCTCGGCGTGGAGCGGAAGCCCCAGCTCCTTGGCCAGCAACTCTGCCAGCCCGGCGGCCGTGTGATGCTCACCGGCGCCGATGTTATATATCTCACACCCATGCCAGGGCTGCTCAACGGCCAGCGCAAACGCAGCTGCCACATCGTGCACGCTCGTGAAATCACGCCCTGCCCCAGCATGCAGCTTTATCTTTGAACCCCTGATGATCGCTTCGCTGAATTTCCAAGGCGCCATATCAGGACGGCCGAACGGACCGATGACCGTGAATGGCCGGAGAATCCGGGCGCTGATTCCATTCCTCCTGGCTGCCTCGCGGATCTTCGCTTCGCCTTGCATCTTTGTGAGCCCATATTGTCCGATCGGACTGAGCGGCTGACTCTCGTTTATCGGCCCGATGGAATGTCCGTATACGGATGAGGACGAAGCGTGCACGATTTGGCGGAGGCCCGCGCCTAGGCAGGCCTCAAGAATTGCGTCCACCCCTTCGACGTTAATCCGCTGGTAGAGCGCAGGATCCTGCTCCGCCTGAGCGACCCCCGGTTTGGCGGCGAGGTTGATGAGCACGTCCGGACGATTGCTTCTGATGACTTCGGCTAAATGCCTCACGTCCAGGATGTCGCCCACGATGACCTCGGCAGCAGCATGTTTTTTCCTGGCCGTCTTGAGCCAATCCGGCGCTGCGGCAACACCCTGATCGTATGCCAGTACTTCATGCCCCCTCGAAATCAGAAGCGCACACAAGTGGGTTCCGATGAAGCCGGCTCCACCCGTGACAAGGATTCTCATCGGGAAGCCCCCCCGAGGCGGATGAGACCTTTGCCGGTAACGGCGCTTGGCGGAACAGCGCCATGCGCATCGTAGATGATTGCCCCTCGCCTGGCCAGCTTATGCCAGGCTAATTCCCTGAAAGAGGCGTCGTTAGTGAGAATCGCAATCACTTTGGCGCCCTGCGCTGCCGAGGTCGGTCGTGCGCTGAGGGCAAGCCCCTTGCATCTCTTCACCCGCGGGTCGTAAGCAGAGATAGGATGGCCAGCCTTGATCAGTCCATCAATGATCCGCAAAGCGGAAGAATTCCGCACATCGTCCACGCCTCCCTTGAAGGCTACGCCGAAGACGGCGACTTTGCCTCCTCGGCCAGCAGCCTTACTGATCGTACGCGCGATCCGGCGGATATGCCTATCATTGAGATCGATGACCGCCTGCCAATACTGGGCGACCTCCGGGTGGCCTAAGCATTTGGCAAGCGCCACGAGCAGGCGAAGGTCCTTCTCCAGGCAAGAGCCGCCGAAGCCCGGGGAGGCGTTAAGGAATTCGCGGCCGATACGCGGATCCAGGCCGACGGCATGGGCGACGGAACGGACATCTCCTCCAGACTTCTCGCATAGCGCCGTCAGCGAATTGATGGAGCAGACGCGCTGGGCGAGCATCGCGTTCGCGAGGAGTTTGGCCAACTGGGCCGACCAGGCGTCCATTCGGATGATACGGGAGGCAGGAACCCAGCACCGATAAAGGCCAACTACGGCTTCGACGGCATCTTTATCCCTACCCCCGACCAAGACCCGGTGCGGCTTGAGGATATCCCTTTCGGCCGTCCCCTCGGACATGAACTCGGGGCACACTACAACCCGACGCCTAGTCATGGCTTCGAGCCTTACAATATCTCCAGGCACTAGTGTGGACTTGATGACGATGATTGCGTCCAAAGCCGAGCAGCGGGCCAACGCTTTTGCCAGTCGTCGCCAGGCTGAACCCTCGACTCCTTTGCCATTCAGATAACTGGGCACGCAGATGAAGATATGCGAGGCGCCCTTGACGGCTGCAGCCAACGAATCTGCGAGGCGCACACGACCAAGTGACTTCGGTGCTTTCACGCGGTCATATGCCGTCACGCAAACGCCTTTTATTTTATCGGCCAGCACCTCTCCAACCGCCTGACCGACGACACCGTGGCCGATGATGGCTATTCGGGGCATGATCGTTACATGGTAAGCCATTGATTTTACAGTAGAAGACTTTTTTCCGACCTTCAGGCCGCTCGTTCATATCGAACCAAGTTATCGAGAATGACTTTGCCCGTCACTAGTTCGCCTTGATTTTGCATGTGCTCACCTTGGCCGTACCGAGCTTGACATCAACTCGCCTCGGGAAACCTCCACTGATTATTTCTTCCAGACTTAGGGGACACCCTCAACTTTCCCGGCCTGCCCCAATTTATCCGTACTTAATCCGAGCGGCAGCTTAGGGGGCCCGTATCGATGGTGACTTTCTGGGTTTTTAGTGTAATGTCTTTACGCATCCTGCTCAGTCGGCAGGATTAGACCCGTGACGCACCATACCCCCAGTCCGGCCCTTGACCCTCTCTGGAGGGAGATGTCCCTTCCTCACTACCTTAAGGAGCTCAGGCTTTATATCGAGAAGGCTTGGGAGAAGGATCCGACGACCTGCCACGCTGCCAAGAAGACATTCGAGGCAATGAAGAAAAGCGGGGACGGAGCAAATATCTCGGATGCCAAGAAGTTCCTACGGGATTCGGTTCGCATCATCATCCGACGTCTCAAGGGCGAAGTTTTGGGGAAAGAATCAACCGTGCTGGCCGACGCCAGTCAGGTCACCCTAGCCATCGACAACGAAGAGGAGCTGCTCCGCCTGATCGCCCC
>JACCDG011521353.1_pt1 | contig 10478 bp, 15 predicted proteins | sample 7442471 | NCBI WGS metagenome assembly JACCDG01 (sample SAMN15323444, study PRJNA562643) | freshwater metagenome | isolation source: river surface water | place: USA:Blue River Watershed | collected 2017-08-17 | reverse complement strand
GTACATTAAGCGGATCAAAATCAAACTTCTCGTATGTTTTGAGAGCAAATATTGGGTTCTTGGACTGCTTTGCATACGAAGCAACAGACGCACCTTTATCTGCAAAAATATTGTAATCGTCTTTCTTTTCCTTTATATGCGCATCGGGAAAAATCGAAAGAATCTGCTTTTCAAAGAGATTCCTCTTCTCGTTTGGAACCCCGCAGTAAAAAATGAACTCATCGCTTCCGTTTGCAACAGCAAGTTCAAGCGTAAAGGTATTTTGATTGTCTTTCTTTTCTGCGATCGACATCATACCCGCATAAAACTGCTCCATCGATGAAACAAGTTCTTTGAGAGATCTCTTCGCAGCTTCTTTGTCCGCCTCCGGTAAAGCGATTTCGTAGAGCGTCATATTAAGAGACCTCCACAAAGGAGACTTTTCTTTTAAGCCACCGATTTCGAGCCCAGATTTAAGATACTGAACGAGAAAACGATGAAAATCGTCATAGAGATGCGGATCATTGAATTTATCGAGTACCGCAAGAACGTTCGCAATTCCCTTTTCCTGCATAAGACCAATAAGCTCTTCTATTTTTGAATCATGCGGTTCTGGGGCAAGGTCGAGAACAATTGCATCAGACTCTTTTTTAGACATCTCGAGCTTTGGATGAATTACTTCCGATGGATTCTTTTCGGCGTATGCGCCTATTGTCTGCGCAGCGATTTTTTCACGGCTCGCATTCTCGCCCTTTTCGACAAGCATTTTTTCTTTAAGGGCAATCTGCTCTCGGAGATATGCGAGTTCCTGTTCAGGAGTTTCGAACCTCTGCGTAGGTGTATGTGGAGAAAATGTTTCCATGCTGCTTGTTAGGACTAATATACCTTTAAGTATAGCAAACCATTGAGAGAGACATATAAGGATCTCCGCACATTATTACTCAAAAGCCGCCTTACGGCGGCCTTATGCTTATTTCTTACCCAATATCATTCTTCGGAGAACAGTTCGGAGACTCTCTTTTTGTGGTTCTTCTAAAACTTCTGGTGCTGCCGGCAAAACAGCGGCTTTTTCATCTTTGAGCTTTTGTTCTAAAGCTGCCACACGCTCCACCTCTTCACGTTTACGCTCCTGTTCTATAGCCTCAACTCGCAGAACTTCCTCGCGCTTGCGATCCTGCTCGAGAGCCTCGACGCGGTCAACCTCCTGCCACTTTCGCCTCTGTTCAACCTCATACTTCCTATCTGCAAATGCAGACGACCTCTCTTCATTAACAGAATCCTTACCACTTTGGGTAGGCTGACCATTTTCTATACTAAGAATTGGTTTTGCAGCGGAAACAGCCTCCACTCTTTTCACATCACTAGGGAGATTCTCCACGATTTCAACAGGAGCACTATTTACAACATTCTCCACCGGTTGATTCACACCCCTCTCCTCCCTACCCACAACTTTAAGTTCGTTAGCGAGCTGGATTTCTTCCTTGCCTGAAGTGTGAGCAGATTTCTCCTTTGCGAGCCGTATCACCTCGGCAGTCCTTCTAGAAACCTCTTCTTTAACGGCCTTCTCACGTTCCACAGCTTCACGTCGAGCCTGGATTACAGATTCAGTTTTTAAACCCTGATTAACTTTTTCAATTATTTTTTGACGTGAATCCGTATCTGCAAGCACGGCATCAATAATATTATCCGCGAGCTTCTCTTCGGGCATGGTTGAAAAGACTCCCATTCGAGCACGCTCCTTGATCTGCGCTTCTGAAGGATTCTGATTACCTTCAACCCAAAGCTCTTCTCGAGCTTCCTCGATATGTTCTTCGGTAAGCTCTACATCACCAGGCCCTGCTTCCATTTTAGGCTTTGGTGCAAGCTTTGCGCGTCTATCGACTTTTACTCCTGGTGACGCTTTCCCAGACTTAATTCTAGCTTCGGCTTCGGCTGCAGCAGCCTTCTCAGCCTGAACAGCTTCAGTGTCCACTTGAACTACCCCTGCATCGTCCACTCCAACGTGTTCAAATCCTTTGAGTTTCATGCGCTGTTATTTATTTTTAAGAAAGTTAGCTATTCCCCCATGTTTCCTTATCTCTTCACGTTCTTGTGCAACAATCTCTTTTTCAGTTTTGCCGGTTCTCTCTACCTCTTTTCGAACATGCTCTGCGTAGCCTCGAATTTGATCCGCCACAGAATTCCTCACATCAGAAAACTCACTCATTTTAAACCGAGTTTTTTCATCATTATCGGGCATGTGCTCCGGCTCGGCCTCTAAAATAGACGATTCAAATGACATGCCTATATTATCGAGCCCAAAGGAAAGACCGTCAATCGACTAGAGCGCCGTCAAGACTTCACAACCCTTTTCTGTAATAACAATAGTATGTTCAAAATGAGCACTGCGTTTGCCGTCTTTGGTGCGATAGGTGTAACCATCTTTATCAAGAACTATCTCGTGAGTTCCTTCGTTTACGATAGGTTCGATAGCTATAACAAGACCTGGCACGAGATCTGCACCCTCTCCTGCCGCACCATAATTAGGCACATATGGATCTTCATGCACTTTATATCCAACACCGTGCCCCGCAAGCTCTTCAACAATACCAAAACCTTGTGGAGCCACGTGTGATTCGATAGCTTCACCGATGTGTCCGGTGGTATTTCCTGGCTTTGCCTGTTTAATACCGAGGGCGAGCGCTTCCTTGGTCGCTTTCAAAAGTTTCGTAGCTTCTTTATCTATCTTGCCTACTGGTACAGTGATCGCCATATCGGTTATAAGGCCTTTATGGACCAATCCGAGGTCTAGGGTTACTATGTCGCCTTCTTGGAGGATATACGGCTTCTCATTGGGTATACCGTGAACCACAGCGTCGTTTACCGAGACACAAAGAGATGCAGGAAAAGGCCTTTTAGCCCCGTAAGGTTTGTAGTTAAGAAAAGCTGCCTTATCACCACCTTCTGTGACAAGTTTTGAGGCGAGATCATCAATATCCTTAGTTGAGACACCAGGAGCTACAGCCTTAACAAGCTCGTTTAATATAAAAGCATGGCGTTTGCCACCCTCTCGTAAAATTGCGATATCTTCTGCTGATTTGAGTTTTATTGCCACACCATAACACTACCTTTTTGGGGGAAAATTGCCAGCGCACGTCATATTGATGCAGGATAAGGTGACGAGATAAGAAAAGCGGCGGGTGCGCAAAGCGCACCCGCCGCTTTTCTTATCTTACATTCCCAACGCCTTCACAATATCCGCATGAACCTTCTCTATCGTCTGATCACCATCGATTTCTATATATTGGCACTTGGTTTGTGACTTAAAGAAATTAACCGAAGGCATCACATCTGTTTCAAACCACTTAAGCCTTTCTGCAATCTTCTCTGTCGTATCATCATGTCGACCTCGCTTGAGAAGTCGGCCAGTAACTTCTGGATTTGAAGCATTAAGGAAAATAACTGCTGTATCTTTCCTTCCATAAAATTCGAGGGCCTGAGAAAGAATTGGTGCCTCATCCGCACGCCTCGCCACTCCGTCAAACACCATATGCTCCTTCCCTGTCTTTACCTCATGCATCATAAGATTAGACCAGCAGAGAATCGGAATTGATGCCGGCATGAGCTTTCCGTTGTCTATCACACCCTTAATAAGGTCAGCAGTGTAAGTTCCATTGGTCTTTAGTTTTCGGAGCTCAGAACCCGTCTCGATATAGATCACTTTATTCTCTGGATCCATTGAAGAGAGCTTCTTTATAAGGAGATCTGCCTGTGTTCCTTTACCAGATCCTGATCGACCGAAGAATATACAAGTGATTTGTTTCATAGGAATTGATTCTACACTATTGGAGTAGAAAAATAAAAATAAATTTCAAACCGAAGAGGCAGGAATTAAAAAAAATCGGACCCTGTGGCCCGACTCTCTATTTTTGAGGAATCATCACGTAGTTGCCACCTAGAAGACTAAGGACAGCATGCTTGCCACCGCCATCTCTCGCTTTGTTTGTTTCAACTCTATCTGCAACCGGGATACCTGCCTTGAACAATGCAGACCTTAACACAGCAAGGCCTTCATTTGAGTTATTGCTGGGAATGAGAATTCTCCATACTTTTTCGCCCTGGCGAATAGTAATTTCAATTCGCATGTCGGCAACTTTAGTAACAGCTTCCGGCAACGTCGCGGTTTTGACTGTTTCCTGTGCAAAGCCAATCGACGGAATGATTGAAAGAACAGACAGAATGAGGTATTTCATGGGAACTATCTAGAGTTATAACCCAAATTTACACTTTTTTCAAAACAAAAACCTCCCTTTCCGGGAGGCTTTTGTTTTAGGGTCTAACTATTCTAGTATTCCCTCATCGACAACTGTGCATCAAGCTTCTTTACGATATCGAGGACTACTGATACTACGATAAGGAGGCTTGTACCGCCGATCGCAAGAGATGTCATTCCTGAAGCAGACTGGAGCGATTGAAGGATAAGTGGAAGCACTGCGATCGTACCAAGGAAGAGCGCACCAACAAGAGTAATTCGAGTAACAACCTTCGAAAGATGTTCAGCGGTTGGCTGACCTGGGCGAACACCTGGAATAAATGCTCCTGATTTCTGAAGGTTCTCTGAAATCATAATAGGATCGAAGGTAACTGCTGTGTAGAAGTAGGTAAACACGAATACAAGGAGGAAGTAGAACGTGTTATAGAGCCAGCCATTCTGAATAAACTCCATTCCAATCGTAGAAATCTTTGCGAGAAGCGGAACTGCTGAACCCTGGAAATATGTGAAGATCATCTGAGGGAAAAGCATGATCGAGAGAGCAAAGATGATTGGAATAACTCCAGCCTGATTGAGTCGTAGTGGAAGATAGGTTGAAACGCCGCCGTATACCTTCATGCCGCGAACCTGCTTTGCATAGGTAACTGGAATCGGTCGCTCTGCTTCTGTAACGAGCACAACGATGTAAGTAACAATGAGAGCAAGACCTGCGAGTCCGAGATGGAGAGGAAGATTAGCCATATCGTAACCACCTGCAAGAACTCGTCCGATCATCGAAGGAAGACCTGCGACGATACCGGCAAAGATAATGAGAGATGTTCCGTTACCCATACCGAACTCGGTGATGAGTTCACCGATCCACATGAGGAACATTGAACCCGCCGCGATCGTAAGCACATTCATGATAAGTGAGAACGAATCGAGATCTGGAATCATTCCCTGTCGCTGGAATATAACGATAAAGCTGAATGCCTGGATAAGCGCGAGAGGCAAAGAGAGCCTTCGAGAATACTGCGCGAATCGAGCGCGACCCGCCTCACCTTCTTCTTGATACATCGCCTTAAGTGATGGCGACATGATAGTAAGGAGCTGCATGATGATTGATGCAGTAATGTAAGGACCGACACCAAGCATTACGATCGAAAGATTAGCAAGTCCTCCTCCAGAGAAAATGTTAAGGAATGAAAGGAATTGGCTGTTCTCAAAAAGTGACGCAAGTCGCAAAGAGTCGACACCTGGAACAGGGATAACAGTAAGAAGTCTAAAGACAAGGAGTGCAAGAAGCACAAAGAATATCCTCTTTCGGAGGCTCTTGTCTCGGAATATATGTGCGACTTTGCTGAAGAATGCGTTCATATCGGTTTTTTAGCTCTTAATTACTTAACTGTATCCCTTTTAAATGACTTGGCAATCGGCAAACATCCCGCTAGCTTTTACGCGCGGGATGTTCGTTTAAGCGTGGACCTTTCCTCCCGCCTTCTCTATTGCTGCCTTAGCGGAAGCTGAGATCTCGCAACCAGAAACAATAACTTTCTTGGTTATCTCGCCTGTTGAGAGGATCTTTACTCGAGGGAAGTTTCCTTCCGTTCGCTCAATTACTCCTTTCTCTACAAGTGTCTTTGGTTCTACCATCTCGCCATCTTTGAAATTCTTTTCAATAGCTGAGAGAGGTACTGGAACTGCGACTTCTGCAAATGATTTGAATGCGTATCCGCGGAGCTTTGGCATTCGCTTGATGAAGTCTCGGAGCTCTGGGCGCTTCTTGTGGCCGGCTCGGGAATCCTGTCCCTTGGTACCTCGGCCAGAGGTCTTGCCTCGCTTACCTCCTCGTCCTACCTGCGCTGCCTTGTAGTTAGGCGTCTTTCGCTTTAGATTGTGAAGCTTCATATATTTTGTATTACTTAGCTGCCTTAGTTGGGCGAGTAAGGTTGAGATTCTGAAGAGCTTCGACAGTTGCTCGTGCGATGTTGAGCTTGTTCTTTGAAGGAGAAACGATCTTTGCTGCGACGTTGGTAAGTCCTGCAAGCTCAAGAACAGTTCGAGTAGCAGAACCTGCTACGAGTCCTCGATCCTTAACTGGTCGAATAGTTACGCGAGCTGATGCGTACTTTGCAAATACTTCGTGAGGGATAGACATGTCCTTGGTAGCGTTTACCTTGACCATGTGCTTCTTTGCGTTTCGAGTAGCCTTATCAATTGCAAGAGCGGTGTCGCCTGCCTTGCCAAGTCCTACGCCTACGAGTCCCTTTCGGTTACCCGCAACGAGAGCTACAGAGAATGAGAATCGTCGTCCGCCAGATACTGTTCGAGACACGCGTCGAATGTTGAGCATTACGCTGTCGTACTCTGGCTTCTGTCGTGGAGCCCGAGAATCACCGCCCTTTCGAGGACCGCGACCACCTGCACCACCTCGCCCACCCTGTCGGCCAAATGATCGCTCTTCTCGAGGAGCGCCTGCTGCAGGAGCTGCGGTTGGAGCCGCTGCTACTGGAGCCGTATTGTTATTTTTGATTTCGGTATTCATGATAATTAAAACTTAAGTCCTCCCTCGCGAGCGCCGTCAGCGAGCCTCTTAACTCGACCCTTATAGCCGAAGCCTCCTCGATCGAAAACGATGGTAGAGATCTTCATAGCAAGAGCCTTCTTTGCAATATCCTTTCCTACTTCAAAAGCAGCATCTGACTTCTTGCCCTTAAGCTCTATAGAAGAAGATGAGACGAGTGTCTTTGCAGCGTCATCATTGATGAGCTGAGCGTACATGAATCGATTAGATCGAAATACCGCAAGTCGAGGCATCTCTGCAGTACCAGACATTCGCGTCCTGATCTTTACATGTCGTCGTACTCGTTTTGTTCGTTTAATGTTTGTCATAGTCATTAGTTAAGATTACGCAGCCTTCTTACCCTGCTTCCTGCGGATAACTTCGCCATCGTATCGAATTCCCTTACCCTTATATGGTTCTGGCTTCTTGAGAGATCGAATCTTTGATGCGAATTCACCAACCTCTTCGTTTGATACACCTGAGATAGTGATAACATTTTTCTCTGCGGTTACTTTCAACACCTTTGGAATCTCAAGTGAGATTGGGTGTGAGAAACCAAGCGCGAGGTCAAGCTTTGCTCCCTTAACATCTGATTTAAATCCGATGCCTTCAACGATGAGTTTCTTTGTGAAGCCTACGGTAACACCCTTAATCATGTTCTTAACATGAGAAGCGTAGGTTCCGACAAGCATGTAATCCTCTGGTCGAGCTAGGGTTACGATAACTGCGTTGTTTTCAATCTTGAAATCAACACCCGGCTTGAACGTGCGAGAGATTTCTCCCATTGGACCCTTTACGGTGACAGTTCCCTTGTCGATAGCGACAGTAGTCTTCTCAGGGATTGCGATTGGTTTTTTTGCGACTCGTGACATAGTAGTTGTTATTAAATAGTCGTATTACCAGATTTGGAATAGAATCTCTCCACCGATCTTCTCCTTGCGTACTTCGTCGTCAGAAAGGATGCCCTTTGGAGTAGAGATGAATGTTGAACCGTATCCCTGCTTTACCTGATGAATCTCAGTATAGCCCTTGTAAATCCTCTTTGAAGGCTTTGAAAGTCGCTTCACATCAGTGATGCGAGGCGCGCCGTTAGGATTGTAGATAAGACCTACTTCAAGTGACTTCTGTACGGTCTTGCCCTTTACTACCGCTGGCTTTACGTATCCTTTGCGAGCAAGCGCTTTCGCAACTGACTCGGCAAAATTTGAATGCTGCATTACGATAGCGTCCTTTTTAGCGGCGCTTCCGTTCTTAAGCTGAATGATGAGATTTGAAATTGGGTCTCGCATGGTTTCTTAGCGTCTAGATTCTGGCTGTGACTTTCATGTTCATCCAGAACCTACTGCCTAAAATAATAATGTTTTCAGTTTTACCAAGATGACTTCTTGATGCCTGGAATAAGGCCATCGTTCGCAAGCTCTCGGAAACAAATTCGGCAGAGACCGAAATCTCGCATGAATCCGTTCTTTCGACCACATCGGAAGCAACGTCGAACAATTCTCGAAGAGAATTTCGGTTTCTTATTCGCGCGTGCTACTACTGATGTTTTGGCCATTTGCTTGGGATAAAAGCTATCTAAAATAAAAAAGCCCTGAAAAAGCTTGTTTGGGCATACTAGCAAAGGGTTTAAACTATGTCAAACATTGGTCGTTTTCCATTAAAAAGACCCGCCTATGCGGGTCGTATTATCTTAGCCCTGTTGCTTAAAACAGGCTAAACAATGGCTTTTATTAAGCCCACCATCAAACGGATCAAAATGAAAACCAATATCACCGCCCGAATAGCGGAATATATAGGGCATTCCAATTCGTTCTTCTGTCTCATACGCTTCAACTTTTTCGGGACCATCCCACGGACGAGTGATATCAACTGTTGGCAAATTATCCCTCACATCAAGAGAAACGACTCGTCTCACCTCAGGAATCATGGAGTGTGCTTGAGGCCACAGCAGTGTTACCCCTTGCCCTCCCACGAGATCTGCTCCCAATGATTGAAGAAATTTGAGAGCTTCGAGACATGAAACATCTCTCATCACCTGAAATATAACCACGAGACACCTGGCTCCCGCACGAAACCTAAAACTAGAGCGAGCGAGTTTCCCATCAGTGAATCCCTCTTCGATCCTGTAAACCTTTTCGCGAATCGACTCGTAACCGGTCTGTCCAAACCGATTTTTGAAATCACGAATTTGTTGGAAGTGAACATAATCCCGCGGAATTTTAATCCCAAAATCGGTGATTAATTGGAATCTGTCATCTGAGATACTTTTGTAATTCATATAAAGAACTCTAACCTCCTTTTACAAGGTAAAAGTGCTTTGGTCAATCAAAAGTTCTGCTGTAATAAAAATACCGCCGAATCGGCGGTATTTTTATATTACTTCTTAGCTTCGTCTTTCTTGATTGGGAATCCGAGGAGTTCGAGGAATTTCCTTGTCTCATCCTTCTTCTTGAGGTTGGTGAGGACAGTTATTCCGATACCGAAGACATCTTTGATTTCTTCTTCTGAGGTTTCTGGGAAGATTGAGTGTTCCTTGATACCGATAGAGTATCCACCCATTCCGTCAGCTGAAGTTGATGGAAGTCCGCGGAAGTCCTTGGTTCGAGGCAAAGCAATGTGAACGAGCTTCTCGAGGAAGTGCCACATTTTCTCGCCACGGAGGGTCACCTGGTAGCCCATAGGGTCACCTTCTCTTGATTTGTAAGAAGCGATAGACTTTTTAGCTACTCGCATGACCGGCTTTTGGCCAGTGATCTTTGCGATCCTGTCGCCTGCGAGTTCAACCTTCTTCTTATCCTTGAAAGATCCGATTCCAGCAGAAACAATCACCTTGAGCACTTTTGGTGCCTGCATTGCGTTTGTGTATCCGTAGGCTGCCTTCATCACCTCGAATGCGTCTGCCTGCTTGTTTTTTAGAGTTTTCATATAAATTTGGTCTGTGATACTTACTTCTTCTTTGCTACCTTTTTCTCGCTTGCGAGTGCGACGTTTGAAACGTGGAGAGGCATCTCCTTGTCTACAATCTGTCCCTTTCCACCCTGCTTGGTAGGTCGCATGTGTCGCTTCATTTTGTTAACACCTGCAACAAGAACCTTGTCCTCCTTTGGCATAGCCATAACAACTTCGCCTGTAGCGCCTTTATCTTTTCCTGCGAGCACGACCACCTTGTCTCCTTTTTTGATATGCATAGTAGTTTGGTTAGGCGATTATACGATTTCAGCTGCTCGAGACGAAATAGTCTGGAAGCCCTTTTCTGAAATTTCGCGAGGAATAGGACCGAAGACTCGTCCTGCGAGAGGCTCCTTCTTACCCTTTTCAAGAACTACAACCGCGTTCTCGTCGAATCGGATGTATGAACCATCCTTTCGCTTGGTAGCATTTACAGATCGAACGACCACAGCGTGGAGAACGTCCTTCTTTTTTACAGACTTTCGAGGCTCAGCTTTCTGGACTGAGAGCACAACGATGTCGCCAACCATAGCGTATCGCTTAGCGGCAGATCCGAGCACTTTGAAGATTCGTCCGATTTTTGCACCGGAGTTGTCAGCTATTTTTACGATTGAGCGCGGTTGTAGCATTGTAGTTGTTGTTAATTAATTAGAGCACTTTGAAATGCTTATCTTTTGAAATCGGAGCGACTTCGATGATTTCCACCTTATCACCCTCCTTCTTGGTATTACCTGCATCATGAGCCTTGTACTTCTT
>JACCDG011342719.1_pt1 | contig 10478 bp, 10 predicted proteins | sample 7442471 | NCBI WGS metagenome assembly JACCDG01 (sample SAMN15323444, study PRJNA562643) | freshwater metagenome | isolation source: river surface water | place: USA:Blue River Watershed | collected 2017-08-17 | reverse complement strand
TTTCTCTTTGGCCATGATTTTGTTTCCTTTGTTTACTTCTAGAGGTTGGGACTGGGGACACTATAGAAGCTGTCCCCAGTAGTTGGCTGCTAGCTAGTGGTTAGCCCACCGCACCAGCAGTGAAGTTGTACAGAATCACGTTCGCGGCCGGGTTCTTGACCAGCTCCGTGAGTTCCGTAGTCAGAGTACCGCCAACGGCGTCGATACCGTTGTCAACCTGTTGACCAGACTGGTTGAATTCAGCGTTCTCCGTGCGACGACCTTGCAGATACGCGATATTGAACGTAGCAAGATCAACACCGATGCCCATCTTGGCCCAAGTACTGGTGGAACCGTAGGCATTGAAGAGCGGATGCTCAACAATGTTGAAGGTGCCACGAGGGGTCTTGATGGTATCGAACTGGAGACCCCATTCAGTTTCGCTGCCCTGAATGAAGTAGGTGCTGTTGAGGCGGCAGATCTGGTGAATGACACGGCGAGCCGTACCACCCACGAAGAACACCCGCATATTCGGCACCTTCGGATCCGTCATCTGGTTGAAGGCCGGATCTAGCGCAGCTTCCAGTTGCGTCCACGTAGTCGTCGCACCCAGCGTCGTGATATTACCAGACGCATTCTGCGTGACGATAGAAATCAGACCATCCATCGTGTGGAAGGGCTGACCGTTGCGAGAACCGAGGAACTTCTGGCCGAAGAAGAGCACCTTCTCGATATCCGCAGCGTGGAACGCAGCGCAATCCTGGCGCGATTCAGCGATGTTGCCGTTGCCAGCAATCGTCGAAGTCGCACCAGCAGTCTTGGACAGAGCCCAAGTATTGCGGAAGATCTGCGTGTAGTTGGTGATACGGTTCGGCACGATCACCATGCTCTGAGGACGCAGCGAAGCTTCCTCGAAAGCATTGCCAACCATCCACGCCGAAACTGCGGTGAGGACAGCGGCGGCAGCCACCGTACCAACGCCGCGTTGAACTTGCAGCGTGGTGCTCGACGGCACCGAGAGAACAAGCACATTCTCATTGGTGCTATCAAAACGAAGCATCATGCCAGGCAGGATGTTCGTGGTGGAGGTGACAGTGATGGTAGTGTCCGTAGACGTAATGCCACCATTCAGCGTGACGCTCGGGAAAATCATCGTCTTGCTGAAATAGCCGTGCTCAAACTGGTAAGCCACTTCTTCCTTCAGCATGGAAGTGAGGCCAAACAGAGGAGCCGTGCCATTGGGCATCAGCCGCGTGATCATCGCAGCAAACGATTTCTTTGCGAGATCCTGCGTGATCTGCGAGGTATTGAAAACTCCAGTAACGCCAGCCATGTTGGTTTCCTTGTACTTGGTTGAAGAGAGTTTCTAGCTGACGCTAGGCAGCCAGCACGCCGAGGCTATCAACGCGAATACGCGGGAAGAACGTAAACGCGATGTTGCTGTTGGTGCCAGTGCAGTTGTTGTTCAGCGTGACACGACCACCGGTGGTGGCATCAGAAGTGCCATCCCCCGGAGTAACGCCAAGAACAACCGAGTTGGCAGCAACGTTGGTACCAGTGACTCCCATGCCCGGCATGACACTGGCAAGCTGAGCAGCAGTGAAGCCAGTCAGCACCGCCGAAGCGTTCGTGTTGTTGCCAACAAGAATCACTTGCGGCTTGGTAGCCAGCAGCGTGAAGCGGTAGAGGCGCGTCACCGAAGCAGCGACGTTCAGCGTACCAGTACCAGCGACGAGGCCAGTGTTGGTAGTGTACGTCATCGCTTGCGCCACAGTGTTCTGATACCAGAAGTCGAAGCAGTCACCAACAGCAGGCTGATTCATCGCCTGAATGATGCTGTCAGCAGTCGGGAAGGTATCAGCGTAGCCCGCGGCAGGACCGGAACGCTGGAGCCAACCAGAAGTGATCTGGTTAGCAGTCAGCGATGCAGCGCCAGCGGTGGTTTCCTGCGTCGGCGCAGCCTGCGAAAGCTGCGGAACCCCCGGCGGATTCGGAGTGTTCAGGTTTCCGATTTGAACAATTGCGCGGCCATGCATGGAGAATCTCCTAGTAGTGATGGATGGTTACTGAACGAGGAACTTCGTCCAGTCTGCTTCAGGTTCCGGACTATTGCTGCCAGCTTTGTTGGAGTCCTGCACTGCGCCCATCATGGAACCAAACGCAGTAAAGTACTCTTCAGCTTTGCTGGCTACGACAGCCGGAGGCATTCCAGGATTTTTGGCTGCGATCATGGACTTCATCGCATCAAGCATAGGCTTGGCAGCAGGGTGGTTGAGAGCAGGGTTCTTGGGACCTTCGTTCGCAAGACTGAAGCTACGGAACTTCTCAGGAAGAGTCGATCCGAAACGCTCGTTGTTCTTGCTAATCGCATTTTCCATCATGTTGACTACCATGTTGGTGCTCATAGCAAAAGCATTTTGCGATACTTGGTTCAGTGCTTGCATGAAGCTCTGCACATCACCACCAAGAGCTTTTTGTGCCAACTCCGCAGAAACGTTCTGTGCGAAGTTCATTTTGCTGACAGCTTGCGCGAGTTTTGCTGTATCCAAGTTCATCAACTTCTCTTTCATTGGATCAGGCGCAGGCTGGTTCTTATCATCCATCTTAAAGATGTCCGAAAAAGAATCAAGCGGGGAACCAGTGCCAGTGCCGGAACCATCAGCTCCACCACCTTCGCCGCCAGGAGCAGCGCCAGCACCAGCATTTGGATTCGGAGCACCCGGCATACCGCCACTATTGGGGACAGCAGGCTGTCCGTTAGCAGCAGGCTGGCCAGAAGCAGGATTGGCAGGCTGAGCAGCAGGTTGAGCAGGAGCTTTGGGAGTGAACATTCCGAACATGATTTTAGCCTCTAGTCGTTGTTAGTTACCTGGGATTCCTGCCACGTGCTTTGCTGCATCTTTTGCTTCAGGGGCAGTGATTTCTGAAGCTAAAGAAATAAGACGATCGAAGGCTTCCATAGTGCCACGAAGACACGCCTCGCGCTGGATGAATTCATCGGGTTTTGAGGTGTCGATTGTCAGTGCGAGCCGCTCCTCGGCAGCTTCTGCAAAGAGCGTCTGAAACAGCATCAGTTGCAGGGTATCGAACCGCGTAGCTGCGTAAAGTTCAGCGTTGCTGAAATCGTAGGATGAAAACTTCGTCGGTCTTGGGACTGCCATTTTACGCTCCTTGTTGATTTTGCGGGCGCGCAGCAGGAGACTTGCCAGCAGCCTCCATACCAGCGAGCTGATTCATCACAGCTTGACGATCTTCAGGGCTTCTGCGGAAATCCTCAAACCACTGAGCACCTTGAGTCTTGCACCAGTACGCAAACGCACCAACCATGTCGAATTCTGCTTGCATAAGTGGCGACGTTTGGATGGTCTGCATGAAGACTTGCAGAAGATCTGTAGAAAGCATCTTGTCCGTAGGCAGCAAACCATCGGAAATCTTGAACTGCATGGCAGTGCTGCGAAGCGTTTGCGGATTGACCTCTACTGCCTGTTTCTCCTCAGAGTTGTAGACAGTAGTTTTCGGCTGGTACTGAAGGATGTTAAGCTTAATCATTTCTTTGAGAGGAATGAATACTTGGTTCTCAAAGACAAGAGCTTGCATCTGCTGTCTGTTCGATGAGTTCTGCATCGTATCCATGAACTCAGTCTTGGTCTTGTTTCCTTTCTGGAACTGACCACGTTGCACTTTGTTTTGACCGTTAGCAATGTCTGCCATCTCGTAGAGAGACTGAGCGAGTTGCAGATCCGCCGCCGATTGGTCATCTCTGTACGGGAATGCGTAGACTGCTTCAGAAAGAGGTTTGCCGTAGGCACTCTGCTTTACAGGAATGCGGGCTACGCTTGTAACTCGGTCAATGTCCTCTTTTCTAACTCGGGAGGGGTCGTAGAAGATGCGATCGTAGACACGCCGCCGCTTACTCTCCAGTACCGAATTCCAAAGAGAGGTGCTCATCTGCTGGAACGGCGCGACGTTGTCTACGAAGCTCTTCGTCTGATAGCCAAGACCATCATCGTTCGGCTGAGCTACCAAAATCGGAAGAAGATTGTGAGCATTCGTCTGACGCTCAACAAATACAAGCGTATTGCGGTTCACTACGATGAACTTCCAGATCTGCGGTTGATTTCGCTGCTGCACAGTCATTCTGAAGTCAGCAGGAATGATCCTACCGTAGAGAGTGGTGACTTCGTAGATGTTGTTGTACTTGATACCCTGATCTACGCTGTCAGCTCCAAGCATCGCCCAAGCAAGCCAGTTTGTAGTAGGATAGGAAGTAGCAGTCCCAAGGAACGCACTTTTGTTTACTTGCGGAATGAAGAACCAAGAATCAGAGCCGTTGAGGGTGACGGTAGGTTGCCCACTTTCAAATGCTTCCTTACCGTTCATGGTGAGTTCAGAATTCAGGTCCAGAAGAAGCTGCTTGAGCTGAATTCTGGTCATGATTTCAGTCCAGCCTGCAAACTCTCCTTCAATGTGAAGCTTGGAAGGATTGAGAATTCGCTTGTCCCAGATCAGGTTGTACGGATCGAGACGACGAATGCAGTTTCCTTCGTAGAGAACTTCTGTTTTCTTGGCAGCTCCAGAAGCTGGATCATCTACCAGCGAATAGGTGCGCTGTTTCTTCCAGGAAAGCTCAATAGCAGCAAAGTTGTACTTGAGAGCGTCACGGAAGAACATGAGAAGTTCGCGCTGCCACCCGTAGCGGATAGCATTGTCGGCGATGACAGTCTCCATTTGCAGCGCAGCATCCATATTTTGCGGATTGGATGCGACACCAAAGATTGGATAGCCTGTGAGGAAGACTCCACCAAGATAAGCTACAGCAGATTCTACTTGCGGGAGCACTACAGGCGTTACCATATTCTGGAGCTTGTACGGATCTCCACCGTAGTTTGCAGCCGCAGCCCTAGTCTGCTCTTGAGAAAGATCAGTTTCTCGGTAATAGAGCAGATCGCGAGAAAGAAACTGCTCTCGCAAGTTCCATACAGTCCCCAGACTTTCAACGCAGTTGATAACGTACTTGGTAACAGCTTCTTGCTGCGTCTTGTTGAGATTGACAGGAGTATTGGGCGCGGCCATTTGTCAGTTCCTTCAGATTGGAAGAACAAGTTCATCACCAAAGAGTGCTTCTGGAGAAACATCTTTGGTGATTGCAGGATTGTTAGAGAACTCCATCAAGTGTCCATAGAGTTCGATTGCTTTGTAGACCCATGCAAGAAGATCAAGAATGTCGTCTGTATTGTTCTTGCGAAGAGGATTCCAATGGGTGATCTGGTAAACTACTTGGCTTCGAACAGTAGGATGGAGAAGAATCTCACCTTTTACTAGTTGTTGCAGCATATCTTTGATCTTGGAATTTTTGGAGAGAACTCCAGCAGTAAGTTCTCCAAAGTGGATTCCAGATGCTCCAATCTGCTGCATGATCTGTCCGAACCAGTAGATGAGAGTGAACTGGTAAGCGTTGCTTTCTACGCAGATGAGTTGGATGTTGTGAGTGAAAGCTAGTTCTAGAGCTTTACGGATGGTTGCGCCCGGCGAGAACTTGTCAACAGCAAGTTGGTGTAGAACTGGCACGCCATCATAGATGAAGAAAACACCAATAGATACGTCGTTTCCTTGCTCTTTGCCAGAAGCAGGGTCAATAATTATGCAGCCACCTTGAGGATTGGTTGCGTCAAGAGTAGGAGGGTAGGCAGGGATCTTGGAAATGTCAATGCCAGCAGCGGTTCCTGCTTCCTCGTCGTTAAGTACCTCGGAGTAGAAGATCTCTGCGCGCCCCATTGCTATGTCATTCTCAAGCTCTGAAAGTAGCTCATCAACGGGCCGCATCTCTGGCCAGATGCTTTCGCCATCAGAAAGGATAGCACCGGAGATGAAGGAGATCCATTTAGGATTGGTTTTCAGCTTACGAAGGATAGATCCTTCGAACGGATACATGTTTCCTACGAAGATGAAGAGGCAGCGATCGTAGGACCGCGCCTTCATCAGAGTACCCAGCATCCATGTGAGCTGCTTGTCAGCAACGAGCTTCTGCTCAGCGTCTTCACGAGATTGCATATCATCCATGATGAAGATGTCAGGACGACGAAGCTTGATATTTAGACCTCGCATGGAAGTACCAACACCGATTCCAGCAATGATGATGTCACGGCCTCGGAATCCGAACTTCTTAAGAGCTTGTGTGTCTTTCTCTAGTCCCAGGCGCCAGTCTCCGAAGAGACTTTTGATGTTCGCGCTGTCCAGAATATCTACTACGTCTGAAATGAAGTTCAGAGCTAGTTGCTCAGTGTTGCAAACAATCAGAATGAACTGTCTGTCTGTGAAAAGAATGCAGTAGACAGTGAAAAGCTTGAGAAAGATAGTCTTTGCGAAGCCACGAGGAATGCCAAGAGCAAGTTGGAGGACTCCGCGATCCTTGGAGACAGCATCTTTCAGCAGTCCCCACAGTGTGACGTAGAAAACAGGGAAGAGGTACTTGAAAATCTCAGGAATAGAGATGCCTGCTAGGAAGTTTAGATCTTCCTTAGCAAGGTCTATACTCTGATCTCTACTGTAGACTACATCTGAGTCTGTCAGAGCTGCTCCGCAGTGGGGAGAAGGGTGATGTTTCGCAAGTTCTGGAGCCTAGTGAAGGCTTCGATGCGATCGTCCTGAAGTGCGCGCTGGTTTTCAGGGGTGGAAGCAGGCTCTTCTACCCGCTTCTTCAGCATTTCGACTACTTTGTTGGCTCCCATAGTAGCAATAGTGCGTCCGTCAGCCTCTACAATCTGAGACTGTGCGTTCACTACGAACTTCTGCTGGACTACGGTAGGAAGGTGGAGATGAACATGGTGGTGCTGAGCGTTCGCAGCCAGCTCGCGCGGCGCGGCGCGCCTCTGAGCACTGTTTACGATCTTCAGTGCTTGCAGCACTTCCATCGGCTTCACCATCAGAGGAAGAAGATGCTCAATTTTCTCTAGCAGCGAATCTTCCAGGCGGTTCCACTTGCCATCGCGGGTAGATGCTTCCGTCAGATTCTTCAGACGTAGCTCTTGCACCTCAGCTGCGAACGTTTCTTCTGACAGCAGCTGAGACACATAGCTTTCAGTGACACCAGTAGCCGACGCTACTACATTGTTCGGGAGGCCAACTCCTAGCAGTTCTTTGATCTTTTCTTTCACGCGTGCTCCGTGCATAGATGCAGAGTCATAGTAGCAGTGTACGAGTAGACCAAAGAACTTGCAAGGGAGGAACCTAGCAGGCTTCTGGAAACTTTAGAAAATTTGGGAAGGTGCTAGTAGAACTTGCAGCTTCAAGGCTTCAAAAAGGTGCTCACCCCTTCAGAGTTGCGATGGTTTGGCCTTTGACTTTGCGTAGGTGTTGCTTGGTTTTGCTGCCGAAGGCAGCCGGTCTGCGAAGCAGACTCGATCTGCTTTTGACTTTAGCAACTGACAGCTTTATCGTCAGTTGCCCCAAGGTTTTAGAGCGCCACAGCAGGGGCGCGTCTCGATCTGTGCCTTTCAGCGAGCGAAGCGAGCGCGTTGCTTTTACGAGCGAAGCGAGTGGTGAGGAGCGTAGCGACGATCTCTTTTGTTTTTGACTTTCCCGAGCGACAGCGAGGGCGTTTTTTTTGCGGTGCAACATCGGAAGCTGCAAGCAAAGGAGGCTTGCACTGTGCTAGCTGCAAGCCTCCCGGTGCTACTTGCAGCTAGGTGCTAGCAGCGATCCAGCAGGATGATACGCGCACCGTCGCACGAGATACCACGGTTCCGCAGGTAGCGAGCGGCACGGTAGTAACCGAGCGTCCGAGCGATGAGGCGCGCACGGCGAATGATGCGGATGATGCCCTTCGGTTGGTAGGTGACACGGTTGGTCATGGTAGCAGTCTCCTCTCTCTCTCTCTCTCTCTCTCTCTTTACAGCGCGTCAGCGTCGATTGCCTTGCTGATGATGCCCTGAAGCTTGCGGACGATGCTAGCACCGATGGGATGCTGCAAGTCTGCCTCGGCCATGTACCCAAGGAAGCGTGTCGCCTGATCCGGCGTGATACCAGAGTTGCCACTGGCAAGGCTCAGATACTTGTCGCGCAGCATCTTGCTCTTCTTCTTGGCCGTCTCGTCCGTGCCGTAGCGCGTCGCGTTGCCTTCGGCGGTCTTGCTGGCGTCGTACCACTGCGCGATCCGTTCGCTGGTCAGGCTCGTGCTGCTCTGCCGCTGCTCCAGCACTTCGAGGATGCTGCTCAGGTCGAGCCTGCTTGCGTCGATCTCCTCGATGCTGGTATCCGCCACGAAAGCGGCTTGCAGGATCTGGCTGCGGGTGCTGTCCAGCAGGTCCGAGAGAGCCGCCGAGAGGATGCTGCTCGCTTCGTTGCTCCCAACGTAGGCGCAGACAGCCGGCAGCACGGGAGCCAGAACGAAACGCTGCTTCTCCGAGTCTGCCACCGGGTTCTTGGCGGTAGACTTGCGGGAGAAGGATACGATGCACTGTCCCTCCGGGATCTGCTTCGGCTCGTCCTTGAGGATGGAGAGAAGATTGCTGGGGCTGTTGGTGGTCATTGCTGCTACTCCTTTTGGGTTGTCGCGGCAAGTGCCGCACCTTACTAGTAGCAGGTTCCATGCCAGCAATCTGGTAGAGGATGCAGAAACTTTCCCTTCAGAATCAGACACTTGCAACTGTTGCTTTCCTGCAACTGACAAGCTTGGTCACTGGAGAGTGACAATTTCTGGCAGGTGACAATTTCGGGCAGTCGGGAGTTTGCTCTTCATGCTAAAGAGTAGACAAGTTTCTCCAATCTCTTGCGGATTCCTCTTTGTGCCTCTGGGATGTTCTGTGTGTTCTGTTCGTCGGTTCTTGTCTACAGGGTTCCAGACCCCCTTTTCCGGCCTTACCCCCTTCTCATTTTTGAAAGTAAGAAAGAAGAAAGAAGAGAAGAGAAGAAAAATTAAAGTGAGGGGTATCTAATACGCTATTATAGGGTGTTACTACTACCGTGGAGAGTGTGCAAGTGAAGGGCGGAAAGGGAGCGGATGCCACCTGTACGCGAGCACAGGCGCACAAGGCAAGCAGGAGGAACAGAGGCACAAGCGGGAATGTTCAGACTGGAGAGATAGTAGACAAGGCACACTTTCCAAGGTGCAAGGCTTTCCAAGCTGCAAGGAGAAAGTTGCGAAAATACAACAACACGGAAGGGGCAGACTGTGCTAGAATTGGATGTTGTGGCGTTTTCGCCACACTTCGCAGTACCAGATAGCACAGAAACAACCTTGCAGCACAAAAACGAGGAAACTAACAGTGAGCACAAGTAACACGCCTAGCACCAAGCCAAGCATCTCCCTTGTCTGTGCGCGCTCCGGCCTGAGGCTCGGAGACTTTCAGCCCGCAGACTACAGCAGCTTGGGAACGTCTCCCTTCGTAGCACAGTGGAAGAAAACCAGCTTCCTCCATCCTGTCTTCAATCTTTCCTTCTCTGACGTATGCCGCAAGGCAGTAGCGTGCTGGATGCTGGAGAAGCAGGGAGACAAACGCTACACCATGCAATACAAGCAGCTTCTCATGCTGGCACTCCTGCACAGCAGCGGCTGCATCAAGCAAGATATTCCTGCTCTTCCCACTCCCAAAGCAGTAGAGCTGCACTTCGCCAAGCTCATCGACATTATGAGCTGGAAACTGGATGTGGACTCCGAACGTCTGCAACTTCCTCGCTTCCACGTCTGGTACGGGGCGCGCGGCGAAAATGGCAGCGATCCGTTCGTCACTCTGGATGCATGGGTAGCAGCGTGCGAGACTGTGCGGGAAGAGTACGAGACAGTCACCAGAACAAAGAAAGCAGCAGCAAAAGAGAAAGCCCGTGCTCTCGCCCTTCGCAGCATCCGTGCTTCTCTCTACACTGACATTTCCCTGCGTCGCCTCTGGAATTGGCTGGAAGCGCAAGTGGACTCAATGGAAATGAGCAACAACGCAGAATTGGAGTCTCTCTTCTTCTGTGCAGACAGCAACATCTCAGCCTGGGAGCTGGAGGATATCCAAGCTCTTGAAGATCTGTTCATCGCAAACTGCGAGCTGGGAAACAGCATTTCCTACGAAGTGCAGAAACGCATCAGCTACCTTCGTAGCCAGCGTGAAGCATACGCGGATGCATTCGAGATTGTTACTACTGGTAACGAATTTCCCGAATGGAAAGGGCTCCCCAAGCCTGAGCGCAAAAGCTTCCAGACGAGCGCAGAATTCGCAATTGCCTGCGCCCGCTGGAGCCTTGCAAACAAGCCTGCCGTTTCTGCCTCTGCTACTACCGATAGTGAGGAACTCTAGACATGGCTGCTATTAACAAAGAATCCCTGCAAGCTGCAATCGCAGCAGCAAGGGCGAAAGTAGCACTCCAGCAGGCGGGCATTCCTGTACCAGTGCAGACTACGATTGCTGAAGCAGTACAGGATGCCACTGCTCCTGCTCCCACTGCTCCACTAGTCTTTCCTACTGCTCCCATCTCTGGCTTCCAGTGGAATGCAGAGCAGCAGAAAGCAATCTCGC
>JACCDG010700592.1_pt1 | contig 10478 bp, 8 predicted proteins | sample 7442471 | NCBI WGS metagenome assembly JACCDG01 (sample SAMN15323444, study PRJNA562643) | freshwater metagenome | isolation source: river surface water | place: USA:Blue River Watershed | collected 2017-08-17 | reverse complement strand
CATATAATTTACGGTAATATGTTTGCCCACATCACGTATAAAATCAAGGAATGAAAAATCTTTAAACCAGTCGTAGTTGTTTACAATCTCGGCGCTAGTAACGCCACAATTAAAGTCCAGAAATTTTTCCAGTTGTGCTTTTATGCCCTTAAGGTTATGTTGCAGGCTTGTTTCATCAAGTAGGTTGCGTTCCTGCGATTTTCCTGACGGGTCGCCTACCATACCTGTAGCTCCGCCCACAATGGCTATGGGTTTGTGCCCGGCCCGCTGAAAACGCAGCAAAGTCATAATTTGGGAAAGACTGCCGACGTGCAGCGAATTGGAAGTAGGGTCGAAACCAATATAACCCACGGTCATTTCTTTAGCCAATTGTTCTTCTGTTCCGGGCATTACATCATGCAGGATGCCCCGCCATTTCAGTTCTTCAACAAAGTCTTTAAACATGGTATTACGCATTAAGGGCTACAAATCTACTAAAAATAGAAAACCGGTGGAATTTATGCGGCAGGTGCTCCGAAATATGATTTTACTCAGCGAAATTCTACATCCCTTGGCTTCTATGGCTTAACAGACAAGGAAAGGAGGGTTATTTAAACCCGTTCTAAATAAATGCCTGTGACAATTGCATGACAAACAAGCGCATTTGAACCCCGACATTTGTAGTATACAGAAAAGAACATTGTGCAGCGCCTTAAAACCATAGCCATCACTCATAAGAATATTGAGCTGAACGATATAGGCAAGCTTCATTTGGACGGGCAGGAGCAGGAACGGGTGTTGAGTAGCCTGAAAGTTAATTTTGGTTTAGAGGAATTGATGTACCTAAGTACTTGCAACCGCGTGGAGTTTATTCTGAAAACCGAAACAACGCTAAGCACTTCCTTTTTAGAAGAATTTTTTGCTTTTTTCAATCCTTCATTTGATTCCGGGCTGATTAACCGTCTGGCCTCCAGTGCACAGGTTTACGAAGGCCATGCCGCATTAAAGCACCTGTTTATGGTTGCTTCTTCTATCGATTCGCTTGTGGTAGGCGAGCGCGAAATTATTACCCAGGTGCGTAAGGCTTATGAAAAATGCCTTGAACTGGGGCTTACCGGCGATCTAATACGCCTGGTGGTTAAACAAACCATTGAAACTGCCAAAGAAGTGTATACCCATACTGATATTGCCAAAAATCCCGTGTCTGTTGTATCGTTGGCCTATCGTAAATTACGTGAGTTGGGTATTAAGAACGATGCACGTTTTATTATTATAGGTGCCGGCGAAACCAATACTACCATGGCCAAGTACCTTCGTAAACACCAATACGCCAATTTTGCCATATTTAACAGAACGGTAAGTAAGGCAGAGATGCTGGCTGCTGAATTGCAGGGAACTGCCTATGCTTTGGGAGAACTTAAAAACTATATAAAGGGTTTCGATGTAATTATTACCTGCACCGGGGCTTCGGAACCAATTATTACGAAAGAATTGTACACGGCACTTCTGGCCGGAGAAAAAAGCAAAAAGGTGGTAATTGACCTGGCAGTGCCGAACGACCTGGCAAAGGAGGTTTCTGAGCAGTTTGATATGACCCTGATTGCAGTGAACAACCTGAATGATATTGCTAAAGAGAACCTGAGGCAGCGTGAGAGCGAACTGGATAAATGCGAAAGCCTGATTGATAAAAAAATGGAAGATTTTGAAGTGCTGCTGAAAGAACGAAAAGTAGAACTGGCTTTTAGTCACATTCCGAAAAAAGTAAAGGAAATAAGAGAGACCGCCCTGAATGAGGTTTTTGTCAAGGAACTGAATACCCTCGATGAAGGCGGCAAAGAAGTACTTGATAAAATACTGGCATACATGGAGAAGAAATACAATGCTGTAGCCATGAAAACCGCTAAAGAAGTATTTTTGAACGAATAATAAAATTAATTTCAGTAAATAAGGAGCCCTGCATCAGGGCTTTTTTGTTAAACAGCGTGGAGCGAAAAATTATTATAGGAACCCGGGGAAGCGAATTGGCATTATGGCAGGCCAATTATACCAAAGCCGCATTGGAAAAATTGGGGCATCAGGCAGAACTGAAAATTATTTCTACCCAGGGCGATCGTACCCAGCAATGGAATACCAGTTTTGAGAAGCTGGAGGGCAAAGGGTTTTTTACCAAGGAACTGGAAGAAGAATTACTGGCAACCGGTATTGACCTGGCTGTACATTCGCATAAAGACCTGCTTACCGAAAACCCGCCCGGATTAATTATTGCAGCTGTTTCCGAGCGCGAGGATCCTTCGGATATTTTACTTATCCGTAAAGAAGCGGTAGACGTAAAAAAGAAATTCCAGTTAAAGAATGCGGCCCGTGTAGGTACTTCATCAGCAAGGCGTAAAGCACAATTGCTGGCTTTTCGGGAGGATGTGCAGTTGAGCGATTTAAGAGGTAATGTACCTACGCGCATCAATAAATTACGGGAGGGGCATTACGATGCTATATTATTGGCTTGTGCGGGTATTGAACGTTTGGGGATTGACCTGAGCGAGTTTCATGTGGAGAAGCTGAATCCGCAGGAATTTGTTCCTGCCCCGGCACAGGGAGTACTTGCCTGGCAAATTCGTGAGAACGATGCGGCATTGTTGACGATATTACGGCAGTTGAACCAGGAGGATGTGGATATTGCCATTGGCATGGAACGAAAAATCCTTAACCTTTTCGAAGGCGGTTGCCACATGCCTTTGGGAGCTTATTGTGAAATAGACTCGGATGAGGAAGGCAGGCGACTGTTTAAAATATGGACAGCAGTGGCAGAAGCCTGGGATAAACAACCCCGCCAGCTTTATTTTGAAACGTATACTACTGAAGGATTTTCGCAGAAGGCAGTAGCCAAAATAAAAAACATAGAACCTAAAAAAGTATTTATTACCCGCAACCTGTGCGAAACAGATTATTTTTATAAAGCGCTGCATCGCTTGTCGTTTCAGCCTTCAGGAAAGTCGTTGATTGAATTTAAAACCATCGAAATAAGCGAAGTCCCTGCCACTGAGTGGATATTTTTCAGCAGCAAACATGCGGTACGGTTTTTTTTTCAGCAGCAACCCAAGGTGGGTCAGGTTAAATATGGTTGTATTAGTAAACAAACCGCCCAGGAATTGCGCAATATGGGTAAGAAGGCTGACTTTATCGGCCAGTCGACAGATACCAAGCTGATTGGTAAGCAATTTGCTTCGGTAGCTGGTAATACGCGGGTGCTTTTTCCTATAGCTAAAGAAAGTATGCAGAGTGTGCAACATCAGCTTACAAAAAAGGAGAATGTGTTTAATCTGCCCGTATACCAAACCATTAAGCACCCTGTGCCTATTCCCTCAGAAACAGATATTGTAGTGTTTACCAGTCCGAGTAATGTAGAAGCTTTTTTTGAAAAGAATAAACTTAAATCTTCTCAACAAGTTGTAGCTATGGGCGATGCCACCACAAAAGCATTGGAAAGAAAGGGAGTTAAAAAATGTGCACAACCCATTACCTTTGATGATTTGGGATTGGTGCAGGCCGTACTTGCAATAAGTTGAAATTTAAAAATTCAAAAATTCTTAGCGACTTTGCGGTGAAAAAACCATAAGAAATAAGCCATAAGGACACAACTTTCAACCTTCTAACTTTTCAACTTTCTAAACCATAAACTCCGAACTCACATGATAACTCACCGTCCACGCAGAAACCGAAAATCGCAGGTTATACGCGACCTTGTGCAGGAAAATACGGTTACCGTTAATGATCTCATTTTTCCTTTATTTATGATTGAAGGAAAGAATAAAAAATCGGAAGTAAAATCCATGCCGGGTATATACCGCTGGAGCAGTGACCTTTTGCTGAAAGAAATAGAACAATGCATGAAGCTGGGTCTTAAGACTTTCGCTCTTTTTCCGAATATAGACGAAAAGCTTAAGGATAAGCTGGCCACCGAAAGCTGGAATAAAACCGGTCTGTACCTGCGGGCAATAAGCGAAATAAAAAAGAAATTCCCGGAAGTAGTGCTAATGACCGATGTAGCCATGGATCCATACAGCAGTGATGGGCACGATGGCATCGTAAGAAATGGTGAAATTGTAAATGATGAAACCCTCGAAATACTTGCGCGTATGGCAATAGCGCAGGCCGAATGTGGTGCCGATATTATTGGCCCGAGCGATATGATGGACGGGCGTGTGGCTTATCTGCGCGATTCATTGGACGATGCCGGCTTTAGTAATGTTTCCATTATGAGCTATACGGCTAAATATGCCAGCGCTTTCTACGGGCCTTTCCGCGACGCTTTAGATAGCGCACCTAAATTCGGTGATAAAAAAACCTATCAGATGAATCCGGCCAACATCCGTGAAGCCCTTATAGAAGCAGAGCTTGATACTATGGAAGGTGCTGATTTCCTAATGGTAAAACCTGCGCTTTCTTACCTTGATGTAATTAAACTTTTGAAAGACAATTTTAACTTACCTATTGCTGCTTATAATGTAAGCGGGGAATATGCCATGGTAAAAGCTGCTGCTGCCAGGGGTTGGGTAGATGGATCCCGGATTATGAATGAAACCTTATTGAGTATGAAACGTGCCGGAGCCAAGATCATACTTACTTATTTTGCCAGGGAGTTTGCCGCACAGAAGCGTTGATCCGGCTTTCCAATACTATACCCTTGTTTTCATTTCTTCTCTGGCCTTGTTTATCCAAGCCCTTTCTTTGCCTTTTTCCCGAACACTCAGGCGATCGGCTTCGGCAGTTATTTCGTGAAGGATAAGCATACCTTCCGTTGTTTTATTTTGCGCTAACAGAAACATAGCATAATAATATCGGGCTTCATAATTTGAAAACCGGTGATTCATAGCTTGATACTGATCTTCAGCCTCTTTGTATTTCCCACACTGTTCTAAGGATCGGGCATATACCAGACAAGCCTGTGTTTTAGAAAAGTCGAGGCTGTTTACGATACGGGGCACTATATTAATAACATCCTGAAAACGACCGGTGTTATAGTAAGCCAGGGCTAATTGTTTAATCACCTGTTCATTATCGCTGAATATACCTGTTAAAGCGGGTTCATACAGCTCAATTGCTTTTTCGTTTAACCCGGCTTCGAGGTAAGCATCGGCCAGGGCACAGCGGTTGGCAAACGTATCGGAAAAATGAAAGCGTTTTTCCAATTCCTTGATTCTTCCTCCAGGGTTAATAATTTGACCCACTCCACTTTGAATGGTATTGATATCCTTTTTTTGTATCACTTCCGAAAAAAGATATACCATACACCCTATTAATGGGAGAAATACAATAATCCACATCCATTTACTATGTGTACCCCGTTTGTAGGAGTGATAGACACAATAAGCCTGCAAGATCAGTATCAGAAAGTAGTATCCCGAAGTGTATTGAAAAATAGAAAAGGGCATAAGATAAAAGTGCGGGTTTAATCAACCTTTAAAAACAGAGATTTTAATTCTGTGGCTTCCTCGGGCTTCATTCTCCCTGCCAGAATTAAAGCCAGTTGTCTCCGTCGCAAAGCGCCATCGAAGCGACGCTTCTCTTCTTCGGTCTCCGGAATTAATTCGGGCACAGGAAGCGGAGATCCATTCTGATCGATAGCTACAAAAGTATATATGGCTTCATTGCACTTCTGCCGCTCACCGGTTACAGGGTCTTCTACAAAAACATCAATAAACACTTCCATACTGGTATTAAAGGCTCTTGACACTTTGGATTCGAGTGTAACAATACTGTTTTGCTTTATAGCCGCATTGAACGATACATTGTTCACGGTGGCGGTTACACACACACGTTTACAGTGGCGGTGAGCGGCAATCGCACCGCTAATGTCCATCCACTGCAATAATCTTCCTCCGAATAAATTACCAATGTGATTGGTGTCGTTTGGCAGTACCTGTTCTGTATTAATTGTTAATGATTCACGGGCATATTTGGGTTTAAGCGCCATACCTGGTTGATTTGGAGTAAAGATACGAAGAACATTGTATATGGAAGTTGGATGCTGTATATTGTACCCTGTACCCTGTACCCTGTACCTTGTAAATTGTATGTTGTACATTGTATGGTTGCATTGTACAGTTGCGGCATGTTGGCCGTTTGCACAGTAAATTGTATGTTGTATAGTTGCCTTGTACTGTCACGGCATGTTGGCATTATACAATGTGCGGTATACAGCTTACAATGTACAACCTACAACATAAAAAGTACAGTATACAACCTACAATAAACTACCCGCTTAATTCTGTATAAAAAAGAATTTGGCCATTGCTGGATTAATTTCTTACTTTGTTCCTTATTTCAGAAAATCGGGACCGGGTGTTGTAAAGATGTTCCAAAAGAGGAATATTACAAATCTTCAGTCCATTCAGTAACAAAATACGTACGAATGAAATTAGCTGTTCCCAAAGAAACCAAATTTAAAGAAAACCGGGTGGCACTTACGCCCGACGTTGTTAAGGATTTAGTTAAGAAAGGCTTTGAGGTGTTGGTGGAAGCTGGTGCCGGACTTAATTCCTTTTTTGAAGACGCTGCCTATGTAGCGGCAGGTGCTCAAATCATTAACGATAAGAATGCGTTGTACAGCAGCGCAGATGTTTTGTTGAAGGTAAACGCCCCACTGGCTGAGGAGGTGGCTACAATGAAAAAGGAAGCTATTCTTATTTCCTTTATGTGGGCGGCTACCAGTGCAGAACTGGTAGAGGCCTGTTGTAAGGCTGGGATCTCCGCATTTTCTATGGATGCTGTGCCGCGTATTTCCCGCGCCCAAAAAATGGATGCACTTTCTTCGCAAGCCAACCTTGGCGGTTATAAAGCTGTGTTGCTGGCTGCCGATACCATTGGTAAAATACTTCCCATGATGACCACGGCTGCCGGTACCATCAGACCTTCTAAGGTGGTTATATTTGGCGCCGGCGTGGCGGGCTTACAGGCTATTGCTACTGCCAAACGTTTGGGCGCTGTGGTGGAAGTAACAGATATTCGTCCGGAAACCAAAGAGCAGGTAGAGTCGCTGGGAGGCAAATTTATTGAAGTAAAAGGCGATAACTCCATTAAGATTGAAGGCGGTTATGTAAAAGGGGTATCGGAAGAATTTTTGAAAAAACAACAGGAACTGGTGGCTAAACATGTGAAAGAGGCTGATATTGTGATCACCACAGCCTTGATACCAGGCCGTAAAGCACCGGTACTGGTAACTGAAGATATGGTAAAGAGCATGCGCTTCGGTTCTGTAATTGTAGATATGGCTGTGGAGCAGGGGGGAAATGTAGTGGGCAGTGAGTTGAACAAGACTGTTCAAAAGCATGGGGTAACCATTATTGGTGAAGGTAATATTCCTTCGCTGCTACCTATGAATGCCAGCGACCTGTACGCAAAGAATATTCAAACTTTTCTTTTGCACCTGGCCGACAAAGATGCTTTTAAATGGGAGATGGAAGAGGAAATTACCAGGGGCTCACTAATTGTTCATAAAGGTACAGCTGTACATCCCAGTGTAGTGGCTAAAGTGGCGGGGTGATTTTAGATATAAGACACAAGACAAAAAACATAAAAGAAATAGAAAGAATATGGAATCAATACTAAATCTTATCGGAGAGAACAGGGAGATGATATACTTCATCGTGCTCTCTATTTTTGTGGGAATTGAAGTTATAGGTGGTGTGCCTACTGTATTGCATACTCCGCTCATGAGTGGCGCCAATGCGATTCACGGAGTAGTAATAGTAGGCGCCATTTACGTAATGTTGAACGTTGACCCGAATGATTATTTAGCGCTTGCCCTCGGTTTTTTAGCTGTATTACTCGGAACATTAAATGTGGTGGGTGGCTTTGTGGTTACCGACCGCATGTTGGAAATGTTTAAGAAAAAATAAGGTTAATTTGAAAATTTGACGATGTGCTAATTTGAAAATGGCATTTATCTTCAGATTTTCAACAATCTTCTTAAATACTGTTGTAAACGAAAATTTGTAACTGTTATGCACATCGTCAAATTTTCAAATTTTCAAATCATCAAATTAAAAACATGAAACTTAATCTTCTCGAAATCTGCTACCTGATTGGATCTGTAACCTTTATTCTTGGTCTCAAAATGATGGGCAATGCCAAAACTGCGCGTAAGGGTAATCTTATTGGTGCTGTGGGTATGACCATTGCCATTCTCGGTACTATCTTTCTTTTTGAACGAAAGGATCATGATGGAAATATTGATGCCACTTATTCGGTTCCCGGATTGATTTACGGCTTAATTTTCGGAGCTATTGCTCTGGGAACAGTTGTGGGATGGCTAACTGCGAAAAAGGTGCAAATGACCAAAATGCCGGAACTGGTATCGATGTTTAATGGTATGGGCGGAGCTTGTGCTGCATTGATCGGATTGATGGAATATAAACACAACCTGGGGCATACGGGCGCACTGGCGGCTATTATTGCAGGCCTGGTAATAGGAAGTGTATCCTTTTCGGGAAGTATTATTGCTTACCTGAAATTAAACGGTACCATGAACAAACCCGTTCGTTTGCCGGCCTACAATATCATTAATACAATAGTAATGATTGCTGTGCTGACATTTGGGGCTTATATTGTAGTGAAACAACCGGATGCGGCCATTATTTTGTATGCACTCTTTGGCGCTGCCATTTTATACGGTATTCTTTTTACGGTGCCCATTGGTGGTGCAGATATGCCGGTGGTGATTTCACTGCTGAACTCTTTTACAGGTTTGGCTGCTGCTTTTGGAGGGTTTCTTTACGATAATAAAGTAATGCTTACCGGTGGTATACTGGTAGGTTCTGCCGGAACGCTGCTTACCTTGGTGATGTGTAAAGCAATGAACCGCCCGCTGAGTAATGTTATTTTCGGTGCTTTTGGCGGTGGAGCTTCCACTGGCGGCGGAACCGATGTGAAGGGTTCTATTAAAGACGTTCAGGTGTCGGATCTGGCTGTACTGATGAATTATTCCAAAAAGGTCGTTATAGTACCGGGCTATGGATTAGCGGTAGCTCAGGCTCAGCATATTATTCATGAACTGGAAATGATGCTGGAAGAAAGAGGCGTGGAGGTGAAATATGCCATTCATCCGGTGGCAGGTCGTATGCCGGGTCACATGAACGTATTATTAGCCGAATCGAATGTGGCTTATGACAAGCTGGTGGAAATGGATGAAATTAACCCGGAGTTTGACCAAACGGATGTGGTGCTGATTGTAGGAGCCAACGACGTGGTGAATCCTGCCGCAAAAACAGATCCTTCTTCACCCATTTACGGTATGCCTATTCTGGAAGTAAACAGAGCTAAAAACGTGATTGTAAATAAACGGAGTATGAATGCCGGATATGCAGGTATCGACAACCTGTTGTTTTATGATCCGAAATGCTCTATGTTCTTTGGCGATGCTAAAAAAGCCCTTACCGAACTGGTAGCTGAGTTGAAAACTATGGAATAATGTAATAAAAGAAAATGTAAAAGCCTCTTATACAAAGAGGCTTTCTTTTTTATGGAGCTACTGAAGAAATACCGCCTTTATAGTTTACTGTTTGTTGCGCTGGTGTATATACTTATTGAAGCGCAGGGACAGGGCGATTTTTTCATTTTTATTTCTGCCTCCCGCGATTTGTTTTCCGGAGAAAATATTTATGCTAAAACCTATGTGGATGGGTATCATTATTTATATTCCCTGCTTTTTGCCATTCTGATTTATCCTTTAAGTTTTATGCCTTTGTACCTGGCTAAGGTTATCTGGCTGGCACTGAATGTATTTTTTCTCCATCGTATTTACCATTTACTGAAAACTTATTTTAACCTTGAGTCGTTCAACGACAAACAAAAGAATGTTTTTTTGTTGCTGTGCTTTTTATTTTCCTTACGGTTTATCCGCGACAATTTTCATCTGGCGCAAATGACAACCTTTTTGCTATACCTGATACTGGAAAGTTTAAGTCAGATTAATAAAAACAACGTCAAGCAGGGAGCACTGCTCCTTGCGCTGGGTATTAATGTTAAATTGCTGCCCATAGTTGTATTGCCCTATCTGCTGTGGCGGGCACAGTTCAAAGCTACAGTGTATACGCTGGCGTATACAGCCTTGTTTTTTGCCCTGCCTGCTCTATGCATAGGCAAGGCACATAACCAGTTTTTGCTGGGCGAATGGTGGGCCAGCGTTAATCCTTTACAACAGCAACATGTAATTGATGTTGATGAAAGAAGTTTTCATAGCCTGTCCGCTTTATTGCCCACCTTATTCATGGAAAAGATTCCCGATTATCATGCCCTGCCTCTGAAACGAAACATAGCGGCGATGGAAGCAGAAACGGTTGGCCGTATTTTAACCATTAGCCGCATGCTGCTGATTGCATTAACTTTTATCTTTCTGCGCTCCAAACCATTTACCATCACCGGTAATAAACAACAACAGTTATGGGAACTCAGTTATATCCTGTTAATCATTCCGCTTATTTTTCCCCATCAGCAGTACTATG
>JACCDG011485559.1_pt1 | contig 10480 bp, 16 predicted proteins | sample 7442471 | NCBI WGS metagenome assembly JACCDG01 (sample SAMN15323444, study PRJNA562643) | freshwater metagenome | isolation source: river surface water | place: USA:Blue River Watershed | collected 2017-08-17 | reverse complement strand
GGTAGTAGCCAACGAACTTGAACTTCAGCTCGGCGCGTAAATCAGCAATACGCTTCCACTGTTCATTAATGATCCAGATGTCATTCATGGTGAAGACAACATCCGGCTTGATATTGGCAACGATTTCACGAATTCGATCCTCACCAAAAGGCGCTTGCTGGAAGCGGTTTGATGCCGGATAGAGCTTATACACCTCCTGGAGTGGCGTGTAATCCCCATGCCAGTTACAACCGAGGACGTGAATTTCGTACTTGTCCTTCAGTTTGCTGAGTACGTTTTCAGTTACACGAGCAAAACCAGTGGCGGCGACAATATCACCTACCCACAAAAGTTTGGGTTTAGTTTCAGTCATTACCTGTTGATTGACTGAATTAACTATACATAATTTCAGGGTGTTGTAGACCGAACAAGCTCTTGTTGTTTTATAGTTTTGGCCTTCAATTTTGTCTTTAAAAACTGAGATGCCTTTTCGCCTTTTGTCTTGTCGCCACAGGTGTAAAGATCAAGGGCGGCATAGCCAATTTCCGGCCAGGTATGAATGGATGCGTGGGATTCTGCCAGCAATGCCAGTAGCGTCACCCCTTGCGGCTTAAACTTCTCACCAATGATCCGCAAGATGGTGGCATTTGCCATCAACAGGGCTGTCTGCAGCAGCTCCTGCAACCGATCAAAGTCATCCAGAATTACTGGATCACAGTCATACAAATCCAGTATCAGGTGACGACCGTTGCTCAAAACTCGACATCATAATCAACTTCTATTGTGGCACTTCTATGCTCCTCTAGGTTTAAACCATAGTTTTCTTGCCAATCTTTTTTATTAAAACCAACGTCAATAATTGAAGGATAGCCGTCGTAACGTGTTGGGCTGCTCTTACGGACTGCCACACCACAGATCAAAGAACCACGCGACGTTGTTTGCTTGCTAACACCCAGCCCCAGCTGATGGACACAAACATCCAACAAGAGGGACTCAAATCGACTGCGCCCCAGGATGTTGTTATTGCTGCCTCTGGAAAAATCGCAGTAGCTGGCATAAAGATGCTTATCGGCATTTTCGTAAACATACATGCCGCCCGAAGCAATCTTCGCCATCCCGATTGGCGTCTTGGCATCTGGGTCAAAGACAACACAGTGGCTCATCCAATCCATGATCTGGTTGGATTTCAGGATTTGTTCACGGTGATGCTGAGCGAAGAAATCAACTTTCTTGTTGGTTTCCATCAGGTATTCCCGCATCTCAGCCTCTTCCATATCCAAGACCCAATTCACGAGCCCTGGCAGGAAGCAAGCAAATTCACCGAACGGAGAACCCCTGTCGTCCATGTCAATTAAGGTTTTCTGCTCAGCAGATGAACCCTTAAACGGGCTATCGAACGGAATCGTCAGGCGGCGACGTGCCAGACCTGATGTTGGATCTGTGGTCTGAATCGGTTCGTTGGCAGTGATCATCACGAGGCCGTTGAACTTAAACGGCTTCTGGCTCGACGCCTGGAACTTGCGCTCATTACGGATAAGGTCACGGCCCGTAATTGCTTTCAACACTGACACCGATCCGCCGTACCGCTCCACATCATTGAAGAGCAGCAGCTTCTTCTTGTAGAGGTTTGCCGTCTCGAACCGGTTCTTCTCCAGGTGCTCCAGGGAGGAGATCATGGCATTCTCATCACCCACCAAAGCATGGGCCAAGTTTGCGTAGGTCGATTTACCTGACTTACCGGGGCCAACGATCTCAACAAACTTCTGAATTTCCGAGTAACCCAGCAGCACAGCCCGCAACCAGGCCCTCAAAACCTGGGTCCGATCCCAGCTTCCATCTTGTGTACCCTTCAGCCACTTAATGATTGGTTCACAAGTAGCACCAGGATCATATTCATAAGGCAGTTGTTGTGTGATGTACAGACTACGCTTCGATTCAGTGAATTCCTTGGTGCGGATATTCAGCACACCATTGCGGAACAGCAGCAGCTCATTGCCTTCATACCAATCATCAAAGATGACTGTGATGCGCAGCTGCTCCATCACGTCATTGATGAGGTTCATGCTGTAGCCATTGTTCAAGAACCCGTCCTTAATTTGATCAAGCTTGTTCTTGATGTCGCCTTTCATCTCAACATCCGACACCTGGCACCAAAGTCCAGACCTGCGGTTGTGCTCATAGATAAAGAAGGAATCGTGCAGCAGGCTGTAGTGCAGATTTCCTTCATACATTTGCAAGATGACGCTTGCCACCATGTCGGACGATGGGCCCCGACTTTTTTGCTTCTTATCTTTTGGCTCCGCATCCTCAAATTTGGGCCATTCTTTCTTCAATGGACCCTCAATCTTTTTCTCCGGTATACCAAGGTCTTCTTCTAATTCCTTAAGAATCTTGGACACCTGATCCAATGTTGCGTCGTCAACGGGCATAGCTTTGTGATCTTGTGGTTCTACCCAGCCGTGTTGTTTGGCTGTATGAATGAGAGAGCCGATTCCACGGCCACCACCTTTGTTAAAAGAAAGCCAACGGCGATGGCATTCTCCTTCTTTATATTTTTCCGAACGTTGGGACCATGCATCCCATTGATCCAGTAAAGATTCATCCAGCTGGTGGAGCGATTGACCCACCATGATCCAAATGTCGTAGTCATCGGCGGCCTCTTCCGGCAATGACCACATGGCATCCGTCGCCTTTTTGATGTCGCAGTCGAGGCTGACGACAGCGTTCACAGCAAAGTTTGGGCCCACAAACCGGGTGGTTTCCGTCGCCGGAATCCCTTGTTTGTTGTTTTTATTAATGATGCCATTCACAATCCAGGCCGGAAGTTCAGGCAAACGATCCGCCCACTCAAAACCCATGCCTTGGGCCGTGTAATAACCCTCGGTATTTGGGTGCAGACCCATCAAAACGCCTTGGTGTCGAGACCAAAGAATTTCAAGTTTTTCCTTGTTGTTGCCTGCGTGCCAGGTGTATTTGTTACGAACGAAATGCTTTTGTTTTTCCCGTGACAGGCGGTATAGCTTCCGCTCCCGACCAGGTTTTCCGCTACAAATTGTTAAGGTTGGCGGCAGTGCTACGTTGAAGTCTTCTTCTTGTGCAAGCTCTTTGACAAGAGGATAGACACTTTCCCCATCAACGTCGACCCAAACCAAACCATAAGGATGATTGTAGACAGGACCGCCCAGCAACCCAATGGCCTTACAGTCTCCCGATAAAAGTTCTTCTTCAATTTCGCGAACAGTAAATGGTTTGTTCTGCCAGCCAACAACGTATGGATCCTTGTTTGCACCCAGGGGTGTCAGTGGCCAATCGAACGGTAAATAATCAAGCCTAATTTCGCCCGGCTTTACGGCTTGTTCGTTTTTATTTGTCATCATCTAACGCCTGAGCAACCTTTACTTTAAAGTCTCTTTCTGCAAACTGCCCTTCCTTCAACAGCATGAAGGCATGAAAATGCATGACGGTGGGCAGACAAAAACAGTCCCCGTCCACCGCATTATTCATGCGGCTCACGAGACTATTCATCCACTCACCCACAGAAACCTGGACTTCCATGGGGTGTTTTTTGGGTGTCTTCTTATCCTACGGTCCCCAATCCGAGGGGTCCATTACAACTTTCTGAAGTTATTTGGTCTCACTAGACTCATCTAAAACCATGTGCCCATACATATCAACCGCCTTGAATTGTTCAAGCATTTTGTTATAAATATCAATCGGTTGTTCACCTGTCTCAATTGCACATGACGTTGCGACAGACCAGGCCGTGCGCCTGCGCTGCTCCTCAGGATCATTTGGGTTCCACGGAGTCTTCTGATTGTCCGGCGTCCACTGTGTCATCTTGATACCAAGGTGCCCTTAATTCCATTGCGCCACCAAGCTTCAGGGATTCCCCCGTTTGGAGCACAGGATCAACTTCATGTTCAATATAAATAGGTTTGTTCTGCTCTTCGCGCTCTAACTCAGACTCAATTTGATTCTCAAGTTCTATCATTTTGAGACGAGCCGTGAGCTTAGCCTCAAACCAAAGCTTCTTCCACCATTTAACGATGGAACCAACTACATCTTTAAATAAGGTCTGGATCATAGGAGCCGATCGCGTCAATCTGGCGGTAATACTCTTCTACTATTTTGTACCAATCTTCGTGCAGAATATCCAAAAATCTCCTAGAGATCTTAAAAACCTGTGTACGAACTGGCGTAGAAACCAAAATTGCAGCCTGCTGGACCTTCATTCCCAGGGTCTGCTCAATGGCAATGTCGTATGCAGCGAGCTGCTTGCAAGTCTTTTTAAATTTCATGTGACCACCCAAGAGATCACGCCATTCCGGCGAGCCCTTTTCCAAGTCCTTGGGCCACCTGCGGCTATAAGGTTTGACGCTGGTTTTTAAGTCAGCAAGAGTAAGCTTGTTGCCAACCACCCCAATGATGTCAGGAGCACCAGCCCAAGCCCGCCCTTCAGAATCGCAACCCCACACGCGAGCCACGTCATCGGCACCAATAGTAAAATTAAACTTGTCAAGTACCGGCGATTCCGCCCAAAGGACCTCCTGGAACTGGTCCAATATCGATGGCATTCCCGCCCAAAAATCCCCGTATTCTTCAGGAATTTCCGGATTTTTGTTCCCTTTAAGGTAGCATTCCATGCCATAGTGAATGGCCGTACCTCTTTCAGCAGCTGCTTCTTTAACACCCGGATTATTTTTAGACCACATTTCGAGCTTCCGTTTGTTTGCTTCGGAAGCTGTTTCACCAATAATAGTAGTTACGGACGGCGCAGGTCCAGTTGGTAAAGGCGTTGTATAGTGCCTTCGGCCATTGAGTGTAATCCTGGCTGCGGTCCTGTTCAGGTTCCGCATCATTTCTGGTTGCTGATCCTTAGCTTCAATCCAAGGATCTGCATTATTTAGTTTAGCAACCATTCCAGGTTTTGTATATTATCCAGAGTATAAAGTATTTTTTACACAATGGAAGAATTCAAACTTGTGATCCTAACTCTGCTCATTTCGATCTTTGTTACGGCTACAATTGACATCTTCGTTGTTTTCGGCGGACTGCATTGGACGCACTAACCAAAGCCAAACTCTGGATCGTTGGAATCGGGAGTTGCTTTTCTTGGATATTCAAGACGCTTTGGGATGAGTACCTCGTCGATCTGCACAGCGACAAGTTCCCCTGGCACCCAAATGACTACATTTGGTATGCCGAACGCTGGAACGGACGTGTTGCAATGATTGGCGTCTTGGCTATTCTGCAGCTGGAATTGATCTACAAGGTCAGTATTTGGGAGCTTATCGGTGTCCTGTAACATCACACGGTTTTACTACTGTGAATCCGACATCACGCTCCAAGAGTTCATCAAACGTGATCAGCGGATGCGGATGGGGATCGCCTTTGAAGATATTGAAACCACAGAAGCCGACGCCCACGAGGCCAAGCTCATTGAAGAAGATGAAGACTACCTGAGGGTTGACCTGTGACCAAGCCCCTGGAGATGATCGGGACCATGATCCTCAACGGAGCAGAGGATTTATGGAAGCAGTTCAATTGTATTGATTATCCGGTTGATCGCTACTTCATCCTGGATAACTCCATGGGCAGGGACGCAGGCGTAAGGGACTGCATCCAAAAGATCCAAAGCGCCAACAACGAATTTGTAAAGGAAGTTGTTGTCGTCACCAACGCCATGAACGTTGGGTTCTCTGGCAGCGTCAATCAAATCATCAAGCAAAACACCGATTGCAGCTACTGGTGTGTGTTGTCTGTTGATTGGCACCCGCAGCCGAACCAACTGAAGAAGTTGGCCGAACGTCTGGAGCAACCATTCACCGGCATCTTGTGTGACAAATCACAGAACGGCTACTCAGCCCTGGTGATGGCACCGGAACTTCTTTACGAAGTCGGTTACCTGGACGAAAATTTCTTCCCTGCTTATTACGAAGATAACGACCACCGGTACCGGATGAAGCTTGCTGGACTCGAATGGGAATACCTACCCCTTGACTATGAGCATGCGGTGAGCAGCACAATCAAACGCGACGCCCAGATCAACAACCGCAACCAGAACACTTTCCGTGAAAACGGTTTGTATTACATCGAAAAATGGGGTGGTCTCCCCGGCCAAGAGAAGTACGAAACGCCATTTGACCTGGAGTTACCCGTCGACTACTGGCTGTATGATCCCTGCAGAAGCGAACGCCAGCGATGGATCTAAGCATTTACGGTGCAACGGGAATCATTGGCAGCTACTACCAATCACTTTTCCCTGGCACCGTAATTCCCAGAGAGCAGCTCGATCCTGAAACCAAGGAAGTTCTTTACCTCATCAGCACAACAGATAACAGCAGCTACAAGGAAAACCCACTACTTGATATTGATACAAATCTTGTTGTCTTAATGCGGCGCCTGCATGCGTGCAAAGAGGCTGGCATTGACACGTTCAACTTCATTAGCAGCTGGTACGTCTACGGACCACATAACGAAAATCCTTCGGAGCAAGACGACTGCAAACCCAATGGCTTTTACTCCATTACCAAGTACACAGCCGAGCGTTTGATCCAGGAGTATTGCAAAGAATACAAGATTAATTACAGAATCTTGCGACTGGGTAACGTGTATGGCGGCCCGGATTCCGGCAACAAAAAACGCAACGCCCTGCACTACTTGGTTAATCAGTTAAAGGAAGGTAAAAAAATTTGCGTACACAAGGAGATCACCCGCGACTTCATCCACATCTTTGACGTTTGTATTGCCATTAAACTCATCTGCGAAACAGGAGACATCAACAAGATCTACAACGTAGGCAACGGCATTGAGGTTCCTTTGCTTGACGCACTGTTTTACTGCAAACATATCCTCAGTTCCCGTGGAGAAATTGTGCAGAAATCAGTAGATTCAAACTATGACCAAGCCGTTCGTTGTAGCTTAAACTGCACGGAGCTTCAGTCATTAGGCTTTAGCCCTACAATCAACATTTACGAGGGACTTGCAGATCTATGTCTACATCAAAAGTTCTGTACTCCGGACCCTACTTTGATGGACAAGAAATTGAAGCTGCGATTGCTTGCCTGAAAGAAGGAGCCTGGTACCCAGCAGGCAAAGAGGTAGACAAGTTTGAGCGCCAGTTCTCCAAGAAGTTTGGCTTTGATTCATCTTTGATGGTGAACAGTGGCAGCTCCGCAAACCTCGTGATGATCGCTGCACTGAAGAAATATTTTGATTGGCCGGACGGCTCCGAAATTATCGTCAGTGTCGTTGGTTTCCCAACCACCGTCAATCCAATCATCCAAAACAATCTCGTCCCCCGTTTTGTGGACATCACCTGGGACGATCTCAACTGGGACTTAGACCATGTCGAGGAAGCCATTACGAACAAAACAGTTGCTGTATTTAGTAGTCCTGTTTTGGGCAACAGCTATAACCTTGATCGGCTGCTTGATATCTGTGAACAGCACAAGTTGATGTACATCGCAGACAACTGCGACTCCCTTGGATCCAAATGGAATAACGAGTATCTGACTGATGCAGCCGTTGCTGCTTCCTGTTCGTTCTACCCGGCACACCACATCACAACAATGGAAGGGGGCATGGTGTCCTCCAAGATCCCCGAGTTAATTACACTCGCCCGTCAATTTGCCTGGTGGGGACGTGACTGTTATTGCGTTGGTGCATGCAACCAGCTGATCAACGGTAGTTGCGGCAAGCGTTTTGATCGCTGGCTTGAAGGGTACGACGGCATTGTTGATCACAAATATGTGTTCAGCCAAATTGGTTACAACCTAAAACCAATTGATATGCAGGGTGCTGTGGGCCAAGTCCAGCTTGCAAAGTTTGACGAGATCCACGCCAAACGTCGCTTCAACTACGAACAAATCGCCTCGATCCTGGGACGATTCGAACCCCACGTTCGTGTGGTCATGGAGCAAGAAGAAGCTGAGACTTCGTGGTTTGGTGTGCCCATCGTTTGCAATCACGCCAAAACCAAAGAAAGTCTTCAGGCGCACCTAGAGAAGAACGGCATCCAAACCCGTAATTATTTTGCGGGCAACCTGTTGCTTCATCCTGCGTACAAGCACCTTGGCGATGCAAAGGATTATCCCAATGCCTATCAGGTGTTGAAGCATGTGTTCTTTATGGGTACGGCCCCAACCATCACAAGCCAAGACCTGGCCTACATCTTTGAAACCGTTGGCGAATATTCCCTACAAAAGTAGGGAGTAAACCGACTCGGTTCTATAAAGAAGCTGTGTCAAACTTAAGAAAGCAACAAAGCCCTTATGTTTGGCACAGCAGTTATAGTTAGAGAACCACATCAATCTGAAATGGCTTTATCCAATCAAGTTAAAGAAGCCGTTGCACAATCCGTGCAAAACTTACGCGATGCACTTGCGTTTGCCGCACGCGCAGAACATCCAATCACAATCAATACGATTGCAGATATTCTGATGCGTTTGGAATCGTTAGAATGTATGGACGAAATCATGGAAAAGTTTGGCAAAATCCAAAGCCAAAAGGCACAGGATTCCCACTGAAGAAGAACGATTAGATCGTTACTTCAACGACTTGTACCGAACAATTCCAGAGCTACCAACAATCTACGCACCACGCATGAAGGTCTATCCGTTAGCCCTGGAAGGCGTCAAGTTAATTACAGTTGATCGTTACGAGGATGCACGCGGGTGCTTCTCAGATCATTGGCACGAAGAAAAATTTAAAGACATCACGGGTGACTACACGTTCAAGCAAGACTCTTACGTCATCTCACACCGTGGCGTCATCCGTGGACTTCACTACCAGCTGCCCCCACATCAGCAGGGGAAACTAGTTCGTTGTGTCGCTGGTTCAATCCAAGACGTTGTTGTTGATATTCGCAAGTCATCTCCGACGTTTGGGAAGTGGTTGCTGGTAAGGCTTGATGGAAACATCAGGCATCAAGACATGCTGTGGATTCCACCAGGCTTTGCCCATGGTTATGCCGTTCTCGGGAACCGTGCAGATGTCCTGTACAAAATGACGGAAGTTCACACACCAGAATACGAACGCACCATCCTTTGGAACGATGAAGATCTGGATATTCCGTGGGAAAAAGTTACGCATCCAAACTTATCTGAAAAGGACAAGCAAGGAATTCCTTTGAAAGAAGCAGAAGTTTTTGACTAATATATGTAGATGGAAAAAATCTTTGTTACTGGCGGTGCAGGTTTTATTGGCCGTCATCTGATCAAACATCTGCTGCGTACAACGGATGCATTGATCTATAACTTTGACAAGCTTGGCTACGCCAGCGATCCCCTGGAGCTTAGTCAATTTCCTGAAGCGAAGGGCAGATATCAGCTTTTACCGTTTGACTTAAAACATGAAGAGCCTATTCACCAGTGGATCCAAACCATTCAGCCAACAAAGATTTACCACCTAGCCGCTGAGAGCCACGTCGATAATTCAATCAAGTCGCCAAAAGACTTCATTGAAAGCAATGTTGTTGGTACATTCAACCTTCTGGAAGCATGCCGCCACAGTATTGAAGAATCATTTAAGTTCTTGCATGTCAGCACCGATGAAGTCTTTGGGTCACTGCATCCCGATTCCACAGACACGTACTTTGTAGAAACAACGGCGTACAACCCACGCTCACCATACTCTGCAACGAAAGCAGCCAGTGACCACCTGGTGATGGCCTGGCATAACACCTATAAGTTCCCTGCGGTCATTACGAATTGCAGCAATAACTATGGGCCTGGGCAGCACCCAGAGAAATTAATTCCAATGACAATTACCAATGCATTAGCTGGCAAACCGATTACGGTTCACGGCGAGGGCAAGAATATTCGTGACTGGTTGCATGTTAATGATCATGTCAACGCCTTGACTCTTGTGATGGAGAAAGGATTGTTTGGTCAGCAGTATTGCATTGGTGGTGATGGCGAGCGTACCAACATTCAAGTCGTCAAAACAATTTGCGACTACTTAGACCAACTGCGACCAATCCCTGGTTCTTACCATGATTTGATCACGCATGTCAATGATCGCCCCGGTAACGATCTACGATATGCAATTGATCCCAATAAAATTCAACAACTTTGCTGGAAGGCTGACATTGGTTTTGAAGAAGGATTGAGGGAAGTTGTAAAGAGTTATTTATAATAGATATATAAATAATAAATAAATGGCACAAGACGATAGCAAATATTCCAAGCCGGAGTTGCGCGAGCGTATCAAAGATCGCGTGATGGCAGGATCCAAGGGCGGCAAGCCGGGGCAATGGAGTGCACGCAAAGCCCAGCTTGTTGCACAGGAATATGAGAAGGCAGGCGGAGACTATAAGGGTGGCAAGGGAGAAAAGCAGAAGTCTTTAGAAAAGTGGGGGAAAGAAAAGTGGATGACCAAGGATGAATATGAAAAGCGCAGTAAAGCTAAAGCTGCTGCCAAGAAATACAAGGACTCAAAGTAATGGCGGATAAAGCAATTCAAAAAGGTTATACAAAACGTTACCTACCGGAAAGCGCCT
>JACCDG011551125.1_pt1 | contig 10483 bp, 10 predicted proteins | sample 7442471 | NCBI WGS metagenome assembly JACCDG01 (sample SAMN15323444, study PRJNA562643) | freshwater metagenome | isolation source: river surface water | place: USA:Blue River Watershed | collected 2017-08-17 | reverse complement strand
GCGAAAGCACCCCAGTTGCCTTTGAACGTCTAAATTTTTTCCACTTTGCCACAAGACTCAATTGCCTGTGGCTTGATTTGCCGTTGTTGGCGACGACCTGCTTTCATTGGTTCGAAGGCCAGCGCACGAGGTTCCTTAGAATTAGGGGGCGTGGTTGAATTTAAAACTCCTCACTGTGCAAAGCTCCTCTCCAGTTTGGTTGAAAGGTGCCGTGGCGGAATTTCAGGAGAGCCTCAAACCGTTCGCCCACCTTGAAGTCCATTGGCTGAAATCTGAACGCAGGGCAAGGGCATTGTGGAAAATAAAGCGCGACAAAGAATCAGAGATGCTTTTGCAAAAAATCTCCAAAGATAAAAAAGTTATCTTATTTGATTCTATTGGGATTATGCCCAAAGACTCAGTGGATTTTTCCAGGAGATTTTTTTCTTCTGTACCCCCCTCTGGGGCGCAGATGATTGTTGGCGGCGCCTTTGGTGTGAATGATCAAGTCAGAAGCCGAGCTGATACAATCCTTTCTTTATCGTCATTGACGTTCAATCATCAGGTGGCTTGCTTAGTGGCTTTAGAGCAAGTGTACCGAGCCTTTATGATTCGTTCGGGCAAGCCATACCACAACGCGGAATCCGGATAGGCGCAGCCCTAGTACCTGTGCTGATCTTTGGCCAATCGGTATCTCCTTTTTGCAATCCTCCTAGCAGGCTGTTGAAAAAGTGCCAAGTTGGGTTGGCTCAATGGACTAATGCCACAGACAGCGGACGTGTGTGCAGGCTAACGTTGGAGGAGAAATTCTATGGTCAGTGGCAACCTGCAGTTCGCCCGAAGGGTTTGGGAGCAGATTCAAGAGGCCCCCAGGGGTTGTGCCGGTTGTGGATGTTGGCTCTTTGTAAAACGGTGGCTGTGCAGCGATTGTGAACAACTGCTTCTTCACCTTGTGGGGGCTGGCCCAGTGAGCGTGGTAGAGCCATTGGGGCGAATTCACCGGGTGTGGTCTTGGGGGGAAGACGGTTCGGAGCAAGTGTCTTCACTTTTAGACAGTTTGAAGGGGTGTCCCCCTGCTTGGGCAATGCAGCCATGGTCCCGGGTATTGGCGGAGCGAATAGTAACACCCGTTCTGGCGAAAAGAGGGACAGCGGGCTCATGGACAGTCGTTCCAGCTCCCCCACGTCCACCACGTGAATTTGACCATGCCCATATTCTCGCCAGGCAAGTCGCCGAGAATCTAGGGATGGCGTTTTACCCAAAGCTCACAAGACCGTCGGCCCCACCGCAACGACAACTCACCAAGCAAGAAAGAGCTGGAATTAGACTTTCGCTCTGCAGGGGAGCTCGAGCCCCAAAAGGGCAAATCCTTTTTGTCGATGACGTCTTGACGACGGGGGCCACCGCGGTCGCGGCGTGGCGGGCGCTGGGTGAACCCAATGACTTCTTGATTGCAGTGTTGGCTTATCGTTTGCGGCGCTGACGGTGTCGCTTTTTTTGTGAAGCTCCCTTTTCGGCTCAAGAGATATTGAGAAAATCAGCGGCGGAACGAGGCAGAAATGAGAGCAAAGAGAGTCGAAAAAAACAATAGCGGTGCTCCTCTGAAATCTCCGGCGCCAAAGACAGGACGAATTGCTCCTTGAACAATGGTGCCTTAGTCAATATGAATGATTTCACTGAATTTCCGATAGAGGTTGGATATCCAATGAACTCACTAATAATGTGAGTAAAAGTTATTTTTTAGTAAGTTTAAACCTATGAAATTTAGCAATGAAATTTAAATCTATGAAGAATTTTCTGTTGGCGATGAATTCGTATTCAAGGTCCAGGGCATCTGGTATATTAATTAATATATATTTATTTGATTTTTGCCGGCGATGGCAAAAATCTGTGCTGGTAGCGAGTTGTTGGTTGGTATTGGCAGGATGCCAGAGTATTCAAGCTCTTGATGTTGTCCCCGCACCGGGAACAGCAGTTGAGTCTGATGGGTTGGATGAGTCTCCGGCAACCAGTTTAGAGGCTGGTCCAGGCGGAGGAAGTGGTGCTCCAAAAATCGGTAAGCCTGCAGGAGCCCGAGTGCAGGGGAAGGTCCCCAGCGAGGAACTTCGCGCGATAAGGCAGCGGATTGAGGAGTTTAGGGACAGTGCTTTTGTGGAGGTGAAGGTTCGCAAAACCGTGGAATCTCCCTATATGACGCTGCCCAAATCTGCCAATGGGACTCTGGCACTTGCCAAAGGCCGATTGCGGTTGAGAATGGAGAGCCCTGAGAACACGTTGTTGGTTCTTACAAGAAATGATTTATGGCTAGAGAGCCGTCCCGATGTGGAAGGGGACTGGCCAGTGCAAGTGACGCACTTTAAAACCCGCACTATGAAGGGCTCCAACGTTTTTTTGGCTGGTCTGTTTGAAGACAAAGCCATTTTTCAAGAGATGCGAGTTGGTAGTCACAAGCACACTGATGCTGGGGAAGAGTACGACTTAGTTCCCAGGCCGCAGAGTAAGGAGAAAGAGATCAAATCAGTGTGGTTGTTCTTTAAAAGTGGGGAAGGATTAAAGCAGCTGAGGTATGAAGACCAGCTAGGTAACAAGATTTCATTTGAATTTTTAAGTTTGGCGAAAAGAAACAATGTGCCTAGGCAATTGTTTGAGTATCAGCCCCCGAAGGGCGCCGAAGTGACGCGAATGTAGGGAAGTGAGAATAAATATGATTAGCGACAATTTTTCCCCAGAGATCCCGCTGCCGAAATCGGCACCAAATAAAGTTCACTTTGTGAGCTTGGGTTGCCCAAAGAATCTGGTGGACACTGAGATCATGGTCGGATCCTTGATGAAAGAGGGTTATGAAATTGTGCCCGAGGCCGATTTAGCCAACACTGTTGTGATCAATACCTGTGGGTTTATTGAAGAGGCTAAGCAAGAGTCGATTGATAAGATTCTCGAGATGGGGCAGCTGAAATCTCAAGGAAAAATCAAGGAATTGGTAGTGGCCGGGTGTTTGGCTCAGCGCTATCAGACGGATCTTGTAGAGGGTTTTCCAGAGGCAGATTTGTTTTTGGGGTCGGGGCATTTTCAAGAGATAGGTCACCTGCTTGCGCAAAATCGCCGGGGCCAGGGGGCTAGAGGCTATTTTGAGTTGCCAACCTTTTTGCAGAACAGTGCAACCCCGCGAACCAATACGCAGCCGCGCCATCGTGCCTATATAAAAATCTCTGAGGGGTGCAAGAAGAGATGTAGTTTTTGTGCAATTCCGTTGATTCGTGGATCCCTTCAATCGCGAGAGATTCCGGCTGTGGTGGCCGAAGCGAAGTTGCTCGTGGCAGGAGGAGTTAGGGAGCTCACGGTGATTTCCCATGATTTCACCGACTTTGGTTGGGATCTGCGCAAGCGCAACGCTCAGGCGCAAGAGTCCCCCTTGGAACTCTTACGCCAGCTCTCTGATCAATCTGGGGCGGACTGGATTCGCGTCCTTTATTTGTATCCAGATGGGGTGACGCCTGAGCTCGTGGCCTTAATCAAGGAGCGAGACAATTTGGTGAAATACTTCGATATGCCTCTTCAGCACATCAACAATGAGATGTTGAAGAAGATGAATCGGCGCATGGTGAGAGCCCAAATTGAAGAGGCTGTCCAGCTGGTGCGTTCAGAGATTCCTGAGGCGATTTTGCGAACGCAATTTATTGTGGGCTTTCCTGGAGAAACTCAGGAGCAGTTTGAAGAGATCTTGGATTTTCTTGAGAATAATCCATTTGATAGGGTCGGAGTTTTTGCTTACAGCCAAGAAGAGGACACGAAAGCTGGACTTATGGACGGCCAGCTGGACTCTGCAACAAAACAGCAAAGATTTGATCAACTTATGAGGTTTCAAGCGCCGATCTCGCGCATGAGGCAAAAGAAGATGGTGGGCCGAATCGTGCCGGTCCTAGTCGAAGGACTGGCAGAAGAGACTGATCTTTTACTTCAAGGGCGTCATAGCGGCCAGGCCGCCGAAATCGATGGCGTTACCTATGTGGCCAGTGGCTGTGCATCTGTTGGAGATCTGGTTTCAGTGCTGATTACCGATAGTCATGACTACGATTTGGTGGGCGAAATCGTTGATGGTGCCACTGCCGAGTCGTTAAGTGGGATTACGACATAGGGGATTGCCGAGTCCCAGGGTCGTGTGTCGCCCATCCAAGAGCAATTATTTATCAAAGAGACGAGTTATTAGGAAGATCCTTACTCGTGGCAAATTTATGGATGCCCATTGACATATTGTTTTTGCAGAGGACAATAAAAGAAGTGGAGGTCCAACGTGTCAGGTCAGATTGTAATACTTTTTGTTTATTCAGTGATAATTTTTTTTGCAGTCAACGTGCTGGTGAATTGACCAATCCAGAGTCTTTTTTTTGGGCGGCTTTTTCTGGATAGATTCATTGGCTGCGTAAGTCAGATAGTTTAAATTTTTCAGAGAATTTCTGCTCTTTTTTTCCCGATGCATTGAAAAATGCAGTATAACCATCCCATGTTTATTTCACTTTTTCCAAGTGTCTCTAGGTTGGCCCCGGGTCCTAGGCTATGGAGCCTGTGTATCTCACTGATGCCGATGTTTTTGGGTGTGGGGCATTTAACCAGAGGCGAGGATTTTTCCGGCTATGCGAATCAGGGGTGGCTCAATCGGCGAGCACAAGTGATGCCGGCTGGGCGTCGAGCGCTGCAATTTACCACTCAGGTTACCCAAGTTGAACGCGAGTTTTCAGTTGCAGGCAAGCCTATCGCGCTTGGCGATAAGACTCGGGCTGTGTCTTTCAAAGATTTGGTGACCTCACAAGGTGGAGGAGCTGTCCAGGACAAAGCGGATTGGGGGGAGTATTTAGATCGGGCCGGCATTAGTCCCACCGATTCGGCGATGATTCAGTCAACACGCCTCAAGCTAGTCGAGCAGCTTTTTCAAATTGAATACGCGTATGGACTTACAAATGGCTGGATGTTTGCGGTCAAATTGCCTCTGGCTTATCGCACCGTTCAAGCTCACTCGCGACTCGAGCGGACGCCAGTGTTTGAAAAATTGATTGCCTCAGGTAAGACGCGCGCTGATGTAGAGCGAAATGCGTCTTTGCAGAAAGCCTCGGAACAGGCTTATGCAGAAAATGGCGCGGTCATGCGGCAGCAAGCTGAGAGAACAGACTTTTTGCTCGGGGATGTGGAGACAAAAAGTCAATTTGCTCTTTTTCAGGGGCCACCGTGGTGGGTTTCGACCCGTTCTAGGGTGCGGTGGCCAACCGCTCGAAGTTCAGATCCCTATGCTGCGTTGCCTATGACTGCTGGAGACGGGCAATTGGACATTGGCCAAGATATCTTGGTGGATTGGGAGCCCATTTCGCGATTGGCATTTTACTCTCTCGTGGGTTTCACCGTACAGTTCCCAGACCATTTGCGCATGCGGGTGTCTGCAGAGGAGGCAGGTGGTGCTTTGGATCGCAAGAGCGTGGATCCTGAAGTTCGTAGAGATTTGGGTGATATTTTTCACGCGTCGCTCACCGCCGAATATCAATGGTTGTCATGGTTGAAACCATTTCTCAATGGTGCATTCACCCATAAGGATGCCGATCATTTTGATGGCGATCGATTTGATCAGAGCCGTTACCAAGCGCTTCGGGGCGGGGCCCAACACTATACGCTGCTTACAGTGGGAGTGAGTCTGGCGCGAAATGAATTGTCTGAGTTGCCAATGATCAGTCAAAGTCAATCATTGCAGTTGGCCTACACACGCGTTCTTCAGGGGCGCAACACTCCTGCGACAGAGGTCGGATCACTAAATTTTGTGTATTTGTTCTAGAACGAAGCAGGTTGTGGTGAATCGAAGGGCGAGAGGCAGGCAAGAAAGGCCAAGATGCGAGGCCGCAGGCCAAAAATGGAGCGCAGGCGTAGTACCGCTACGTCGAGCGAGATTTAGGGCCGAGAACGAAGCAGGTTGGCCTTTCTTGCCTGCCGGTCAGTTGATGCTGTTGACTTGCGCTATATACGGCAAATTCCGGTAATAACCCAGGTAATCCAAGCCGTAGCCGACGACGAAGTCACTGGCGATTTTAAAACCTACATAATCTAAGTTTACTTTTACCTTTAAAACATCTGGCTTCAAAAGAAGTGTCGCAGTCGTTAGCGAGCGGGGTGATCTTGCCAAAAAATGTTTCTGGAGAAACTGCATCGTAACACCGGTGTCGACTATATCTTCCACCAAAACCACATCTCGGTCGTAGACTGATTGAGAGACATCCATTGTAAGACGCGCTTCCCCCGTAGAGGAAAAGCCACCATAGCTTTGCACGGCACAGAAATCACAAGTGACATCCAAATCAATTTCGCGGATCAGGTCCGCATAGAAAACAAAGGATCCTTTGAGGACGCCAACCACTAGGGGAGAGCTGGCTCCAAGGGTTTTTGTGAGTTCTTGACCCATCCACCTAACGCGGGCCAAGATGTCGTTTTGGGAGATTAACTCGTTTAGCCTGAGATCTTCCATGGACTCCACTCCTTACGCTTAGTGGTGACTTGCAAAGGCCCAGAACAGTCGCTGAAAACCTCACTTGGTCGCATGCTGAGTCAGCGGTCGAGATGGCAGTGAGGTCGCTGCGTCGCCTTAAGTTAGAGAGACAATTTAAATATCTCTAGCCAAGTGAAACGAGTGAGGCAAACGAGCGATGCAACAGTTTAGACTGAGTCAAATGAAAAACTCAACTGAGAAAAAGAGCGAGGTGACTATGAAGCGAAAATCTGCGACCGAGAGCATAACCTTAGAGGGCCTCAAAGAAGGCGACAAGCTCCCCAACCTTTTGTTGCCGGCGACGGGTGGAAAAACCATCGCATTGGAGGGTCTGAGAGGAAAAATCGTCGTGCTATTCTTCTACCCCAAAGACGCGACTCCCGGGTGCACTCAGGAGGGACATGAGTTTACGGCCTTGCACGCGGACTTCAAAAAAGCCGGTGCTGAGGTTTTTGGAGTTTCTCGCGATTCAGTGAAGTCCCACGACAAGTTCAAAGAGAAGGAGGGTTACAGTGTTGATTTGCTCAGTGACGAGAATGAGTCCCTCTGTGGTGCTTTTGGGGTCGTAAAAATGAAGAATATGTATGGCAAACAAGTGCGAGGAATCGAGAGATCCACTTTTGTAGTGAATGCCAAAGGCCAAGTGGTCAAGAGTTGGCGGAAAGTCTCGGTGCCAGGCCATGCCCAAGAAGTGCTCGATTTTATCAAGCAACTTTGAGCATTCCCGAGTGCGGCGACTGAAGCTCGACAAACTGTTTCAATTGATCTCGATCTCAATGTTATCAATTGGGTTCGAACTCTATGGTGATCCAGAGATCAGATTGGCTTTCGAGAAAATCAGGGGATTGTAAAATTCCCAGCGGGGTATCTGCCAGAGGCCCATTGTTTGCAGCATCAACAGAAGAATCTCCGTCTCCAGTGGGTGGCAAAGCTTTAGTTGGTCGAGCAAGTGCTAATTGGGCGGCGAGGATACCCCCGTAAGTTGCCGTGGTCGCTTGCTCAAAAGTTAGGTTCTGCCCAAGATTTGGCTGCGTTACATGGATCCGTAAATCCAGGTTTGCGGTGGTCGCCAGAAGCTTTTCAAACAACACTTCGACCAACAGAGAGGGGCTTTGACTGTCATTGCTGGCGGCGGAGGAGTCGTCCTCGCCAGCGCCTGCTCCAGGTGGTCGATTTTGGTTCCCTTGGCTGCGCCGAGAGTCTTTAGCAAATCGGGCGCTCACTCTATCGCCTTCGACTAGATTTTGCGTGATTCGGCCAGGAAGGCTTCTGAAGTCGTCGCCATAGTCTCGAAATTGACCTTTCTTCTGAATTTGGAAAAGTCTCACTCCGCCCCGGTCACCGAGATTTTTAGCGTCGGCCGAGATTTTAAGACTCACATTCTTGGAGACTTCCAAGAAAGACACGCGCACCCGTTTCGGGCGCGCTAGCGTTGCCCCGGCTGTGCCTTGGCCTAGAGTCTTCTCGAGACCCTGATCGGAATCTTGTTGGGGGCCGATCCGCTCATCGACTTTTTCCGCGGTAGCATGTGGTTTGGCATTGGAGTCAGATTCCTCCTGAGTTTGCTGAGAGACAGCGCTTCCTGGTGTCGTCGCCCTGCCGCTCGTTTGTTCCTCTGCGGCTTTCTCTAGAGCAGGGTTGTGTCCTTGAGATTCTTGGGGAGAAACGAGATCCACCTGAGACTTCATAGATCTTGTTTGCTGGGGAGTGGTACGCGAACCATCTGGAGATGTTCCCGTGGGATCACTTTGATTTTCTTTGGCTCCATAGGAGGGAGCGTTTTCTTGATTCTGCGAATTCGGCCCCAAGTCGGCGGGAGATTCCCTCTGTGGATTGTGCACCGCAAAGGGAGTGCCATCCAAATCGAACTGCCGATTTGGTGTCCAAATAAACACAGCAATACCAACTACGGCAAACAAACAAAAAAGCAGGAGTGGAATTCTTACGCCATACTTGTCTTTCCACCATGGCAACGGCTTGACAATGTAGGTGTCGACATTCAATCCGCAATTGGCACAGTACTGGTCTTTGGGCTGGGAAAAACTGCAGCGAGGGCACAGCATCAACGCCATTTCAAAAGTCTATCAGGCAACGTGCAATGCGGCCAAATCTTCTTGCCGGGACTTGACGCACTTTTATCCACTGTTAGAGTGGGAGAAGGTGGGAGTTAGTGGGATACCTTCCTAAAACGAGTTTAAAGAATCTGTTTGTTAAACAGATAATCTAGACTTTATTCTAGGTGTTTTTTGGTATCGCTTCAGATATTTCACCGTGCGTCGACAGGATGTCGGCGCCAATTGAGAGGCCAGTATGGCTGAAGCCACGAGCAAGTTTCGCGGCCGATTCGAAGTTCGGCTGGATGAAAAAGGCAGATTCTCTTTGCCGTCCGTTTGGCGTGAAGACGTGGCGTCAGGCAATGCGTTTTGCGTGACCAATTCCTTTTTTCACAAAAAGCCCTGTTTGGATTTAATGATTCAAAGTTCTTGGACAAGTCTTGAGTCGCGATTGGCGCAGTTGCCCCAGTTGCGCCCAGAGGTTCAAGTTTTCAATCGCTTTTATTTGTCGGCGGGCCATCATCTTTCACTGGACAGCCATGGTCGATTGATGGTTCCTCCATCCCTACGACGATTTGGTCGTTTGGAGGAGGATCTTATTTTGATTGGCATGGGCGATAAGATTGAAATTTGGCATCCGCCTTTGTGGGAAGAAATCACCCTCAATATTTCTGAAGATTTCGAAAGCATCCTTGAGAAGGTCAGTGGCGCGGGAGGTGTGCTGTGATGCACATTCCTGTTTTGCTTGAAGCTGTAGTTCAGGAAGCCCAAGCAACGTCCAGGGCGATGGGCCGTGGCTTGCATTGGATTGTCGATGGCACCTTTGGTCGAGGTGGCCATTTGGCGCCACTGCTCAAGGAGTTCCCAGAGAGCCGGGCTATCGCCGTGGACAAAGATCTTGATGCAATCGCCTATGGCGAAGCTCACTTTAACAGTCCCCAAGTGCAGTTCTTTCATGCTGATTACAAGGAGTTCTTTCTCCGTCAGAGTTCATTGATACAGGAGCTGACCAGTGGTCAGGGATTGGATTTGATTCTATTGGATCTTGGAGTGAGTTCGCCCCAGCTTGATCTCAGCGAGCGTGGCTTTAGCTTCTACCATGACGGCCCTTTAGACATGAGAATGGATCGCTCGCAGGCGCTCTCAGCCAAAGACGTGATTAACTACGCCTCTCCGAGCGAACTGACGCGGATTTTTTTGGAATGTGGCGAAATTCATCGCTCCCATCGAGTGGTTGATGCCATCGTGGCTGATCGCAAAACCAAGCCTTTCGCAACCACTCTTGAGTTGGCGGGCCTTATTGAACGCGTATTTGGTTGGCGTCGTCGAGGCCATCACCCTGCCACGGAATTCTTTTTGGCTTTGCGAATTCATATCAATGGTGAACTTGAGGGTATAGCCCATTCTTTGCGTGCTGCGATTGAAAATTTGGCGGTATCGGGGCGGCTTTTGCTGATCACTTTTCATTCTCTTGAAGATCGCCAGGTTAAGAACGTCTTTCGTTCCCTCACGGAATTGGGTGCGCCCGTATATAAGAAAGTTATTCAACCCTCGTACGCAGATATAAAGAAAAATCCTCGCTGTCGCAGTGCTAAACTCCGAGTGTTTGAAAGGAAAATGCTATGAAACAAACGAGTTTTAAGAACACCCAGGGACAAACTAAAAGTATTTGGTATACCCAAATGACCTCAATATTTTTTATTCTCGTAGCGCTCATGGGAGCTGTTTTTTTTCGGCTCGAAGTGCGAAGACTCAGCTATCTTTGTCTTAAGCAAACCAGGGAGATAAAGCAGATCATCTCTGAGGTGGCAGACCAACGTGTGGATTTGGCGCGCCTCCAAGGCCCGCAACGATTGCGCACTTTGGCGCTATCGCGCCTTCCTTTAGAAGAGGCTCGTTCGGGGCAAATAATTCAACTGTTAAGACAAGG
>JACCDG011732804.1_pt1 | contig 10484 bp, 10 predicted proteins | sample 7442471 | NCBI WGS metagenome assembly JACCDG01 (sample SAMN15323444, study PRJNA562643) | freshwater metagenome | isolation source: river surface water | place: USA:Blue River Watershed | collected 2017-08-17 | reverse complement strand
TCGCAAGCGAAACCGCCAATTCAGCCGCTTGGACGGCGGAACGGGCAGCGGCAACAACGGCTTTTTCTGATTGTCCGTTGTGTGAGTGGTGGTGTCCGTTGTGTGCGTATTGTCCGCTAGAAAACTCTCCTGACCGTGGCCACAAAAGCTGAAAATGCTCTTCACGTACGCGCATAATAGAGACATACACATTGGTCGGAAGGGAGGAACGAATCGAAACAAGACGAATCACATCACGATCGCCACGGTCTTCAATGTTATACAGATTAATGTGAATGCCAAACGCGTTTGCTGCCGCTACTGGCACCAAATCACCCGCTTCGGAGGCCCATACTCCATTCCCTCGGAGCTCTTCCACTTGCTCATTTACACTTCCATTATTGCTGTTAAATAAAAAGTGGCCATATTCGTGGAAATGATCCTGGATATGATTCACCAATTGCTGGCGAAGGGCCATTGCGTTCTTATGTTCATTCGATTCCAGTAAAAGGGGCTCGAAGCCTGAACGGCGTCCAAACTTGGTCAAGGTATTAAAAAAACAATTGCCGTCATCCGAGGTTTCAATGAGCTGGAATCCGAACTCCTTCGCAAACTCCTTTGCGCATGTGGAATGTGCGGAACGTCGCCCAGTTCGTGTTCGTGGGCATTCCCATTCGAAGGCTATATTCTGATTTCGTAAATGAGAGGAGGAAGCAGATGCCATGTATTAGGAAGAGTTCTACTATCTCTTCGTAAAACAGTCGTAGCATAAAAAGAAGGGCTATGCGGGAGGAGGGACAGAAGAAGAAGGAGATACTTTACGAAAATAAAAGAGATAATTGGATGCGCTAAAACGGGGTGCGGGAAGGGGGTCCGCCACTTGGTCATCCATATTCCACCATTCGCCTGTAAGAGGGTGCTTGAATTGTGCGCTATAATGTCCTCCACGATGTGTCCCATGATGGTCGGATATGCCTCGAAGTTCATACTGATCATGACGTGAATCGTGGGTCGATTCGGGTGCGAAAAAGGGTGAAAGGCAGAGAAGATTACCCTGGTAAGGACACGGAGTCATGTTTTTCTGGCCATTGAATTGAAAACGGCGAAGAGTAAGGAACAAATGAGGGGGCAACTGCCAAATATGTGAGGATAGAGACGCCGTTCGCTTCTCCTTACATGTATCGCATCGATATCCTTCAATTTCCGAATGTTCCATCGCTTCCTTTTCTATCCATTCCAAAAAGGTTACACCCTCACATGGCACTTTGAGGGTATTGAAGACTTCCCATCGATAGCTTTTGGTATGACACGACTGACATTCAATGGTCTTGCGCATCATCCCGAAAAAGAAGTGAACAATGGGGCTCACATTCTTAGAGAGATAGCTGTTCCAGCCATTCTGGGCCATGTGTCGCATGGTATCTTCGGGAGAGAGACCTTGGGGAAGGGGAGAGGGGGACCATGGTACTTCTTGGCGCATGGCCTCGTGAAAATGGTCCAAAAGATAGACGAGATATTCATGGCTATCATTTTGGACGGGCATACCAAACATTTCATAAGGTGTTCCGAGAACAGCCTTACGGACTTCGGACAAAAATCCAATCGGTCGAACGTAGGCCGGGCGGTGCGCGGACCATAAGGAACGGAGAATATCTTGATAGGCCAGGAGAATGCGTCGATTTGGATTATCTTCTGGTAAATGCTTTGTCCGTTCTACCATCGACTGTGTAAGACAGAAGACGGTCCACTCGGGACACGCACGAAGAAGCTGGAGCGTTGTGTTACAATAACAGGTATTCCCCATATTTTGAATTCCTACAACACCCTTCCATTCCGTTGGAGGTGGAGGTGGAGGTGGAGTCGGAAGAGGGTCCATTTACAAAGGTTCTACTAAGAGGGATGAAACGGGCTTAAGTCAAAAGTGTGAAACAGAGGACACATCGACGAAATACAGAAATGAATCCCTACAGCAGTTCTTTACTAAACGATCTTCACCATCACTTTCCCGCCCTCTTATACGAGTCGGACCGTTTCCAGACGGTACAGGATGTATTGATGTATATTCGGGAAAGGGCACAAGAGAATCCATATGACCGTGAGCGACGACGTTATCTCAGTCGTCAAGAGGAGAAACAAGAAGCAGAACCTTATCTTTTTCAACGCTCCTCCTCTGCGTACGCGGTTTCCCAGTCGGATGAGCACGCTTCTTCACCTTCCTCTGTCTCTGTCTCTGCCCCTGTTCCTCCTCCTGCTCCTGCCCCCGCTCCTGCCCAAGCAGCTCAGACTCATCATCCGATTGACCTTTTACAACAGCTTATGAGACACCGACGCACTCGACCTTCTTTGGCCTCTTTGGCTTCTTCCGTTCCTTCCTCTTCCACCTCTCCCGCCTCAAGCCGTTTTCGTGTTTCTTTTCCTCTGGATGTGAACTCTCTGTTCGCATCCGAATATTCCGCACCAGCGCCTCCAGCGCTTCAGGGACTTTCTATTCTTCAAGAGCTGTTACAGCCCGTAATCGTTCGTCCCACGGAACAACACTTGGCGGAGAATACCTATGTCTATTGCTCCGAGGTTGCGCACAATGAAAATTGTTCGATTTGCCAAGACCCCATGGAAGCAGGGCAGGAGACACGAACCTTATTGGCCTGTGGTCACTGCTTTCATCGGGTGTGTATTGATCGCTGGTTTCAAGAAAATGTACGGTGCCCAACATGCCGTCGGGATGTGCGGGAGAGAAGTTAATGGCGACGGCGACGATGATGCGTACGGGCCTTTCTCTTACGAGTCAGACGACGACCCCGTCTTGTCTTTTGACCGCCTTTTCGGTGGCGACGACGACCCCCGCCAAATCGGTTGTTCTGGGCCTCCTCTGGATAATGGAATGGGTCTTGCGCATTTCCATTGTCCCTATATTGAATCGCATAAGGAACAGGAACAGGAGGAGCAGGAAGTTCCAACCGCGGAGGGTGAGGAGGTAGAGGCAATCCCCGCTCTGCGTGCTGAAGCGCAGTCACCACATGGGTCGGAATTCCTTCGAATGCGGCGCGCTCAGAAGCAGTATAATTCTCTTCATTGCGAATGGAGGGGTCCGCTCCTGCGTCAATCAACAATTTAATGGACTGTGTAAAGGGGATATCACGGCGTGTAGTACCGAGTACGCGATTTTCCGCAATACAATGAAGGGGAGTCTGTCCATTCATATTTAGAAGATTGGGTTCTGCGCCTCTCTCCAGAAGAAGTCGAATGACAATGTCATCAACGGAATAACGGCATACACTGTGAAGGGGCGTGTCATGGACATCATTGGAGAGATTGACGTCTGCGTTATTATGTAATAAGAGGCGAATTTCGTCAATCATGTCTCTTTCCGGATAGAGTGGATTACGTTCGTGATGGGCACAATATTGATTAAGAAGCGTATTTCCATTGGATGAGCGGAGATTAGGGTCTGCTCCATGGGCAAGAAGCACTCTGAGATTGGGAAGAGTGGCCGAAAAAAAGATGGGCTTTCGGATTCCGTATGAAGAAAGAATCACTCTCGGAAGTAACATATTTGGGTTTGCTCCTTGTTGTAATAATTGTTCGGTCTCCTCCGTCGTATTTTTTTGAACCGCCTCGAGCAGCTCTAACCCTCTCTTTTCTTCTGCTTGATTCGCTTGGCTTACTACCTTTACAGGGGTAAGTGGTTTTCGAATAAGATGCTCATATGGCAGGGGTGGAAATAGGTTCAGATTGTTTGGAGGTGTGACAGGGGTGACAGGGGTGGATGATTTGTGTTCCTTCCACGGAGGCACCTGGTTCTTCTCGTTCTCCTCGTTTTGATTTGGCTTCTTTCTTTTGGATTCGGAGGCCATCTACTTAGAAATACGAAAAGATATCTCTCTCTTGGCTCCGCCTTACGACACACTCAGAACACTCAAATCCTCTGGCAGTTCCAACATGGAGGTAGAATAATGGGTCTCAATCTCCTTCATGACCGCCTTCTCCTCCGTTGTGACTAGATTAATGGCTACGCCCTTCTTACCATAACGACCCGAACGACCAATACGATGAACATAATTTTCTCGATGAGGGGGAAGCTCGTAATTCACAACGAGAGATACTTGCTGGACGTCAATGCCTCGTGCGAGCAAGTCCGTACTAATTAACACGCGCACGGTACCTGACCGAAAGTCCTCCATGCGCTTTTTTCGCTCCATCACCTCCATATCACCATGGATATATTCCAAGGTGAATCCCTGAGAGGTCAATTGCTTTGCGAGCCATTCCGCCTTTTGACGTTTATTCACATAAATGAGCGCCTGATTCACCGTCACTTGCTGGTACAGGTCCAGGAGAACAGCAAGTTTCCAGTCCTCGCGCTCCAGCTCCACGTAATATTGCTTAATTCCCTCCAATGTCACCTCATCAGGAGGAAGAAGAATACGGACAGGGTCGCTAAGATATCGTTCTGCCACTTCCAACACATCATCGGGCATCGTCGCTGAAAAGAGCGCGAGACGGGTAGAAGACGGGAACTTCTCATTTAAAATGGCTTTGATTTGCTCCGCAAAAAGGTCCTCTAGCATCTGATCGGCTTCATCTAAAATGACATATTTCATATGGTCTAGCGCCAGCTCACCGCGACGGATCAAATCATAGACACGACCAGGCGTTCCCACAATAAAGTGGATTCCCTCCTTCAGGGATTGAATATCGGAACGGAGATTTCCTCCGCCCGTGGCGGATAAGACACGGAGATTCATGTACTGTCCGATAGAACGAGCTACACGCTCTGTTTGCTGAGAGAGTTCACGTGTAGGGGATAATACAAGAACTTGAGGGGCAATACATGCCGGGTCTACGACACTTAGTGCGCCAATGGTAAATGCTCCTGTTTTACCTGTTCCGGATTGAGACTGTGCCAAAATGTCCGTGTGTCGGCTCATGGGAACAATTGCGAGTTGCTGAATCTTAGAGGGTTGCTCAAACCCATAGGTATAAATTCCACGGGTAAGTTGTTCCGGTAAGCACATCTCATCGAATGTCTCATAGCGAACAAGCTCTGTCGAGGCAGGAGGGTTAAACCGTGGAGAAGCGGGGGAGGGCGGAGAGTCAGACATGGGTATGTGGCTCAAGAGATAGAGTGCTTTATATGGCGATGAGAGTGAATAAGAAGAGAGGGAGAGAGGAGAGGGAGAGAGGAGAGAGAAGAGAGAAGAGAAGGAGAGAAAAAATTGACGGGGGAGGAAGTAGGATTTAAATCAGATAAAACATAATAGAAGAACGGCTACGATGGAGGCATACGAGGACATTGTGGGAGATGAGGGCTTGGAAGAGGAAGTCTTTGAGGAGGAGGAATGGGAAGAGGAAGAGGAGGCATCGCCCGCAGTGGCAGAAATTAAGCCAGAACTCAAAAAATTGTATCAACAGCACCCCGAATGTCAGTTAGATTATGTCGAACAAGTGATTCCCAAGCTGGAGGTATCCGTTTTACCCTCCATGGGCGATAAGATTGACCAGAATCATCGAACGTATCCATTCCTAACACAGTATGAGCGCACCAAAATTATCGGAATGCGAGCAAATCAATTGAGTAAAGGGTCTGTTCCATTCATCGCCGTTCCGAAATATGTGACGGATGTACGTGAAATTGCTCGTTTGGAACTGGAACAGAGGCGCCTCCCCTATATCATTAAACGACCTCTTCCAAATGGAACCTACGAATACTGGCGCCTGGCGGATCTCCTTATCTTATCATAAGGGGAATGTCTTTCAAGTAAATTAAATCATTATGGGCTGGAAGACAGGGGAAATCGAAGAAAAAAGAAAGGAGTATGTATCATTTTGTTTGTGCGCTGTACCACCGCCACCGCGCTGTATCTCAGTAAACGCCCGACGGCGCGAACGATAATTTCTTTTTTCTGTTATGGTTGTACGTAGCAGCATAGCGTCCCAATCATGTAAGAGTGACCGTGTAATCGGTATATTTGTCTTATTTATATGATAACTTCCGCCACCACCGTAGCCAATACGCATTGTTCCCTATTCTTAGGAGATATTTAAAGGGCATTGTCGTTCAAAGGGCTAAGAGACACAATGGATCATCAAGACTGGACCACTGTTGTTCTAAAACGTCGTTCTATCGCAATGAAGCGTGACGAAGGTGGAGATACGATGACAGAGGTACGGGATACAGACCGAAATGAGCGGTACCGTGCTGCGAAACTGGACCGTATGGATTATGCGGAGGCTCCAAAGAAGCAGGTAGCATCGGAGTCCCTTCAAGCTCTTATTCGCAAGCGCATGGAGTTAAAACTGAATCAGGATAAGGCGGACCAGCTATGTAATTTTCCACGTCATACCATAAAGGGGATTGAATCACGGCGTATTATGCCTACCGCCGCACAACAATCCACACTTCAAAAGATACTCGGGGTTCAACTTAAAATCATTACGGGGATATCTTCCTAGGCTTGAAAGATGGTGCCACCCTTAGCTTATCCTTTCTTACGTTATATGGAATCCACTCGGCATTTAGTTCTATACCGATTGAATTCTTCTTATCCCATACCATCTATGTTGCGTCTTCCTGAGGTGGAGACGCTCTGTCTCATTGATTGTGCGCCACGTGCAGTATCTTCCATCCTCTACCGTCCGTTCTTTCCCAATCTACGCCGTGTTCATTATCTGTCTGCGGCACCCACTGAACCCCTTCTTTATCGACGTTTTCCCTTGCTTGATTGGGTCTTTCCTTGTCGGGAGAGACCCTATCTGTTTTATGATACCATGGTCGAAGCGGGAAGAGGACGGATGGGACAGGGATTACTTCAGTATTATATCGTGAATTGGAAAGTCAATCATAAGGGGGAATTCTGGATAGACCTTTATCTTCCAGGAAGGGGTATCGTACATGGTGAGGACTACGTTAAACAACAACGGGCGTATTTTCATAAAAAGCACTGTGATGGATTTTGCGTACCCTATCCGATTCTTCCCGATACGGATTCTTCCTTTTCCTTTCCGTGTCCCTCTTCCCCTCACACCCTATCCGACCCTCGATGGGCGAATGCTCAGGAGAATAAAAAAGCATTCGATACAATGGATACGATGTATGAACGTATGGTACTTAACCTCCCTGACGCCACTCCTTTCCACAGTTGAGGCACGTAATAAAGATCGTCATGGGCTCATCTGCCGAACGGGTCTGGAGTTCATAATAGGTACACTCTCGCTTATGGCACCGACGGCATTCAAATTGATTGGTCGCGCGGCTTTTGTTACCCTCGAGGATTTTTTGCTCTCGTTGGAGGAGTTTATCTTTCAGGGCAAACCAGTTCTCGGGATACATCTCATAGGAGGTAAGACCAGGGAGTTCTGCCAAAGTAAGCTCACCTTCCTGAATACGGCGTAGGAGACGAGGATTATTGATAGGACTTTTCGGATGAAGGTTACACAGAATCATTCGAACGGTTTGTCGATATGCCTCGCAGAAGAGAGGAGCACGCCAGTTCAAGGGAGTGTAGTTTTTTTGCGCACGCTGGAAAGTGACTTCGAAAATAGAACGCTCGAGGGAAAGGATGTCATCCGAAGAGAATCCCTCTTGTTCCAAGAAAGAGAGACTTTTGATACAAGACATCCGAAGGGGCTGCGCATCGGGTGCCTGGTCTGGCGAAATTTCCTGTTTTAACGCATTCGGGTCCAATTTTTGATATGCAGTGGACCGCCGTGGCTTTCGGACAGGCTCAGGCTCAGGTTCCTCTTCCTCTTCCACCACAAGCTCTTCAAACTCATCCTTTTCATCGTCCTCCGCGTCCTCTTCCTCTTCCTCTTCTTCTTCCTCCTCTTCGTCTCCCTTTTCCTTGTCCTTTTCCTCCTCCTCGTCAGAGTCTTCTTCCGCATCGTCCTTTTCCTCTCCTCCAGTTGTCATTCTCTGATAAAACGCCATCCATTGCTCAATCGTATAAGGGAGTGGCTGTTCCCATTCCCCTAGATGGAGAATCACGAGAATATCGCCAAAGAGGACGAGGTCAGAATGAGGAGCAGGTAGGACGGTCTTATTCTCCGTTCCCTTTTTACCCTTTTTGTATCCGAAAAGAGATAGACGGCGCTCATCGGATGTTGTGTAGGTTGCTACCTCTTCGGGTGCCTCCTTCTTCTTCACGTACTTCTGGAGGGTCTCGGTGGTCAATTGGCCAGACAAGTCAAGAGGAAGTGTTGCTTTACGACACTCGCCCTTGAGAGTCAATAATACAGTAGAAATCGATGCGGGCATGATGGCACTCTATACAGCGTAAGCGGGGATGGCTTAAACTGTGATTGCTTTACTCCAGGAGGGAAATGCTGTCAATTTTTATCTGGAAGCGGTTTGCGCAAGAAAAGGAAGAACCACTCTCCTCGACGATTCGTTATGACCGTGGAGCAGATTGGTTTTCGGAAGAGGAAGGGCGTAGAAGCTATCAATTGGTCGCCCTCCATCGCATACCAACGTGTGCCGAATCCCCTTCCTCGGTTCTATGTTACCAGGCAAAGGCCATGCCTGCGGATTGGGTGGGTACCGACCTCTTGGAATGTAGGATGGTGCCTTATCGCTGTTTGAAAGTATCCAGTGATGGCGGGCAAGGGCGATGGGAAAGGGTGGATGGCTGGGAAAGATGTATTGTGATGGATACGGGAAAGAGTATGGAGGAGCAATGGAGGGATGCTCAGGTATGGATGAAAGGTGGGGTGTGTCCGATACAGGAAGAACAGAAAGAGGAGCAAGCGGGAGCGGGAGTGGAAAGTGATCAGGGAAGAGGGGGATACCGTCGAGGAGGGCGAGGAGGGCGAGGAGGGAGAGGCAGACATGGATACGGAGGAAGAGGAGGAGGCGGGCAAGGGCGAGGAGGGAGAGGGGCAATAATATCTAATAAAGAGTAGAGTTATCTGAATGGAATTGCCGAATTTAACAATACATCAGTTATCCGGTCCCGTTTCCCTTTATTATTTAAAACCGGATCCACAACGGTACAGAGAATATAAAGAAAAGGGGGTTGAACTGCCTCTTATCCTCTTATTAGGAGATATCCATCAATATCGAACAGGTGTATGTCGTCCATGTGAGTGTAAAATTACACAGGAAGATATGAAACAAGACGAGCCCTGTTGTTTGAAAACAAATAACGAAAGATGGTTGAAAGCACTCGACAATCTCGCAGAAAAGTATCCAATTGATTTTTATACAGAATTTAGTAAGGAGCATTCTACGAATGCGCCCTCAAGTGAAATACTGTTTACTGATTTTCTAAAACGTTTTACCAAACCATGTCATGTAAAAGTAAATCGTTCTAACAAAAAATATGATTTATGTCCTACGAAATATATTCGCTGGCATTATTCGGATGTTCGATTTATGACGCATTCATTGGAAGGTGTTCTATTACAGCCATTATATAATTATTTGAGTATAGCAATTGCTTATGCTAAACTGAAAACAACGGATCCAACATACATCGCAAAAGGGATTAGCAATGTAATGAAAGAGAGATACTTTACACAAGCCCGACATTCCATTTCGATAGGGTCGCCCCTTTTAAAGGAATTGATAGACATCGCTCTCTTCCCAAAAGAGATCCATGAAAAAACAAGAGAATTGACAACGAAATATATTGAAATCCTCGTAGAGAATAATGCGCCACATAACAAGAGAGTAAGTTTAATCCTTAAACAATTAAAAAAAATAAAAGGTGCTCCGTTAAATGATATTTATTTCTGGAAAGAGAAACTTATCCGACGATATAACGAGGATGCTATTTTCATGGAAGCCGCCACTCAGTTAGAATCTGTTCTACAATCGTTTGATGCGCCATTACTTCAAAGGCTGAGAGATGCTATGTTATCTATCACTGATCATCTTTTTTCTGAATCAACGTTGTATGCGCCCATTATGGATGATCGAAGCCAATTTATCCTTTTAGCAAATACATTAAAGGATTATTTTCTGTATTTCAATGTGAAAATAATGGATGTATACTATTTAACTCGGATGCTGAAACAGCCAGATAATAATGACCCAGGTGTATTGGCCTTGGGCTATTTTGGAGATTTTCATACACGTTCGATTGTGGAAATGTTACGAGCAGATCCTGGCGACGAAAAGCTAGAAAGTCCATATAATTTTGGATATACAGTAATTACCGCTCAAGCAGCTGCTCCTGAACTAAGAAAATATTCAGATCCAGGATTTGATCGTTGTGTACGGATTCAATCTGGATTAATCCCCTTACTTAGCGATTTGGAAGAACATGTCTCGGGAAAGAACTATAGTCGTTATCTTGATGCGATTAAAAAAGAAAAAGAGGCTAGAAATCTATCACGTATATCGCTACAGAAGAGTAATAACACGCCATTAGGAAGTAAACGACGAAGTCAATGGATGGAAGAGGGAGGAAGAAGAGGAAGAAGAGGAAGAAGGGAGAAAACAAGGAGAGTGAAGGAGGCAAAGGGGGTGAAGGGGACAAAGAGGCGGGACAGAGAAAGAAGTAATC
>JACCDG010748531.1_pt1 | contig 10484 bp, 12 predicted proteins | sample 7442471 | NCBI WGS metagenome assembly JACCDG01 (sample SAMN15323444, study PRJNA562643) | freshwater metagenome | isolation source: river surface water | place: USA:Blue River Watershed | collected 2017-08-17 | reverse complement strand
TCGGGCCCTATTTTAATTAGATAAAATAAAAAGAAGAGGCGAGCTTTATCGCTCGCCTTGAAGAAAATTGTTATTCTGCGTCGTCAATTTGTTTTTTAAGAGTATGTATTTTAGCTTCTAATCCAGCAATCTTCGTCTGAAGGCGCTCTTTTTTTCTTCCAGAAGATTTTGCCAAGCTCTCGGTAAGCCGTAAAAGCTCATCTTGAGATGAAGACAACTTATTTTGCAACTTGGTTTTGTTCTTGGCCCGATTCACCGCAGCTCTAGCCTCGCCTGCAGCTTCAATTTCTTCCGCTTCTTGCCTAAGCTCTGCCGCAGATTTTGGCCGGCTGTTGCTAAGAATTGCGCTAGTAACAATTGCATCACTAACTACTCCAGAAACAACTTCTGCAGGATGTGGTTCATAGTAATAGCCAGGACCCCACCAATGACTCCTTCCCCAGCCCCAGCGAGCTGAGAGCTTTACCGTTGCAAACAATCCACAAAAAATCGCAAAATATTTCAAAAATTTACTCATCCAAAACCCAAGTAGATATTACTTCTTAATAAAAATCTTAGGGCTTGTAGATTGCCAAAGTAAGACTTTATATACAAAATAGCGCCTAATTTTAAGAAAAGGCTCAAAAGTTAAAAAATGTTCGACTTCACAAAATCGCAATAATTCCTTACAATTTGAATGTTTTATGTATTTTGATTATCTAATAAAGCATTGGAGCTTTTATGGGTTTACTCTTCTTTCAGATATTCACGCTAGTATCCTCTTTAGTAGGGTTGGCTGTGGTATTTTACGCATTTTTTCAAATCAAGTTTAACGGAGAAGTTGACGCTAGAGCAGAAAAAATCGGCAATCTTATTCGCATCGGCGCTATGACATTCTTAAAAAAAGAGTACACAGTGCTTATGTTTGTTTTGGCCGCATCTGCAGCTCTTATGTACATCGCAGTGGGCTTTAAACCTTCTGCAGCATTTATCCTGGGTGCTCTTGCATCTATGCTTGCAGGCTTTATCGGCATGCGCGCAGCAACAAAAGCAAACGTTGTAACAGCAATGTCTGCAAAAACACATGGCGAAGACGCTGCTTTTAAAACAGCTTTGCTTGGTGGCTCAGTGATGGGTTTTGTTGTAGCAACTCTTGGACTATTTTTAGTCGGTGGGCTATTTACATTCTTTTTTTCAGACTCTCAATTCTCAGTAATTCTAATCAGTTTTTCCATCGGTGCTAGCACAATTGCATTGTTTGCACGTGTTGGTGGCGGGATTTTCACAAAAGCTGCTGACGTTGGCGCAGACTTGGTAGGTAAACTTGAGGCAGGGATTCCTGAAGATGACCCAAGAAATCCTGCTGTAATTGCTGACAACGTTGGTGATTGCGTAGGTGACACCGCTGGAATGGGTGCAGACATTTTTGAGTCTTACGTTGGATCTATCGTTGCAGCCATGGTGCTAGCAATTGAAGAATTCTCAGGCTCTCTTGTGTACTTAACTTTGCCAATTGTTTTATCAGGCATCGGTATGCTTGCATCTGCTATCGGCTTATTTACTGTCTTAAAAATGAAGGGTAACCTTGGAGGTCTTCTTCATACAGCAACAAATCTTTCTATCGTAACATTTATCGGTGCAGCATCACTTTACATCATGTTTTTGCCTATCGACAAAATGCTTATCGGCTCAATCGCTCTTGGTGCATTGGCAGGAATTGTTATAGGAAAAGTTACAGATTATTACACAAGCGGTAAACCAATCGAAGATCTTGCTCGCGCATCAGAGTCTGGCGCAGCTACAAACGTTATTTATGGGCTTGCTCTTGGATATCAGTCTATCATCTTACCTATTTGGGCAATTGCATTAATCGTATTTGCATCCTTTCAGTGGTTTGGTGGCTTATTTGGTGTTGCTATCGCGGCAGTTTCTATGCTATCCACAGTTGCTATCACCATGTCTGTAGATGCTTATGGGCCAATCGCAGACAACGCTGGTGGAATTGCTGAAATGGCTGGACTTGGTGAAGATGTAAGAAAAATCACAGACAAGCTCGATGCTCTTGGAAACATGACTGCAGCGCTTGGAAAAGGCTTTGCTATCGGATCTGCAGCTCTAGCAGCTCTTTCTATCTTTGCAGCATTTTGCAAAAAATCCGGTCTTGGAATGAGCTTAAACCTTATTGATCCTTACGTAATTTGCGGAATGTTTATTGGTGGAACAATGCCATTTATGCTTGCCGCAAGCACAATGAAATCTGTTGGACATGCAGCTTGGAAAATGGTTGAAGAAGTTAGACGACAATTCAAAAATATTCCAGGGTTGCTAACTGGTGAAGCAGAACCTGATTATGAATCTTGCATCAAAATCTCAACTCATGCAGCGATAAGAGAAATGATTTTACCAGGAGTTATCACAATCTTAGCTCCAGTAGTGATCAAGTTTGGATTTGGACGTTCGGGAAATATTGCCCTCGGTGGATTTTTAGTGGGCTCAACACTTGTAGGTGTATTGTTAGCATTATTTATGGCTAACGCTGGCGGTGCTTGGGATAACGCTAAAAAGTTTATTGAAGCTGGAAACTTTGGCGGAAAGGGATCAAACGCTCACAAGGCTGCAGTTGTTGGTGATACCATCGGAGATCCATTTAAAGATACCTCTGGTCCATCTCTTAACATCTTGATCAAATTAATGTCTGTACTAGCATTGCTACTTGCAGAACTATAATTTTATTAGACTCAAAAAAAGGAAGTGTTTTTTTGCACTTCCTTTTTTCTTTTAAATCAATCTAACTAATCACTTTCGAACCACCGCGATATTTGAAGAAGCGCTAACTTGCAAATTGTTTGTAACGCAAGCATGCATCTCTGCAATTTGTGACGAATCTAAAACCACCGCAGTGTCTGCAGAAGTATTTGCACCATTTTGCAAAGATCCATTATAAATTGAATTTTGGGCATAAACATTCGGGTCTACACTTATAACAACAGAATTTTTATCTATCGAAGATTCTGGAGCTTGAATAATAACAGCGTTAGCTTCAGCTCGCTTTCTAGCTAGAGCAACAGGTGATTGCGCTGTAGCATTTTTGATTCTAGTTTTTCTCATTACTGGGCTGTTATCCAAAACCTCTTCAGACATAACCACTACAGGTTTTGATTCAAATTTTATCTCTAGATCTTGAGGCTTTGACGAAAAAGTATTTGAAGGAGCTAAATTACTTGGAGCTGCAGGGGTAGCTTTTTTCGATCTTGGGCGAGAATAAGTATTCTGCAATCTTAAACCTGGTCGCTGAGTCGCAGCTGTAGTTGTTAGTGGATCAGGATTGATTAATGAAACTTGCTCTTCTGTTTTAAAGGCAACAACTTGTTTTTGGTAAGCTGCGCTTGAATCTGTAGTAGAAGCTTTAGCAGAGAACATCTGTGAAATGTTTTGAAGCCTTTCGGTCTCACCTTGGTTTAAAATTTTTAAAGAATCAATTTTATTTAAAATTTCAAAAAAGTGTTGCTTGTAAGCACTCATAAAAGTTGTATTGTCCTGTAAAATATTTGCACACCTCTCCGTCAAAGACAACAGCATGTCGCGAGCTTGGCCACTTTTTTGCAAGACTGGATGCTCCGCAATAATAAATAGTGATTTTAATCCATCTAACAGCTCTAGTGGTTGTTGCAACTGGTTTTTAATATGCTTGAGAAAGATTTTAAAATCACCAAACTCTGCAGGATTTTTCAAAATCTCTTTGATCGTACAAATATCTTTGTCATTAAAAACATGTTCAAGATTTATAAAGTCAGCACTTGCTGCAAAAATAGTTAGTGGCCCAGTTGTATCTGGCTGAGCAATTCGTTTTACAATAAGTCTCTTAAGATCATCTAGGTGCTTATCAAAAAAACGGTCCTGCGCAAACTCATCTTTGCATTTAACCATTGTGTAAAAATCCACCAACCCGCCAGAAAAGACTTCTGGATCATCAGAATTCAGCTTTTTATTTATTTGCTCGACTAAAGAACCAAGCTTTCCAACATAATTTTGGCAAAACTGTACATCTAATGCTTCGGGGCAAATTTTTGCCATGAACACTGCAAAAAAAGCTGATATCAAATAAATTTGTAAAAAACGATTCATTTCAATCCTTATTTTTTAAAACTTTGATTCATGGCCCTAGAAACCTGTTCAGACACCTCTTTATTTCCACGAAGCCGATCTAACTGCATAGAAATCTCTTTAATAAATGAGTCACTTCTTGTGCCAGAAGACTGTGCAAAAGTTATCAACTGAGGAAGAATTACAGAAAATAGCGCAGACGTTATTTCGGCTGGATTAACATTACTCTCGCCTCCAGACATCTGAACAAGCTTCTGTAGAAGATCCCATGTTTTATATAAAAAATACAGAGTATTAATCTGCGACATAGTATCGGGTGAGACAAGTTTTATCTCAGATAAGTTTTTAGGCATTTTCGCTAAAAGATAATCTAATTCAAACTTAGAAGGAGCTTTCAAAAGACTAATTTTTTCATAAATTTTGATTAAGGTAGCGTTTGAATCTATTGTCTCACTGTCCAGAGCTGCAATGTAGCGGCCAATCTCTTTTGTAGCCTCAGAAAATCCCGCAGATGCAGAAATTAACAAGCTTGAAGAAAAAGATGTACTAAATAAACAAAGAAGTAAAAAATTTAACTTTTTTTGCATCTTTTCGCCTTTTTTACAAATTATCAGAGGATCAACTAACCCTAAAACTCAGACAAAGTGTAATAAAAATTTCTATTAGAATACAACAGTTAAGCATTTTACTTACAAATTATTTTTTACTTGCCGGCTTTTATTTTGCCTTTATAATAAGGATTGAGAGACTTTTAAATTTATGATGACAAATGTCCAGTTTTAATAAAATAATTATGATGGGAAACCTTACAAGAGCTCCAGAAGTTAAACAATTGCCATCTGGTCAAACTATTTGCAAGCTAGGCATAGCAAGCAGTAGAACCACCAAGGGCAAAAACGATATGGCTATCCAAGAAGTTTGCTTTATCGATGTCGATGTATGGGGTGCTCAAGCTGAAAGTTGCAAAAAATATTTAGATAAGGGCTCAACAGTCCTCGTTGATAAGCGCTTGAAACTAGATAGTTGGACCGACGCAGAAGGCAATAAGAGAGGCAAGCACACAATTGTTGCCGACAGAGTAACGTTTATCAAATCCGTTGCGGGAGCTTCTCAAGACTCTGCTAGCAAAGGAGAGGTAGACCTAGATAGTGAAGAAGCTTTTAAGGAAGAACTTCCTTTTTAAGTTGAAAAAATAAGTTTTTAGTATAAAAATAGACCTGCTGCAAAATATTACTAGAACGATGTAGTGCAAAAAAGCTGTTTTATAAATGATTTTAGTCTTACAAAAAATCGTAGGCATTATTATTTGGTAGTAGCTATATCGGGATAAAAGTATTTTTAACTTTTAATAAAGAGACTCATGGAAAATTATAACATAGAAATGCCTTATGCGATCTTTGCATTTGGCGGTAAGCAGTATCAAGCCGTAGAAGGAAAAACCTTGGCGGTAGAAAAGATCAACGGAAACGTTGGACAAGAAGTTCTTTTTGATAAAGTTTTGCTTGTTAGAAAAGACGCCCAAACAATGGAAATCGGTCAACCTGTAGTATCTGGTGCAGTTATCAAAGCTGAAATCGTAAGCCAAGCAAAAGGCCCAAAGTTGATTGTCTTCAAATTTAAAAGAAGAAAAAGAATTAGAGTTAAAAAAGGTCATAGACAGCCACTAACAATTGTGCGCTTCAAAACACTAAATTCATTCTAATTTAAGAAATTAATAGTGAAGCCCCAGTTCTTTGAAGAACTGGGGCTTTTTTGTTTTTTCAACTCAAGCCATAGAAAAAGTATTTAAGGGACTGCTTCCAAGCCGCTGTCTGTACAAAGAAACACCAACGACGTTAGGCTTATTTAGCTTTTTCTCCCAATTAATATTTATTCCAGGCTTCAACTCAACTTTAATTTCAACCAAATTCTTTTTAGATCGATCTAAACTTATCGATAAAAATATTTGCCGACCATCAAACAAAATCGTTTTTAAAAAATTTTCTAGCTGCGATGCTGCTAGATCAAGATCTGCATCAACAGCAGAGTCCAATTTAACTAAAACCACTTGCCCTTTCCCAACGCCACTTGGCTGTGTAGATCCAGCCCAATGACATGAAGGCGGAATAGAAACGCTAGCTCTCTCCAGATGATTGGCATGCAAAGATGCAAGGTTGTGTGAAACAAAAATCAACGAAATAAGTACAGGTAAAAAAAACATGCTTGCCCTTTCATTGTCTGGCAACCAGTATCAAATAAATATTAACTAAAAAGTTTTCACCCTGTAAATATTTGACAACTTTAGCCTAATTTAAAAGGATTTTTAAAATTGTTGAAATTTGTAAAGAAAGAGGTCTGGAAAACGACCCCTTTAAAACAACGGCTAAGGATTTGGAGCAGTTGGAGAAAAAAGCTCAAAACAATCTGGCCTTCTTCCAGAGAACTTTCGCTCTTGTTTATCTTCATCATCATTCTGATAAAAAGAAAAGGAAATTTCTCGACTTCTATTTAGCGGTGTTAATGGAATATTTTGACGATTTTTTGATGGAGTTGCTGTAGCAATAAACACAGAATCAACTGAACAGCTAACATTTTGGACTTTTAAATTACTTTGTTCAACAGTGCTTTTGGGTAAAGGCAAGCACTGATCTAAGCCAACCACTTCTTGTTGCCCAACCACGACAAACGGATTCTCTCCATGATCATAATGAACTCTCTGAGAACTGACTGTAGAACTCGGACTTGGTGTTTTTTTAGAAATCTCTCTTTTGCCTGCAAGCTCTGAGCGATAACCTTCTCTATACTCAAAATTTGAGTTGAATTTTTTTGAATACTCATTCATAGATTGAGAAGGGATATCTACGAAATTCAACTTTGTTGGGGTTGCAAATTGACTAATTTTTTCAGAATTTTGCTCATGTTTCAAAAAATTTGACCACCTGTTCTCTGGAAATTTTTGCTGAATAGCGCCGCTTAGCAAAGCCATTAAAGGTGCATACGGAACAAGCAAGCCTTGTTGATGCATATCTTTTTTCATCTCCTCAAAAGCATTGCGATAAAAAACCCCCTCTGCCGCTTCTAAACTCATGCTTTCTTTATAAGCGCAAAAGCCACTGGCTTCTGATGGCTGATAATTATTTGAACGAAGACTGCAAGCTTGCGAATTCAAATCCTCTTGTATGCGTTTCTTCTTGCTAGAAGAATCTCCGGAATGCTCAGATAGAGTACGGCTTCTTTTTCGATCAACTGGTTCGAAACGATACTCGCTTGGTCCACTATTTATTAATTCTATAACAAAAAAACTTAAGCCAAATACCCATGAAAAACTCTTTCTGAAACTATTCACTTCTACTCTTTTGGTAATAATTGCTTAATAGAAAAAAGATAGGGGTAAAAAATCTGTGTGTCAAAAAGTATAAAAAAAACCCAAAAAAAGTGTTTTTAGATCGCAAGATCAGAGCAAAATAAATTATTTTTCAAATCCAGACAGAAATCTCGAAGGCGTCCAAAGCTCAGGGGTAAAAAATTCTTCTAAAAGCACCCCATCATCGAGGTTTTCATTTTCAAAAACACAATCAGAATCAATGCTATTGAAACTGCATTCTGAGGCCGATCTGTCTTGATATTGGCATTCAGCACTGCAAATCGATGATTCAGAATGATCGTAATAAACAATTTGAGACTCATCTGATTCATATCCATCTATTTTTGGTCTTTTCTTGGGAGACTCTTTCTTGCGAACTGCTTCCAAATCCTTTCTTCTTATCCGAGACCTTAAGAATTCTCTTTCAATAATTTTATCTTCATTTAATAATAGCATAAGCTCTCTTAATGCTTCTCGCTCTGAAAAATCTAGGTAGATGTCCAACGAAAGTTGATAAATCAACTCAAGCTTGTTTCGAGTTGCAAAACAAGCCAAGCAAGAAAAAAAGTCAAGAAGCAAAACTATAACCAAAACAAGTTGCATTTAAACCACTCCCAAAAAAAGGGATCAAAGTATAACGCAAGTAGAAATCGAATATGTATAATTTCTTTACTCAGCAAAGAGCTTTTACTATAAAAATGTTCCAAAAATATTCATTTACAATTTTGGCTTATTTCACCCTTGATGCATCATCATATACCCAAGAGCAACTTCAAGAGCTCACAAAAGAATTTGAGGCCAAAACAAGACAAATTATAAATTTGTGCTGCGAACAACAAAAATACTCGCAGGCTGAAGATTCTTTGTACGACATGCTCTCAGAACTTATATCCAAAAGTTTTCATCCAACCGCAAGTGAAAGACTAAATGTGTTTTCAGATCTTTTCCATACGATCTGTTTCCAAGAAGTAGAGCGAAGAAGCATCGCGAAATACAAAGAATGCCTAGCAATTTTATACAGAATAAATTACTACAAAGTGCGAATTACTTTTCTTATAGACTCATCTTTCTACAAAAAATTGAGTACAGAAAAAGAATTGACTATCGCCGACAAAATAAGGGCTGACATGAAAATTTTAAAAAACCTGATGACTGATAAAGTCGATATTAATTCAAAAATAACAAAACCTGTAAACTAAAAATTTGAGAAAAATGAAAAAAAATGATTAAATTTTGCTGTGCTATTCATTTCAAAAAAATATGTCAAAACAACTTAAGCTAGACAAGCTGTTTGAGAAATACAGTAAGATCAAAAATCATTTATTCTCAGATTATGCAAAAAACAAGATTGTTCGCGGCACAGGAAATCTTGATTCACAACTTCTGTTTTTAGGTGAAGGTCCAGGAGCAGATGAAGACATCCAAGGAAAACCATTTGTAGGAAGAGCCGGGCAACTGCTTACAAAAATTATTCAAGCTATGAATCTTGACAGAGAAAAAGATGTCTACATCACAAATGTTGTCAAATGCAGGCTCGAAAACAACAGGGCTCCAAAGCCAGAAGAAATTGATTACGAAAAGGCGCAAATTTTAGACGAAGAGCTAAAAATTTTATCTCCAAAAATTATTTGTTGTCTTGGCGCTTCTGCAACCAAAGCAATGCTTGGAAATGATACAACAATTGGACCGGTTCGTGGTAAAATAGTCGAAAAAAATGGATTTAAAATTATACCAACCTACCACCCTGCTTATCTCTTAAGAAATCCAGAAGCAAAAAAAATTGTTTGGGAAGATATGAAGCTGATCTTAAACCTGCTAAAAGAATTTTAATAGAAAGGCTGAAATCGACGTGAGTTCATTAAAGATAATTTTTACACTCCTTCTTTTCGGCAACCTCAAAACCACAAGCCCAAGTTTTTCAGATATAAAAACAAAATCATATCCAATGAAAACAGAAATCCTTGTAAAAAAAATAGATGCCGCAATAGGCCATATGAACAACAAAGAATACTTGTTTGCAGAAAAAGCTATCAGCGAAATCTTAGAAGCTTTAATCGAAGACGGCATGATAAGTGATAGCATAAAAATTTGTAATGACTTTATTTTCGACATGCAAGAAAAGTTCAACACCTGCTCCTTTGAAGACCTCAATTACAAAAAATATTTTGAGGTCATACAAAGAATGAATCAAAAACTTCTTACTCTTTTTTCAAAACAACTAACTAAATCTTACCGACCAATATCTCAATAAAATTATCCTGTAAATTAAACTGCTGTATTTTTGCATTCAAATCTTCCACCGTCATTTGTTCTAATCTTGATAAAACATTTTTGTAAAAATCAAAATCAAGTCCAAATAGCTTCAAAGACAACATTGCAGTTAGCGCTGCTGACGTATCTGAAGCGATATTAATCAAGCTCTCAAGATACAACTGCTTTGCATCATCAAGTTCAGCAGAAGTAAAGCCGTGCTCGAAGATGGAATGAAACTCCTTAAAAAGCTCCCGCTTAAATGGCTCAATATCAGAAGCATTAAGCATGGTAGACATATAATCCATACTAGAAAAAGCACCTGCATCCATAGAATAACCACCAAGCATTGAGTAGAAAAATCCCCACTGCTCTCTGATTTTATAAACTCTAGAACCAAGACCATAAAAAATAATGATGTTTGCAATCGCAAGGTACAAGTACAACTCATCTTTGACAGTAATGCCAGACGGGCGAGCAAGCATAACAAAAACCTGATCACGACGAAGCTTAATTTTCACAGGAGATTTTTTATAAGCCAATAAATCTGCCGCAGGCTCAACAGCGTGACGCGATGAAAAATTTGATGATGGAACCTTACTTTCAAGCAGCTCTACAACATCTTGGGCAGTCACCACGCCCCCGCAAGCAACAAGGCTGTTTTTAGGGTTGATTAACTGGCGATGGATATCTACAACTTCTTGCAAAGATAGTTTTTGAACATATTTAATACCCGCAGCATAATCCCAGTCAAAAAAAGTTTGTGGAAATACCTGACTATAAAATTTTTTTATAGCAAGCTTTTGAG